>CESC01019154.1_pt1 | contig 28485 bp, 22 predicted proteins | sample 531131 | NCBI WGS metagenome assembly CESC01 (sample SAMEA2621295, study PRJEB7988) | marine metagenome | biome: marine biome (ENVO:00000447); feature: mesopelagic zone (ENVO:00000213); material: "saline water (ENVO:00002010), including plankton (ENVO:xxxxxxxx)" | depth 800 m
CTCGACGCTGACCAGGTTCTTCGACAGGCTGACCAGGCTATGTATGCCGCAAAGCAGCGCGGGCGGAATTGCTACCAGTATTTTGACATGGATAATGATAAAGCCGTTCGGCAATTCCATGAAGTTGTCGCTGAAATTGGCGCTGCCCTTGAGAACAACGAGTTTTCGCTTTTCTACCAGCCGAAGGTGAACCTGAAAACCAATGAAATCATCGGGGCGGAGGCGCTCATACGCTGGACTCACCCCACGCGGGGATTGGTTCCGCCGAGCGATTTTCTACCTTGGATTGAGCACCATGTCCTGAGCGTGGAAATCGGCGAGTGGGTTCTGAACAGTGCACTGTCGCAAATGGATGAGTGGCGAAAGCAGGGCATTCATATGCCAATCAGTGTGAATATTAATTCCTTTCATCTCAGGCAACCTAGCTTCGCCAGCCGTCTCAGAGACATTTTGAAACAGCATTCGCCTGTGCGCCCAGGAGATCTGGAACTGGAAATTGTTGAAACTTCGGCACTTGAAAACCTTGAGACAGTGTCTGGCTTAATAAGCGAATGCCAGGAGATGGGTGTGAGCTTCTCGCTCGACGATTTCGGAACCGGGTACTCGTCGCTGTCTTACCTCCGTCGGTTGCCCGTCGAACGTCTGAAGATTGATATGAGTTTTGTTCGCGATATGCTGCAAGACGCAAACGATTTCGCAATCGTACAAGGCGTGCTGGGTCTGGCTAGCTCCTTTGATCTTGCAGTCATTGCCGAGGGAGTAGAGACCGCAGAACACAGCGCAAAGTTAATTGAAATCGGGTGCTATTTCGGCCAGGGCTTCGGTATTGCCAAACCGATGCCGAGCAATGCCGTGCCCAGCTGGGTAGAAAGTTGGAATAACAAGAAGGTAGACGGCAAGTCCTGGCGCACAGTGTAAGACGGCTAGCGTCCTGCGTTCGCCAATCGTGGAGCCGCTTTCCGTATGCTCTGCCAAGGCATATTAAACGTCGGAAGAGATAATACCTTTTTGGGTCATACGCTCGATGAGCGCGTGGCACCTCTGTTTCAGAGTATCCCGCAGCAAACGCACGGATGGGGTCACGGATTGGCGTGTTGGACAAATCAACCATAATTCAGAGACGGGCGGGGCATAGCTCGGCATGACATTCGTGACTCGGCCAGAGAGCAAATCGTGCGACATATCCAGGCAGGATTTCACTGCAATGCCGTGACCGGCCACGCACCACCGTCTTACCAGATCACCATCGTTAGACGCCCGGTTGCCTTTCATTTTCACCCGGAACTCTTCGTTGCCTTTCTTGAAAGCCCACAGATCATAGGGAATGTCCTGAAGCTGATAAAACAACCCGTTGTGGCCGGTGAGATCCTTTGGGTGCATCGGCGCGCCACGCCCTTTCAGGTAACTCGGTGCCGCGCATAATAGGCGAGGAACATCACAGATCTTGAAGCCGTATAGATTGGAATCATCGGGTGACCCGTAGCGAAGAGCCATATCGACCGAATCCCGGAAAAAATCCACGTTGCTGTCTGTAATCTGAACCCGCAGACTGAGACCCGGGTGGGACACCAAGAGTTGATCAATCCAGGGAACCACCAGGTTTCGCCCAAGATCGGATGACACAGAAAGCCGAATTTCTCCTTCCACGGCCTCCGTCCCGGACCGGATGTTCTGACGGGCTTCGTCCAGCAATGCCAGAGCTTGCTGACATTGGGGCAGATACTTTTCGCCAGCGGCTGAAAGTCGAAGCTGACGGGTTGAGCGAACAAACAACTCAGCTCCCAGCGCCTTTTCAACGCGTTTAACGGCCGCGCTGGCTGTTGCCGGGCGCATATCGAGACTGGTAGCGGCTGCCGAGATGTTCCGGAATTCCGCTACTTTGAGCACAACAGTCAGATCGTCGAACGTCATTTTCAAAAACTATTTGAATATGTTTATGGGATTGGCCTGTTTTTCATAGTGTAAAGGTCGATCAAACTGCTCGTCACTAGAAACTTACTTTGGAGAAGAGCATGAAAGCTGTCGGATACACTGAGTCTCTACCCATCGACGATCCGAAATCGCTGCAGGACGTTGAACTGCCAAAACCGGTTGCCGAGGGCCGGGACCTCTTGGTGCGGGTCAAGGCGATTGGCGTCAATCCTGTTGATTGCAAGGTCCGTAAGCGGGCAGCAGCCGAAGCAGGACAGGTTAAAGTTCTGGGCTGGGACGCCGTCGGCGAAGTGGTCGCGACGGGCGAGGGCGTTTCATTATTCAAACCAGGCGATGAGGTTTACTACGCAGGCGATGTTACCCGCCAGGGCAGCAATGCCGAATACCAACTCGTTGATGAACGAATTGTAGGTCGCAAGCCTGCCAGCCTGAGTGATGCGGAGGCGGCAGCACTGCCTTTGACTACCATCACCGCTTGGGAAATGCTCTTCGACCATCTGGGCCTCAAACAGCAGCAACCAGAGAAAATCAGTCCAACCAAAGACGTAATTCTGGTGGTTGGCGCCGCTGGTGGCGTCGGGTCCATACTGATTCAGTTGGCCAAGAAGCTCACAGGCGCCACAGTGGTTGCCACGGCTTCCCGGCCCGAATCTCGCCAGTGGGTTGAATCACTGGGCGCTGATTTCGTGATAAACCACCGCGAGTCTCTGCAGAAGCAAATCGATCAGCTCGTGTCTGACGACGAAATAAGTTCCATTACTCATGTCGCCAGCCTTAATGCGACGGATCAGTACTTCGATGATTACGTTGCGGTGCTAAAGCCATTTGGCAAAATCGCCATGATTGACGACCCGAACACTTTGGATGTGATGAAAATCAAACCGAAGAGCCTGTCGCTTCATATTGAGTTCATGTTCGCTCGCTCCATGCACAGCGCCGATGATGTGCAGGTACAGCACGAGCTGTTGGAAAAAGTCGCGAGCCTGGTCGACGAGGGTCACATTCGCACAACCGCCGGAAAGAATCTCGGGCTGATCAATTCGGGGAATCTGCGTTCAGCGCACGCCGAGCTGGAAGGTGGCACAGCGATAGGTAAGATTGTATTGGAAGGTTTTGAATAACCTGTCCAGAAAAACGTGCAAAAAGGGTGACCTTCAGGGCCACCCTTTTTTAATTTACATCTGACAAACCGTTGATCCTTATCCGGCCAACGGTTTGCCCTCTTGTTTTGGGGGCGTCTGGGTTTTGGCAACTACGAACCTAAGGGCAACTGCCAGGGTGAAAAATGCTGCCAAGCCGCCGAACAGAGTAATTAAGGGAAAAATGTTCATAGGGTAAAACCTCCAAACGATCCGTTGTCGGCCACACCTCATGTGCTCAGAGGTATTGCCGAAACTAATGTGTAAGCTCAGTATTAGTATACGAGGAAGATGTGCGCTGGTTTGTAGGCAGAAACCATTACCGGAGGTATGGAGATACCCGTATATTCACTGAAAAGGGCGAAAGGCTAGCTCCGACAAAGCATTCGAATCCCGCCCGCCTCGAGAAGTTGCACAATCACTCGAGTTTGGATTACTTATGTCCTCATGGCCCAAATAACGTCACTGTATGTTTATAAAGTCTTAAGTCAGGCAACCCCGGGTGTCGAAACGGGGGACTTGATGGGCAAACTTGGCCTTTCGATGGAGGGCCCCATCGATCCGACCCAGATGGTGTCCTCATCGGAGTATTATGATTTTTTTGCTGCTTTGGTTGATCGTGACCCCAACGGCCTTCTATTACCGCTTAAGATCGGTGCCTCGATGCGAAGCGACGAGTACGGCGCTTTCGGTCTGGCCTGGAAATCCGCGCCGACCCTGCGCGGCTCTTTCAAACGGGCAGAGCGGTACGGGCATGTTCTAGGCAGTGCAGAGACGTATTCGCTTGAGGAAACCGCGGAGGGGGTCCTCTTTAACCTTGAGAAGGCTGGCGATGGGTGCCCTGGAATGCTGCTTTCTAATGAGGCCAGCATGGCTGCGGTGAACACCATCAGCAGAGAAGTCAGTTCGTCGAACTTTGTTCCTTTGGCGATCTGTTTCAAGCATGCGCCAAGGGGCGATACCAGAGTTTACGAAACCCATTTCGGTTGCCCGGTTCATTTCGAGACTGGACGAGATGCTGTACTGGCGAGTAAAGAAAGTATTGAAAGTCCGAACAAACTGGGCGACGAGACGATTGCCCGGTTCTTTGACCAACATCTTGAACAGCAACTGAATTCGCTCAAAAGCGACATAGACCTGCAGCAACAAGTCAGGCGCGCTGTCGTGAAAGTGCTCAGCGAGGGCGTGCCCAGGCTGTCACGGATTGCATCCGAACTGAAAATGGGCGCCCGCACGTTGCAGAGGAGATTGTCGGAGCAGGGCTATTCCTTTCAGAACGTTGTCGACATGGCGCAAAGGGATCTCGCTCAGAGGCTGCTCCGGGAGACCGATTACAGTCTTGCCGAGGTGGCCTTTTTGACCGGTTTTGCGGAGCAGAGTGGATTTACTCGTGCTTTCAAGCGTTGGGCAGGGCAGACTCCTCGATCCTATCGACTTGCCTACCGTCAGTGCTGAGTTTCAAGTTGTCGCTCTCTGCACAAACTCTGACATGCTGAGGCAATAACAAGCGACGCTGTTTCCCGAAAATAGACTTGCACTTACATCAAAGGGAGCAAGTCAATGAAATCATCCAACCAGGCACATCAAACAATTCTTGTCGTAGGCGGTACCGGGAAAACCGGGAAACGCGTCGTTGATCAACTGAAAGATAACGGTTATGAGGTTCGAGTGGGATCCCGCTCGGCTATCCCATCTTTTGATTGGGGCAACGAGAAAGGCTGGGATGCCTGCCTTTCCGGTGTCACGTCGGCTTATATTACCTACTCGCCAGACCTCGCGATGCCGGGTGCCACGGACGCCATCCAGGCCTTTGTTGGCCTGGCAAAGCGACGCGGAGTGAAGCGACTCGTTCTGTTGTCCGGGCGTGGCGAAGCTGAGGCTCAAGCATGCGAAGCCATTGTTCAGGAATCTGGCATCGAGTGGACCATTGTCCGCGCAAGCTGGTTCAACCAGAACTTTTCTGAAGGCGCATTCATCGACATGGTGTTAAATGGTGCCATTACTCTGCCAGCGGGCGACCAGGTCGAGCCTTTCGTTGATGTCGATGACATTGCAGACGTCGCTGTTGCTGCGCTGACTGAAGACAACCACAACGGCCGTATCTATGAAGTGACAGGGCCACGCCTCATGACCTTCGCCGACGTGGCCAAGGACCTTTCCCGCGCGACCGGCCGCGAAATTTCATTCATAGACGTGCCGCACAAGGCCTTTATCACCGAGATGGAGAACGCTGGAGCGCCCCAGGATGTGGTCTGGATGCTGGATTATCTCTTCGCAACGGTTCTTGATGGCCGCAACGCCCATTTGACCGACGGCGTCCAACAAGCTCTTGGCAGACCACCGAAAGACTTTGCTGCGTTCGCAGAGGAAGTGGCCAAGACCGGAATCTGGGAAGAACGCTGAAGGCGGCGGCGACCGCGAAACTACACAGGTTTGACAGCCGTTAACAGCGGCTGTCAAACCGCGTGCCCTCCCAACTCTATCGCATAGAGAATATAAAAATGCTCGATAAGATACTGTTAACCATATCAATTGTGCTTTACTCGATTGCAGTCCCGTATTTGGAAATTAACGACACCCACGTGTTCAATCAGGACTGGGTAGCCCACGCAAAATTGCACGAGGTCTGGCAGTTGATCACCAACTCTTCCCTTGGAGCGGTCGCCCTATGGCTTACCTGGGTGTCTGCTGATGGCAGGGGCAAGGCGAGTGTGATTGCACTGTTAATCACCGGCGGGTTCCTGGCGGCTTATGCCATGCAGGGGGTGTACGACGGCTCGATGGTGCATCCGGATGGTACTGAGAAGACTGCGTTCGGCATTAATGTTGGCGTGATTGGATTCGGCTGGGTATTTGTGAGTTCGGTTTTCACACTGGTGAGAGCAGGGCGCCAAGATGTTGTTAGGAAGGCGATTTAAAGGCAACGAACCCAGCTCTGGAGAAAGCTGGGGCTAGAAAAAGTGATCGTGATGTCCGGCCCCACGGGGCCGGATTTTTGTGTCTCTGATTCTAGCCCAGACAGATGGAATATAACTTCAACCATCCGCTTGGTCGCTGGTGCTTTCTTCAGGCGGTCTGGGGTTCAGAGGCAAAGGCATTCAATACAGTTTCAAGCTTTTCAACCAGATCCCCATTCGTCAGCTCGCCGCGATCAGCATCGAAGTTATCGAAAAAGCTTGGAATGCTGAGGCTGCCAACGACCTTGCCATTGAAAAACGGTGCGGCGGTTTCAGCAAGCTTCAACACGGTATTTCCGCCACCTGGCCCCGGAGACGTGGCGAGCATCACGATTGGCTTATCACGGTAGACGTTTCGGCCAATTCGGCTCATCCAATCGAAAAGGTTTTTAAACGCTACCGTGAAATTGCCATTGTGCTCGGCAAAGGAAACAAGGATCACGTCCGCGTCTTCGATTCTCGCCTGGAAGGCGTGCGCGCACTTGGGAATGCCGTACTGTTCTTCCAGGTCGATGTTGTAGATCGGCAAGTCAAAATCATTAATCTCGACATAATCGATCTCAGCATTCGCCAGCTTGGTCGCGGCGTACTTCACGAGTTGTTTATTAATGGATTTGCGACTGTTGGTCGCGGCAAACGTTAAAACTTTCATACAAGGCTCCCCAATTTTCCCGCGTTATAACGAGCAACCACCTCATCGATTTCTTGTTGAGTGCTCATTGCAAACGGTCCGTGTTGAACGAACTTTTCATTGATAGTCTCACCGGAAAGCACCGCAAAATGGCTGCTTGATTGAGACTTTCCGCGTATTGCGACCGCCTCTCCCTCGGCACCAACAATCGCGCTGGACTCTCCCTGGTGAAGCGTGAGCCATTCGCCGCGCACGTGAACTTCGATGTCGCCTTCAACTGAATAGATCCAGGCATTGAAGCCCGTTTGAATGTGGTGCTCGAATGCCGATGTCTGGTCTACAAAACCATCAAGAATGGTGACCGGCCACACCGACGCTGCGTCTGTCCCGAGCCCATTGCTTTGACCAAGAACCAGCCGTACACGGTAGCCTTGTCCCTTCAGGGTCGGCATGTCTTCTCGCTTCACATGGAGGGAGCTTGGCGCCTGGTGTTTCATGCGGGCGGGCAAGTTGACGAATATCTGCAGGCCATGAATGCTGGCGCCTTGTCGCGGTGCTTCGTCGTGAATGGCACCGCTGCCTGCATTCAGCCAGTAAAGATCGCCAGGGCTAATGTCGAAGTCATTCCCCAGGGAGTCGCGGTTGTTGAATTTACCCTCCGTATCTTCAAACAAAACCGTGACTGCCGAGAGCCCGGCGTGGGGGTGGGCGCCAAATGTCGGTTCCGTCATGGTGTAGTGATCCACCATGATGAAGGGATCCATGGCCCCGTAGAACTGCCCGTGGCGGAACCCCACACCTGTGAATCCAGAGCCAATACTAAGTGGGCTTCCCTTTACCGCTTCAAAAGCTGTTATCGAGTCATGTTGTTGAGCAACTTGATGGGTCATCTTTTCTTCTCCGTTCCATATCTGGTCTGATTAAAAGTTATCACCTTGGTATTTCGATAAAAATGGCTAGAATTTGAACTATCCGTTCCATATTTAGGACGCAACTATGGGCGTTGACTTGAATGACTACTTCTATTTCGTGCATGTCGTTGAAAAGAAGGGATACACCGCGGCGGCAAAGGCCTTGGACATGCCGAAGTCGCGATTGAGCCGTCACGTTGCCCAGCTCGAGGGACGCCTTGGCGTGAGGCTGCTTCAGAGAAGTTCCCGCAATGTTGCGGTTACCGAAGAAGGGAAGAGCTTCTACCAGCACGCTCGCAAGCTCGTTGACCACTTCGAACTGGCTGAAGCAGCAATGGACAATAGAAGTGGAAACCTTTCAGGAAAGGTTGTGATCAGCTGTTCGCTGGGTGTGGCGCAGTTTGTTCTGTTCGATATCATGACTGATTTCGCCAGGCAACATCCGAAAGTGCTTATCGAACAACGCGTCACCAACTCCATGGTCGACTTGATTAGTGAGGGAGTAGACATCGCTATTCGCGGGCACAGCGGCGAATTGCCTGATTCGAACTTGATACAGCGCTTTATCGCGAACGTGGAATGGCAGTTTTATTGCTCGCCTGGTTATCTGGAGCAACTAGAACAATTGGAAACACCCTATGATTTAGCCGGTTGTCGTTTTTTAAAAGTGGGGAGAGCCGGCGCGAAAGAGGCGATCCTGTTACAGCACAAAGAGGGTCTTCGAACCCATCAGAACACTCACATCGCACTATGCTCAGAAGATATGTCGACAATCAGGCAAGCCGCAATCGATGGCCTGGGCGTTACCGCATTGCCTGACTATGTCTGCAAAGCACCCGTTGAAGCTGGCCAGCTCGTTCGGGTATTGCCAGACTGGGTATCCCAGCATGCGAGCCTTAGTCTGTTGATGCCATCGCGGGTGGGGGTGCCACCGCATACCAAGGCTTTTGCGGAGTTCATTCGAGAGCGGCTGCCTCTGTGTGTAGATCTATGATCAGCTTCTGATAATATCAGTTACGTAAGGTACAGAAGAGACATCTGCCGTTTGCCCTTCGGTTCGGATTCCCAGTGGGTGGGTTCCTGCCGTGCAGACGCCCATCACCGCCGAGCGGGCAAAGCAGTAAGGGGGCAAGACCTTCTGCAAGCCCAACGTGGGGGGCACCGCCGATGTCGGTCCCGCCCAGGATGCGCGGGCCTCCAACGACCAGTATTATTTGTTGTGTGCCCCCTTCGCCTCCTTCAAGCCGGTGCCTGAGCGCGCAGCCCGGCGCGCTCAGGCAACCTTATAGTGCATCCCGGGGGTTTTCTTGGCCTCATACATGGCCAGATCGGCGGCTTCCATGAGGGCTTTCCGGTCGGTGGCAGTGGTTGGGTAAATCGCCACACCAATACTGGTTCCAACAACAACCTCATGGCCTTCAAGGCTATATGGGTGGTCGGCAACCGCTTGGGCAATGCGCTTGACCATTTGGCGTGCGATATCCCGGCCATCGCCCGGGAGGTCTTCGAGCACCAGCACAAATTCATCTCCGCCCAGACGGGCCACCGTGTCGCCTTCCCTCGTGCATTCAATCATGCGCGCTGCCACTTCCTTAAGCAGTAAGTCGCCGAACTTGTGGCCCATGGTGTCATTCACGGCCTTGGACTTATCCAGGTCGACGAACAGCAATGCGAAAGGTTTCTGGTTGCGGTCGCTCCGGGAAAAGGCGCCCCGCAATCGATCATTGAACAGCGCCCGACCGGCCAACCCCGTCAGGTGGTCGTAATTCGCTCGCTGCAGCAGATCAAGCTTTGCCTGCTGACGCTCGATGGCCTCGAGGATCGTCTTGCTAAGGTGGGGCAGGGCAATATCCTGCTTGGAGACGTAATCCTGGGCGCCGGCCTTCATGGCCTCGACCGCAATCCGCTCGGTACCCTGCCCGGTCAGCATTACAACAGGCACTTCTGTGTTGTGCTCGCGCAGCTGCTGCATCACTTCAATACCGTTGTATCTAGGCATTGAATAGTCGAGCAGAACGCAGTCGAACTGATGCTCGCTCACCAGCTCCAGTGCTCTCTGGCTGCTTTCGGTACTGGTGATGGCCCATTCTCTCTGGTCGTCCTCCTGTAGGATTTCTTCGCAAAACTCGCGATCGTCATCACTGTCGTCAACGATCAGTACCTGAAATTTTTTAGTCATACTTCGCCTCCCGAGGCAGAATCGCCACCTCAAACCAGTACTCCTTCAGCCTCTCTATGGCGGCCAGGAATCGGCTCAGATCCACGGGCTTCTGCACATAGGTATTGGCGCCCAGTCGGTAGCAGTCGGAGACGTCTTTGTCGTCATCAGAGGTCGTCAGGACAATGATCGGGATTCTGGAGAGGGTGGGGTCGCCTTTCACCCGACGGAGGACGCCACGCCCGTCGATGCCGGGGAGATTCAGATCCAACAGGATGATGCCGGGCAATGGGTGCCGATCCTCATCGTCGAAAGGCGGCTGGTGGAACAGATAGTTCAGGGCTTCTCGACCGTCTTCACACCGCACGATCGGGTTTTTGATTACTTTTCCCTGAAGAAAACCATCGAGCATCATCTCGTAGTCGTCATCGCTGTCTTCCACAACGAGGATGGTTTGCGTCTCGTCAAGCTTGCGCATCGCTTTCTCCCGGAATGGAAAAATAGAAAACACTTCCCTGCCCAGGTTCGGACTCTATCCAGATGTCGCCTCCATGCTGTTCAACGATCTTCTTAACAAACGATAGTCCCGCTCCGGTGCCCTGACCAAACGCTTTTTCTCCGTGCAGTCTCTTGAACATGCGGAAAATCTCGCCCCGAAACTCCGGCTCGATACCAATTCCGTTGTCCTCAACACGAAAAACATTATTCAGAGTTCCCGTTGCGGCCTTGTAATGCCTGAAAAACGTGATTGAAACCCGTCTCTCATTGCTTTCGTTGTATTTGAGTCCGTTCGAGATCAGGTTTCGGAAAACTGCGGCCATACGGCCGGGAACACACAAAAGAGTCGGCATCTCAGGCGCGACCTCCACCAGCCCGTTTTGCTCTTCGAGGTATGGCGCCAGCGTGTCGATCTGGTCCTGAATCAGACGGCCCATGTCCACGGTTTCCATCTGTACGTTGCCGCGGCCGAGGCGAGAGAAGTAGAGCAGGTCGTTGATCAGCCGTTCCATGCGGCCGGTCAGGGCGACCAGGCGGTTGAGCTTGTGCACACCCCGCTCATCAAGCCGATCAGAGTAGTGTTTGATCAAAGACTGGGAGTGATTGTTAATGCCTCGCAGGGGTTCCTTGAGGTCGTGGGACGCGATGTAGCAGAAGTCATCCAGTTCGCTGTTGCTGCGCTCGAGTTCGCGAAGGTACTCGTTAATTCGGTTCTCCTGCTGCTTCCGCCGGGAGATATCCTGAATTTGCGAAATAAAATGTCGGGGCGTGCCATCGGGGTTACGCACCAGGGAGACGGTCAGGAGAATCCAGACAATATGCCCGGATTTGTGAAAATACCGCTTTTCCATTTCATAGGATTCACGCTGACCGGACAACACTTCATTCACGTATTTTAGATCCAGGTCAAGGTCATCCGGGTGCGTGATACTTTGAAAATCGGTTTGAAGCAGCTCCCCCGTCGAGTACCCGACGATGTTGCACAGGGCCTTATTCACATGCAGCCACTCGCCCTTTGGAGAGACCAAGGCGATGCCGATGGGAGAATTCTCCAGCGTGGACCTGAACTGATCTTGCTCTTGGCGAAGGGCCTCGGCCACACGGCGTTCCTCAGTCACGTCATAGCCGATGGAAGCGAAATTAACGAGGGTACCCCTGACGTCACGGACCGGGAAAATGTGCAGCCGGATCAGGTATTGGCTGCCGTCCTTCCGATAATTAACCAGTTCGCCATCAAACGTAGCAGCTGTCTCCAGCGAGTGCCGCAGTCTTGTGAGCACCTCTTGGTCCCGGTTGGCGCCCTGCAGGAATTTCGGGTTTTTTCCCATAAGCTCGGCGGGTGTATAGCCAAACACGTTGACGGAAGACCTACTTGCATAGACCACCCGAGGGTCTGCCGAATCGGGCGTGGTGATCAAAACCACGTTTTCGGAATGGTCGATAGCGCTCTGCAACAGGCGCAGACGGTCCTCCCGCTCCTTGTCATTGGTAATATCCAGATGGCTCCCTGCCACTCTGGAAGGCCGGCCGAGGATATCGGTTTCGATGATTCGTCCACGGGCCTCAACCCAGCGCCAATGACCGTTCCGATGTCGCATCCGAAACCGCGGGCTGTGACCCGCTGCACCGTTCAAAAAACGGTCGATCTGCGCGCGGACCCCCTCAACATCGTCAGGATGCAGAAACCTCTCCCAGGTGGATAGGTGTGGTGTCAGCTCGTTCACTTCGTAGCCGAGCATCTGCGCCCATTCGGGGGAGTAATGAACTCGGCCGGTCTGGACATGCCAATCCCAGAGACCAATACCACTGCCTTCCAGCGCCAGCTGCAGTTGCTCTGAATTAACACGCAAACGCCGAATCGATTTCAGATAGCGAAAGAGGATGATGGCCACCAGCCAGAGGCCACCAATCGAGAAGGCGCGATTGGTGACTGAGAGGGCATCCGGGATGCTTTGGGCCGGCGATAATGCGAAGCCAACCAGACTGAGAGCCGTGGCAAAGCCAGCGAACAGAAAAGCCAGGTGTGGCCTCTCAAACCAGAGACAGCAGAAAACCAGGGGCAGGAAGAGAATTCCGGAATCCACCTGTTCAGGGGTGAACAGATCGATCAGAAAAACGGCCACAAACAGCACGCCCGGCCACGCTATGGGGGTTGGGGCCTTGTTGGGCGTGGAGTAGGGCGATGCGTAATGAAGTAGCCCCCCGGCCAAGACGCCGAACCCGAGGGCCGCGCTCAATGACGGTTGCGACCAATCGGCCCAGGGTTGGACCGTGCTGTCCGCAAGCAGCAAGTTGGCAATCGTGCCGAGGGCCACCGCGAGAATCGCCAGCGCGATGATCTGTCCCGCAACGACTCGACCCCAGAAGGGAACAGGACCCGCGAGGATGACGATTGCTGCGCTCGTCAGAAAAAAGCAAAAGCTGGAGACCGAGGGGGTAGGCAGCACGCTAAGACTGAGAACAGCAAGCGCTATGCCCAGAGTAACGGCTGTGCGCCGCCAGCCGCTGGCGAGGGCCCTCAAAGCAACCCCTACCAGCAGGAACCAACCCTCAGAATGAAAAGCCAGGGTAACGGAGGGCTCTCGGAGAGCCAGCCAGGCCGGTTCAACAGCTCCTGCGGCGATAACAATCAACCCCAGGGCAATGAGGCCATGCGCCGAGATCACCAGCACTCTGGATTTGCGCTCATCCAACGGTCTGGTTTCAGTCATTGCCTCCTCCGAGGTTTTTATGGATGACTTCGAGCAGTTCACGAGGACGGTAGGGCTTTTTCAAAAACGAAAATTGCTTCCAGCGCTCATCGTCGGAGAGGGTGGTCAGTTCGGAAAAGCCAGAGGTCAGAATGACCGGTACGCCCGGGAGCTCGCTGCGGGCGAATTCCGCCAGATCAATGCCTGAGAACTCGCCCGGCATCACGACGTCTGTCATTACCAGGTCGATGTTGCTGTCTCTGCGAATCTGACTCATCGCGTCCTGGGCATTTGCGGCGGTGCGGACCTTCACGTCAACGCCCTCAAGGATTTTCCTGTTCACCTGCTGGAGATCCCGATTGTCCTCAACACACAGAATCGTTTTTCCCCGAAGTTGAGTGATGAAGTCATCAGACGTGTCCGGGGTACGGTTTTGTCCCGAGGTCGCGGATTCCGCCTTTCTGAGATACAAACCAAACACGGTGCCTTCAGCCGGTTCAGACTTGACCTGAATGTAGCCATCGGATTGTTTGATGAATCCGTAAACGGTGCTCAGACCAAGCCCAGTGCCGCCCTGTTTGTCCTTGGTGGTGAAAAAGGGTTCGAACGCCTTGGCGAGCGTCTCAGGCGGCATACCAACCCCGGTGTCTGAAAATTGCAGCAGCACGAAAGGCCCAGGTTTGATCCCTGGCATGTTTGCGGCCTCTTCCTCGGTGACAACGTGGTTTTTGACATCAACTCTGATTTCCCCGCCGCGTGGCATGGCGTCACGGGAATTCAGCGTCAGATTGATCAGGCTGTTTTCCAGTTGCCCAACATCGATTTCAACCATCCACACGTCGGGCTCGATATTAAGTGTAAGAGTGTTTCTCTGACCGCAAGAGCTGCGAAGGATGGGCGCGATATCGGCCAGAAGCGAAGCCGGATTGATCAATTTGGGGCGCAGCGTCTGGCGGCGGGCGAAGGTCAGCATGTTCTGGGTAAGCGCTTCGCCACGTTCCGCTGCCCGGATGATCAGATCGACCATATCTGAAAGCTGCCACGCCTCGTGTTTTTCGAGTTCCCCCTGCAACAGGTCGGCGTTGCCCATGATGACACTGAGCAGGTTATTGAAATCGTGTGCCAAGCCGCCGGTTAGCTGGCCAATGGATTCCATTCTCTGGGCGACGGCCAGCTGATGCTCCAGCTTGCGCTGCTGGGTTATGTCCCGTTCCACGGCAATCAGGTGCGTATTGTTTCCGTTACGATCGGTCACCGGCACGATCTCGATTTCCAGCCAGATTTCTTCGCCCGCTTTGGTGTAATTAAGCAACTGGCTTCTCACCGGCTGACCGGCCTCCAGGGCAGCACGAATCCGGTCCAGTTCCGGCCTCTGGGTGCCGGGACCCTGTAGCATCCTGGGGGTCTTGCCGATGGCCTCAGCCTTGGAATACCCGGTCTTGCGTTCAAAGGCATCGTTGACAAACACGATGCGTGGCCCGGGTAGGTCAATCGGGTCTGCTTCTGTAATGAGCACAATGTCGTTCAGCCTGGCCACCGCATTACTGAGCAGAGACAGCTGTTCTTTTTCCTTCTTGCTTTCTGTGATGTCGAGCAGATACACCGTCAGGCCGGGCCCGGAGGGATAAATTCGCACCTCAAACCACTGCCCGCCGGGGGGATAACGGACTTCGAAGTGGCTCTCCGAACGATTGGCCATGCATTCCCTGAGCTTGGCGGCCAGATCATTGCCCGGGTGTTCCACACCGATTTCCCAGATCGACTTGCCAAGGAGATCTTCCAGGTGAGGGCCGAAAATATCGGAGGCCTTCTGGTTGATATAGGTAATGCGAAACTCAGCGTCGAGGGTAAGGAACGCATCGGTAATGCTGTCGATAGTCTGCCGAAGCCGATCCGCCAGGCGATCGGCGCGCTGCTGGTGAGTTATAAGATCGTCGATGTTGTAGGCACTGCCCAGCCAGGAGCTTGGAGCTGAGTCGCCGGCCGTGAAGACAGGGCTTGCCTGGGTTTTGTGCCAGACATACCTGCCATCGTAGCGGCGCAGGCGGAACTCTGCGATGAAGTGCTCGGCGCTGGCAACTGCATGGGCCCAGAGGTCCAGAACGCGGGCCCGGTCGTCGGGGTGCAGAAACGATGGCCAGTCGGCCAGGATCTCAGCTTCGGTCGCTCCAGTGAATTCGACCAGGTGTTCACTGGCGTGAATCAGATTGCCCTGCCCATCCGCACTCCACATCTGAAGCGGCAGATGCCGGCTCAAGGTGTCCAGCCGGGTTTTCTGTTCCCGGTCGGAAGCCAGCAGTTTCTCGCTTCGGGCTTTGACGGCCAGAGAATGCCTTCCGTGCCAGTAGATCAACAAGAGCGTTACAAGAACGATCAGGCGATCGCCCCAAAGGTCGACCAGGGAGCCGTCTGCCGGTACCCCTAGGGATGTCAGGCCCGGTAATACGACTCCGAAGGCCGCTGCAAGGATGACCGAAAACCTGAAACGATCGCTGCCGAACTGCAGGCTGATGACCACCAGAGGCGGCAACAAGAGTGTCGGGCTCAAATCTGCCGCTGCCAGGAGGTCGACGACCACCAGAAGCATCAGCGCGCACCAGGTAAGGCTTTGGCAGAGGCGTGTTCTCAGCTGTTTTTTGCGTTCATGGATCTCAGGCAACATGGTCAGGTTCCGGCCAGTAGACTGGCGTTAGTCCCGATCTGGTTTCCTCGAACAGCACGGACAAGCTTAAACTTTTCGCTGGCTTGACTTCCCTGATCGCCGTGTACATTCCCACACTTGGCAATGCCTCAGCCAGCTTGCTGTCCTTCCTCAAGGCATTGACAAATTGCTCCAGACGGTGGCGGACGTTCCGGCCATCCGTTGCCATAACAATAGCAGCGATCTCGTCCTTACGCGGGTGCCCACTCAGGTCGCCCTCGCTGAAGACCTCGCTAAAAGCGGTAGCAATCGTCGACACCATGGACTCTGCCACGGTGTGGCCAAAGCGTAGTTCCAGCTTGCCGATATCCTCCAGGGAGACGAGAACAACGAACGCCCGGACGCCCAGCTCTCCGCTGAGCCACAAAAGGGCTTTGGCCTGAGGCATGAACGTCTGACCCGTCAACAACCCGGAAACATCGCTGCGGCAATCCTCCCCCCGCTTCAATTCTTCCTCGGCCACCTTCGCAAACGCGGCCAGCTTGATTCGGTCCTGTTCACTGAATTGACGGGGTTCTTGATCAATCACACAGATTGCCCCGGCTTTCTCACCGGCCTCAAAACAGATCGGATGGCCGGCATAAAAAACAAAACCTGCCTCATGAAGTACGTCGTTGCTGGCAAGGGCAGGATGGATGCGTGAGTCTTCGATGACCATGGTATCGTCGCCCCGCAGCGTGTGATGGCAGATGGAGGCGCCTCGGGGCATGGTGGTGCCCGCGTATCCGGCGCCAGCCTTGATCAGCTGTTGCTCGTCGTTCAGCAGGGTAACAAGCCCGACGGGCATCCGGAAAAAGCGCCTGGCCAGGGCGGTGAGACGTTCAAACCGGCGCTCGCCCGCCGAGGCCATCAAGTTGCTGTGTTTGAGCACGGCCAGCCGGTTGGTCTCCCGGGCTCTCTCCCGCTTTTCCAGCCAGGAGGGGATGTCCGATGCGGGCATGGGCCGGCCGATGCCGAAGCCCTGGGCCAGATCACAACCAATGGAGCGAAGGTAGTTCAGTGTCTGCTCCGACTCGATGCCTTCTGCGGTTGACTTCATGCCCAGGTTAGCGCCCAACTGAACGATGGAACGCACCACCGCCTCGTCTTCTGTCGTTGACAGGGCGTTCAATACAAACGACTTGTCCACCTTGATTTCCGAAAAGGGCAGGCGCACCAGTTGAGCCATGGAGCTGTACCCGGTTCCGAAATCATCAATGGACAGTTTGAACCCCTTGAGCCGCAACCGTGTCAGGGTCTCGATCGAGCGAACGGGGTCCCTCATGGCGGCGCTCTCGGTCAGCTCGAAGATAATCCTGCCTGGCGGAATACCTCGGGCAGAGCAGAGCTCCACCATGCGTTCGAACAGTGCCTCTTTAGTAAGCGATAGCACCGAAATGTTGATCGCCAGAGAGAGGTCTGACACGTTGACGAGGGGCACGAGTGGACTCCGCAACGCGTCCATGGCGGATAGTGCCTGTTCAAAGACCACCCAGGTCAGCTTGTCGATCAGGCCTTCGTCTTCTGCCAAAAGGATAAACTGATCCGGCGCCACCGCTTTACCGTCATGTTGCCACCGGGCCAGCGCCTCGAAACCCGCCAGGGTGCCGGTACGGCAGTACACCTTGGGTTGCAGGACAATGTGGATTTCTCCGTGGGTGATCGCAGCTTCCAACTGAGCCGCCGAGGGCAGCGTTGAGGGTGAGGTGTGGCTCGGATTGAATGCTTCCGCTGATGCCACTGTTGTGGTGGCGTCGTTGGCTGCGTATCGCTCCAGCAGTCGGGCGAGATGATGTCGCCGGAAGGGTTTGCCCAGTACGCCGAGAACGTTGAATCCTCGCATCTGAGCGGTTTTCTGGGCCGACTCGATCGTCTGACGGTCGATGCCGCTGATGATGATGAGGCTGCAGGTGTAGCCTTTCTCGGCCATTTCAGCGATCACCTGGACGCCATCCATTCCGGGCATCATCAGATCTAGCACAACGATGTCCGGGGTACCCCGGGAAAGCAGTTCGAAAAACGCCGTGTGATGATTGGCGGTCTCCGTTGTGAACCCGGCCTTATTGATGCCACGCTCCAGTGTTCTGGTCACCAGTGGGTCATCATCAAGGACAATGACCCTGCGGGTGGCGCCAGGTGAAGGAAAGCGTGATACGTTATTGTAAGCGTTCATAAAGGTTTTGGTCCGGAGTTGAGTGGATGGCGATGTCAGGGATCAGAACAGCTCGATGGCCGGAGAGTTCGATGCTTGCTGTCGGGCCCGACCCGTGGTTTCCTGGTAAGTTTCGATCTGACTCGCCATCACGTAGTGCTCGCTCTGTCGGTCGAGCAGGTTGCCCAGGTTCGTGCGTTCCTGGCGTGACGCTTTCCTGGGGTCTGCGCAAATCAAGTCGGCAAGCGGCAGTTTCAGCTCATCCAGGGTGCTGGTGACCTGCTCGATTCGCTGGCGTACTACATCCTGGAATTGAAGCTCGCCGAGGGCGTCGGAGAGCGTCGCCACCATGCGATTGTTGCTCTGGTCAATCTCGGCGATCAGCTCTTCCATCAAACTGAAGGCGGTGCCCACCCGGTTTTCCATCTGGTCAATGTCGCCGGCAAGTTCCCTGAGCCGCTCGTGGGATAGCCGCGAACTGTTGGCGCTGTCGGCCTTGGCCAGTTCGGTATCCACGCCTTCGCTGACACTGTTGATGCGGGCGGTAATCTCGTCCGCCGCCTCGGTGGTCCTGTTGGACAGCGTGCGGACCTCGTTCGCCACGACGGCGAAGCCCCGACCGTATTCGCCGGCCCGGGCCGCCTCGATTGCGGCGTTCAGCGCCACCAGGTTGGTCTGTTTGGCAATGTCGGAAATAGTCTCCACCAAATTCCCGAGGTCCTTCACAGACTTTGAAAGCCGGGCAATGCCATCGAAGTTCTGCTGGAGGCACTCGCTCTGTTTGGTGAGGTGCTGGGCCAGGCACTCGATGACGCCCCGGTTCTCCTGGATCTGGCGCCGTGTGGCATCTCCCAACGCCACGCTGCTCGCTCGAGACTGCTGAATACGCTGGATCTGGCACTGGCCGTCCTGGTCAAGCGAAGAGAGCTTGCCGATCACCGCCAGGGTGCCTGCTTCGGTTTGAGAGACTGCGCCATGTAATTGCTGCTGCAACAACCCCAGCAACTGGTCGAGGCACCCCGCCTCGTTTTCAGCAGCTTGCTGGGCACGCGCATCGGCATCGGCGTCGGTTTCAAGCTGTTGTTGCATACGATGAGCTGCCTTGCGTTCGCAGCAACCCCAGAGAAGCGCCACGCCGGCAGATCCGGCCAACGCGCCCGCGATAGCCACCAGCATTGGCGAAAGCTGAGTCAGGCCAAACCAGAGCAATGCCAAGCCGGCGGTCAGGGTCATTAGGGTGAGCGGCACGCTGGTTAACAGACGCTGCATGGCGGTTTCTCCTCTCAATACGAGACTGATCAGGCTCCCGGCAGGACCTGTCGAATCACTTTCAATAAATCGGCGCCGGCGACGGGTTTGACCAGCCAGCCGGTTGCGCCCAGCTTTTTGGCCTCGTCCTTCTTGGTGGCCTGACTCTCCGTGGTTAACGCCAGAATGGGCATGAACCGCAGCATTGGACGGACCGCTTTTATCAGTTCCAGTCCGTTCATGTTGGGCATGTTGATATCGGTGATCATCAGATCGGGCTTGAGTCCGGACTTGATTTGTCCAAGGGCCTCCAGTCCGTCTTTTGCGGTGCTGACCTTGAACCCGTTCATCTCCAGGGATGACTTGAGGCTCATAAGCATGGTGGCAGAGTCGTCGACGACAAAAATGGTTTTAGCCATGGGAAATCTCCGGTGCAATCGGTTTGGTAGCGGCCTGAAAGTCGGCTTTCAGGTCCTTTTTCCTGGGCCAGGCGCTGATTTTTGGCTGCAGCGTGACCAGGACGTTCTGGACGGCGGCGTGAAAGTGATCACAACGGGCCAGGTTTACCCCGCCGTCACGGTTTTCCAGCAACCACGCCAATAGAGGCTCGGCATCCTCCACCGAGACACTGTCTTCAAGGAACGCGGTGCGTTTGGTGAATCTCAGAGACATCAGAGCAATCCTCTCGGGTTAAGTACCATCAGAACCGTGCCGTCGCCCAACAACGACGACCCGGCGTACGCGGACATTTTGCTTAGGTCTCCGGGCAGCGGTTTCAGAAGCATGTCGGCCACTTCCTGGACCTCGTCCACGATCAGGCCAATGGATTCATTGCCAAGCCGCACGGAGAGCACGGTGTATTCGCCCTCGGGAGAGAGTTGCTGTGGACGTTCGATGGCCAGGGCCTGGTTCAGGGACACCAGGGGCAGCAACTCGCCGCGAAGATCCGCCATTTGCTGGTTGCCCAGGGTGCGAATGGCGTCGGGCCTGAGCCGGACAGTCTCGCGGATGGCGTCCATGGGGAAGCCGAACAGCTGGTCATCGGTATGGATGATCATCACCCGGGTCATGGCCATCGACAGGGGCAGGGACAGTGTGACCCGCGTGCCTTCGCCGGGCTTGGAGGAGAGTGCAACTTCACCACCGACCTGCTCAACAGCGGTACGGACTACGTCCATGCCAACGCCCCGTCCTGACAGGTCCGAGACCACGTCGTTGGTGGAAAAACCGGGTTCAAATACCAGATTGAGGACATCCTGTTCGGGCAGTTGTGACGCGATTTCCTCGCTGATCAGTCCACGCTGAATGGCCTTGGCCCGGATTCGCTCGGGATCAATGCCCTTGCCGTCGTCGATTACCTCGATGAGGATGCGATCCGACTGCTGCCCGGCACGCAGCGTCAGGGTACCAGTGGCCGGCTTGCCAGCTTTGACCCGGTCAGCCGGGAGCTCGATGCCGTGATCCAGGGAATTTCTGACCACGTGGATCAGCGGGTCAGACAAGGCTTCGATAATCGCCTTGTCTGCCTCGGTCTCGCCGCCTTCCTGGAACAGCTCCACCTGCTTGCCGAGCTTGCGTGTTATGTCGCGCACCAGTCGCGGAAAGCGCTGGAACACGAACGAGACCGGCAGCATACGAATCTGGAAGATGGCATCCTGAAGTTCTTCCGCCACCCGGCTGATCATCCCGTACTGGCTCTTGATCTCCCGGGCAAGGGCTGGACAGCGGTATTCGGAATCCGCCTTTGCCGCCAGGTATGGCAGGGCGTTCTTGGACACCACGATCTCGCCAATCAGGTTCATGAGCCGTTCGATCTTTTCAGGGTCGACCTTGAGGGCCCGGCTTTTCTGGCCGGTTTCTCCGCGTTTTGCCGATTCTTCTTTCAGCAGATCCGCAACTGCGGTCGCACCGGCGTCCTCGTTATCGATGACCGGATTGTCGAGCATTTCCTCGAGCCAGCCGGCGAGAGGATCAGCGCTGTTTTTCGCCAGGGCTTCGTTGCGGGCCTGGTCGAGGACCGTGGTGTCGGCACTGGCTGATTCAAGGCAGGCATGGAGTGTGTTGGCGCTGCCTTCGATCTGCCCCCGCTTCCAGGGCGCCGAATCGGCGAGCGACAGAACCTCCCGCTGCGAGAGCAGGGTATCGGTGAGGTAATGCCATTCCAGATCACTCAGGTGCTCAGGCTTGTTTTGCAACAGAAACTCGTCTGAGCCCTGTCCTGCCGACACCGCTGGTGGCTCCATCGTGGCCACGTCCGCTTTATCACTACCGGCGAGCAGATCACGGTCCAGAGTTATCAGTTCACACTCGTCAAACACATGCAGGTAATGATCCTTGAGTTCGTCTAAGGGACCTTCGGCAATGACGTGGTAGCTCAGATGACACTGGAAGCAGTCGTAGTCGTCGGTCTGCTCGGCAGGACTGCGCCGGTTTTCAACGCCGAACCACCAGGAACCCGGCGTTCGTCTTACCCGCAAAAGAGGATCTTCTCCGGTAAAGAAGCACTGTTCATTCGGCTGATACACCAGCCAGTGAACCGCGGCTTCGTCGCTTTGGCAGGCAAGCCTGGCCTTTTCGATAACATCCGCAGGCACGCTGGCAACCGGAAGAGGCAGGCGCCGCCCGGCTGACTGAGACGATTTGGGCACAACCTCGGCGACTTCTTCCTGGGGCAGCCAGGCTCTCAGGTTGGCAATGCAAGAGTTGATCGGCTGCTCGTCCTGGTCGCCCTGGGAGCCCTCATTGGCCTCGGCGTCGTCGGTGAGTTGGCCCACCTGGTCCATCGCCTCCAGCAGGGCATCAGCAAGGGTAGGGCTGTAGGTAATCTGGCCTTGCCTGACGGCGTCCAGCAGGTCTTCCGCTGCGTGCAACAGGCGCGACATCAGCGGCAGATCAAACAGGCCGCTGTTGCCCTTCAGGGTGTGAACGCTGCGGAACAGCAGATCAAGCTGGCTGGCGTCTTTGCCAGAGGTTTCCAGAGCCAACAGTGACGCGCTGATGCTCTCAAGGAACTCGCGAGTCTCTTCAAGAAACTGGTTGAATAGCGGATTCATAAGACGTCAGGCTCCCTGACCGGTCAGCACGCGGCACAGGGCCAGGAGCTGCTCCGGCTTGACCGGTTTGACAAGGTAGTAATTGGCGCCGGAGCGATAAGCTTCGCGCTGATCACCGGCGTCGGACTCGGAAGAAATCATCACGGCCGGGGGCTGGTGTTCCTCCATGCCCCGCACCGACTGCAGAAAGTGGTAACCGTCCTGCTTGGGCATGTTCACGTCCACAAGCAGCAGATCGAAGTGCTGCACGAGCATCTTCTCAAGCGCTTCGAGCCCGTTCAGGGCCTCCTGAATCTGATAGCCCGCTTTTTCAAGAACGGAACGGTGGTAAAGACGAACCGTGGCGGCATCGTCGACAATCAGGATGTGTTTGGTTGCCGCGTTCATGATGCCTCCGGCTTCTGGTAAACAATGGCAGACGGGAATTTTCTGACCCGGAACAAGGAGGTGATGCGGCTCATGGACTCGGAATGGCCCAGGCACACATAGCCACCATCGTTGAGTGCGCTGTAGATGACTTCTGCGGCTTTCCGGCGGGAAATATCATCGAAATAAATCAGCAGGTTACGGCAGAAAACCACGTCGAAGTTTCGGTACGGGCGGGTGTCTGCCGGTTCGCTCAGGTTTACCCTGGTGAATTCGACAGACGACCGGAGATCGTCGCAAATCTGGTAACAGCCCGATGGGGTGCGCGTGAAGTATTTCCTGCGCAGATCGTCGGACAGGTGATTGACCGAGCGCTCACTGTAGAGCCCCTGGCGCGCCCGGTTGAGAATATCGGTATTGATGTCCGAGGAAATGATCTCGACGTTCCAGTCAGCAAGCCCCGGCCAGTTTTCGAGGAGGTATATGGCCAGGCCATAGGGCTCCTCGCCGGAAGACGAGGGCACACACCAGATACGGATGGTTTCACCCCGCTTGCGTTGCGCCGTAATCTCCGGCAGCAGCGAGTCCACCAGACATTTGAACTGGTATTCCTCACGCAGGAAGTAGGTTTCGTTGACGGTCATCAGGTTGGTGAGTACCTGAAGCTCCTCGCCGCTTGCCTGAAAACGAACCATCGTAAAGTAGGCGCGGAATGTCTCGCTGGCCGTCGCCTCGATGCGATCGATCAGACGTTTATCAACGAAATACCGTTTGGAGTTTTCGAACAGAATCCCCGTCTTTCGGTAGAAGAACGCCCGGAACTTGTCGAACTCCTGTTCAGTGATGGCCAGAGTGCTCAAGTGTGTTCTCCCCGAATACGGTCTCTTGCGAGGCTCGCACCGAATTCGATAAAGGGTTCGTCAAAAAAGCGCTCGACCACTGCATCGATAGCCGGCAACGACTGGACAGTGCCAACCTCGGTCAGCACGTCCAGGGCGGCGCCACACACGTTCACTTCCGGGTCGTGCTCAAGGATTTCGATCAACCAGGGTTCCACGGAGGGGTGCTGGAGTGTTTCAAGGATATTCACCGCAAGAATGCGCAGGTCGGAATCCGGGTCCAGCATCAGAACAGGAATCACGCTTTCGCACTGCTTCGGCATCGAGCGGAGTGCATCGATACACTCGTTACGCACTGAAGCGCTCTCGGAGCGCAGGCCCGAAGCCAGGTGCCCGGCCGCGGTGTCGTTGGCCAGGCTGGCCAGACTGGTGATCATGGCTTCCCGGACCGACGCGTCGGTTTCCCAGGGGAATGCGTTGCCAAGGATGTCTGCGGCATCGTGCCTGGCGAGATCCATGGCAGCCCACCGTCGCGTTTCCGGATCACCATGGGAGAGCTCCTCGACCAGGCTTTGGAATGGCTTCGGTGACACAGCCTCGGAATCTCCCTCGTGGCCCGCTGAGGCGTTTTCAAGAGAGGGTTGTTGCTGTCCTGATTTCCTGACCAGAGCCATAATCGTTACCTTGTCGAGCACCAATTCTCGAGTTGTCGTGCAATATGTTCGGCGGGCAATACCTCGGTGGCTGCGCCGCGCCGGATGACTTCTTTGGGCATGCCGAAGACCACGGCCGACTCCTCGGCCTCTGCGATGATCCTCCCGCCCCTTTGTTTGAGCTCTGTAAACGCTTCCGCGCCATCCGAGCCCATACCCGTGAGCATGACGCCCACCAGGTTTTCCCCTGCCACGTTGTCCATGGCGCTGCGCATCAGCAGCTCAACGGAGGGATGCCATAAATGAGACACCACCGCGGGCCGTGGCATGGCAACCAGGCGCCCGTTGCGCTTGCTGATCACGGCATCCGCTCCGCCACGCGCGATGTACACGTGCCCGGCTTCCAGTACCGTTGTTTTGCCAAGCTCAATCACGGTGAGCTGACTGGCCTGGTTGAGCCGCTGGGCAAACGCGCCGGTAAACGAATCCGGCATGTGCTGCGCGATGACGATCGGCACCGGGAACGCACCGTCGAGCCTCGGCAGGATGGTTTCCAGCGTTCCTGGCCCGCCTGTTGAAACACCCACCACGATCAGCTCGCACTTTTCCTGTGTGCCGAAGCGGCGCGTGACCGTGGGCGCCGGCTTAGGCGGAGTAGGTAGCTCAATTCTCGGGGCTTTTCGGGGCCTCGACTTGATAGCCACTCTGACCTTGGTCAGCAGCTCGGTTCTCACTTCGTCCAGCGACAGGGAGATGGTTCCCCCGGGTTTGGCGACAAAATCCACGGCACCCAGTGCCAGGGCTTCCAGTGTGACCAGTGCTCCTCGTTCCGTGAGTGAAGAGAGCATGATCACGGGCGCGTCGGTGATTCCCATCAAATGGGACAACGCGGTCAGCCCGTCCATCTCCGGCATGTTGATGTCCAGGGTGACAACGTCGGGGTGGAAGTCCCGGGCTTCCCGGATGGCCTCCACCCCGTTTCTTGCCAGGCGAATGTCGAAATCGCCTTCCTGTTCGAAGAGTTGCCTGAGATGGCGCCGCATCAGCGCAGAATCATCAACAATCAACAATCGGATCTTCATCACTGCGTTTTCTTGCTGGTAATCAGAGACTCAAAGTTTCACTCAACTGTTCGGCGTCGTTGCTGCTGATCAGCTCTTTCGGGTTGATCAGCTGGATCATCCGCTTTTGCGAAGTCAGGTTGGCAACGCGGCCCAAAACACGCTTTTGCGTCTCGGACATATCCGGGGACGCGGTAATCGCGTTCTGTGCTACCTTCAGCACTTCGGTCACCGCATCGACAATAAAGCCGGTGCGCACACCACGAATGTCGAAAACCATGACGCGCTGTCGGTCACCACGCTCACAGGCCTGCATATCCAGCTGTCGTCGCTGGTCAATGACCGGCAACACCGACCCCCGCAGGTTCATCATGCCTTCGATGAAGTGCGGCGTTTTCGGTACCCGGGTGAGCGATTCCGGTACCCGAACAATTTCCTGGACCGCATCAATCTCAACCCCGAATTCGGAATCTGCCAGGTGGAAGACCACGATCTGCAGGTCGTCGTCGCTGGATTCGTCAGTGTTCATCGCGTCCTCATCGGATTCTTCCTGCGCGGCCAGAGCCGGCTGGTTGATCTCAAGTTCCCTGGTGCGCTCAAGCAGGCTGTCTGCCCGGATGATCGACACCACGCGCTTGCCGTCATCGAGGCGGCAAAGCTCCTGTATTTCGCCGTTCCTGAAATTGCGGGCCAGCAGCGAGGGCAGGGGTTCCATAATGCTGGAGGGCACCCGAAGCACTTCGGAAACGCCGTCAACCACCAATCCCGCAGAAAGCCCACCGATACCGATCACCACAACCCGCGAGCGTTCATCAAGCGGCTGATCACCCAGGGAAAACATGCGGCGGAGAACCATCAGAGGCAGCATCCGCCCGCGAAGATTCATCAGCCCCATCAGGTGGGATGGGCTGTGGGGGACCTCGACAACATGCTCGGGAATCTGAACGATCTCCTGCACCTGCTCGATGTCGACGCCGTACTCCTCGCCGTTGACCGTGAAGCTGACCATCTGCAATTGATCGGCCTCGTCTTCCTCTGTTTCGGACTGATCGGTCATCTGTGCCGCGACGGCAGTGCGGTGTTGACGAACCTCGCTCGCCAGGGAGGCGAATTCCGCTGCCACCAGACGTTTGAAATCCAACACCATGACCATTTCGTGATTGCCGATGTTCTTCAGTACGCCGGTCAGGACGTCCTCGCGAACGCTGCCTTTCAGACCGTCGGTGCTTTCGATGGCGCCGGGGTCGATATTCACAACACTGGCCACCTGGTCGACCACGAAACCCACGAGTTGGCCGATGTCGATAACCACCACGCGGGTGGCATCGTTGTGCTCAGTCTGCTCAATGCCCAGCAACCGGCGCAGTGAGATGACCGGGAGCACCTGCCCACGGAGGTTAGAAAGGCCCAACATGGCCGCAGGTGCCATGGGCACCGGGAAAATGCTGGGCATCCGGATGATTTCCTGTACGGGCGCCATCTCGGTGGCGAATGCTTCCTTCGCCACCATGAACGTCACGTACTTGTGGCCCTCGTCGGTATCGATGTCCGTCTCCCGGGCGAGGGTGTCGTTTACGACTTGCATTGAATTGCTCACAGCATTGCCTCCGGCATTCACATGCTCTGCAGTTCGTCAGCGAGCGATGCAATTTCCTCGATCGCCGCAGCGAGTTCTTCGGCACCCTGGCTTTGCTGCTCTGCGGCACTTGCGGATTCCGTTGCCGCCTGCTCAGCTTCCTGCGCCGAGGACGCAATCTGCTCCACGCCTTTCTTGGCCTGGGTAATGGCAACCACGATTTCCTGTGATGCTTCCATGATGCTGCGGGAGCCGGTTTCCACGTCGGCGATGTCGGTCTCGATCACCTGCAGGTTGGCGGTGGTGACACGAGCCTGCTCCACTTCCACGATTGCGGACTGGACGATTTCGAAGAGGTCTTTGCTGACGGTGTCGATCTGGTCCTGCACAGCGCGAACAAGATCTTTGATCTGATCGGCGTTTTCGGCGGAATCCCGGGCGAGGTTACGGATGTCTGTAGCCACCACAACAAAGCCCTTCCCGAATTCGCCGGCGCGAGCGGCTTCGATGGAACCATTGACGGCCAGCATGTTGGTCTGGATTGAAACGGTGGTAATGGCTTCCACAATCTTGTCGATCTGGCGAGACACCTGGGCCAGGTCTTTCATCTGGCCGATACTTTCCTCGGTGCTGGTGACGGAGGTGGTGATGCCTTCAATCAGGTTGTCCACGGCGACCTTGTTCTTGGTCAGCAGGTCACGAATACCGTTGATGCGCTTGAGAGAGTCTTCAGAGCGGGTCTGGCTGACTTCAACGCCTTTTTCGATCTGAGAGATAGCAGCAGCGGATTCTTCGGTTGCCGCAGCAGCGCTCTGCGCGCCCTGGCGGATTTCCTCGATGGCCGTCATCACCTGAGTGGCGGCGCGATTGATTTCCTGAACAGCGGATGACAGTTCTTCGGCCGCGGCAGCCACGTCTTCGGAGCTCTTGGCCACATCGGTGGAATTGCGCAGGTCGTCGGCAAGCTCAGACAGGCTCTGTGCAGCTTGCTCGCATTCAGCGAGGGCCTGGGCCTGTTCCTGGATGTTCTTGGCGGTCTCTTCAGCGGCAGCGGACTGCTGCTCGGCAGCGGCAGCAATGCTCTCGGTGCCTTTGAGAGCCTGTTCAGCTGCAACATTCGATTGACTGGCGCCAGAGGCAATGAACTGGCTACCGGAAACCACTTCCTGCATGTCGGCGCGGATCTTGGCCAGAGTCTCAAGGATGGTTTCACCTTTTTTGGCTTCGCCAGATACACGCTCGGAGGAGCCCTTGATCCCCTCGGCGATGGCACGAACCTCATTCTGGATCTTTCCAACCAGATCCTGGATGTCCTTGGCGCTTCGCTCGGAGGTCTCCGCCAGAGTGCGCACTTCGTCAGCAACGACGGCAAAGCCCTTGCCGTGCTTGCCGGCACGCGCAGCTTCGATGGCGGCGTTCAGGGCGAGGAGGTTAGTCTGGTCGGCGATCCGGCCAACGGCCTTGACGATGTCACCAATGTTGGCGGCCTGCTGTTCCAGCTCAGCCACCAGTTTTACCGAGCCACCCTGGCGACGGGCGGCTTCGGACACGTTCGCTACCAGGCGACCGATGTCATCGGCGGTACGTTGAGCAAGTTCCTGGATAGACTCGGCCTTCAACTGGCTTGCGTCGGCCGCTTGAAGTTGGGCGCCAATGTAGTTGGTGACCTGTTTGAACGCCTCGAGGGATTCCTGGGAAGCACCGGAGGCTTCTTCTGCCCCGGCAGCAATCTGGTCGGACGCCCGCTTGAGTTCTTCAGACGCCGAGGCGGCCTCATTGATGCCTGAACTCAGCTGACTTGTGGCAGCGGCAATTCGCTCGGCAGCCTGCTGCTGTTTTGCCAGTGTTCTTGCACGTTTGCGTTGCTGCTCGGCCTCACGGGCTTGCGCGGCGGAAATACGTGTGGGTTCCTCGTTTACGGCGGGAACGTCTTTTTTTACA
>CESC01093382.1_pt1 | contig 27917 bp, 42 predicted proteins | sample 531131 | NCBI WGS metagenome assembly CESC01 (sample SAMEA2621295, study PRJEB7988) | marine metagenome | biome: marine biome (ENVO:00000447); feature: mesopelagic zone (ENVO:00000213); material: "saline water (ENVO:00002010), including plankton (ENVO:xxxxxxxx)" | depth 800 m
AGCTGGTTCAGTACCACGTCTATGACTGTCCCTCGAAGGGTAGCTTCAAGTTCAGCACTCGGATGGTGTTCTTGGACCAGAGCCTGTTCTTCCTTGAGGACCTAGACAATCCTCCGATCTGGAAGGTACAGACTATGCAGGTTGACAGTGTGGAAATGTTCAATAAATTCCACGGCATCTGTATCGAGGCTGGTTACGAAGGTTCGATGCTCCGTCTCGACAAGCCTTACGAGCAGAAGCGAAGCAAGCATCTGCTCAAGCGAAAGGACTTTATTGATGCGGAATTTCCGGTGCTTCGCATGGTTGAGGGCGAAGGCAATTGGTCTGGGGCGATCAAATCGGTGGTCTGCCGAGCCGCTAACAACAAAGAGTTTGGCGCAGGTGTTAAGGGAACCAGAGAGTACGCCGAAAGTCTCATGGGAAGAGATTTTGCTTACGCAAAAGTAAGGTACTTCGAGCTTACCCCGGACGGTGTGCCTCGCTTTGGCATCTGTCTTGAACTTTATGAAGGAGAACGTGATGACTAAACTGACCCTGCCTTTGGTTGGGTTGCTGCTACTGAGTGCATGTGCTACTCAGGTAACCCGACCCAACACCTCGTCTGCTCAAATGCAGCGAGACATCACAAAGTGTGAATATGAAGGACAGCGGGCTTCGCCCCTGAACGCCATTATCGCTCGACAAATTACCATCAAGTGTCTGAAACTGAAAGGATACTCACTATGAAAGTTGATCTGACCAAAGCAATCGAAGCACACAACCCTGAGACCGGTGAGGTGGTCCCTATGAAGCTGGGCAGGATTGCCAGCCAGGAGGCGCTTAACTACTCGTTTACCACCGAGATGTCCCCGAGCGGCGAGTCCAATCCTTATTGGAGGGCTGACGGAACGTGCTGCTGTGGGTCAGATTGGAAAATCCGGAATGTTCGCAGTGAGCCTGAGTTCACCGATCAGGTCGTCCAAGAAATGTGGGGTCTCATCCAAGATGCAGCAAGGGGTCAGATGATTACAAACCGGGCGCAGCTCTTGGTCAGCGATCTACGCCCAACACCGCTGGAGAAGCTGGCCAAGGATTTGGGGTACTCTGCGGAGCTTCTGGCTGAAAAGATGGAAGCATGTGGCGTGAGACTGGCCGATGATTGACCTCAAAGACATCCCGGCTAGCTGGTTAGGAGTCCTTGAAGATATCCAGAAAGTGTGTCCCTCTGCCGTACTGGCAGGGGGCGCACTGCGAGACCTCTACCACGGGGTAGAGGTCAAGGACTTGGATATCTTTATTCAGGCCGGAGACGAGGCCGAATCGTGGGGTCTCTTCGAGAAGCTTGGAGGGAAAAGGCCCAAGGACTTTACCGAGTTTGGCTATGGTCTACAGGACCTTTCAGACATGGACAGCGATGGGGGAGCTTACCCTCGGAGCATGCAGGAAGTCATCTTGGTGGAGAACTACGTTGGTGAAAACCCCACCGACATTCCTGTCCAACTGATCTTCGTCAATTGGAACACGGCTAGAATCCATGAGCGATTCGACATCGGCATCTGCCGTGTCTCCACAGACGGGGTCAAGGTATTCGTCTCGAAAGAGTTCAAGGAGGACCACCACGAGAAAGTGCTTAACATCCGCCGGTGTGAGAATAAATGGATGCTTGGCTCAAGCATCGAACGTATCGTTCGATTGCGAGAAAAGTATGCCGATTTTCAGATCGCATTAGAGGGCCTGAAATTCAGCAACGAGACAATTCAGGTTGACAACCAAGAAGTCTAGTACTATTAAGACCGAATCAATCGCTGACCGCTAGTGATTACGGACAGGACGTGGCTTCGAGTGCCACCGCCTCCACCATTATGGGGGCGAAAGGGTATCGACTGACGTGAGAAGGTAGTGTGAGGTTGTGAGCGTAGCTGCTCTAAAAAGCTAGTTTGATAATTGCAAACGACAACGACACCGAAGTCATGGAAAATCGGATTGCTGCCTAATTGGTAAGCGGGGTTTGTCTTGAACCTAGCAACAGAATCAAGAAAGACGCATGAAAGATGGCGGCACCGAGTGGGAGCCTTGGGACTAAGTTCAACCATGTAAAGGAATACAAGAATGCGTAAGTTCACTGTTCTAATCGCCACCGCAGGTATTGCTCTCGCAGCTGCGTGTCAGCCCGCTGAGGCAAGCGCCAATGAATTCGGTGGCGTATATGTGGCCGCTACCGCCGGTCTCGACGATGTAACCAGTCGGCCCGATACGACTGACGTTGTGTACGGGGCCAACGCCGGGGTAAACATCCCGCTGGGTGACGCCATTGTGGGTGTGGAAGCAACGCTGGACAACGTGTTTGAAGATCAGCGAGAGTTCGGAGCTTCGGCCCGTCTCGGTTACACTTTCGATCAGGTGATGCTCTACGGAGAGGCTGGCTATGCCAACTACCGCGATGTATTCAGTCAGGAACTGGACGGTCTCCGTGTCGGTGGTGGCCTTGAGTACAACATCAGCGACAACACCTACGTCTCGGCAGAGTACCGTTACACGGACTTTGAAGCTGGCGTTGGAAAACACGCAGGACTGGTAGGCCTCGGTATCCGCTTTTAAGTCGGCAACGACTTGTGTGTGGGAAGGGGTCGCGATTGCGGCCCCTTTCTTTTTCAACGAAAGGAAATAAATATGATTAAGTTTGTAACAGAATTCAGCAAAGAAGCCCCATCGGCGATTGTGGAGGTCAAGTATGATGAGGTTCGACGCACCATCCGGATGACCGCAGAAACCGGCTACGACCAAACGGTTGTTCGGGTCTCAGATGAGGGGAAGTTGATCCTTCCCAAAATCTATTGCGCGGAGCTTGCCCAGGCATTGGGAATTAGTGTAGGCGACCATATTAAGCTTGAGGAATAACAACCCGACCCCCGTAACCCGTTTAGACTTCTACTCTATTATCGGTAATTGGAGTTGAAAATGTGAGTTCGAGTCTCACCGGGGGTGCCATTTATAGACGAGTAGCTCAGTAGGTTAGAGCGCCGGATTCTTAATCCGGGCGTCGGGGGTTCGAATCCCTCCTCGTCTACCATTTTTGAAGGGAAGAGAACATGTATAGAGGTGACTACAATTGGAAAGAAATCCTTTCCGTATTCCATGAAGATCATACCAAGGTTGAGGAACCGGAAGAGCTGATCTTCGCCAACTACGATGGTGGAGGCTACGATGGCTACGCCAACGTTCTCTTCTACAATCAAGGTAAGTTCTGGTATGTAACTGCGTCTCATTGCTCTTGCTACGGTCTTGAAGATAGCTGGTCTCCTGAGGAATACTCATTCGAGGCTCTGCGTGGTCAGGCAGAGAGAGCAAACTCCGGCTTCTTCAAGGACCATAAGGCGCTTATCCTAGATGCTTGCGACCGTCTTGAAGGTGACCTTAGCCAGCTTGCTGCTGCGGTCTCTCGTAATGAGCGTCGCCAAAAGGAAATACAGGAGCGGCTGTCGCAGTTGGACGAGGAACACGCAGCCTTGACCAGCGAGTATGATAAGCTGGATGCTCAGATCACAGACGATAAGAAGAAGATGAAAAATCTCCTGTAGCTTAGTGGCAAAGCTGGCCCCTCATAAGGGTTAGACTCGGGTTCGATTCCCGGCAGGAGTACCGAGGACCTGTAGCTTAATAGGTTAAAGCCTCCGACTTTTAATCGGAAGATGCGGGTTCGAGTCCCGACAGGTCCTCCATGCGTCAGTGACTGAAACAGAAATGGTGCCAGCCTGCAAAGCTGGAAAATGCGGGGGCGGAACCCGCCTGGCGCTCCATATCTAATATCGAAAGGAAACACCTATGGCTATGCATCTTTACAAAGCAGTGTATCTTAATAAGAAACACATGGCAAGAACTCCTACCTGCGGAGGTATGGACAGTGAGTTTTCTCACTATGAAGAAAAAGAGCAGGAACACATAGTGTGCTGTGACCTGTCAACAGCAGAGGCTTTTGAATCCGTTTGGTTAGCCCAGAACGCTTGGCGTAAGGAAGATATTGAACTGATTAGAGTGGAGAGTCTCGGCTTCGCATCTATCTGGAAGCTAAGGGGTTGACACCCCCGAATGATTCAGCTATATGGAGCAAACTATGACTAACCAGTTCGCCTTTATTGATACGACCGGAGACGCAGGCACAGCCTTCGTCGGCGGTGTCGTGCGCGAACGAGAGATTCAGCAAGCCTGAATCTACTAGTCTAAGTAACAACACCCTCAATCCACAATTGAAGTTTGTTCTTGGCAGTAGATGACTCCCCGTCGTCTAATGGCTAAGACGCTTGACTTTCAATCAGGAAATAGGGGTTCGATTCCCCTCGGGGGGACCAAGAAAGGAATCTAGATCGTGAAAGAAGTATCTGAAAAAGATTTAAGGGTGATCGGAAAACTAGCCAAGCAGGTTCAAGGGCATAACGATTCCTTCTGGAACAAATGCAAAGAAAAAGGCTGGTTTGAGAGTTGCCCCGGTCTACTAGACCAGCTCATGTGGGCACAGCACGAGCAGTCAAGAAATTTAAGTACTATTGAGTTTATATTGGAGGAAATAGAGAAGAATAACCCAGACATTGTCCCGTAGTTCAGCCTGGTAGAACATCCGACTGATAATCGGTAGTCAGAGGTTCAAATCCTCTCGGGACGACCATAGCCGCTTAGCTCAGGGGTAGAGCTTCTGTTTTACACGCAGAGTAAGCGTTGGTTCAAATCCAACAGTGGCTACCAGTTTGTGCGTCCGTAACCGTGCCTCCCTACGAAGGAGGGATTCGTAAGTGGAGTTGAAAATGCAGGTTCGAATCCTGCCGGGCGCTCCATCTTAATATCTAAGGAGAATCTAATGTCCTACGACACTAGGAGCCTAAATCTTCCCTGCTACGGAGGCCCATATGACGGGCAAACCAAAAATGTAGGTCAGGTAGCGGAGGAATTGGGGGTAAACAAGCCTGGAGGGTACAGAGTGTTTAGGAGCGAGTGTAACAATCACCCGCTCGCCCCAGAAAAAGTTTTAGTGTTTATGCCGGATTAGCTCAGATGGCAGAGCAGCGGTCTTGTAAACCGAAGGTCGTAGGTTCGATGCCTACATCCGGCACCAGATTGCGGAAGTAGCTCAGTGGTAGAGCTTCATGTTGAAGCCATGAGAGTCGGTGGTTCAAATCCATCCTTCCGCACCATCTTAATCTAAGGAGAGTGAATATGAGTATAGAACGTAGTGGAGTTAGCTCGTCGAATGTGGCATCCGTAGGGTACGACAAAGACGAAGAGGTACTGGAAGTAGAGTTTAACTCTGGTGCCGTGTACCAATACTATGGAGTTAGCGAGGAAGTGTATCTCAATATGCTGTCAGCTAATTCTGTTGGTAAATACTTCAACGACTCGGTAAAGGACATCTATCCTTTTTCTAGAGTTTGATCTACGGGGATAGTCTATGGGGTAGCGGGTTGTGCTTGCACCACGACCGTCATTCGGTTCGATTCCGAATATCTCCACCAATTTGCGAACGTAGCTTAGCGGCCCAAAGCACTCGCCTGTCACGCGAGGGGACGGGAGTTCAAATCTCCTCGTTCGCGCCAACGGTTCAGTTAAAAGTCTTCTTGACTGTGACTAGAACTGAGTCTAACATCTGTTTCATGGCATACAAAGATAAAGAAAAACAACGAGAGGCTGCTCTCAAATGGTATCATAAAAACAAAGAGGCGAGACAAGAAAAAGTTAAGAAAGAGAGAGCCGAAGGACGCTTAAAGGTTAAAGAATTTATCTGGGACCACAAGAAAAATAATCCTTGTGTGGATTGCGGAGAAGATGATCCGATAGTTCTGGATTTTGACCATGTACGTGGAGAGAAGAAGTTCACAATGGCTAGGGCAACTAGTCTCTATCGATCACTCAAGAAAGTTAAGGAAGAGATAGCTAAATGTGAAATAAGATGTGCGAATTGTCACCGAAAAGTGACACATAAACGGGATGAACGATACCGTTCGCACGTTAGAGATTGAGCGGGCGTGGTTAAGCTAACCAGCTGGCCTTCCAAGCCATGCCAAGAGGGTTGGATTCCCTCCGTCCGCTCCATGCTGCACGGTCGTCTAATCGGTAAGACGCTCGACTCTGAATCCTGAAACGTAGGTTCGAACCCTGCCCGTGCATCCATTGCCCCTTCGTCTAGCGGTAGGACCGGAGCCTTTGAAGCTCTTAACGCTGGTTCGAATCCGGCAGGGGCATCCAATCTAAAGGAGAGTATCTTGAAAAATTATTTTATCAAATTCATCAGTGAAAGCGGGGACCACTATGTACTAGGCACATTCTCAAACGAAGATTACCCCACACGAGGTCAGCTAGATTCTTTAGCTCGACAAGAACTCAGCCATGAAATCTCAGACGATTTTCTCTATGGGAGGTTTGACGTAACCGAACTAGGAGTGTCCAAGCCTATGCCTGAGACCGATCCGACCAGCGCGCCTCTTGAGCGTCCATAAGTTTCAGAAAAAGTCGAAAATTTTTCAGAAGATTTTGGGTCGAGTTTCAGAAAGGAAAAAGTTATGAGACAAGGACCACATTATAGCCAATGGGTAGACAAGGACGCAGATGGTATGCCGTATCTGCGTCTGCCTCTTGAACTTGTTGAAGAGTGGGGCGAAATGAAGAGTGTGACTTGGACCGACAACGGTGATGGCACCTACACTCTTGAGCCTAGAAAGGAAATCTAAATGAGCGAAATGCAAATGTTCTATGGAACTTTCAAAGAATACGAAAGTGAAATCCCTGAGGATGAAGACGACCTCTACGATCTGGAAAAAAGTTTGGGAATCTATCTAGTCAGGGTGGACGACAAGGTATACGAAGTGAAGCCTCTTAAAGAGCTTGACGCCTACGGGTTCAGCGTCGTACTTGAACCCAGTGAGCTGCCCCAGGTTCTATGCTACTGGCATAATGGTGGAGCAGGCCTTCACGAGGTAGTAGAGGAAGCAATCAAGGAACATATCAATGCAGAAATCTACACAGCTTAAACAACAGGCCCTGATGCTCAAGGCAGCATTTGAAGAGGGGTGGCATGAACGAGAGAGGCTTTCCTCCACCACATATCTAGATGGAAGTTTACAACGATGTTGGAACAACAGCACCGCCAAGCAACTGCACGATCAGCTTTTGATGGAAGCGAAAGGAAATACCAATGTCCGAGCCTAAGATCAAAATGTATTGCATCTTTTCTAAAGAGGCTCTTAAAAAGATGAACGGCATCAGAGGAAAGTTGGCTAGTCAAGCTGGTCATGCTTACCTTCACGCCTTCTGGGATGCCTACGACGGTGACAAGCCTACTGAGTCGGTCTACGCAGCAGATGCATACCGAGAAGGCCGAGCATATAAAATCACCTTGGTAGTAGAAACAGATACAGAACTAAGAGAGATCGTAGATTCTTATAAAGATATCTGTGGTGCCGTTCTTATCGAAGATGCGGGATTTACCGTCTTTGACGGTCCGACCGTAACTTGTGCCGGGATTGGCCCTGTCTCTGACTCTGATCTTCTTGATAACATCAAATCGCTAAGGACTTTAACATGAGTAAGAGAACGTGGGTAACGGCTGACACACACTTCGGCCACCAACTAATGGCAAAGCTTCGTCCGTGGGATACGATTGAGGAACACGACGAGGCAATCATCGACAACTGGAACAGCCTAGTGGCTCCGCAGGACAGAGTGTATGTCCTCGGAGACCTATGCATGAACCGCAGACACGTAGGGACGATATCGCGATGCAACGGAAAGAAGGTACTAGTAAAAGGGAATCACGATATCTTCAAGCTCAAGGACTATCTCCCTCACTTCGACGACATACGAGCTTACATCGTGAAGCCCAAACACGGCCTGATCATGTCCCACATTCCGATCCATCCTCAAAGCATGGGGACGAGGTATAGACTAAATGTGCATGGGCATCTGCATGAGAATATCATAACCGAAACCCAGATGATGCGGACGATTGAAGGAATTGGTATCAGACACTGCGACCCGCATCAGGTGCCTGATACGAGGTATCGCTGTGTAAGTATGGAACAGACAGATTACCAGCCTGTCGATTTAATGGAGATTATCAATGGAATTTGAAAAATTTGGAAGCCTCACCCGGTTCAGTCAGGGTTGGACGATTACCGAGAAGTTGGATGGAAGCAACGGGCAGATCGCTATTGTTCCTTGTGATGGCCGTGCCTCTTGGGGAGACCAAGAGAACGACTGGGCCATTCTTGATAAGGTAGACGATCACTTTATTTACGCTGGCTCCCGTAAGCGGTGGCTGCAGGCCAATAAGCAGCAAGACAACTTCGGCTTTGCCTCTTGGGTTCTTGAGAATGCTCAAGAGCTTGTCGCCAAACTCGGTGAGGGCCGTCACTTTGGTGAGTGGTACGGAGGAAAAATCCAGCGCGGCTACGGTCTTACCGAGAAGCGTTTCGCTCTCTTCAATGCCCATCGTTGGAGTGATGATGAAGTTCGACCTGAGTGTTGCGAGGTGGTTCACACCTTCATGTTGAACCAGTACCTCGACAATCCTCATGAGGACGCCCGTATGATCATGGACATGATGGCAGAAGAGGGCAGTTTCCATGTACCCGGTTTCATGAACCCCGAGGGTGTCGTGATGTACCACGGTCCCAGCGGAACCAGCTTCAAGAAAACCTTCGACTACGATGAGAAGGGTAAGTGGGCAGAAAATCTCGAACGTCGGGGTTGACACCTCAGATTCGGTCGTCTATAGGAGAATCATTATGAAGAACATGACGTTCCATTGGCGACCGAATCGCACCGATGCTCACCCCGCTGAGGGTGTGCGCATCTAATCCAGTTAGCGGCTAACTAACTCCCGCTAGCTACTTGTTGCAGAGTAGAGAAGCGGCTATCTCACCACCCTCATAAGGTAGGAGACCGTGGGTTCGAGTCCCACCTCTGCAACCAACATTCCTAAAATTTAATCATTGGTAGTGAGTCGTCCGGGTGATGGCACCTGACTGTTAATCAGGAACGAGACTGGTTCGAGTCCAGTACTACCAGCCAGGCTAGTGCGGAACACTGTGTGTGTAACTGTCCTTTGGAAGGATGGGGGCCAGGTTCGATTCCTGGGCACTAGACCAAGTTAGCTGACATATCATGTGAATTTCCCGTAATTCACATGATATGTCATGTGGGGAGGAGCATATGGGTTATGCCTCTTGGACTCCAAATCCTAGAGCGAGAGTTCGACTCTCTCCCGCCCTGCCATGTGGTGTCGGTGGTGTAATTGGTAACACGCTCGTTTGTGGTACGAGAGTTGAGGGTTCGAATCCCCCCTTCACCCCAATCTTAATCTGAAAGGAAGCATGCTATGTTCTACATCATAGCCACAGAGGACTTACAGTATTACATCCCTTGGTCTGGTCGAAACGGCGGTAATACCGCTGTCGATGTAGCCAAGTTGGGTGTGGATGGAAACGTCCCTCGTCTCTTCACCGAAAAACTGAGTGCGAAACTGGCTCTTGGGCACTGGCTCAACGGTCCGTATAATGGCACCTACGAAGAGGACTGGGGTTGGTATCCTGAAATTCAGACTGACCCTAATCGTAAGATCGAGTGGGAAGGAAAACTAGGAGTAAGAGAGGTAACCGTAGTATGAAACATTTTCTAATGCTGAAACCTGACCCCGAGGGTAACTACGTAGGAGAGGCCAAACTTCCTCTCGATAACCCCGCAGGGTTTGACGTTTCCCTGAAAATATGCAAAGCAACCAAGAAGGCCATTTTGGTCCTCGACGAGAAGGTAAATAGAAAATGAGTTACTCGTACGTACAGAACCCGCTCGGCGGGAAGAACCTCAAGCTCTGGAACTCGCATCAGGAGTTCGAGCCTCAGGCTATGCAGCAGCTCTATGAGACTGCGGCTCTGCCTGTGATCTTCAAGCACGTCGCAGGTATGCCTGATGTCCACTTGGGCTACGGAGCTACCGTTGGTTCGGTCATTGCGACTGAATCGGCAATCATCCCGAGCGCCGTGGGCGTAGATATCGGCTGCGGTATGTGTGCGGTTCGCACCACGCTCACTGCCAACGATCTACCAGACAGCCTCGGACATATCCGAGCAGCAATCGAAAGGAAAGTACCTCATGGCCGCACAGGCAACGGAAAGCAGAACCACGACAAAGGTGGGTGGAAGATCATTCCTAATTCAGTCGGAGCGCGTTGGAAGGCAGACCTTGAGGGAGCTTTTGAACGTATCTGCGACAAACACCCCAAGATCGGCAAGAGCAATAGCCATAACCATCTTGGAAGCCTCGGGGGAGGAAATCACTTCATCGAAGTGTGCCTTGACCTTGAAGACCGAGTCTGGGTTATGCTTCACAGTGGCAGCCGAGGTGTAGGCAACGCTATCGGTCGCTACTTCATCGACAAGGCGAAGGAAGAGGCCGAAAAGTATCGCATCACCAGCTATCTTCCGAATGGTGATCTGGCGTATCTGGTTGAACACACGGAGAATTTTGATGATTATGTGGAAGCTATGTCTTGGGCCCAAGATTTCGCCTCGGTTAACCGCGAAATTATGCTGGAACGAACTCTCATGGCTATGCGAGACACAATTTCAGTCCCGTTCACGCTTGACCAGAAAGCCATCAACTGTCACCATAACTACGCTGAGCGGGAACACCACTTCGGCGAAGATGTCTGGGTGACCCGTAAGGGTGCTGTCCGTGCCCGTGAGGGCGACATGGGCATCATCCCCGGCTCGATGGGGGCCAAGTCCTTCATCGTCAGGGGCCTTGGCAATGCGGATAGCTTTTGTTCTTGCTCTCATGGGGCGGGCCGTGTTATGTCCCGCACCCAGGCAAAGAAGGAAGTGTCTCTTGAGGAACACTCGAAGGCACTGGAGGGAATTGAAGCTCGGGTGGATGCCTCCACTCTTGATGAGACTCCTTCCGCCTACAAGGATATCGATGCCGTGATGTCCGCGCAGACCGACTTGGTCGAGGTTGTCCATCAGCTTCGTCAGATCGTCAACATTAAAGGATAACTATGAAAGACCTTACTGAACTCGCTCTAATCATCATTATTGTACTCTTCTTCATCTTCCTCGGCCCTGCTCTCTTGCTTTGGTCCGTGGGTACGATGATCCAGGGTGAGGGCCTCGACATCACGTTCTGGAACTGGCTTGCTGCCTTTGTTTTCCTGATCCTGATGCGAGGAGAAGCATCCCGCAGCTAAGTGCGCTGTTCGAGGGGGAGGCTGGCACCTCCCCCTCATTCATAAAAGTCCTCAGGCATCTTATTTCTCTTAGAACTGTTATCTTTAAGACTCAGATACTGAAGATTCTCTACGACATGAAGACCGGAAACTATTTCTCCGTTCAATGGATAGTAGTGATCCACTGTCAAATTTGAGGGACAGTTCTCATAGAACTCATCAATTGCCTTTAGATCAGCCCAAGGTGGTACTCGTTGAAGCTTTTTAGCTCGGTATCGCGCAGCTCTTGCCCTATTCTTTTGAGGGTTTAATCTGGACCATCTCAGCCAAGTTGCCCTAGCTTTTTCAGGATTCCTAGATTTCCACTTCATGACCCTGTCCGAGTCTGACTGAGGGTCAGCCAAGTACCTAGCTCTACATTTGTCGTAACCACATTGGTAACACTGACAGTCGTTAACATACCTCTCACAGACGTGTCCCCTCTTACAGGGCTTTCCTGTGAAGTATCTTTTTAGCCCTTGCTGTTTAGCTTCGGCTCTGCTAATAATTTTCATACCGGGGCGCTCCTAGCCTAGCGTTTCGAGAGAGGGACGGTGCAAACGTCCCTCTCATTTCTATAGTTCTAATCGAAAGGAAAGTCAAATGAGTGTGTCCCTCAGACCCCACCAGATTGAAGACCTTGCGGTCGCCATCAAGAACAAGCGTAGTTTTAATCTCTCGGAGCCAGGTACCGGAAAGTCCCCCACTATGGCGGCTCTTGCTTGGTATGTATGGAGCCGAGAAGGTGCCAAAACTATTTTTGTGATGCCCAACTCCCTGAGAGACAAGGCGGTGGAAGAAACTGTTCGCTTCTCAGGATTTACTCATGACGAAGTTCAGGTTATCGAACGAGTCGACGAGACTCTCGGCCCCCGTAAGCGCAAGTCTGTGCCTGCTGCCGACCAAGTGACAGGGTATGTCAATTATCTGGACAACCCCGACTTGAAGGTAATTGTAGTTGGGTTTACTTTTCTGAAAAATTATTGGGAAGAAATTCTTAAATACCATCCTGAAGTCAATCTTGTGATTGTTGATGAGGGCCATCTCGGGTATAAAACATACAACTCTAAAGCTAGCGTGGAACTCTACGCCTTGATGGATAAGGTAGAGCGGTTCCACTACAATACTGGGTCGCCTATCGACGGTAGACTCGATAGTTGCTTCACAGCAATTCACATTGTATGTCCCCAATATTATGGCTCCTACAATGGATTCTTAAATCAACACGCCGGATTTATCGACGATTACAATAAGGTAGTCTTCTGGCAGAACGAAGAGAAGGTCACCGAGATATTCAATCGTCATGGGGTTCTGCGTCTCTGGAAAGACGTTCACGGAGAGCAAGACAGGAACATCGAGATAATTGACGACCTTCAAATGTCTGAAAAGATGGGTGAAGCCTACGAAGAGTTTTCCGAAATGGCGTGCGTGGAACTCGACGGTATGTTCCTCGAAGGAAGCAACCCTGGTGTCGCTACAATGAGAGCTAGACAGATCATCAACTGTCCTCACATCTTCGGGATAGATGAGAAAACCCCGAAGCAGAAATATGTTGAGGGCTTGGCCGAACCAGGCACCCTAGTATTTGGGTCTATGCCTGAGGAAGTGGAGAAGTACGCCGAAGTTCTCAGAAAGAATGATCTGAAAGTCGGAGTGATACACGGAGGCATCTCTCGCAAGAGGCGCAACGAAGTTGACCTTGCGTATCAGTCGGGAGAGCTGGACGTCATCTGTGCTACTGCGGTTACCGCAGGTTTTGGATACAACTGGCAGAGAACCAAGAATATTATTTATCCAAGTCTCGATTATCAAGACTCAAATCTGGAACAGAGCATCAAGCGGGGAGAGAGGCAGAAGAGGGATACTCCCTTGAATATCTACTTCCTCGAATACGAAAAGTCGGTGGACCAGAAGGTCCGCAAGATCGTGGTGAAGAAGGAACAACTGACTGAAACCGTCATGTCTGACGTGAAAGGATTGAGCTGATGATCGACACCCTGATTGAACTAATCAAGACGAATGAGTTTGCGCAGGGGGCGCTGATTGCGGCCCCTGCCACGGCTCTTACCTACGCTGCTCGGAACATCCCGGTGCGTATCTGGGGCAGTGTCAAGCACTTTGTGAGTTATGATCTTACGTTTCGCTCTGACCAAGAAGAATATTATTACGTCAACAAGATGGTCACTGAAACAATGGTAACCCCTAAGTGGTCCCGAGACTTCACCTACGAGAATATCTCGGTGTGGGATGAGGACCTGAGCCGAGACAAGGATATCTATCAAGGGATGGCTATCGGCTTTGGGAGGCACTGGGGTAGGTACAAGGGTCAGCCCGTTCTGGTCCACCGCAGCATGGAAGAGAGCAATGCAACCGAGCGGTTCAAAGAGACCTTGACGATTACCTTCTTGGGCTTCGGGAACAAGGGGGTGTCCGAGTTCTGCGATGAACTTACTGAGGAAATGGGTAAAGAAAAGAAGGCTAAGCGCCTGAAACTGCGTAGAAATATGCATGCCGGGTGGCATTCACATGGCTTTCTTCGTCACCGCCCGATGGACAGTGTCTTCACCAACGATGGCTTGAAGGACCAGCTCTGTGCTGCTCTGCGCTCCTTCGAGGGCAAGGAGGAAGAGTATTGCATGAAAGGTATGCCATACCACTTGGGTGTTCTCTTGAAGGGACCTCCGGGCACTGGTAAGACCAGTCTCATCCATGCTCTGGCGTCTCAGTTGGAGAGGGATATCATGTTCCTTAATCTCTCGGGCGTAGACGACGAGGGCCAGCTGATGGAGCTTATTGGGGCTAGGCGCGACTGGCACAGCTCCCTGCTGGTGATTGAAGATATCGACGCAGTGAAAGCTAACCTGACTAGAGACTCGGACTCGGACGGGGTGTCTCTCAGCACGTTGCTGAACATCCTCGATGGTTTCCTGACGCCGCACGGTTTGATCACTTTGGCGACCACGAACCACCCCGAGAAACTGGACCCGGCTCTGATCCGCAGTGGTCGGTTCGACATTTCGATGGAGCTTGGCCCGCTGGAGTGGGAAGAGGCAGAGCGGATGGCGAATCTGTTGCTCGGTGAAAATAACCAATTTGGTTCGTTTAAGGACCAGTACGTACCAAAAGTGGGTGCTGAGCTGCGAGAAGCTATGATTGGTGATCGCCTTTCAGAGCTATTTTCTGGTTAAGTTGTAAACTTAGTATATTTTTTAGGTCGCGTGGAGACTCTTAAAAATATATAATACATATAGGAGAAGACCAATGCACATTAACGTTTTCGATTTCGATGGTGTCCTCGCCGACCCTCTCGAAGAGGGCCTGTTCAACCTGCCCATCACAAAAGACGGTGAGCAGCTGATCAAGAAGATGTCCCAGCGACATAAAATGGACCTCAGCGGTGAGAGCCTCAAGTCGGCTCACTACATTAGCATGCAAGCCGCCCTCTGGGACGCCGGGGTACCTATCATGAGCGGGGTTATGTACGAACGAGTGTACAAAGGCCCCTATTATATCCTCACCGCCCGCAGTGACCGCTTCGCTGTCGCTCGTATGCAGGAATTCATTCAGGCTATCCCTGACCGCTATCGCCCGATCAAGATCATGCATGTAGATCATCTGCCTAAGGGACAGATGCTGAAAATGATGCTTGACAGGCATCCCGACAACACCTATAGCTTCTACGACGACAGGGTAAAACACATTCAATCTGCTCTGGAGTTACACGATCCCCGACTTGATGTTTTTCATGTTGACAACGATATGGAAGACGCCTATGAAAGGGCTTCAACATTCTACCAAACGATCTTGGACCTGGCTCTATGAACAAAACTGGCCGTGTGATAATAGTCAAACGATACACACGCGAACTCATTACAGCAAACCCTGATGTACTCTTCGTCTTTGAAGATAACCTCACCCGTGTCGGGTATGGTGGCCAAGCGAAGGAAGCAAGAGGCTGTAAGAACGCAGTAGGTATCCCTACGAAGATTTCACCTAGTCAGAATATCACAGACGACCTCGTCTACCAGAATCCTAGCAGGTACTGTGTGCCTGTCACGGAAGCCTTCGACCGACTGCAGGACCACTTGAAGAAGGGTGGAATAGTATGCTGGCCGAAGGACGGAGTGGGGACGGGCTTAGCTGCCCTACCTACTCACGCCCCGAAGTTCCTTGAAGGCATTGAGGCTCACAAGGAACGACTCTTTGACTCCGCAGTAAGTGTCACAGAGTCTAACGTTAACTAATCGAATAAGGAAATATCTATTATGAAGACCCAGATTGACGACGCCATCGCCGCAGCCGAAGCCAAGGCAGCAGAGACTCCCGGAACCGACGTAGCTACCCAGAACGCAGGTGGGGATCTTGCCCCCGCAGGCGGTGCGCTCGATATGTCGCTCACGGGCTTCCTCAAGGCAGGCGGTATCTCTCCCGACAAGTGGCTCCAGGTGAAAGACTCCGGGTTCCGCATCGACAAGGGTGAGAAGGCAATGATTGAGGAAGTTGAAGTTGAAATCAACTTCGCTGACGTCAAACTGTTCCAGGGCCTGCGCATTCAGGCCCCGGGCGGCAAGCCGGAGTACATCAAGACCTACGACGGTCGGACCGAAGCCCGCACTGGTCAGACGTGGGGCATCGCCGTGGCGGAAGCCAACGGTCGCAGCGCCACCCCTCAGAACCCGTATCGCGGTGCCGACATCCTGATGTCGCTGACCTCGGACACGGTTCAGGGTAAGACTACGGTCCCCGCAGGCACCACCCTCGGTTACACCACCTCGATCACTGGCTTTGGCGCTTTCCAGAGCTTCCTTGCTACGCTGATCGAAGCAGGTGACGTCTCGGTGGGTCAGGACGGTCAGAGCCTCAGTGGTAAGGTCAAGGTCAAGGTTCTCCATGAGGCCAAGAGCAGCGCCGACTACGAGTGGGGTATCCTGAACTTCGAAAAGGCGTAACACCCCTTATCACCGCTTGACTGAGGGGAGCCTTGAGGTTATGCCTTGGGGTTCCCCTCAACCATATAAAGATAAGGAAAACTTACATGACAATTAACTCGGTCCCCGACCGTGACAACCTTCTGACTGCGTTCGGCAAAGCTACTCTGGTTGATCGCTACCTACTCCCCGATGAAACATATCAAGACGTGTTCGTTCGAGTCTCCGAGGCCTACGCCGACGACGAGGCTCACGCTCAGCGCATGTACGACTACATGAGCCAGCTCTGGTTCATGCCCGCCACACCTGTACTCTCTAACGGAGGAACCACCCGTGGACTTCCCATCAGCTGTTATCTCAATAGCGTCGATGATTCTCTTGACGGAATTGTGTCTGTTTGGAATGAGAACGTATGGCTTGCCTCACGCGGTGGTGGCATTGGCACCTATTGGGGCAACGTTCGCGGCATTGGTGAGCCTGTTGGTCTCAATGGGACAACCTCCGGCATCGTCCCTTTCATTAATGTTATGGACAGCCTCACTCTGGCTATTAGTCAGGGCAGTCTTCGGAGGGGTTCAGCCGCTGTCTACATCGACGTCCACCACCCAGAGATTGAAGAATTTCTGGAAATCCGTAAGCCGAGCGGTGACTTCAATCGTAAGAGCCTGAACCTGCACCACGGTGTGCTTATCACTGATAAGTTCATGCAAGCCGTGCAGGCGAATGAAAGCTTCGACCTTATCTCGCCCAAGAGTGGTGAAGTTCGTAAGACCATCAACGCCCGAGGTCTCTTCCAGAAGATGGTTGAGACACGACTGGCCACCGGTGAGCCGTACATGATCTTCATCGACCATGTGAACAAGGCTATGCCTGAACACCATCGTAAGCTTGGCCTCAAGGTTACGACCTCGAACCTCTGTGCAGAAATCACTCTGCCTACCGGTATCGACCATCTAGGCAACGACCGCACCGCAGTGTGCTGCTTGTCGTCCGTGAACTTGGAGAAGTGGGATGAATGGAATAAGAATCCTGATTTTATCTGCGATATTATGCGCTTCTTGGACAACGTTCTGGAAGATTATATCCAACGGGCACCCGACTCAATGGCTCGTGCTAGGTATTCTGCTATGCGTGAGCGCAGCGTCGGCTTGGGGACTATGGGCTTTCACAGTTACCTCCAGTCGAAGCGCATCCCGTTTGAAAGCGCCCTCGCTAAAGCGTTTAACCTGCGGGTGTTCAAGCATATTCAGGAGCAAGTGAATGAAGCTAGCCGAATCCTTGCAGATGAAAGAGGGCCTTGTCCCGACGCAGCTGACGCCGGGAAACATGAGCGTTTCTCCTGCAAGACTTCTGTCGCGCCAACTGCTTCCATCAGCATCATTGCTGGGGGAACATCGGCATGCATTGAACCAATTCCTGCTAACATCTACACTCACAAAACCCTGAGTGGGAGCCACACAGTCAAGAACAAGTATCTGGACAAGGTTCTGCGAGAGGTAGCTGTGGATGATAAAGAACTTGATCAGATGTGGAACAGCATCCTTGAACACGGTGGCTCTGTCCAGCATCTTGGGTATCTCACCGATGCTGAGAAGATGGTCTTCAAGACCAGCTTCGAAATCGACCAGCGGTGGCTCTTGGAGTTCGCCGGTGATCGTGCCCCGAAGATCGATCAGGCTCAGAGCCTGAACCTGTTCATCGAAGGGAACTGCGACAAGTGGGACCTTATGATGCTTCACTTTGACGCTTGGCGTCGGGGCATCAAGAGCCTCTACTACCTCCGCTCGAAGAGCGTGCAACGTGCAGGCTTTGCAGGAGGAGTCGAGAAAGACAACCAGATGGAGAGAGAAGAGCTATATGTCGAATCAACAACGGACTATTCCGAATGTCTTGCTTGCCAGTAGTTCTCTCCAGTAAGGGAAACCCTATCCAAGTCGACGAGAGAGACTTGGATAGGGTTCTTCAACATTCTTGGAGTGAGTTTCCAGGCAATGGAAAGACTTATTTACACGCTACCATTGGTGGAAAGCAAATTCTCCTGCATAGATTTATACTGAAGCCCGAGAAAGAGGAAATTGTAGACCACAAGAATAGGGATACCTTCGACAACAGAAGGAAGAATCTGAGGATCGCTACCCTAGAGCAAAATGCACATAACCGAGTAGTGAATCATCACAGCACTACGGGTTTGAAGGGTGTATCTCCCTCTGGGGATAGATGGAGAGCTAGAATCAGGATGAATGGTAGCAGAATACACCTAGGATGTTTTGAAACCAAAGAGCAAGCGTTCGAAGCATATCGAGCCGCATCAATTAAATATCATGGAGAATTTTCAAGTGTCACTTCTTAGATCACGAATCGGATACAAACCATTTCAGTATCCTTGGGCGTACAGCTACTGGCAGACTCAGCAAAGAGTCCACTGGATGCCTGAGGAGGTACCCTTGGGGCCGGATGTTTCTGATTGGAACTCTAAACTTACCCCCGAAGAGAGGAGTCTAGTGACTCATATTTTCAGATTCTTTACTGAGGCAGATGTTGAAGTCAACGATTGTTATATGACTAAATATTCTCAAGTATTCAAGCCAACTGAGGTTAAGATGATGCTTGCGGCCTTCTCAAATATTGAGACTGTGCATATCGCTGCTTACTCTCATTTGCTTGACACTCTAGGAATGCCTGAGACTGAATACTCTGCTTTCATGGAATACTCTGCTATGAAAGATAAGCATGATTATATGCAGCAATTCAATACGGACACTGATGAGGACACCGCCACCACTCTAGCCATGTTTGGTGGCTTTACTGAGGGAGTTCAGTTGTTTGCATCATTTTCAATGCTTATGAATTTCCCTCGATTCAACAAGCTTAAGGGCATGGGTCAGATCATCAGTTGGTCAGTACGCGATGAAAGTTTACACTGCGAGGGCATTATTCGTTTGTTTCACGAATTTGTTAGGGAACGGCAATGTTTAACGCCTCTGGTCAAGGATCGAATTATCGGGCATGCTGAACAGGTGGTTCAGATGGAGGATGCGTTCATTGACCTTGCGTTTGAACTCGGTCCAGTCACAGGAATGGAACCTCTAGACATTAAGAGATACGTCCGTTACATCACTGACTGGAGACTGACTCAGCTAAAGCTGCCGACCCTCTATAACATCGACGAGCATCCCCTCCCGTGGCTTACTCCCCTCCTGAATGGCGTGGAGCATGCTAATTTCTTCGAGCAGCGGGCAACCGAGTACTCGAAGGGAGCCACAACCGGGGACTGGAACAGTGTATGGAGTAGGTTTGATGCGAATAATTGACGGTAACAACCTGTTGCACCGTCTTGCTGTTGAGAGGGTGGGCTTCGGAGTCCACCCTGTCAGGCAACTGTTCAACAGATTGTGTAGTCCCTCAGAGACTACAATCATTGTCTGGGACGGCCCCTACGCCAACAAGCGACGAAAAGATATCTACCCCAAATACAAGGCAAACCGTAGGCCAAAGGAAGAATCGAAGATGGAGTTCTTCGACATGGCTAAAGGTGTGCTTTCCTTCACGCCTACGATCAGCATGGAGTTAGTGGGTTGGGAGTCGGATGATGTCATTGGCACACTGGTGCGTCGCTATCACTCCACCCACGACATAACTGTCGAGACCAACGATGGTGACTTCTGGCAGCTAAGCGACAAGTGTCATCTTCCTCTCGTGTCCAAGAAATGGCACAAATTTTCGCCAGACTCTTGCCTTTTGTTCAAAGCACTGGTAGGCGAGAGCAAGGACAATGTCACCGGAGTGAAAGGTTTCGGCATCAAGGCATGGGAAAAGCTACACAACGATCATCGGGCCGCACTTATGCAAGCTCTGAAAGAGGATGATCATCAACGCTTCGCTGGAGTATACATGCACTTCCCGCCTGCCGTTAAAAAGAATTACTCTTCGGAAGAGCTTTGGGACGAAATAAAACTGTGCTGGAAACTTAACAGCTTCTGGGATGCCCCCACCGACGAGATAGATGCCGCCATGAAGGTTGGCAAACAGAACTTCGCAGCAGCAGAAATCTATTTGGAGAATTTCTTAATATGAGCGACCTACCCATCAACACCGTGCTGATTGATGCCCGTACCGACGAACGAGTTATCATGGAAGCATTCCGTGAGCTACGTTCTGCAAAGGTCTATGGTATCGACTGTGAGACCGAAGACAGCAACGCACACGACGGCATCAAACAGATCAAGAAGAAGAAGATGATCTTCGACCACCGCCGAGCAACCATCACTGGTTTCTCTTGGTGGGTTGAAGGGAGTGACAAAGCGTATTACGTCAACCTCGGCCATGCCGATGTAGAGAATCGTCTGCCTGACAGCTTCGTGTACCAGTTCTTTGATAACGTCCCTGAGGACGCGATGGGCATTGCCCATAACGCTCCCTACGAACTCACGACGTTCAAACAGCGGTTCAACCTCTGGATTCCTAACCTTGTTTGCTCCATGCAGATGGCGGTGTCGCATCACGGGCCGGATAACTATGACCTGAGCAAGTTCTTCAACACTCCGCTGTTGAATATCAAGCCAATCGTGCCAGACATTCTTGAGGAGTTTGCTACTTATGATCCTCAGAAGCACAAGCGGCGTCTGACTGCGGGACAGGGGTTCGTGTTCGGGCAGTGGGCTGGTAAGACTACCAAGGCCAGTCACAGTTACAATGGCTTCGTGGACAAGATTGCGTGGAGCTACGGCCTCAAGAAGTTGGTCAAACAAATCTTCAACTACACCATGACTGAGTTCAAGGAAGTGGTTGGGGACAAGGAACACATGGGTAACCTGACTGGCGAAGAGACCGTTCAGTACGGTGCTGAGGACGCCTACTGGTGTGTGCGTGTCTTCCGCTACCTCTACGACAAGATGATGCGTGAGACGCCTCAGACCCTCGTGACGTTCTTCAAGCAAGAGAACCCGATGATCTACGTCTATTCGGAAGCAGCAGTAGATGGCCTAGAACTCAACGTCGAGGCTGTCTACGAGCGTCAGCAGCTTGAGAGACAGAACGTCGCTCAGCTTCTGCGTGAGATTAAGGCTGCGCTCAAGGACCTGCTACCGTTCGACGATCAGCCAAACGCTGAAATGATGCGTCTGCAACCTTACTACGTTAAGGCGTGGGCCAAGAAGCGTAAGCAAATCACCGACTGGTGCAATACTCCTGACAGTGATGATGATTTCACGATGGTCACGCAGGTGTCGAACCCCATCGGCAACCAGTGGGCAGACATTCAAGGCAACGGTCGTCTGAACATCAACTACTGGCAGACTGCCCGAGTGATCTTCTACGATCTTCTCGGTCATAAGCCGGTGCGCATTAGCAACAAGGTGGCTTCTGATGCCGAAGCTCGCGGTCGTGTAGCCATGACGTTCGAGCAAGAAGGCAACGAAAAGGCTCTCAAGCTTCTGCATCTGATGGGAAAGATGGGTAGCGTGGAACAGGCGGTGAAGCTTTACATCACCCCCTACACCCTGTTGATCGACCCTGAGACTGGCCGAGTGTACCCGAACATCAACAGCATGCTTGCGACTCGCCGCATGGCCATGCAGAACCCCAACGCCATGCAGTTGGCAAAATACGGAGACAGTGCATATGTCCGGTCGTACTTCGAGCCTGATGAAAAGGATCATGTCGTTCTATCTGCCGACTGGTCTGGCGTTGAGCTGGTTCTTATTGGCGATCTTAGCGGTGACCCTGAATTTGGAAGAGTCTTTGGGCAAATTCCTTATGATGATCTACATTCCGGTGCTGCTGCTGACTGTCTTGCTGTCAAGACGCTTCCCGGATTGACACTGGAAGAGTTCCTTGAGTTCAAGAAGGGCAACAACCCGAACAACCGTGACCTTCGTCACATTGTCTCGGGCGAGGCTATGGACCCCAAGAGCTTCTTCAAGCTGACTCGTGGTACACCTGTCGGCAAGGGAGCCAACTTCAACTACTGGTACTCTGGCGCTCTCGGCACTGTTGGTGAGAACCTTGGCTGGACTGAGGAAGAAATGTGGGCCGGTACTGACCGCTATCGTCAACGCTTCTGGAAGGCAGAAGAGTGGCGTGTGGGGGTCTGTGACGAAATCACCAAGAATGGCTTTGTAACCCTGCCTGACGGCCATCGTAGGCAACGTTTCGAGGCCACTCAAGAGTGGTGGGTAGCCATGCAGCGTAAGTTTGCCCAGATCAATGCTGCTCCGGCGATGGGTAACTTTGCAGAGCTGTTCATGAAGGCTGCACAGACCAGAGCCAGGAACCAAGCGGTGAACGCTATGATTCAGGGTTCGTGTGCGGGCATGGCGAAGCAGGCGATCATCAAGATCAGAGAGACTGCTGATCCTCGCTTCTATCGCTTCATGATGCCTATTCACGATGAATTGGTATTCTCTGTTCACAAAGACTACGTGCTTGAGTTTATTCGACTGATGAAGAAGGCCATGAATACTCAGCCTACCTTCGTTAAGAATTTGCCCTTGCACTGTACGGTTGCAGTTGGTAAGACTTTCGGTGTTAAGGATCAGATCGAGCTTGACGAAGCAGACCCAATCGAGGGAGTTATCCCTGAGAGCTACGCCGGTAAGCCACTGCCCGAAAACATTGTGCAAGAGGTAGTCAACTACGTAATGGAAAGTAAACAATAATGAACATTGAATATCTGTCGCAACATGAGCTTGCACTGTTTAATGACATGATCCACCAAGACGGAGACCTAGCAAACCTGTTTGGTCGTTTAATCGTGGAAATGGAAGTAGACACAGATTACGATACAGTTCTTGTTTCGTTTGACGACGACACAACTCTGCGTATCGCAGTTGAAGGCTCACCATACATCGTGGTTATGGATGAAGACCTCCAGACCATCGAACTGTACCTCAGGGGAGACTCCGAGGAACCTGAGCTTGACGAGGAGTGCGACTTCTCGGAGGATGGTGTAATGACCGTGGTTGACACTATGGCCAGTCGGGTACTCGAAGACGAGACCTATGGCACGTAACTCAGGAAAAAAGAGTGAGGCCATTTTTGAGGAGAATGTCCCTGGGCTGGTCTTCCGGCTCAGGGACAAAGCCGATCTAGTAGGACTAAACAAGGGGAAGAACGTTGCTGCTTTTGGAAATCCTAGCGATACCCTTCTTGTTGATCCTAGTGGCCAGCTGTATTTCGCTGAGATTAAATCAACTACGTCAAAGACGAGCTTCTCCCTCAGCGCATTCACCCCCGCACAGAAATCCGCCATCTACAAATTGCACAAGCGAGGATATGGACACGTATACCGCATCTACATCCATAGCTTGTTCGATAATCAGTGGTATCTAATCGACGCAGATACCTACATGAAAACCATCCAATCAGGAAAGAAATCAATCAAATGGAAAGACCTAACTACCCCGATATCATGGTAGACATTGAGACCACTGGTCTTCAACCGCATGCCTCTGCCATCATCCAGATCGGTGCCGTGCCTTTCAACTATGATACGGACGAAATCGACACAGAAAACATGTTCTGTATGTCGCTGACGATGCCGAAGAACCGGTACTGGAACAGCGGCACAGAAAAGTTCTGGCTACAGGACAATGTTGAAACCTACATGGAAATCATGAAGACGGCCCAGAACCCGGTTGTCGTCACCAAGATGTTCTACGACTGGTGTATCGCTCGTCTCAATGCCACCGAAGAGGGTGACCTCCGCTGGTGGAGCAAGGGCTGGATGGACCACGCGACTGTAGAGAGCTACTTCCTTGACGCTCAGTTGGATATGCCATTCAATTTCCGTCAGGCCAAGGATATGCGTTCGTTCATCGCTGGTCTCAATGGCAGCCCAGTGTTCGAGGACCCTCAGGTTGAGAAGGTGGGCACCTACCACAATGCTCTCCACGACTCTCTCACCCAGCTTCGTCAGCTTTTCAAGGCAAAGGAGGGAACGTGTCAGAGCGTAGTGACTTCCGACTAATCGGAGACCCCCACATCACTCGAAAGTTTACGAACAATGTCCCTCTCGCCCGCCGTGGCGAGAGGGAACAAGCGTTGTTTGACGACTTCAAACGGCGTCTCTACCAAGGGACCGAGAAGTACATCATCATGGTGGGGGATATCTTCGAGAAGCCCATCACAACCATCGGTGACCTTCACGAGACCATGAAGATGCTGTTGACTGCGGCTGCTCGTCAGCCCAAGAGACAGTTCCTGATGATGTGTGGGAACCATGATATCTCTCCTCAGAAGGACAACCCCGGTTCCTTTGACATCCTAGTGATGCTGAATGGGTTCTTCGACAATCTGCACTTCGTCAACCGACCCACTGTCGTAGACCGTATCGCTCTCTTCCCGTGGGAATGGAACAGGACGGCTCTTGAACAAACTGAGGAAATAGAACCCGGTTCCTTTGACGTCGCCATCGGGCACTGGGACTTGGTGGCGTATGATGAAATGCACATGGATCACTTTTGTCCCGCGAACAAATTGGTAGAGCTGGGAGCGAAGGAAATCCACAGCGGCCACTGGCACGTTGCTGGAGAGTATAAGGTGGAGGGTCACACCGTCCACTGCACTGGCTCCATGCAGCCTATGACCCACGCAGAGGACCCCGACGGCAGAATGTACGTAACCATGACTGCTGAGGAGTACGAGGAGACTGACAAGGCCAAGCTCAAGGACAAGTACGTTCGGGTCTTGGCAGACGACTCGGATGTTGTGGAGCCTCTGGCAGATTGCTTGGGCTTCAAGATTCAGAAAAGCGTCAGCTACGAAGAAGAGTACACCCCTGTGGAGGTCGATACGTTCGATTCCAAGGAAGTAGTCAAGAAAAACTTGAAGAAGCATGAGGTCCCTGAGGACGTCGGCTCATTTATTATGGAGAGAATTGATGTTGATTCTTAATTTGATTCGCGCCGTGTTGATCCTGTTCGGGATTGGCCTGTACCACATCTACGAAAAGGACTTCCTGACCATCGACCAAGGGGTAGTAATCTTTGCGATTACGTTCTTGGGTCTGATGCTCAAGGAAGTCCTAGAAGATTACGTGGTTCGGAGTTTTAATCCCGAAGACCAGACAGGTTCAGTTTACCGGGGGCCGCTCGCTTGATAGCCTCACGGTCCCGTTCTTCGCACCGTTCGATGATTTCAATCGAAGCGATGCGCTTATCGTCGGACTCCTCAACCTTGGCGGTCTGACCTACACCAAAATTGATCCAACTTTTAAGGGTGTCGAGAGGATCGGCACCCTTTTCTGGTGCTGGGCTATGCTCAGTACGTTCTCTGTACTCAGTCGGAACTAGGCTGCTGCAACTGGTCGTCGGTGCAAATATGGAAGTTGACGCACAGGCTGTCAGAACCAATGGTGTGAGCAGAATCAAAATCTTGCGCATTGTTAATTTCCTCTCTAATCGTTCTAACCGTCTCGTACCGTTCTACAGTACGTCGATTGATTTCTGTTACGGTGTTAACCGCATCCTCGCCACTCTCAATAGCGGCATCGCTTCTTTCTTCGGCTACCTCAGCCGCGACCTCCTTGTCGTTCGTCAGGTAATCGTGAACGAAGTTAATCGTCAAGAACCCTAGCACGGCAACGATGGCGATCAGCCCCAGCTTCACGGCTGTAGTTAGGTTATTAAACCATGTCTTCATTGTGGCCACCTTCCAATAGCTCTGAGAAACTGTTCAAGATCAGAAACAGCTTTGTCAGCAGTTTCTTTATCTGGAGCCTTGACCAATCGGATGATGTAGTCAATCAGCGTCTCGATGTGACTCTCTAGCTGAACCTTGGTTGCTTTGAGAGTTCTATTCTCTTCTTGCAACACTTCTAGGGCAGTTGTCAAGGTTTCCATCGCCTTGGCCCCCAAGGTTGTCTCGGAGTTGATCTTGGCCACAGCGATATTTCCCTGATTTGTCAGGACGCCCTTAACGATGAAGCCCACGATGGTGAAGAACGCCGCCAGAATGATGGCACCAAGTGTGTTCTCGTTGATTACGGTAGAGAGAAGATCAGTCCACGCTTCCATTGATCGCCCTCTTTGCCATTCGGACCGCAACGGTAGTCTCCGCTACGTTCAACATTTCTTCGATATACTCAGGATCAGCCATATTCAGCTCTGCGGCACGAACGGCGATGTCCAAATTGTTGCTGCTAAATAGCCAGTAGAACTTCTCGAAGTCCACCGCTGCAGCTACGCGCCTTCCGATGAAGGCACAGACGGAAGCTACTACAATCATACATTGGAAGCCCAACGACCACGGCTCCGACCAGTCGGATACCACTCGGCCTGCAAAGGTAAGACCGTTGTAGCCTAGAACGGCTCCCGAGAACATGAACACCACCGTCTGGTATAGGGATGTAGGGTATGCGTCCCCCTTCAAGAGCTGAGCAAAGCCCTTAAAAGACCATCCCATGTTGTAGATAAGAAGAGGAGTCATCAGCATTCTCAATACCAGGAGTGCTGTAGTTGCTAGACCCAAACTCAGAGTCACATCAAGAAGTTCCAACAGTATTACCCTTTACTTTCTCTACCGAAGCTGTTGCGAAAGAAGACGCTACAGCTTGACCTGATCGAGCGAGGACATACGTCGTAAACATCACTTGAACTGTATCGTAGTAGTTGTCGTCCATAGCTCCGAAGAAGCCTACGAAAACCCGCATGGCTCTGTCCCCGGAACCGGGTGAGAAAAACTCAATAAGCGCGAAAAAGAAACCTCCCAGAACCAGCAATCCCACCATAGCCAATAGGCTTCCGGGGCGTACTAGAGCTGTGAAAGTTTCCAACCGCTTTGGACACTTTTCCATGTTGACATCGACCTCTGTTATGTTATGTGTGACCCATGCTAGAATCACTAAAATATGTGGTGACCTTTAATACCACAGGTCGCACCCTAAAAAACGAAATAAGTTTCAAACCAGGCCTCACCGTAATCAAGGGAGAGAACGAAGCAGGAAAGAGCTTTGTTCTTGAAATGATTAGGTATGCTCTGTTTGGATCAGACGCCCTGCGGGGTACAATGTCAGACTACGACAAGCTCGATGTCAGTCTGATTATTACAATCAAAGGAAAGAAATACACTATCGAGCGCAAAGGTAAGAAAGCCACAGTTAATAAAGATGCTGCAATTGGCACTACGGCGACCAATAATTACGTCAAAAAGCTTCTGGGCTTTGGCTTGAATGTCTTTGACATTTCCGGCCACGCCATGCAGGGCGAGCTGGATAAGCTGACGAAGGACTTGGGACCTGCGGAGCGACGTCGCATCATCGACGAGGTAACGGGCCTGAACCAGTATGAGGCTGCGGAGAAGGAATGCCGTCAGCAGGCGAACGACTTCCGCAAAGTGGCCGAAGCTCTTGAAGCCCAACTGGTCGAACCAGTTGAGCCTTCCAAGCCTGACGACTACGAACCCAGCGACACGCTCAAGACCCAGCTTGATGAAGAGATTCGGAATCAGGCCCTTCGGGACAGCTTCGAAGAAATGGAGGAGCCGGTAGAGCCGGTGCAACCACAGGGTTCAGAAGATTCTATTGCTCACGAGGAGCAGAGAAAGAACTGGTACGCGCAGCGTGACAGCATCGAAGGCAAACTAGCAAGGCTCCCTGAAATTGACCAAACCTACAGCAAAGAACAACTCAACCTCTTCCTCGAAAGAATCTCGCAGGATGAAAGAGGTCCTCGAAGCTCTTACAAAGAGGAAGACCTACTACAGTGGCGGGAAGATCACGCTATCCGAAATAGAGAGGAGGAGCCTCTTTACTGTGGGGAGTGCGGTGC
>CESC01045472.1_pt1 | contig 26875 bp, 32 predicted proteins | sample 531131 | NCBI WGS metagenome assembly CESC01 (sample SAMEA2621295, study PRJEB7988) | marine metagenome | biome: marine biome (ENVO:00000447); feature: mesopelagic zone (ENVO:00000213); material: "saline water (ENVO:00002010), including plankton (ENVO:xxxxxxxx)" | depth 800 m
TGCACGTAATGTCCGAATATGTCGGCGATGGTCTATATAGCTTTCTGTTTGAAGTAAGTGAAGACCAAACCTATAAAATAGAGGACAAACGCTTGATAGTCTTTGAACTGGATGAAGTCAAAGACAACAAGGAAATCCTGTCTGTGATGCTCAAGCTCATCAAGTCTGCCATTCAAAGAACCATCTGGAAGAATCGTGCTGAAAAGGGAATCATCCTTTTTGATGAGTTTGCCAAACAACTGAAATTTGAAAACGTATTGGAAAGCGTGGAATTTTACTATCAAGCCATCCGTAAACAGAATGGTGCGATTGGGATTATTCTGCAATCCATAAATCAGCTACCGAACAACTCAACTTCAGCGAGTATTCTTGAAAACACCCAAGTCATTTACAGCCTGAATAACGAAAAGGGCTATGACGAATTGGTCAAAAGGCTCAACCTATCGAGCCACGACCTGAACCAATTAAAATCCATCAAGAACAATCTTTCAGGACCGCGCAAGTACACCGAAATGTTTATCAAAATTGGCAGGGAAAGTAACATTTTCCGTCTCGAAGTTCCGAAGGAAGTATATGCCGCTTACCTCACAGACGGTAAAGAAAATGAGGAAATAATGAAGCTCTACGACGAGCATCAGGATATGGAAAAAGCAATCATTCAATTCACATCTAAAACATAATATTATGAAGACAAAAATCTTAATTATCGCAACAGCATTTATCTTTCTACTGCCTACACGCGCTGCGTGCCAGGGGATGCCAGTTTATGACAATACCAACTTTATCAGTTTGGTAAAATCGCTTGTTGAGTCGGCTAAACAGACGAGTCAACTCATCAAATCTGTACAATTTTTGAAAGATGCAAAAGAAGCCATCGAGAAAGTATCGAGTGTTGTCCAACAACTCAGGGCAGTTGAAGAAATAGCAGCCAACAATCAGCGCCTTATCAACATAATGCAGAACAATTTACAGGATATTTTAAACTCGCCTTACATCAAACCAGAGGAAGTAACACGGGTTGCAGAATCCTTTGAGGCCATAGTTCAAAACTCTTTGGACACGGTTGATTTTATGAGTGAAATCTTATCCAGCGATAATCTTAAAATGTCTGATGCTGAACGTGCTGAAGTTTTAAAACAGAAAGAGAAAGAATCTAAGGAAATGGTTTCGATTATCAACACAAAAACAAAACGCTATCGTGATATCATTTCTTTTAGAAAAATGCAGGATAAAATCAATAACCGAGAAACAGAATATTAATAATGACCGCAGCCATACTTTTAGGGATTGGACTGGAATACGTCGATGCGGTATTTCAAACCATACAGAACAGTAGTTTCTCGCAATATACTATTGCAGGAATGAAAACGCTTGCTGTATTGTTCTTTCTGGTCAATATACTAAAAAAGTATAATGAAGGGATTGTGGATAAGGACGGTTACACTTGGGGATTAAGCCCTGGCGAATTGGCCAAGAATTTTGCGGTTGTGCTTCTAGTCATATTTTCAACACAGGTTTTGGGCTTCTTCGATAGTATCTTGGTTTCCATAGAAGCGCAATATCGTGGCACAGCACCAGCCTTATTACCATTACAGATGCAGGATATTCCTATCGAAGAGGAAATCAATTTTTTAGAGGCCGCTCAGGCAGCAATGGCCTTGTTATACGAAGCTCTGGTTACACCTCTTTATGGATTCAAAATATTTGCGTTTATCATTAGCCTCATACTTTGGATTTTGGATTTGTTTATCTATCCGCTATTCCTTTCAGAACGTTATTTCCTGTTAGGCATAATGCAGGCCTTTTTCCCATTAGTGATAAGTCTACCAGTTTTTGAAAAATTCCGCTCGCTTGCCTATACATTTTTCAAGTTGTATGCTGCGGTGTATATGTTGGTGCCAGCTTTCTTTCTGGTCAATGTATTCGTAAATGCGCTCTATACTGAAATCAATACGAACTTCTGGACTAACCTTTTTGGGACAGATGTTGGCCAGGGCTTTTTTGCACCTGTGGTTCAGCTTGGGTCAGTTTTTTTCATTGTTATTCTAAAGTTCAAATTATACAAGCGCGCCACATCGTTTACTCTCAGATTGTTTACAAGCTAATTCCAATGAAAATGAAAACACCTTATAAGAACATATATAACGTCTTAAAATTAAACAGGTTTATCGTGTTGGCGGTTGTCATTTTTGCAATGCTATCCAGCACCTTTTCACTTTGGATGGCATTCAAGACAAATAAAGAAGCCCTTAATAGCGCCTTCGCCATTAATACGGATGGCAGTATTATTCCGTTGAAGCTCGTTACTCAAAAAGAGAATTTTAAGGTCGAAGCTTTGGCTCATTTAGACTTGTTTCACAACTACTTCTATAATATCGACGCCAGTAATTATGAGCGGAATCTCGAAAAAGCCCTTTGGTTGGGCAATAGTTCTGTGGACAATTTATATCGTCAAAAAAAAGCTGATGGTGTCTATAACCGATTGCTGCAATACTCACTTGTTCAAAAAGTACTAAGTATTGATTCACAAATTGAAGAACAAAACGGAACATACGTATTTAGAACGGTTACAGTATTTGAAATCAATAGAGGTTCAATAATTGACACCTACGAAATCGTTTCTAGTGGAAATTTAATTCCAGTTGATAGAAACTTTCCAATCAACCCACACGGCTTGTTGATTACAAACTATTTCGAGAACACCTTAAAAAAATTAAACGATGAAAATTGAGCCGATAATAGGCACTTAAAAACCACGATTATGAAAGTAGAAAAGAACAAAATAGTTTTTGCAGCTGTGCTAGCTGTAATTTTCATATTCCTTATTTCCTATTCTATGATGGTTATGGGTGATGATGAAAACGAGAACGAAAACCTTGAACAGACCTTAGTACCGGACTTGGACGAAAATCAAAAAGAATATGATTCCAAGCTTGATGCTATCAATGACTTAAAGGAAGTGCGCCAGAATAACGCACCCAGCATCTACGATGAAAAACTTTTGGATTCCACAGGTCTTTACAATCCTGATTTGCCAGAACTAGAAAAAGAACGCATTGTGGATAGTATTTATAATGCAGGTAAGATTCAATATTCTGAAAAGCAATATCAAAACTTTGGAAAAAAGAAAGTAGCTCAAAAGAATACACAACAAATTGATTCTGCCGATATCAAAAGAGAACAACAAATTGAAGTGAAAGAATTGGGTCTGGAACATCAATTGTTCTTTGCCGCCTCGCCTAAACCCAATGAATTTTCGATTATTGGCAATACAGATGAAAGTATTTACGTCATCGTCGATGGCGACCAAATCGTAACGGCAAATACTAGATTAAGAATGCGCCTTACTAAATCGGCAACTATCAATGGTAAGTTGATGCCAAAGAATACGCCTGTTTTTGGATTTATTAGTTTTCAGCCAAATCGTGCGCTCATTGAAATCGAAAATATCAATCATCATCCTACGAAGCTCAAAGCATTTGATTTGCAAGATGGAAGCGAAGGCATTTATGTTGAGAACAATTTTCGAGCGGAAGCAACGAGAGAAGTGCTGGATGATGTCATTGGTGATATCAATATTCCTAGTGTTCCACAAGTGGGTGGACTTACTCAAGTATTTCGGCGTTCTAATCGAAGGGTAAAAGTGACCGTGTTGAACAACTACAAATTAATTCTAAAACCAAAATTATGAGGCCCATAATGGGCATTTAAAAACATATTCTTATGAAAAAGTATATCATTATTTCAGCACTAATTATTACCGCTTTCGCGAAAGTTAATGCACAGGCAACACACGTACTCGATACCATTTATGCGAACGACACAAAAAACGTTGCGCTTTTTTTTCCAGAACCGATAAGACAAGGCATAACCGGTTCGGACAATTTTGTCTTTACCTACAATCGTGAAAAAGAACAATATTTCGGTTTACTTCAGGCAAAGCCTGGGAAAGAAAGTAATCTGCTGGTAGTCAATAGAAATGGTTCGATTTTTTCGTATATTGTAAGATATAAAAAGCAGCTGTCAAAGCTCAATTATTTTATTCCATTATCAAATAGTATTGGGAACGAAAAGCCAATCGTAACCGATTCGATTCAGGTTGTAACTTCTGAAAAAAATATAGATAACAGAACCTACTATTATCAAAAATTCTGCTCTTATCTTCTTAACAGAAACCAACGTATTGGTCGAATTAAGAAGCGAACGCAAGGCATTGTCTTGACCGTTGAGAATGTTGTTTTTGATAAAGAAGAACTCTACTTCGTTATCCAGATTGAGAATAATTCTACGATGGATTACGATTTGAATTTCTTGAACCTATCCATCGAGACTCGACAAAAAGGGAAAAAGAAATCTTTACAGAGTTTGTATCAAGAACCTATTTACAAGCATCATCTGCCTTTAAAAATTGCAGAAGGCAAAATGGTTCGATTAGTTTATGTAATGCCCAAATTCTCATTATCCAATGACCGCAGGGCAATTTTGGAATTGAATGAGAAGAATGGCGAGCGCAATTTAAAACTGAATATATCGCATAGATATATCAATAACCCAAATTAATAATATTATGAAAAAATTAGTCATTTGCTCACTCGTACTTTTATTCATTTCTTGTTCTGAAACCAAGAATATGTCGCCATCAGAAACGGCAACAATTGTGGTAGAAAGTTTTTATGCTAAGGATAATAACATCTTAAAAAAACACACAACTTCTGACGGCTATGATAGTTTAATAATGATTCAGGGTTTAGTGCCAGATTCGGATAATGAGGCAAAGGTTACAATATCGGATGAAGTAATCGAGAGTGATACTGCGTGGGTCAAATACAGTTCTAATTATGACAATAAGCCTGGTATCTTTAAACTTGTTAAAACAGTTCTAATTATGACAATAAGCCTGGTATCTTTAAACTTGTTAAAGATGATGGCCAATGGAAAGTAACTAGCAAAGGTCCGAGGGAAAAAGGGCCTTTTAAATAATTACTCTTTTCATTGATATCACTTGGCGTATTCGCCCAATCCATATTTAGCAACCAATGCACCATTAGGCTTTTTACAGTTGTTAGGAAAGTCAGAAAAATAGATACAATCTGGTAGTCCATCTTTAAACTTAACGCTCACACCACCTGTCTGCTTTCCTAATAAACCGCTAAAGTTATAATTGGCTTTTAACGCGACCGTTTGGGTTTGGTCTGCGGATTTAAACTCACGAACGTTACTGATACTATTAGAAGTATACTTGTTCATTGCCCAATTTCTGGATTGATTACTGACTATGTCATTGAGCAGTTTAGCGTGATTCTGGTCACCAGCTGGACCACCTAAAATTTTGATTTTCTCATAGACGCTCATCCCTTTTAAGCGTTCTGGTTTTTGCTGATTGGCAAAAGCCAATAAATTAGTTTCAAACTGCTTAACACTTTTTGAGTCGCACTCGTTAAATTTAAAGAAATTGGACCAATCACTCAACAATGCTTTTGCTTTATGGATTTGGTCGACTGAATTACCCATAGCATTAGGGTCAGTGTACATATCAATTACTGTTCGTAGTGCGTTTTGGTCTTGCTTTGCGACCAGGCGCATCTTGGCCGCATACAGTTTTGGGTCAGCAAAGATACCTGTACCTATAGTCTTCCAGGCAATACAGTATCTGCTTACTTCCGCACCATAGCCGTTTGTCGTAACGCTTTCCCGAGAGCAAACGTCGGTCATTATCTCTACCTTGTTTTCTGGAAGCTCATCTGGGCAAAGGCTTCCAAAGGTGTTTAAATATCCACTTAAAATCATCAAGAAATGACTACTGGATACATCCAATTCAATATTCTCAAAATGACCGCGATAGATGTAATCAAAAAAGGCAGAATTATTTAATCCCACCGTTTTAAATCGCATCGAGCCCTCGTCCTTGCCGTTGGCTTCTAAAAAGGAGAAGCGCTCTTTGCTTCCATCCAATTCCTTCTGCTGTTTTGCCAATCGTTGCTGTTCTACCAGTTGCTTTTTTCTTGAAGAAAATAGTGAATTCAGTTTTTGATATTGACTGGATTGTTGTGGCAGATAGCTCATATATTTATTTTCCAAACGTGTGAAACTAGTGTTATCCGCTTGAGCGATTTGACCTTCTATGGTGTTAATTTGAGCATTGACCAATTTCTCTTTTTGTGAAACCAGCTTTTGCTCACCTTTTTTCACTTCACCATATCTTGAGAATGAACTATATTCCTGCTTAAAAGCAGCAAGTCTTTGATTGATTTGAACGATATCCAAGTTCTGATTGAGCCAACTCAAATCCGAGTCTATCGCATTTTGTAAAAAGGCTGCTGTTTTAGCGTCCAGTCTGGATTGAAATTCGGTTTGTTTGGCTTGTGAAGCTTCAGGCAATAATTGAGTACCTTTTTGATTTAGCACAGATAGTTTTACTAAGGACCCTTTGTCATTGTTTAATTTTTCAATAGATGTGAGAAGTTTATCAAGCTGGGCATTCGCTTTGCTGCCAACAACAGCGTCAATTTCTGCCATAGCCTGTCGTAATTCGCTGTCTAAAAGTATAGCATACTCGCCAGATAAACGCTGCTTTAATTGCAGAAGTTCATTTTTGGAAGTAGCGTTTCCAGAGATATTTTCCAGTTCTTTTTTTAACAGACTACGTTTTGTATCGACTGCCGCTATTTGATTAATGAAATTTGGATTACCGTAAGCTAGATAATTGTTGTAAATGATATTTTTGAATACCCAATTGTAATGTGGGTCGTTTCTATGATTGCCTTTAGCGAAACAGACCTGAATTTTTCTGAAATCCTTGACCAACGTTTTTTGGGAAAGTTGTGTGTAAGGCTTTCCACGATAGGGTTCAAAATAGGTCTTTGAGAAATAATTTGAAGCAAGTTTTTGAATCTTACCACGGTTCATATATCGAAGGGAAGTGGTTTCCGGATATTCTTGTTTTATCAAATCCATCCATTGTACCAAATCATTGCAATTCTGTGCGGTCAATAGGACGGTAGCAAAAGTAAAAATAAATGCGCATAAAACGTTTTTGGTCAACATAGAAAAGGTAAGGTTGTTAGTGTAGGTTCAAATTTTAGTTATATCCATAAGTCACAAAACATTTAATTAACAACATAACTAATATTATTGAAAATGCCATCGGTAATTTGAAATACTTCGCCAGTGTCTGAATTTTCCACTTCAAATTCAAACGCCCCAGAAATTATCCGTTCCTGTTTATCAATCATATCGATTCTTAAAAATCCCGAGCTACCGTCCGTATCAAAATCAAAATTTTCACCTTCAGTTCCATTGGATGAATATCCACCTGCGAATTGTAGCGCCAATGGGTTGGTTATCGGATTGTTAATCTGAAGGCCTTCAGTGACAAGGTCAAAACTTGTTCCCGCCAGGGAAAAAGCAATAGCCTCACCTTGGGTGATTTCTACACCTAGGTCAATACCGGCAATGGTAAACGTAAAAAAAGCTTCATTTTGAACAAGTTGTGCCGAAATAGTAGATACACCTCTATCCACAGATACCGCTTCAAAATCATTTCCGTTTATTTTCGCCGTGATAAACGAATCTGTTAAACCACCATTGTCTTCATCAGTTGAGCCAGAATCGTCGTCACTGCTACAAGCGGCTAGAATTATTAAGAAAAGAATAAATGCTAAACGTTTCATATACTTGGTTTTGAAGGAATGAATATGCCTAATTCTTTTCGTTTATGCTATAGAAAATGTATTATCGATGATGTTTTTTAGTGCATCGTCTGCTTTTAGTTGTATTATCGTTTTTAATGAGTATTTTGTTATGCCAAACCAAACTGTTAATGAGAATACGATTAATCCTTGTCTTATTATGCTTCTATCATCTTGGTTATTCACAGCTTAAAGAAGCAGATTCGATTCAGAAACTTATTGAAAATTACAAGGGCATAGATACTACGCTAATCAATTTGAGACATAGCTATTCCGCTAAGAAATCAATGTTGACACCTTCCGATACCACTTGGCTGGCTTACAATAAAAAAACATTGTCCATGGCCGAGGATTTGAATTACACCAAAGGCGTATTGTTGGCCAACAATAATATCGGTGTCATCTATCACTACTTTCGTTCAGACCCTTTAACAGCTTTGGATTACTATCAAACGGCCTACAAAATATCCGAACAAAACCCTTCCTTGGAACGCTACCAATTCTCAATGTTGACCAACATCGGTCTCATACATTATGAGCAAGAAGACTTTGATAAAGCGATGCCTACTTTCAAGAAGTTATTGAAATACCCACAACGAAAAAGCAATACACTATCTAACATTGGTAATATCTACGGACTTCAACAGCAAACCGACTCTGCCGAATATTACTTCAAGGCATCCATTAAAGAAGCGAAACGTAATGGCGATATGCTTCAATTGGCAAATGTGAGTAGTAATTTAGGGCTAGTACAGGCACAAGCTGGACGGTTGAATGAAGGATTGGCAAATACAGCTTCTAGCCTAAAAATGATTGATTCATTAGGCCTTGAAGTGGTAAGAGTACCTGCCTACATAAATGCCGCCGAAGTCTATATGCATAGCAGTGACTTGGATAAAGCCGAATTTTATGCCACTGAAAGCCTTAACACGGTCAAGGCATTAAACAATCTTTATACTGAAACCAAGTCGCTACAGACCTTGGCGACCATTCAAGAGAAAAAAGGCGATTTTGAAAATGCCCTAAAAAACTTCAAGGCAGCCAACATCCTCAACGATAGCTTGGTAAGTGCAGACCGAAAAGTAGAAATTTCCAGAAAGGAAATTCAATACGAGGCCGATAAAAAGGAAGCTCTCGCTTTCGCGGAAGCGGAACGTCAACGAAACATCAAAAACGTATTGTTGGTAAGTGGTGGTGCTATCGTTTTGGCATCTTTATTGTCGGTTGTATTTTACAGACGTAAGCAGAAATCGGATACGGCCAAAAAAGAGGCTGAATTCAATGTAACTGTAGCCGAAGTAGAACTGAAGGCGCTTCGCGCGCAAATGAATCCGCATTTTATCTTTAACAGCCTAAATTCCATCGGTGATTATATTTTGAATAATGATACCCAAGCGGCGAGTGATTATCTCAGCAAATTTGCACGGTTAATGCGAATGACTCTTGAAAATTCGGATAAACAACTCATCACCTTAGAAGAAGATATTCAGCTTCTCAACACCTATTTGGCCATTGAGCAGAAACGTTTTGAAAAGGTCTTTGAATATGACATTAATGTTTCCGATGACCTCGATATAACTGAAGTATTGTTACCGCCGATGTTGTTGCAACCCTTTGTAGAAAACAGTATTGTTCACGGACTATCTAAATCAAAAAAAGGCGGTAAAATCATTATTGATTTTCATTCCGAACAGCAACAATTGATAGGTATCGTAGAGGATAACGGTGTCGGTCGGACCGCGAGCAAAATGAAAAACGGACATCATAAAAATAGTTCAATGGGTGTGTCCATCACTCAAAATAGAATCGAGGTACTGAACAAGACCAAAGGCACCAATGGGTCGTTAAAAATCATAGATAAAGAAGTAGGCACCAAAGTAATCGTATCGCTTCCTTTGGTACTGAGCTAATTGAATTTTAGTATCTTGAAGTCCAAAATTTGACCTACTTGAACCAAAGTTGCTATGCTAAACACCCTAATTGTTGATGACGAATCCCACTGCATAAAACGTTTATTGCACTTAATCGATAGAAAGCCTGAAACTTTCAATGTTATTGCGACCTGTAAAACTGTTGATGATGCGTTAAGTGTTGCCCAAGCTAATCCCTTGGATTTGGTATTTCTAGATATCGAAATCGATGACAAAACTGGGTTTGACTTTTTACGACAGCTTGACCATATTTTCTTTAAGACCATCTTCACTACAGCCTTTGACAATTATGCGATTAAGGCTTTTAAGTTCAGTGCTTTTGATTATTTGATGAAGCCCATTGATTTTGATGAGTTCAATGAAACCATTGCGCGCTTAAGCGAAGAACGAGAATTAAAAGGACACAACGGTAGCGTAAAATCGTTACTCGTAAATATGGAACAGGAACAGCCAAAGCTGCTAACAATTCCATCCGTTGAGGGTTTTGAAACTGTTCTAGTAGCGGATATTGTGCATTTAGAAGCTAATGGCAACTATACTTTTATTTATGCAAACGACAAGAAGCAAATTGTAAGCAAACCCATAAAATTTTATGAAAACCTTCTGGACGGAAAGCAGTTCTTTAAGAGCCATAAATCCCATCTTATCAATATGGAAATGGTCAAGACCTTCCATAGAGGAAAGCAGGCTTATGTACTAATGGAAAATGGAAATCAAGTTCCGATTGCAGTGCGGCGTAAGGATGAATTTTTGGGAAGGTTTAGATAATTTAGGACTAATAAAAAAACAGTCTCTCATTCATAGTTTTTACCATTATTATGACCTAAACGCCCCTCTCATCAACTCAATTTCGCTTCGCTTTATTCCTGTTTTTTTGGCTTCGCTCTCCCAATTCTTGACAACATCTAACACTTCAGAAAGTATGGTTTCCATTTCCTTTTCGCTTAAGCGAAAATATATCCCTACACTTTTTGCCAAATCGAAACTCAACCCATTATCATCCATATCGATGTTTAGAGATAGACCATCCTTTTCTATGGAAGGGTTTAAGTCATAAGCTGGCGATAAAACCCAACCTTTATCTGTTAGTATGAATCCGTGATTACGTAAATGGTCATCCGTGTTTGAAATAGCAATATTGAAAACGATACGTCGCCAAAGCTGATGTAAATTGGCTTCAACATCGGCACCATAATTTTCTATAAATTCTACGATTTCCAGATAACTTGGTGCGGACTCTTTTATACTATTTTCTGTATTTCCTGTCATCGTCATAGCCGAAGCAAAGTGAATACGCTTTCCATTATCTCTATCAAATCGTTTCGTTAGAAACGTGTGATACTGACCACTAATCTTTTCAATTTTAGATTCTACCATTTCAATTCCAGCAGCAATGGCCAATTTATAGGCTAAAAACTCCCAAGCAGCTTTATCTACTACATCCGTTTTAGAAGGAAATTTGGCTATCCATAGGTTCCTCTGGGTATCAAGTATATTAGCCTTTGGTCTTGCACCTCCTAAAGATGAACCAGGTGCTATCAAAACTGCTATCCATTTTCTGATGGCATCACTTTGTTCATCATTTTCTAACTGATTTACTGCTTCTTGAAGCTCACCAAGTGATGACCAAGGTGGTGTTGGACTATTCTCATCGTTATCTAAAAATGGACCATCTAAATCTGTTTTAAATCGCAATGCACCCATTCTGCTCTCGTCAAAAACTCCGAGTAGATAATCTATTTCATAAAGTATAGGTGCTTTTTTATCGTTTGCTCTGGCATCTTGGGCAGCTCTCCGTTTCATTAACGTTTTACCCCAAGTATCTGGCATACTATCCAAAAATATCCCGAAGTTTTCTTTTTTGGCAGGATATTGTGGGCCGGAATAAAAATCTATATCTGGGTCTAACAAGCGTTGGGCATCGGTCTTTAACCAATCTTTGTTATACTCAAAACTAAATGCTTTTTTACCCTTGGCAAAATGCGCAGAAAGTATGCCTACCAAAGTTGGTCTTTCTAAACCAATCCAGTCCGCAAATACATATATGTCAAATTTTCCTGCTGCCATTTTAATTATAATAAATCAAGGTCTTGAAGTTTTCTGCCAAATTCATCATCTACTGCTAACTTTTTGAAATCGTCTTCTAAATTTAGTACCCTTAACACGTTAAAATAAGAACCTATAGCTACTGCTGGGTCACCTTTTTCAATTCTGTACAATGTTGTACGGTTTATTCCTGCGCGCTCAGAAACTTGCTCGGTCGTTAGTTTTCTTCGCTTTCGTGCAAGCTTTATATTCTCACCTAATTGTTCGAAAATTTTGAGATACTTTGGTAAAAGAACTGCTTTCTTGAGATTCATTTTGTTGCATATATACCACAAAATTACTATTATTGTTGATAATAAGCAACATTTTTATAAATTTCCTGAGATTGAAAAGATATATTAATTAAAACAAACCAGCTTTTAGACTATGCCAAAACGTTACAAAGAATACACGGACATCGAAAAAGAATTTTATTTCTATATAGGGCTGCTTTCTGATAGATTCGCTAAAATGGAAGTTTTAATGAGGGATATGCTCGGGGCTTTTATATCTGATGACAATGTGCTTAATGCTTATCTTTTTGAAAAGAATAGTCTTGATGCAAACATTAAACTCATAAAAACAATAAACATTAAATATGATTATGAAGATGAAATCCTCAAAGGCATTTTAAACGAGGTAAGCTACATAAAAGCAGAACGCAATTCGTTTATTCACGGCATTTGGTCAGCGCCTGTCTCGAAGGATAATGACATTACTATATATTGTAGCAATCCTAAAATGAAATTTGAAAAACAACCGAACGGTAAACAATGTCTTTTGGTCGCGGAAAATCAGTTCGATTAACCTTCATTAAAAAACTTGTTGCTAGGATTGATGATATTATGATTTCTCAAAAAGCCTTTATTGAAAGATTACAGAATTTTGATTTGGAATTTTGGATACACAAAGGATGAATTCAAGTAAATAATGATTTTATTTTTAAACTGAAACTGATGAACTATAACTTATAATTCATCCCTATCCATCTTCGTAATCAGGGCAATTTTAAGCTTATCAATAAACTTTGTCCTTTCAATTTTGCGCCCTTTAATTTCTAAGTAAGTCCTGTAAGCATTACCTAGGTTAATTTCAAAAAGTTCTTCACAGGCGGTTACCATTTCTTTTATACTGGCTTGTCCATCTTCAATAGCACCGGAAGCTTGGAATGCATATATTAGTTCTATTAAATCTGTTTTTGTTCCAGTCCATTCAAATCCTTTTTTTCTAATATAGCCTAACACCCTTTTTGTTCTACTTCTTACCTCATTCTTTTCGTTAAAGCGTAAATCTTTTAATAGTTGTTGGTAGTGGTTTATAAGTAGGTCGTATGCTAGAATTTTTGCTACTAAGTTATCGTGACTGGTAGAAAACTCATCATCTGTTAGGTAATGAGATGTATCGGTAATTAGCTGTACTTCATCCTTACCTCGAATGAAATAATAAACATCAAGATATTTGCTTCCTTCTTGCACATATTTTACAAAGTCAAGGTTTTTTTTATAGTCTAACTGTAATTTTTCAATTTCTGCATCTATGAACTTACGTTGTTTTGATATACTACCCTGTGGACGATTAATTAGAAATTGATATAATTTTGAGTAGAACTTTACACGTGAATTAATATATGGTTTTTGATGTTTGAAAAATTTAATTTCATCCTCGTCGTTTTCAAACTGTTTTTCACGAAGCAATAGTCGTAGTTCTTTGATATACTTTCGTGAGATGTTAATGCCTTTTTCAACGTTTTTAAGCTCGTTTAAATTTGAATCTTCAACATTTTAAATATCATTTTTATAATGTTTAAATATGTCTTTAATACTCGGTTGCATTTGATAGATAGTATTGAAAACAAAATTCAGGATATATCTTCAGAATAAAATATACGAATTCCTTAAAGATGTGTACTTTTTAAGGTTTTACCAATTTTAACTTTCTGTAAAACATAAGTATATAGAAATAGAAATTTACGTAATAAGTAATCTACATTTAATACGCCAACCTTTACGGTAAAGTTCAAATATTCTAATACTTATTGCTCTTTACTTCGAAACTCACTTGGCGTCAATCCTGTTTTCTTCTTAAACAAGCGGCTGAAGTATTGCGGATATTCAAAGCCTAATTCATAAGCAATTTCGGCGATTGATTTTTTGGAACCTAAAATGAGATGCTTTGCTTTTTTTAATAGATGAAACTGTATGTGCTCTGTGGTGGTTTTTCCAGTAAGATTTTTAAGCATATCATTGAGATAATTGGGCGATAGATGTACTTTTTCTGCAAAATAACTAACGTCTGGAAGGCCTTTTTCGGAAAGGTTGTCTGTTGTAAAATAAGTATTCAATTCTTTTTCAAAATTGGAAACCACCGAAGAATCAACTTCATTTCTTGTGATGAATTGACGTTTATAAAACCGTTTGCTGTAGGTGAGTAATAACTCAATATTAGAAAGTATGACTTCTTTACTGAACTGGTCTACTGGTAAGATATACTCGTTAAAAATGTTTTCAAATATCTGTGCGATTTGATTTTCTTCTTTAACCGATGCGTGCAACGCTTCATTGGTTTCATAATTGAAGAAACCATAAGTGTTGATATCTTCTGCTAGCGCAGAATTTACCAATAAATCTGCATCAAAAAATAGTTCCCAGCCCTCAGATAATTTAGCATCACAACCATCAAAGGAAAGGACTTGATTAGGTGCCACAAAGCCCATAACCCCTTCTTGAAAATCGTATTTTTTTCTACCGTAATCTATATATCCGGTTAGCTTTCGCTTTAAGCTTATACTATAAAACCCAAAGGATAATGCACCTAGTTGTTTTGCCTGTTCAGGTATATCTTCTAGACGTATAATACCTACCAACGGATGCAATTGCTCGACGCCTGCAAGGTTACAAAGTGCTGTAACAGAAGGAATGTGTATGATATTTTTTGAACTTATTTCTTCTTATTTAAAATCGCCACCCAATACTTATGGTAGACGGTATTAAGGATGGTGGTATCACGATATCAATAGCATAGGTTGTACTTCCTACAAGTCTATCGTCCGTATTATTGAGAATAAAGATAACATTGTATGCAAGACCAATGTTAAAGTTTTTCTTTTTGAAAGGATACCAGTTGTACCCTATTCCAATAGAGCTATACCAGTTGTCAAAACTATCCTCGTTACTGGTATCTATCTCATCTACTGTCCAACCTTCCATTCCCAAAGTAGCATAAGCAAAGAAGCCTTTGTCATAACTAGCGTCATTAAATCGATATCTAGCCTCTACGCCTACGAGGTAATCCCAGTTGACATCTATACTTTCATTATCCTTAAAAAAAGCATCTCTAAAATCGTCTGGTAGCTCAAATCCTGCCTCGACAGCTAGCGCAAACGACCATCTTTTGGGTAAATGATACAACCCTTTTACACTATAGCCACCCAAAGCATAAAAAGCAGGGTTAACGCTGATACCAAAGCTACCTTTATCTGTATTAGTATTATTGTTTTCTTGGGCAAACGCTCCTGCACTTATTAAAAGACATGTAGCGATAAAGCAAATTTTAATCTGTTTCATAATTTTATTTATTTAATTGTTAATAAGTTATGCACCCCACGAGTTACTTTTAGTTGTTCTCCTGAATACAAAAGTTTTTCATTTTTGAGTTCCCAGAAATCAATCCACCCTTCTGTTGGATATTCTTCGTTTCTGTTTTGATAAACGGCAACAGCGATAGAGTTTGCTCTGCAAATCAAATACTGCGTCTTCTGGTAGTGCTCCCTTAAAGCCATAATCTTCTCCTAGTTTTATAAGTTCACCCGTTTTCGGATTTATTTTTATTAAGGAATAGGGAAGATGTTTTTTTTGCAGGAACAAACCAAAAACCATTTTTAGGTGCCCAAGTACGGCGCATATTCACCGTGACGGCGTAATTGCCATCAGGACTGATGTCAAAACCTTCTGGGCTAAGACCAACTTTTACTTTGCTAATGATGTTATGATTGCCATTATCATTAAATACTACTGAAACCAATGCACCTTTTCCGTGTGTTATCTGCTCTAAACCGTCACCCCAAGCAACATCGGACAGAATAAAGAAGTTACCTGACGGATGCCAATTTCCCACGCTCCAACGTTTGCCAACAGATATAGGTTCACCGATTTGTTTAATTTCAATGGACAGACCCTTATCCACTATTTCGTAAAACACAAGATGTGTATTGTTTAAATTTGCGGCGATTATGTTTTTAGTTGGATGAAATTCTATAGTTCTGATACCGCCATTGCCTTTATCTCCTGAATCAATATTCGGATTTGAAAAGTAGAAACTGTTATCTATCAAGCCATTTTCCAATCGCATTATTACGATTTCTTTTCCTTCTTCCGTTGAACCTGAAACCAATAATGTTCTGTCTTTGTTGATGCTTACCCCTTGAAGATTTTGACCTACCTCTTTTTCTTGGAAAATTACTGGCTTTTTAGGGTCTTTGTAATCAATGACAGTTATTTTCTTGCCAACATTGAAATCAACAAAGACGTTGTCCATTTTTTGAGATGGCTCTTTGTGCGGTGCTCGCGTTTCTGCAACGTATGCTAATTTATTAGTTCCATTCCATTTTGGTATAGCCGGCCAAGAAATTACTGAATTACTAACCTCTAAACTACTGGTCAACGCTAAATTACCATTGATGCCACTCAGTAGGGCGAGCTTGTCCTCGATGCCTTTAACTTTATTTAACTCTCCATTGGCATAAGCTCCAGCTACCATATCTGCATGTGTAATTGCAAGGATATTTCCTTTAAAATTAATCGTTACATTTTGTGTTGGAACAATGGATTCTGTCTGTGACCAATGCCAAATAGTAAAGGCTAAAACAAATAAGACTATAAGTGAGCCTATACTTATTAAAAGTTTTTTCATCCTTCTTTCTTGTTTATAAATTTTTGAATATCGGCTTTTAACAACATTCCGCCGTGACCTGGGTACCAATGGTTAGCTTTTTGGCTTAAAAGGACTTCATTTATGTGGTTAAGGTTTTCTTCTAAATCGCAAACAAAAAGATGATATACAGGTTTGCTGCTGTTAAGAAGACTACCTCTTATTAAATCGCCTACGAACAAATTATTACCTATTTCAATAAGTAAAGAACCATCTGTGTGTCCAGACATTCCAGTTATAGTACCCTTAAGTCCGATACTGGATAACTTAAAAGTATTTTTAACGGCGATATCAGTCTCGAAGGTATTATAAGGCTTGTTCGCAGCAGTTTTATTTGCAAAATATCCTAATGGTCCTCTAGGGCATAAAGTGGTATCAATTCCTTTATTATTTATTAGACCATTTTCTTTTTCAGAGGCTATAATCTTAATCCCATATTTTGACTGAAAGAATTTTGCATTACCAGCGTGGTCGGGATGCCCGTGTGTCAAAATCAAATATTTGATTTGGTTTACATTCAATCCAAATTTTTTGATTTGTTCGACAATTTTTTCACCTTTATTTGGATGGCCACTATCAATTATCAACCATTTGCCATTTACATTAACTAAGAATACATTGGCAAAATTTTGTTTGATTGAATGCACCTTTACCGAATCAGAACTTTTGCTAGTAAAGGAATGAAGATTAGTACCACAGCCCACTAACACTATCGCTAGTGCAATAATGAGAAAAGCTCTACGCCCTAAATGGTACTTGATTTGCATATTCCTAATTTCTTTAGGACAAAATTCAGGAAATATGCTTGGAATAAATTATACGGATTCCTTAAAGATGTACACTTTTTACGGATTGATTCTGATATTAGATTCAATTGCTTTGGTAATAAATCTTACTCTTCTAAACAACCCTGTTAATATTAAGAGATTTCTGATAGGTTGTTGCCCTTTCCAAAGAGTAGAAATCGATAAAGCCACCTATTAGACCAAATAAAATAAGTATTAAACCTATTGCCTTTATGGATGGTTTTGTAAAACCAACAAAAAGTAGAAAACCTATAAAAATTGAAGTTCCTAATAGTATTGCTGAGTACTTGTAAGTTGACTGAAATCCTTGAACTCGTTCTATTTCGCTTTCGTGAAAAGCATCTTTATCTAAGTCGTATGCGGTTGTAAATTCGGTTAATCGCTTTTTGTTTACCCAGATATTAGATATAGAAATTAGAATAATCGAACTACTAGCTATCAATAGTGGAATAGCTAAATGTTTGCTGAATCCAGAAGCTTTAAAAAAGAATAAGGCGGTTACTAATAGAGCTGCGCCTACCAGTCCGAAAATGATGGCATCGTTAATTTCGCCTTTAACCCATTTAAGTGTAATATCTAACATTTGTTTATAATATTAATTTGAGTTTCTATAATCCAACGGTGTTAGACCTGTTTTCTTTTTAAATAGCTTTCCAAAATAGTTAGGGTAAGAAAAGCCGAAGGAATAGGCGATTTCACTAACAGAAAGCTCAGAATCTAACAAAGCATCTTTTGCCTTTTTTATCAGGAAATCGTGAATGTGGTCTTGAGTGGTCTTTCCTGTTTCCGATTTTAAAAGGTCACTCAAATAATAAGTGCTGTAATTAAGTTTTTCTGAAAAGTAACGTACACTAGGCAGACCATCTTCAAGTAAAGCATCTGATTGAAAATATAGCTGTAGCAATTTTTTAAAATCACTTACCAGATGGCTATTAACAGGCTGTCTTGTGATAAATTGGCGTTCATATTATCTATTGCAATAGTTTAGCAGCAATTCAATATTGTTAACTACAATCTCTTGTGTAAACTTATCTATATTATCATCGTATTCAATTTTAATATTATCGATACAAGCATTGATTTTTAACCTCTCTTTATTAGATAAATGAAGTGCCTCTTCTTGACGATAATTAAAAAAATTATACGCTTTTATCTGCTGTTTTAGTTCCGCACTTTTAATAAAATCCAAATGAAAAAATAAGCTCCAACCGTGATGTCCTTCTTGATTAAAACCCTTTTCCCCCAAAGTAATTACTTGTTCTGGTGACGTAAATATCATTGACCCCTCTTCAAAATCAAAAGCGCGTCTTCCATAATCGAACGTTCCCTTAAAATCTTTCATAGAAATACTGTAAAAGTCCATCGATACCTTTCGGTTTTCAAATTTTTCGGGAACTGAAACAGCATCAAAATCAATAATCGTAAAATAGGGATGTTTTGATTTTGGATGACCGAGAGACGCGACCAATTGATTGATGTTTTTAATTTGGATAATGCTCATTTTCTATCTTATTTCATCAAATTAAACATAAATTTATCGAACCATCTATCCGATAATAAGCTTTTGAGGGTCAAAGGCATTTTCGCACCACTACCAACCGCATATCTTGTTTTAGGCTTATTTGTGTTGCAAGCTTTTGTAATTGCATTGGCCACCACTTCTGGTTTTGAACCCTGCCCATCATATTTTGCCAACATCGCGACGTGTTTATCCACTAAACCTTTATAAGCAGTTTTTCCCGAAGTATCTAACAACTTTTTTCTTGCGATAGCACTCCATTCCGTTAAGATAGCACCAGGTTGTATCACCACCACGTTAATATTGAATTGCTTGACTTCCATACGTAAGCAGTCGCTTAATCCTTCCACAGCAAATTTAGTTGCGTGGTACCAAGCACCGTGTGGCTCCCAAGTTTTACCACCAATAGATGATATATTTACAATACTACCTGAATTTTGTGCTCGCATCATAGGTAATACTAATTGTGATAATCTTCCAAGCCCAAAAACATTGACCTCAAATTGATATTTTGCTTCTGAAAGGGGTACATCTTCTAAAGCACCATAAGAGCCATAACCTGCATTATTGACCAATGCATCTATACGACCTTCAGCATCTTTGATATGATTGATGCAATTGACCATACTTTCATCAACGGAAACATCTAATGTAATAATGTTGATGCCTTTTGCTTTTAAATGTTCCTTTCTATCAAGACGTCTTGCAGCTGCATAAACTATCCAACCGTTTTCTTGCATTTTGATCGCGGTGCTTTCACCTATACCCGAAGAACCACCTGTAATTAAAACTACTTTTTTCATTTGTTTAAGAATTATGAAAGGCAAAGTTAATTTGGCAGCTATCTTCCATTAGGTACTAATTCAGGAAAGAATATTACTTTTTAGGGATTTTACAAAACAATGTATGATTTTATTTTGCAAATAATGAAAATCTTACTTGCAGAGATTGCAAATCTATTTGGTGGTACAAAATGTATCCGTCATCTTAATGCTTTAGAAGCAGACATATTTATTGAGTGTAGAAATATGTCTAAAGGATGCTTAATTATTTGTTTTTTGATATTTGCTTGGTGTCATTCCTGTTTTCCTTTTAAATAGCCTACTAAAATAATGAGGGTATTCGAATCCAAGTTCAAATGCTATTTCTGAAATGGATTTATTACTTGAAATCAAGTCTATTTTTGCTCTTTCAATAATGTAATTGTGAATATGCTCGATTGCTGTATTGCCTGTTGTGGATTTTAAAAAATCACTTAAATAATTTGCTGAGAGATGCAATCTTTTAGCTAATCCTTCAACTGTTGGCAGGTTGTCTCCATCATTGAAAATCGACTTTAATTCCGCCTTAAAATTCGAGTATATACTAGCGCTAACCTCATTTCTTACAATAAACTGCCTTTCATAATATCTGTGGGAATAAGTAAAAAGAAGTTCTAAATTAGACAACACAACCTGCTTGCTGTATTTATCTATTGGCAATTGGTATTCCTTTTCAATATTTTCTAAAATAACTTCTATCACGTCTTCTTCAATTTTTGATAGGTGAAGCCCTTCATTAGTTTCATAACCAAAAAAGCCATAATCGTCTATATTGTTTTCAAGCGTTGAAATATTCAAAAGTTCTTTATGAAAGAATAAAATCCAACCACTCGCATTTTTTATTAAATCAGTGCTGAATTCCATTAACTGGAACGGTGCGGTAAATCCTAAAGCCCCTTCTTGAAAGTCGTAATGGGTTCTACCGTATTTTACGTACCCATTCAAATTCTTTTTTAAGCCTACCGTATAGAAATCATAGGTCATTTTTGTGGGGAACAATTCAGCATCCAAGTTTAGGTCTTCAATCCTATGAATACTGAATAGAGGATGCTTAGGTTCTTTCAGCCCTGCTAATTGATGTAGTTGATGAATTGATTTTATATGAACCATTTTTAAACTATTCTTTTGATTTTATTATTCCATATTTTCCTGTACCCAAAAAGAAAATTGCAATTAAAGCTACAAAGATAAGTTGAGGATATTCCCAGCCGCCACCTGCACTATGAAAAACCCAACCATTGGGTAAATGATAGATTAATATACCTAAACTTATAGGAATAAGTACTAATGAAATGAAATGAAACGAGAATAGATTCCTACTAAAAGCATTAGTCCACCCACTATTTCAATAATTGTAGAAAAATATGCCGTCCAGATTGGAAAACCTTGTTCAATAAATCCGGGAATAACTTCTTCCATACCTACCACAAAGGGTTTTCCGATACCGTGAAGTAAGAACATACCACCTATTGTTACTCTTAACAACAAACTTGCTACATTAAGATTTGAAGGAAAATTCAATAATTTCATTTTATGATGTTTAGATTTTTAAGACTATGGGCTGTTGCTTTTACTGATTCTTGCAAGGAAATTGGATTCCAATTGAGTTCCTTCATAATTTTTGAATTATCGATTGTTCTTTTGGCTCCTAAATCATTTAAAATAGGTTGGGTCTCTCTATCTAAAATACTGAATAACTTTACCATAAAATTCGGAAGTGTCTTTGATGGTATTTTATTTTCTGGAAACTCTTTTTTAAGAATTTCCGCAATGTCTTTGAATTCTAAATATCCATTGGCACACAAATACCGATTTCCCGAAGCATTTGGATTTTCCAATGCTTTGATATGAGCATCTGCTACCGAACGTACATCTACCATTTCAAACCCAATTTTCGGCATTGCCGGCATACTCCCATCCATCATTTTCTTGACGAGATTTGCAGAGGTTCCATAATCATTAGGGTCTAAAATAGGACCGAGAATGGCTCCTGGAAGAATGGTAACGAGTTCTGGTGCTTCTGGATTTGCCTTTATAAAATTCCAAGCAGATTTTTCGGCAATAGTTTTACTTCTAAAATAGGGTGTGGTGTCGTTTTTATTGGCTGAATTGGTCCAATCTTTTTCTGAAAATATACCGTATTTTCGTTCTCCGTAAACAACTGCACCAGATGATGATGTTATAACAACCCTTTTCACCTTCGCTTTTGTTGCTGACTTTAAAACATTTAAGGTTCCATTTTTTGCAGGTAGAACTATATCATTTTCATTTTTGGGCAATGTGGTGGGAAAAGGCGAGGCGATATGAATTACTAAATCTACATCTTGCATTACCTCGTTCCATCTTTCTTGAGAGTCGGTCAGGTCGATTTCACACAAACTTAGATTTTGAGAGTTTGCTGAGTGTTGCGCTATTACATTCTTAATACTTTCTGACCTTTTTGAATTTCGTAGCGTTCCTTTTACTTTGTAACCTTTATTAAGCAGGTGAATCGTGGTATGCGAACCTAAAAACCCTGTAACACCTGTAAGCAGTACTTTTTTGTTTTCCATTTCTTTGCATATTTATTCAAACAAAATTCTTAAAGAAACTAGATTCAAATTCAATACGTATTACGGAAGGTTAAACACATATTACAGGTTGTTTTTAAGCTTGAAGATTTAACAGACAAAAAAGTCATTGTTCAAATAAAAACCTAATTTCCTCATAAACCTGTTCAAAATTAGATGCTAAATCAGCGTGAGAAAACTGCTTCGATTCCTTTGGCAACTCTCTTTGAATATCTTGTAGTTTAAACTGAACCTTTTTATCCTTCCCATCAGCATAAGTAATAAACTCTCCTTGCTTTAGACGGAAGAAAACATCAGCTCTAATTTTTGGGATTTCCTTTTCTCCAGTCGTAATACGTGTATCAAAATCGAGATTATGTCCACGACTTATACTCTTGGTCGGGTCTTTAATAATTTCAAAAAAACGTTCGTAATATTTGGCGGTGTCTGGATCATTTACCTTACCGAAAAACTGATAAGATAGATTGCTTAAAATAGCTTTGCTTGCCTTATCGCCATACATCATATCATTCTGTATTTTGTCTTGCATCACATAAATTGTGGCAATATCATAACTACGCAAGGTTGCAGGAATACGATGCATATTCAAAAGGCGAATGGTCGGCGCTTCTTCCATCATCAAAAAAGACGGTCTTTGACCGCGTGCACTCATTTGTTTAGTAATGGTGTGAACAATCGTTGCAATTACAGGCGAGTAAGAGGTCTCAAATTTTGGGTTGTTCACTACGGAAATGATTGCAGGATTATTTTCGCTATTAATATTCAATGGTACTTCGTCTGCGGACAATGCCATAAAAATGCGTTGTGTGCTAATTCGCTTTAGCGCATTGGCCAGAGTACTTTTTACACCAGTGGTCTGCCTATCTGAATCCTTGCCACTAATAAAAGCATCAGCCATTGCTCTCGATGTTGTATTTGTTTCTAAAAATTGGATAAGACTATCCGTGTCCAATAATTGATAAATAGCTATTAAATGAGGTAGTGTGCAATATTTAGGATAGTCAGTTTTCAGTTTCCAAATCAAACCACCAATCAAACCTTCAGCTGCATCATTAAAGAATTTTGTAGTTCCTGTTGTTCCCGATTCTCGTTGTTCCAAAAGGTTTTCAATTAGCACCCTTGACACCTCGTTTACGCTTTCCTCGTTCTCTAAATAGTGTGGTGAAATAGGATTTACCCTATGAATGATTTTATCAAAGGAAATGACCTTAAACGAGATATCGCTATCCTTGAAAAGCGGATATGCCATTTCGGTCAGTTCAAAATCTTTGTAATCGTGAATGATACCGCAAAAGTTCTCTTTCCGGAAATGGTTAAGAAACCCATAAACGACACTTTCCGTTTTTCCGCTTCCAGCAGAACCTATGATGGATGCGCCACGTTTAATATTATCAAGTTTGAAGTTTCCTTTATTCGTAGAAAAACTGACTTGATATTTAGTATTTCCATTTTGTGCGTTTTCAGTTTTATGCAGAAAAACATACAGTCCTGTATTAATTAGTATAAGAGGACACACCAAATACAATAATATCGATACTAATTCATTTCCTTCAGAAATATAGAAAACGAGAAATGAAAGCATAGTGATATTTAATAAAAACGCATATTTGCTTACTCGAAACATCGCATAGAAAACAGTACTGGTCAAACCAATTATTGAAAGTATCGTTATAAGATTGTCTATTCGCATACCTACTATATTCCTATTGAACTTGATTTTATGGCCACTTCAGCGCCACGTCTTAACCGTTTGAAAACTCGAAGAGCAATTTGCGCTTGACTAACTGGAATGCTGGGAACGATTGGCAATCCCGTTTTTGTAATCATTTTGAAAGCCAATGCTTTTTCGTTTGCTGGTAATTTCATCAAAGCAGCAAAGTATAGCTTTGGACTTTTCACAAAATCCTTTCGTGCCTTGTAGGTTTCGGCAAAGTTTCGTTTGTAGCCAAAAGTCTTGTCAAATGTCTTTTCTGCTTTCTCAAAAAATTTGTCTCTGTCAAAACCTCGTTTCACATTCTTACCGTGCATTTCAACTTCGGAAGCTTTATGCTTGCTTCCTGGGGAAAGGCTAACAGAATTTGAAGCATCCTTTCTGCTCACGATGATATGAATATGACTTTGGTTTCCATCTTTTCGCATCCCCTGGACTATCCGTTTTCCATTTTGTTGATGTGGTGCTTGGCGTTCCAGTTTAGCAATTTCCTTTTTCATCTTTTTAATATTTCCTTCAGCTCGTCCTTCTTGAATATTTCGGATATCCGTTTTGAGTTGCAATATTTTTGTGGCGAAAGGTTGGTTCTCCTTAATCTGAATATCCGTTCCCTTAAATTTTCTTTGATGCTCAATTTTAGCACAGTATTTTATGTCATCGATGGTTATAGGTCGCCCATTAATTTCCCTATTGAATGAAGCCACATAATCCTTCATCAATTCACGAGTGTAGGTTTTTAAATCTTGGCTGTTGTTCTGAAGTTTTCGTAATTCATACTTTGAAGGACTTACCGTAATGGAATAAAACTTGGGTTCTTTCTTTTTCAATTTTGCGGTGTTTCCATCAATTTCTTTTACCACTTCTTCAGCGGAAATCTCATCGCCATATTGATTGAAAAAGTGTTCCATATCGTGCTGTTCCAAGCCTTGATTTTCTTTCTCTAAATAGCCTACAAAATCAGCTGAACTTTGTGAATAATTGTTGCCTAATTTTTGAGTTGTTATTGTAATGTACATAGCTCAAAAATTTATAGTTGGTTACTTTGGTTTTGCTTTTCTCGAAAGCGAACTTCCTTCTTTTCTTCTGCATATTTCTTTTCAACAATCAGAGGTTTTTTCGCTGGTTCTTCTGTTTCAAACAACGATTGAATCATAGCCACAGTAGGTTTGGTTTGGGTCTTTTCCACGTCTCGCATTATGGCAATAACTGCATTTATTCTTTTAAGTAATTTAGCTTCAATGGTACGTCCGGTTGGACCTAATTTTTCCTTTGGCGAAATTTCATTGTAGAAGAAAAAATCCAGCATTGTGGACATTGCTTCGGTGTGCGATTTGAAGTAAGTGCGCGAGAAAGTTTGGAAACGTTTTGCGGTTTCCTTTTTAAATCTAATTCCAGTAAATGAGTCCATATTTCGCCGATTTGTCGCAAAATCTTCCCTAAAAATGGGCGTTTCCAGCCCGTTTGTCGCAAATCGTTGATTGTCAAGAAATTATAATAAATTTAATTAACTGATTGTCAGTTAATTAAAAACGAAAAGGAATCCGAAACATCGCGAAGCGTGTTACCCTCTTGCTATTCCTTTTCGTCACGCGCAAGCGTGACAAAAATCCATACAATCTGGCTAAAAAGCCGATTGCCATTTTCAGGGAAAATGATTTTCCAATATGTTATTATTCGATGTGCAGGGTTATCGGCGAAAGTCGAAAATTGGATAACCCTACTTAAATTTGAATGCTGAATTTCAGCGAAATAAAGATACGTTTTTTTCTTGATTATATATTAATTACATACAAAAACACCTCTAAATTTTTAGAGGTGCTTCTTTTAAATTCTTGTAAATCAGATATTGAATATATAGGTGTAGGAATATAAATTTCGCAACGCTCCTTCGTCCAACATCTTGTCCAAATTGGTATTATGCTTGGTTGCATAATCCATAATATCCTTGCCATATTTTTCCTTTACATCTTCCTTAGAATTGGCAAGTAATCGCTCTTGTGTTTCCTCGCTCAAATCGGTAAAATTCAAATAAATCATAGCTTTCTAATTTATAAAAGTCCATTATCAGAAAAGCTATAATAATTCCCATCAGGTGCAAATATCAAATGGTCCAGAATGGTAATATCGAATAATTGTGCTGCCTTTTTTATTTTGCTTGTAAGGTTTTTATCTGCCTCACTTGGCATCAATTTTCCGCTTGGGTGATTATGCGTTAGAATTATAGCTACCGATAAGGATTTTAGAATGACGGCAAATAAAATCCGAAGGTCTATTAGTGTACCTGTAATTCCGCCTTGTGACAATTGATAGACACCTTTCACTTTGTTACTGTTATTCAACAATACAACTTTGAAAGTTTCCTGTATGGCGATTGTATCTTTATCCCAATCCTCAAAGAGCAGTTCAGCCGCATCTTGTGAACTACTTATTTTTTGCCACTCAGAGGATTTTAACCCTCCTTTGTAGCTTATTTTTATTTCGTTAACTTGTGCTTTCATTGTTATCTAATTTTAATTAATGGATAATGAAAAAGAGGGCGCAACTTTCCAGAGGAACGCCCTCTTTAATTTTGAAGATTACTTGTCGTTTTTGCTTCCAAGTAATAGGATTTCATCGGCTACAACTTCCGTTACATAGCGTTGGTTGCCATCATCGGTAGTGTAGGTTCGGGTCTTTAGCTTCCCTGTAATTCCTACTTCTTTGCCTTTTTCGACAAATTTTTCAACGATTTCAGCCGTCTTGCCCCAAGCCACTACGGTATGCCAGTTGGTGTCCGTTTGCTTTTCGCCTTTGCTGTCTTTGTAATACTTATTTGTGG
>CESC01002188.1_pt1 | contig 26426 bp, 25 predicted proteins | sample 531131 | NCBI WGS metagenome assembly CESC01 (sample SAMEA2621295, study PRJEB7988) | marine metagenome | biome: marine biome (ENVO:00000447); feature: mesopelagic zone (ENVO:00000213); material: "saline water (ENVO:00002010), including plankton (ENVO:xxxxxxxx)" | depth 800 m
CGGCCGGGAGCTGCAGACGCAAGGGCAGGGCGGCCAGGTGGAACTGGACGGCGATATCCACGAGATCAAGGCGGGCGTCGACACCATCGGCGGCTATTCCGCCCACGCCGACCGCAACGGGTTGATCGACTTCGTCACCAGCATGACCCGGTGGCCCGAGGAGATTCGCCTGGTGCACGGCGATGACCAGGCCAAGCGGGGGCTGGCGGAATCGCTCAGACAGCGCTATCAAGACAGTGGTCAAAAATGCAAAATTCACACATCTCCCTGAGATGACAGGATGAATGAGTTAGTAAAGGAATTGGACGCCAGCCAGATGTATGATAGCTATACAGCGAAACTTAAAAACCTAGAAGAATAGTCGCCATGTCTTATATTTCAGATCGTTATATCGAGTTTTGGCTATCCAAATGGCGCTCGGACTCCATGATCCGTCGTGTTTTGGAGAGTCGCCCGGTCAGACGGCTTAAAGACATCTCCTTTCTGGGAGCAATCGACTACACATCCTTGGTACATAAGGGGCCCCGGATAGGGCGGGATCGTCTTCATCACACCTTGGGGGTGGCGGCTCTTGCCGATTTTATCTCCGAGCATCGTAATTATGACGAAGAGACCCGGAACCACGTCGTCGTTGCCGCCCTTTTACACGATATTGGGCACGCACCCCTTTCACATAGTGCTGAACCCTACTTTAAGCGCCGTCTGGGGATAGGTCACCATGAGCTTGGTGAGCAGTTCATGGAGGAGGACAAGCAGCTATCCTGGTGGCTGGCAAAGTATTTTGATCGGGAAAGAATCAAGTTATTGATCGCCGGGGATGCGGGCGGTGGGCAAGGCGCGGACCTGTTCGAAAGCCCCATCAACATCGATACCATTGACGGCATACTACGCAGTTTTGAGAGTTTTCGAGGACACAAGCCAGCCTGTCCGCTTGACATTGCTCGAGCCGCTTTTCTGGAATCGAGTGAGGCTGGCAAAAAGTCTTTGGATTGGTTCTGGCAATTGAAAGGCAGTGTATACAACTCTTTTATTACTAGTCTTGAGGGGCTCCAAGCGGACCAGTATTGCCAGCTTTATTTTGAAAAAAATGAAGTTGAACTAAGTAGAGAAAAACTGTTGTCCACCGAAAAAGAGTGGCTGTTGGAGTTTCCGGATTTATTTCATGCCCTCCGAAATTCGAGTATGGATGATGCTGTCACGACTTACTGCCAGCGCGACTACTACATCGTGTTTGAAAGTGAAGATATTGCCGAAAGATATAAGGTTAATAAGAAAGAAGTAACGAAAGACGGTTGGGATGTGAAAAGTGCCTTGGCGCACAGGGAGGATGATAACAATGGATTATATAAGGGAGACTCGCAGGTTTACCACTGAAAAGCTTGCCGAAATAAGAGACGATATTCATCGTGTACTGAAGAAAAGTAAGAATAATGAAAAGATTACTATTGTCGCTACTGGCTCTTATGGAAGGGAGGAAGCTTCTTCCAAATCTGATATTGATCATTTTATTATTTACGACGCCGATGAAGCTGCCGATGACGCAATCAAGGTCGAACTAGAACAAATCGAGGCGGTTATAAAGCAGCATGTGCCGGAACGCTCTGGTAGTACAGGGACGTTTGGAAAAGACGCTGTCATTCAGTTTTCGGAAATGAAGACTAATATCGGTGGTGAGTACGACGACAACAAGAGCTTGACCAGGCGTATGCTCTTCCTGCTGGAGGGAACCTGGCTATACGGTGAAGATAGATTTGAACGCTATCAGCGCTCGTTGCTGAAGCGCTACATGGAGAACAGCTCCGAAAAAGCAGAGCTGCCCAGGTTTTTGCTCAATGACGTTATCCGTTATTACAGAACGATCGCGACGGATTTTGAGCATAAAGTGTTCGAAGATGGAAAAGAATGGGGTTTAAGAAGTATTAAGCTTCGATTTTCCAGAAAGATACTTTACTTCGGAGGGATTCTTACCATTGCAGAGATGGCTGATGCCGGTTATCGCCAATGGGAGGAAAGAGCCATAGAACTATTTGGCATCCCGGTTCTGAGCAGGATCGAGCGGCTTATCGATGATCGATGTGGCCAAGAAGTACTCGAAATCTATGACCAGTTCTTGGCAAAAATTAGCGACCCTGAGATTCGCGAAGCGTTAAAACGAGTCGAAAAAGAAGAGCGTACTCAAAGTGAAGAATATCAAACTCTTAGACAGTTGAGTGACGACTTTTCAGCGAAACTGTCTGAGTGCTTGGACATCAAATATAGCGCAGACCACTCCATCCATCACGCATTGTTGTTCTAGATCAGGCCGATGGCTGGCCGTAACTCGACATCCCTGACAAAAAGCAAGGTACTGAAAGAATGACCCACCCCTCCCTGGAAGACATCAAACTGGCCGTAATCGGCCTCGGCTACGTGGGCCTGCCCCTGGCCGCGGAGTTCGGTAAGCACCGCCCGGTGGTGGGCTTCGACGTCAACCCGAACCGCATCCGCGACCTGCGAAACGGCCACGACCACACCCGTGAGCTCAGTGATACGGAGCTGGCCGCCTCCGAGGGGCTGGCCTTCAGTGACGATCCGGCGGCGCTGGACGGCTGTAACGTCTACATCGTCACCGTGCCCACCCCCATCGACGAGCACCGCCAGCCGGACCTGACGCCGCTGATCAAGGCGTCCGAGACCATCGGCAAGACCCTCAAGTCCGGCAACATCGTGATTTACGAATCCACCGTATTCCCCGGCGCCACCGAAGAGCACTGCGTGCCGGTGCTGGAGCGGGTCTCCGGTCTCACCTTCAACCAGGACTTCTACGCCGGCTACAGCCCGGAGCGTATCAACCCGGGCGATAAGGCCCACCGCGTCACCGACATCATGAAGGTCACCGCCGGCTCCACCCCGGAAGTGGCGGACACCGTGGACCGTCTCTATGCCTCCGTGATCACCGCCGGCACCCACCGGGCCTCCAGCATCAAAGTGGCGGAAGCCGCCAAGGTGATCGAGAACACCCAGCGCGACCTGAATATCGCCCTGATCAACGAACTGGCTATGATCTTCAAGCGCATGAACATCGACACTCAGGAAGTGCTGGAGGCCGCCGGCACCAAGTGGAACTTCCTGCCGTTCCGGCCCGGCCTGGTGGGTGGCCACTGTATTGGCGTGGATCCGTACTACCTGACCCACAAAGCCCAGGCGGTGGGCTATCATCCGGAGGTGATCCTCTCCGGGCGGCGCATTAACGACGGCATGGGCCGTTTCGTGGCCAGCGAGTTGGTGAAAGCCATGCTCGACCGCTGCATCCAGGTAAATGGCGCCCACGTGCTGGTAATGGGCCTGACCTTCAAGGAAAATTGTCCGGACTTGCGCAACACCCGGGTGATCGACGTCATTCGCGAACTCCAGGACTACAACGTCAGCGTTGACGTCTACGATCCCTGGATCAACCCGGACGAGGCCTACCGGGAATACGGCATCCAACCCATCGAAAAACCGCAGGTGGCCAGCTACGATGGCATCGTCCTGGCCGTGGCCCACAATGAGTTCAAAGCGATGCCGGCCAGCGAGATCCGCCAACTGGGCCGCGACCCGCACGTCCTCTACGACCTGAAGTACGTGCTACCCAAAGAAGCCGTCGACCTCCGCCTGTAGGGGTATGGCACTACCTCTCTGTGTGGGAGCGAACTTGTGGGAGCGGGCCATGCCCGCGAATGCTAGCAGCTACTACCAAACTGGATATAAATGACCCGCTACGAAGAAGTAAAAGCCGACCTAAAAGCCAACCCCAAAACCTGGCTAATCACCGGCGTAGCCGGCTTCATAGGCTCCAACCTGCTGGAAACCCTGCTCAAACTGGACCAGACAGTAGTCGGCCTGGACAACTTCGCCACCGGCCACCAGCACAATCTGGATGAGGTGCGGAGAAACGTAGGCGAGGGCGCCTGGCAGCGCTTTAGCTTTATCGAAGGCGATATCCGCGACCTGGACACCTGCCGCCTGGCGGTACGCGGCGCCGACCACGTGCTGCACCAGGCCGCCCTGGGCTCCGTGCCCCGGTCCATCGCCGACCCCATCGCCACCAACCAGGCCAATATCGATGGCTTCCTGAACATGCTGGTGGCGGCCAAGGACGAGGGCGTGGGCAGCTTCACCTACGCCGCCTCCAGTTCCACCTACGGCGACCACCCGGACCTGCCCAAGGTGGAGGACAAGATCGGCAGCCCGCTCTCGCCCTACGCGGTGACCAAGTACGTCAACGAGCTGTACGCCGGCGTGTTCGCCCGCACCTACGGCTTCAAGACCATCGGCCTGCGCTACTTCAACGTCTTCGGCCCCCGCCAGGACCCCAACGGCGCCTATGCGGCGGTGATTCCCAAATGGACGGCGGCGATGATCCAGGGCGAGACCGTGCGTATCAACGGCGACGGTGAGACCAGCCGGGACTTCTGCTTCGTGGACAACGCGGTACAGGCCAATCTGCTGGCGGCCACCGCCGAGGACGAACACAAGGACGAGGTCTACAACGTAGCCTGCAACGCCCGCACCAGCCTGAATCAACTGTTCGACAGAATCGCGGCGGAGCTGGCGAAAGAGGGCGTAGCCTACGACAAGCGGCCGGATTACGGCGACTTTCGTCCCGGCGATGTCCGGCATTCTCAGGCCGATATCGGCAAGGCGACCAGCGGGTTGGGCTACAAGCCCTCGCACGGCGTAGCCGAAGGCCTGACCGTAGCAATGCCCTGGTATCGCAACCGACTACGGTAGGAGCGGCCGCGCGGCGTTCCGCTTTAGCCGCGATCAGACTGGAAGTACAAATCCGGTCGCCATGATAATCGGTAATGTCGCATGCTCTAAAGTCGAGCAAATACCCAGACGGTAACAATCTAATGTTAAAACAGCTCAAAGAGCTCTATACCCTGCTGACCCGGGAACAGCGCCATAAACTACTGCGCCTGCAAGTATTGGTAGTTCTGATGTCCTTTGCCGAAATCGCTGGCGTGGCGGCCATCGGTCCCTTTATGGCGTTGGTGGGCGATATGAGCCGCCTGCAAGGCGACGGCGTTATCGCTCAACTCTACCGATTCATCGGGCTCGGTGATCCGCGTGCTTTTCTGTTCTGGCTGGGGGTAGGGGTTCTCATCACCCTCACTGCCGCAGCGACCATCTCCATGTTCACCGTCTGGCGCCTGTCCATGTACGGCGCGCGGGTCGGCGGAGAGCTTAGCAGCCGCCTGTTTAACCACTACATGCACCAGCCGTGGTTGTTTCACGCCGGCGGCAGCAGCAGCCAGCTGACCAACCAGATTGCCCAGGAATGCCAGCGAATCACCAATTCCATCATCAATCCGTTGATGCAGATGAACGCCAAGCTGGTGATGGCGCTGATGATGGCGGTAGCGATCTTTATCTACAATCCTCTGGTAGCATTTGTGGGGTTGGGTGTCTTCGTATTGGCTTATCTGTTCCTTTACCGCATCGTGCGACGCCGACTGGTGCGCAACGGTAAAACGATCACCCAGGCACAGCGAGCGCGCTTCAAACTGATGGGCGAAGGGTTTGGTGGCATCAAGGATGCTCTCTTGCTGGGCCGCCAGGAGGTATTCACCGATCGTTTCACCAAGGCCAGTGCTGACTTCGCGCGCGCTCAAGGTAACAGCGCGGCTTTGGGCCAAGTGCCGCGCTACGCCATGGAGCTGGTGGCCTTCGGCAGTGTTATCTTTTTGATTCTTTACCTTCTGGCGGCCCATCAGGGAGACCTGGGAACCATCCTGCCGGTGCTCTCGGTCTATGCGTTGGCCGGCTTCAAAATGCTTCCGGCCTTTCAGCAGGTTTACACCAGTATTTCCCAGATCCGGGGTAACCTGGCGGCTTTTGAGGCCTTGAGAGACGACCTTCGGGCCAGCGCCCTTCCTAGCAGAAATAGCGACGAGGATCAGTTGCGGGCGCGCAAGGAACGCTGGAAGGCGAACAGGTCCATCAGGCTCGATAACATTCAGTTCACCTATCCCGGGAAGCAGGAGCCCGCTTTAAAGGGACTGAATGTTGACATACCGGTCAATAAAGTGATCGGGCTTGTTGGCGCCACCGGTTCCGGAAAATCTACCGCAATTGACCTGTTACTCGGTTTGATAGAGCCTCAGCAGGGCGAACTGTTAATAGACGGCGAGCCAGTCACGGCGCAGCGGCGGCGCGCCTGGCAGAACAGCCTGGGCTTCGTGCCGCAAAGCATCTTTCTCGCCGACAGCAGTATTCGAGAAAATATCGGCTTCGGCCTGCCACCGGAAGCCATTGACGAACAGCGCGCCAAAAATGCCGCAAGCATGGCCCACCTGGACGAACTGCTGTCCGAGCTTCCCGAAGGGCTGGGCACCCGCGTGGGTGAACGCGGTGTCCAGCTCTCCGGCGGCCAGCGGCAGCGTATCGGTATTGCCCGCGCTCTTTACCATGATGCGGAAGTGCTGATCCTCGATGAGGCGACCAGTGCGCTGGATGGCATTACCGAGAAGCTCATCATGGACGCGATCCACGATTTCTCTGGAAAGAAAACGATCATTATGATTGCTCACCGTTTGGCTACGGTAAAACAGTGCGATGTGATCTATCTAATGGAAAGTGGAGCTGTCGCGGACTCGGGAAGCTATCAGGATCTCTCAAAACGGAACGTCACGTTCCGCCGCATGGCGGAACATGCTTAGGACCATCGAAAGGAAACCGGTCAATGTTCGATAACAGTTCAATTCTCGTAACCGGGGGCACCGGCTCCTTCGGCCATACTTTTATTCCAATGCTACTGGAGCGCTTTAATCCCAAGCGCGTCATCATCTTTTCCCGTGATGAAATGAAGCAATGGGAAATGGCGAAAAAATTTGTGGGAGATTCGCGCGTCCGTTTCTTCATCGGTGATGTGAGAGATAGAGAGCGGGTCTACCGTGCTTTGGACGGTGTCGATTACGTCGTCCATGCAGCCGCGACGAAAATTGTTCCCACTGCCGAATACAACCCCTTTGAATGCGTAAAAACCAATGTGACCGGCGCCATGAACTTGATTGACGCCTGCATCGACAAAGGCGTCAAAAAAGTTGTGGCACTTTCCACTGACAAAGCCAGTAGTCCAATTAACCTGTATGGCGCCACCAAGCTAACCTCGGATAAGCTCTTCGTAGCGGGTAATTCCTATGCCGGAGGCCATGAGACCCGCTTCTCCGTAGTGCGGTATGGCAATGTCATGGGCTCTCGTGGTTCCGTGATCCCCTTCTTCATGTCAATTCGTGATAAGGGCGTTCTACCGATAACTGATGAGCGCATGACCCGTTTTATGATCAGCCTGGAGCACGGCGTGGAGCTGGTATGGCATGCGTTCGAGGATATGGAGGGCGGCGAGATTTATGTGAAGAAGATTCCTTCCATGAAGGTCACGGACCTGGCGCGGGTCATCGCCCCTGAAGCGAAGCAAGAAGTGGTGGGTATTCGTCCTGGTGAGAAGCTGCACGAGCAGATGATCGGCGCCGAGGATGCCTTCTACACCTATGAGTATCCGGAACACTATAAGATTCTCCCCGCCATCAATAGCTGGGATAAGGATGCCAATCGTATCAAGGGCGGAAAGAAGGTTCCTGAAGGCTTCGTCTATGCCAGCGACAACAACAATGAATGGATGAGCGATGCTGATCTGAAAGCCTGGATCGAGACCAACTGGGACAAAATCGGAGCTATCTGATGATTCCCTATGGCCGCCAGGACATTCAGCAAAGCGACGTCGACGCTGTGCTCGAAGTATTGCAATCGGATTTCTTGACTCAGGGCCCCGTTGTGCCGCGTTTTGAGCAGTCTGTGGCCACTAAAGTCGGAGCACGCCATGCACTGGCGGTTAACAGTGCGACTTCAGCGCTCCACATCGCGTGCCTGGCGCTTGGCTTAGGGGAGGGCGATTGGCTGTGGACCACGCCGATCACCTTTGTCGCCTCGGCCAACTGTGGACTGTACTGTGGCGCCCGGGTGGATTTCGTGGACATTGATCCGCGGACCTACAATCTCAGCCCAAAAGCCCTGGAGGAAAAGCTCCAACAGGCAGAAAGAGAAGGGTGTCTGCCTAAGGTCCTGGTAGCTGTCCATCTTTGTGGACAGCCATGCGATATGCAGGCGATTCATGCACTGGGCCAGCGTTACGGTTTTCGAATCATTGAGGATGCGTCCCACGCCATAGGTGGCAAGTACCGGGGGACCTATATTGGTGATGGACGTTATAGCGATATCACCGTCTTCAGTTTCCATCCTGTAAAGATCATTACCACCGCCGAGGGCGGTATGGCGGTGACCAATGATGACGCGCTGGCTCGCCGTATGGACCTGTTGCGTAGTCATGGTGTGACCCGTGATCCGGCCCTGATGACTCATGAGGCAGACGGACCCTGGTACTACCAGCAAATTGATCTGGGGTACAACTACAGAATGACCGAGCTGCAGGCGGCTCTAGGGATCTCTCAGCTCGAGCGGTTGGATGACTACGTGGCGAGGCGCAACGTGTTAGCTGAGCGATACGACACCGGGTTGGTTGGCCTGCCGGTAACTTCTCCGCAGCAAATCCCGGAGAGCTACTCCGCGCGGCATCTTTATGTGATGCGGCTGAAGTGTGACGAGATTAAGCCAACACATCGGCAAGTATTCGAAAGCTTGCGTGAACAAGGTGTTGGGGTGAACTTGCACTACATCCCGGTTCATACTCAACCCTACTATCAAAATCTTGGTTTCAAGCCTAAGCAGTTCACAGAAGCCGAAGCCTACTACGCGGAGGCCATTAGCTTGCCGCTCTTTCCTGGTATGACGCAGGAAGAACAAAACTATGTGTTGGAGTCGGTGAGGAAGGCAATATCGTAATGAAAATTGCTCTTGGAACTGTACAGTTTGGACTGGCATACGGAGTTGCCAACAAAGCCGGGCGTGTTCCTCAGAGTTCCGTGGCCAATATCATAAATGTTGCTCGTGCCGCTCAAATAGAGGTGCTGGATACAGCGGCTGCTTATGGGGCTAGCGAAAAGGTGCTTGGGATTAATGGCGTCGAAGGTTTTAATGTCGTTTCCAAACTGCCACCCAGGCCGGAAAATATCAGGGATCTGAAATTATGGGTTGTGAATTCTATCGAAAGGTCGCTGATTAACCTGAAATGTGAGAGCCTTTATGGGGTTCTGATGCACCGGCCACTAGATTTATTGGCGCATGATGGCGATAGGATATGGGAAGCCTTGCTTGAAAGAAAAAAGGCGGGTTTGGTGAGGAAAGTGGGGGTGTCGGTATATGGGCCTGATGACCTGGATAGGCTGAAAGACTTCGACTTCGATATGGTTCAGGCGCCGATGAATATAATAGACAGGCGTATAGAGAGCTCTGGATGGCTAGAAAGACTGAACAGAAAGGGCGTGGAGGTTCATGTGAGGTCCGCATTTTTGCAGGGCTTGCTCTTGATGCCGAAAAATCGGCGCCCGGAATACTTTAAATCATGGTCGGGCTTGTTGTCCGAATATGATGCCTGGATTAGAGGAGAAGGGCTAAGTCCTCTTGAGGCATGCCTGGGCTTCCTAAATGGTATCTCGGGGGTCGACAATGTAGTGGTTGGGGTGGATTCCCCTGGCCAGCTTGAGGAGATAGTATCTGCTTCAACCGGTGTCGAGATTTCAGTGCCGGCTTCTATCCAATCCAATGATCCCGAACTAATTAACCCCTCGTTGTGGCAGTTATGAATATCAAGCTGGGAGTTATCGGTCTTTCCTCGGGCAACGGGCACCCGTATTCATGGAGTGCTATTTTAAACGGCTATAACCCGGCTGCTATGGAGTTGTGCGGCTTTCCCGTGATACCCAGATACCTGGAAAAAGAGCAATGGCCTGAAAGCCGCCTTCCGGGCGCGGAGGTGGTTAGTGTATGGACACAAAGCATCGACCTATCTCACAGAATTGCTGAAGCTGCCCTGATTCCTAAGGTGGTTCAAAACCTGGAAGATATGATCGGAGATATTGATGCTGTCTTGCTTGCAAGGGATGATGCGGAAAATCATATAAAGTTCGCTGCTCCATTTCTTCAGGCTGGCCTGCCTGTATATATTGACAAACCGATAGCACTGTCGGTTTGTCAAATGGAGAGTATATATGAAATGGAGAAGTATTCTGGCCAAATATTTACCTGTTCCGCTTTAAGGTATAGTGATGAACTAAGAATAACTCCAGATGATTGTGCGAATATCGGGGCGATCTGTCAGATTGTCGCTTTTACGCCTAAATCATGGGATAAGTATGGCGTTCACATTATTGAGCCAGTCCTAAATATGCTGCCAGACTCCGATGAGCCTCGGAATTTTACACGTATAGAGGCTGAGCCAGACAGGGGGCGTGGTCTTTCAGTAATGTGGAGAAGCGGCATTCAGTCTGTTTTTTTTGCAACCGGTGAAGGTGCTTCGCCATTGTCGATTAGAGTTATCGGCACGAAAGGATTCAAGGATCTTTATTTTTCTGACTCATTTTCAGCTTTTAGGAATGCTCTGCGTATCTTTGTTTCGTCTGTCCATGAGAGGACCGTTCCGTCTACCAAAATCTTTAATAGGAAGGTCGTTGAGATTCTGGAAAGGGGGAGAGAATGAATCAAACCGTTTTGATTACTGGTGGTACCGGAAAGTTTGGCAGAAAATTTGTTTCACATTTCCTAGAGAAGAACTGGAGAGTCGTTTGCATTACAACTAGCTCTGCTCGTGGACAGGATTTGGCTGATAGCCTTGGGTCACCGACTGGCTTGGATGTGATAACACTTAATCTTCTTGATCCAGATGCTGCTAGTAAGTTGCTCGATCAATTAAGCAAGAGGGAGTGCTCCCTAAATCATCTGGTCAACAACGCGCGTAGTTTGGAGTCACTAAAAACAGATGAGTTTGGACGGACGGCACGTAAGGAGTTCATGGACGAATATTTGATGGACGTGGTGGTTCCTTATGAGTTGTCTATGGCTATTTTCAATGCTCAGCCAAATCAGCTCAAAACTATCACCAATATTGGCTCGCAATACGGTGTGGTTGCCGCAAACCCTAATTTATATGATGGGAATCCAACGAAATCCCCGATTCAATACGGCGTTGCAAAGGCGGCTCTTCAGCACCTGACAAAAGAGCTGGCGGTACGAATGGCCGGTCAAGGAGTTCGGGTCAACTGTATCGCCTATGGAGGGGTAGAGGGCAGGGTGAGCGACTTATTCAAGGCGAGGTACGCAGCGCTGACGCCGATGGGAAGAATGCTTTCGGAAGACGAAGTTATCGGCCCTCTCGATTTTCTAATGTCTGAAAAGAGTACTTCGGTAACCGGACACACCCTAATAGCAGATGGCGGCTGGTCGATATGGTGATGCAGCGTATAGCTATTATACCCGCTCGCGGTGGGTCTAAGCGTATAAAAGGGAAAAACATTGTAGATTTCTTCGGCAAGCCAATGATCGCTTGGACTATTCAGGCTGCCCAGGAGTCGGGCTTGTTTGATCGCATTTTGGTATCAACAGATGAGGAGCGAACAGCTGAAGTTGCAATAGCCTATGGCGCAGAGGTGCCTTTTTTAAGGTCGGAATTCGCGGACGACCAGGCCCCGGTAAGTTTGGCTACGGCGTCAGCTTTACAGCAGGCAACGGACTATTGGGGGGAGAGCTACATTTCAGTAACGCAGCTGATGGCCAACTGCCCGCTTAGAAATGCATTTGATATCAAGCAAGCTATGTTTCGATTTGAGGAGTTGAATCGGAAATTCCAACTTAGTTGTTTCAGATATGGCTGGATGAACCCCTGGTGGGCCGTTGAGCTCGATCCGGAGGGGCGCCCTGAGCGGCTCTTTCCTGCTGCTGAGACACATCGATCTCAGGACCTCCCGGATTTGTTTTGTCCAACCGGCGCCATTTGGATAGCCAGTGCCCCGGAGCTTCTGTCGGCAAGGACGTTTTATGGCCCTGGCCATGTGTTTGAGCCGCTTCCTTGGCAAAGCGCTGTTGACATAGATGACTACGATGACATGGAATTTGCTTCGGCGGTTCGCCAAATGTCTATTCTCAAATGACTAAGCATGCCGCAGTTATATTCCGCGCGGACGCTTCCCTGAACATCGGCAGTGGCCATATCATGCGTTGCCTCACGCTGGCCGATACGCTTCGCGAGCAAGGCGCTGACTGCCGATTCATATGTAGGCAGCATCCTGGACATCTTTGTGACCTGATAGAAGCTCGCGGTTTCGTTGTACATCGATTACCGTTTCAGGAGAGCATCCCAGATCAGGAGCTCACCCACGCTCACTGGCTGGGTGCCAGTTGGTCAGAGGACGCGGCAGCCTGTCAATCTATACTCTCCGAGTTATCTGTCTCTTGGCTAGTAGTAGATCATTATGCGTTAGATTCTCGTTGGGAAGGGAAAATGCTTTGCGGGCTGACGGACCCAGCGATAAACCTGTTGGTGATTGATGATCTGGCGGATCGCCCACATGTGGCCAATCTGCTGCTTGACCAAAATCTGGGCCGCTCTTCAGAAGACTATCTCGGGCTAGTGCCTGAGGATTGTGAGGTTTTGGTAGGTCCGCGCTATGCGCTTTTGCGCCCCGAGTTCCAGGAGTGGAGGGAAGCCAGCCTCGCTCGGCGAGCTAACCCCGCATTTCAGCAATTGCTGATCAACCTTGGCGGCGTTGACAAAGACAACGTTACTGGGCAGGTATTACAGAAGCTCCGGACCTGTGATTTGCCAAGTAACTTGAAGATATGTGTCGTGATGGGCGCCACTGCGCCTTGGCGCGAAGCGGTGTCCACGCAGGCGCGAGACATGCCGTGGCCTACTCAAGTTATTATCAACGCCGACTGTATGGCGAGTCACATGACTGCCGCGGATTTTGCAATCGGCGCAGCCGGGAGCACCGCGTGGGAACGATGCGCCCTTGGCCTGCCAACATTGATGCTGACATTGGCTGAGAACCAGAAGCCGATTGCTAAGGGATTGCAAGATGCAGGAGCTGCCGTTTGTCTGGGAACTCAGGACGACCTAGATGCCTTGCCCGACCGAATGGCCGCTCTAACCCAAGTGCCGGCGCTTGAGACTATGACGCAAGCGGCTGCACGAGTCACGGAGGGAAGTGGCACAATGTTGGTGTGCCGGACTATGTTGGAACAGCGAGTTTAGGAATGAATACCGAGCCCCCCCGTTACACGACCCTTCGTCCTTTGCGGGACACCGATTTGGAAATGGTTCTGTGTTGGCGTAATGCGCCGGAAGTTCGTAGGTATATGTATACCCAGCACGCTATAAGTGAGGCCGAACACAAAGCTTGGTTTGCGCGCTGTAGGCAGGACGAGAATAAGCACCTTCTTTTAGCTCAGCGTGGTGATGAACCTTTCGGATTTGTGAACATTCTAGTGGAAGACCCTAAAACGCTTCGCGCCAAATGGGGTTTTTATCTGGCACCAGATGCTTCTCGCGGGTCGGGAAGAGCATTGGGTATGGCCGCGCTTTCTCATGCTTTTGGTTCGCTTGGCCTCCACAAGCTTTGGGGCGAGGCGTTGGCCTACAACACGCGCTCGATATCTTTTCATGAACGATTGGGCTTTATACAGGAAGCCCGTTTTCGCGACCACCACTTTGACGGTGAAAAATACCACGACGTTATTGGGTTTGGATTGCTTAAAAGTGAATGGCGGTCACCTAACGGAGCTTAAGTTATGAATATTCCTTCGATAGAAATTGCAGGTCGTAGAATTTCCACCGATCAACCGCCTTATATTATCGCCGAGCTTTCGGCTAACCATAACGGTAAACTAGAAACAGCTAAGCGCCTCGTGGAAGAAGCCGCTAGAGTCGGCGCCGATGCGGTTAAGCTGCAAACTTATAGACCCGACACTATTACGTTGAACTGCAATAGCGACGAATTCAAGATTAAGGGTGGCCTTTGGGAGGGGCGTACTCTGTATGAACTCTATGAAGAGGCACATATGCCATGGGAGTGGCACAAACCGCTCTTCGAGCATGCGCGCAAGTTAAATATCACTATCTTCAGCTCTCCGTTTGACAATACTGCTGTAGATTTACTAGAGGAACTCGGCGCTCCGGCTTATAAAATAGCATCTTTTGAGGCGATAGATATACCATTGATTCAATACGTAGCCAGGACTGGAAAGCCTATGGTCATCTCCACTGGCATGGCTAACGAAAAGGAAATTCAGGAAGCTATCGATGCGGCCTATGAGGCAGGTTGCAAGCAACTGGCTGTGCTGCATTGCGTCAGTGGTTACCCCGCACCTGCGGAAGACTATAATTTGAGAACCATTTCAGACATGACGCATCGGTTTGGTTTGGTTACAGGACTTTCTGACCACACAATCGACAATACTACTGCGATTACAAGTGTCGCGGTAGGCGCAAGTTTGATTGAAAAGCATTTCACGTTAGACCGTAGTGGTGGAGGTCCAGACGATAGCTTTTCCCTTGAGCCTCCCGAGTTTTCTGCATTGTGTCGAGACGTCCGAGTTGCATGGCGCGCACTAGGGAAAGTTGACTACGGAAGAAAAGCTAGTGAGTTGGGTAATATTCAGTTTCGGCGTTCTTTGTATTTTGTTAAAGATCTTCGGAAGGGAGATTTGATCTCGGCGGACTCAATTAAGAGTGTTCGACCTGGGTATGGGCTCCCGCCTAAAGAATTGGCTCGAGTAATAGGGAGGCGAACCCGTGTCGCCGTAAGAGCTAATTCTCCTGTGCTCGATAGAGATATCATTTAATGGGATGGTACAGAAACATTTTGACTATTCTTAAAAGTGAGCCCGAGGAATGGCTTTGTTATCTTTATGGCCAAAAGCTAGAAGATTTGCCGCATTTAATGAAATTGAAATCGAAGTATACAGGCTTCTTGGCACAAGTGGCAAAATATGTTGCGTACATTCTGAAAAATGCCAAAATAAACGAAAAAAAAATTACAAATAGCGATTTTTTATTTTATTTTGGCACGGAAAATCAAAGGTCTGCTTTGGAAAGCACTATAGAGTCTTTGCGAAATAAAAATTTCCAATTGGTAATGATTGCCCCAGGCGACCTGAGCTGTAATGAGGTTAATCCGACATTTCGAATGACCTTTAATCCATCGGATATCTTAAGAGCATTGATTCTTCTCGTTCGAAGAAGCAGGGGCCTTTTTAATATTTTAAAATATAAAGATAAAACGGCGGCAGCATACTTCTTTTCTAAATTTCTCTGTTCGCACATTTATCTGTGCTTTTTCTATCGAGTGTTGATACAGTCAAACCCTGAGTTCGTAGTCATTGCAAACGATCATAGTTGTGCTAATCGCTGTCTGCTTGCAGTAGCAAGGCATCTTGAAATAAAAACAGTTTATCTCCAGCACGCTTCTGTAAGCGAGATTTTTCCTGCTCTTTGCATGGATTACGCATTTTTAGATGGGGTTCACGCCTTGGAAATATACCAGAAGTGTAAAAAAAATGCTTTTGACGGCGAGAAGAGAAGCCCACCCACCCAAATATTTTTGACCGGCCAGAAGAAAAAACTGCCAAAACGAGAGGATAAGAAAGGCAACATAATTGGCGTTGCTACTAATACCACTGACGACGCAGAAAAAATCATATTTTTAATAAAATATTTATTGTCAAATGGTCTCGAGGTCCGATTTAGATGGCATCCTTTGCAGCCAATTGAAGATATAAGAAAATATAAAAATGAACTTAAAGAAAATAATTTATTGATTTTTAGCGATCCGCACAGTGAGCCTTTGGCGGATTTTATTTCAAAAGTTGCTCAGATAATATGCGGTGATAGCAGCATTCATTTAGAGGCCGCTCTGTCTGGCGTTATTCCTATATATTATAAAGCGACAGAAGGTGATATTCGGGATTACTACGGTTTTGTTTCTAAAGGGTTGTGCAGGGAAGCAAAAAATCCGCAAAACTTATTAAGTTTTATTCGAGGCAATATTGGTAATCGTGAAATAAATATGCATGCTATACAGTATTATAGTTCAACTTTTGGGACTAAATGGCAAGGTCAAGAAGGGCTGCTTGCAGCTCTGTTGTTAGAAGCATTAATTAATAACGATGCTATCAACAGAATGAAGATTTTTCCTTATGTACTTAAATAGATAGGGTAAGATTCTCCGAATCGACTTTGATCTTTTTTTCAACAGGAAATAATGTATGGCTAAAGGTTGATTGATTATGGAATTGGTTAGCGTAATCATACCGACTTATAACCGAGCGAGGCTGCTTAAGCGTGCCTTAAAAAGTGTATCAGAACAAACTTATAAAAATATAGAAATTATCGTGGTAGATGATTGCTCCAATGATGGCACAGTTGATCTTTTAAAAGAATATCCCGATACACGTATGCGCTTTTTTAAAACTGACTACAATATGAAAGCTTCCGCAGCGAGAAATGTCGGAATAGAGATGTCTAAGGGACGATATTTGACTTTTTTAGACTCTGACGATGAATACATGCCAAGCAAAGTTGAAGAGCAATATGCCATCTTTAAAAGATCAAGAAATAGAAAGCTGGGTGTTGTGACATGTGGTCGGAAAGATAGCTTCGAGGGTGATAAGAAAGAAACCGTTTGGCTGCCTAAAAAGAGGGGGGCGGTGTTGGAGAATTTGCTTGGTCGCGATAATGTTGGGGCAGGCACACCTTTTTTGATGGTGAGCAAAGAGGTTTTTAATGACGGGTTCAGGTTTGATCCGCTAATGCCAGCAATGCAGGACCACGATTTCATGATTAATATTTGTCAAAAATACGAAATTGACTTCGTTCCAAAAGCTTTGGTTCGGGTGCATAACCATAGCGGCCCACGAACATACAGTAATATTAAGAGTATTGAGGCTCATGAGGCACAGCATGAGAAATATAAGTTGTTATACGAGCGTTATCCGAATTCGTTAAGTAAGTCTCTGATAGCCCTGGCTGAAAAATATTATTTTGCAGGAAACCAAAAACGCTTGTTTGAAACTCTTCCAGATTCTGGTGGACTGGTGCATTTGTGGGCGGCTTACTTTAAGGTGTGCCAAAAACCGCGATCCTTTATGGCCAGGGTCGCCAGAGTGCTACTTAGAAAAATCACTTTTAGCCGCTAAAATGTATATGTCTATTTTTTTTGTGTGTTTTTCTATTCGACCTGGCGGCGTTGCTAAAGTGCTTAGCTTGCTCGTTTCTAAGTTGTTGGATATGGGCATTAACGTATCTGTAATAACTGATAAAGAGTACGATCTTTTCGCAAGAGAAATTTTTGCTAAAGATACAGATTTAATTTTTAGGCCAAAAGAAAAGAAAAAAATTTTTTTTCTGAGAGAGTTTTTGAGAAAAAAAAAGGCAGCAAATGACGTTTTTTTTGTGGGTGTTCAATTCAATAATTTAATATGGCTTTCTTTGGCCGGAATTTTTTTAGCGCGGCGCCCTCCGGTAATCAGCTGGGAGCATTCATCGCCTGCTGTTTCTATAAGAAAAGAGTCGCCTTTAATGGCCTTTCCTATAATGGCTCTTCGCTTTTTTTGTATTGGCTTATCTGATGCTTGCTTTTTTGTGTCTAGAGGGGCGATGCGAAATGCGCGTTATATCTCTCCATTTTGGGTTAAAAAGTTTTTTACGCCCAACGCTGTATATTGCTCTACCTCTTCTAGTTATTCATGCTTTCACGACAGATTGAAATTTGATACTCCTTTTAAGATTGTCTCTGTTGGCCGTGTTTCTCGAGAAAAGGGTTTGGATATAGCATTATTGGCTCTGGCCGAAGTGAACTTTGATTGGGAGTACACAATAGTTGGAGATGGACCTGAACTTTCATCGCTGCAAGCGCTTGTGGCAGAGAACGAAGCATTTACCCAAAAAGTGAATTTTCTGGGGTGGGTGGAGGATCCGCGGGCGGTAATGATGAACGCTGATGTTGTTTTGCTAGCTAGCTATTATGAGGGTATGCCGACAGTGCTTATCGAGGCTTGTTTATTAAATATTCCAATAATATCTTCAGACTGCGTTTCTGGACCTTCTGAAATAATCACCCCTTACAATAATGGTCTTCTTTTTAAGGTCGGGAATCCTAAAGATCTTACAGATAAGCTAAACTTTTTTTTCGAAAGACGCAATGAGTTTTCTAATTCTCCTGAATATGTTAAAGAATACGAGGCGTCATTCGCGGCAGAAAAGTTTGTTAGGAATCTCCAGCTGGCGGTGTCGCAATAATGACTGTGTATGTGGTTAATGGCGGGCGCTCCTTTTTGCCGGAAGCGTTAGCCTATGTGGATTATCTTAATAGAAGCGGGATAGCTGCGGCCATAGTAGATGAAAAACATGCTTCCTCCGTTGTCGATGCTGAACTTTTTATCAGGTTTGGTGGTTTTTTGCGGAAGAAAATTTGCGATGATGTTCCGGAAATTCATGAATACCACAGCGCTACAGTAGGAGCGTATCCAAGAACAAAGAATTTGATTAAATCTTGGTTTTCCGCACGCCCTGATGCTTTGGTGTTTCTTAACGGTTTTGTTGAAAAACAATATAGCTTTAGCCGGAGCATTCCGCGAATTTACAGAGATATGGGAGTGGAAAAGTCTTTTTTGGGTGTTCGTGGAATCTCTCAAAAAGACTACGACTTGGTTTACATCGGTTCGATTAGTGCTAGAAAAGGACTTCTGGGTGTTATTCAGGAGGTTGCTGGTCTTGGCATAAAGATCGCGGTGGCTGGTTCGGCGTCAGACTTTGATTCGAGGTTGTTATCTAAAACTAATAATGTTTTTTATTATGGCGTTTTGGATAGGAGCCAAGTTCTTGGTTTGATATCTAAATCAAGAGCCGGGCTAAACTATTGCCCTAGGGAATATCCACTGCAATACCAGACGTCCACAAAAGTTATTGAATATCTGGTCGCAGGGATTCCTGTCGTTTCGAATGATTACCCCTGGATAAATGACCATTCAGCTTGTTCCGGTTATAGTTACATAAATCTTCGCTCCGTGAGGGATGCAAATTTTTTAAAAGCGGAAAACTCTTCTCTTACATTGTCTGTTGAAGAGTCTTCTAGATATCTTTGGGACACCATCTTGTCAGATTCTGGTTTTTTGCACCTCGTTGAGGGTTTTCTCAATGAATGACTATAGAAGTAAAGCGGCGCTACTGTAAGTATTATGACTATTTATTGGTTTATGCTGTTTCTCCCAATGTCTGCTGTTCTTTTCGGGGGGAAAAAATCTAGCGGAGCTGTCTTCTGGGGTTGGCTCTTTGTTTTTCTTTGCTTTTCTTCCATTATTGGATTGCGTTTTGAGGTTGGTGGGGATTGGCTTGCTTACTTGGGATATCTAGATAGAGCGTCTTCTATTGGCTTTTTTTCTATTTTTAATTATGGTGATCCAGGGTATTATTTTGTAAACTGGGCGGCAAGCAAGATTGGCATGGGCATTTATTTTGTAAATACATTTTGCGCTTCAGTTTTAGTGGCGGGTGTAATTCTTTTTTCGCGCAGACAGCCTATTCCTTGGTTGGCTTTTCTTATTTCCGTTCCCTACTTATTGATCGTTGTCGGAATGGGGTACTCACGTCAGGCGACGGCGCTTGGGTTTGTTTTGTTTGCTATCAATGCATTTCAAGATAGAAAAACTTTTTCTTTTGTATTTTGGGTTGTGCTGGCTGCAGCTTTTCACAAGTCGGCGGTAATTATGCTGCCGGTTTTTGCTTTGGCGTATGGTGGGAATCGGTTGTGGAATATTGCATGGATGGGGGCTGTATCGGTAATTGGTGCTTATTTGTTTGTTTTTGACTCTGTGTCTTCTTTATGGGCTGGTTACGTCGTTTCTGATTACGAATCTGAGGGGGCTCTTGTTCGCGTAGTAATGAATAGTATTCCTGCTTTTGTTTTTTTGAAATACCGGTCGGCGTTTGGTTTGGATGACGGCGTTGGGAGATTATGGTGGTGGGTGTCATTTTTGGCAATTATATGTATTCCTTTAGTCCTGTTGTCTTCTACAGCAACGGATAGGGTCGCGCTTTATCTGATCCCCCTTCAACTATTCGTTTTTTCTAGACTTCCTTTGTTGTTAAGCTCTGCCAGAAATCGGGCGTCTGTTTTGTTGGCCATCGTTGCGTATTATGTTCTGGTACAGTTTGTTTGGCTTTTCTTTGCGGGGCATGCATACGCTTGGCTTCCCTACCAAATGTACCCCTTCTCCTCATGAACCAGCCTGTCGCTCTGGTCTCCAACACCGCCTGGTACCTCTACAATTTCCGCCGCGGCACCCTGGCTGAGCTGGTCGCCCAGGGCCACCGGGTGGTGGCCATCGCGCCACCGGATCGCTATGCCGACAAGCTGGTGGAAGAGCTGGGTGTAGAGTTCGTGCCCCTGCGGTTGGACGGCAAAGGCACCGGGCCGGTGGGGGAGGCGCGCAGCCTGTTGGCGTTGTGGTCGCTGCTGCGCCGCTTGCGTCCCGCTTTCGTCTTCAATTTCACGGTCAAGGCCAATATCTACTCGGGCCTGGTCTGTCGTCTTCTGCGTATCCCCTATGCCAACAACGTGTCCGGGCTGGGCACGGCCTTTCTTTATGACACCTGGCTTTATCGGCGCGTGCGGTCGCTGTACGCCTTCGCCAATCGTGGGGCGGAGCGGGTGTTCTTCCAGAACGAAGAGGATCTGCGGACCTTTCAGGCCACCGGCCTGCTGAGGGACACGCCCACCGTGCTGTTGCCCGGGTCCGGGATGGATACGGTGCGCTTCCCGTTCAGTGCGTTGCCGTCCGAGGGGCCGTTCACCTTTGTGATGGTGGCGCGGCTGATCGGTGATAAGGGCGTGCGGGAGTACGTGGCCGCCGCCGCTCAGGTGGCCCATCGGCATCCGGACGTGCGTTTTCTGCTGATCGGCCCCCAGGGGGTGAGCAACAGCAGTGCCATCCCGTCGGACGAGGTGGCGCGCTGGCGGGAGGCCGGCGTGGTCGAGTACCTGGGCGAGCAGGACGATGTGCGCCCCTGGCTGGCGAAGAGCCATGTGCTGGTGCTGCCCTCCTATCGGGAGGGTATGCCGCGTACCGTGCTGGAGGCCGCTTCCATGGGCCGGCCGGCCATCGTCACGGACGTGCCCGGATGCCGCCAGGCGGTGGTGGACGGTGAGACCGGCTGGCTGTGCCAGGTACGGGATGCGGCATCTCTGGCCGCCTGCATGACCGCCTGCCTGGATATGAGTTCTGACCAGCTGGCGGAGGCGGGCAGGGCGGCGCGCCGCCGTATTGAGAATGAATTTGACGAACGTATCGTGATCCAAGCGGCGCTGGATTGTCTTGATTGTGTCGTCCCGTAGTCGAGTTTTAGATGTTTGAGTCATTGTTTGACCGTATTGCCAACGAAGGCACCTCGGAGCTGTTCTTCCTGCTCACCGGCTCCGTGATCCTGCTTTGTATCCAGCAGGTGTATCTCGGTACACGCCGCGCCTTGTTTCGCAGAAAGGTGCGCTCCGAAATCTCGGCTTACCGTCAGCGTAAGGACGCCATTAACGTCGTGGACCTGGCCACCGGTGATCCCGAGTTCGCCAAGCGGAATATATTCTCCAGGGATGTTTCCCACTTCGGCGAGAAGCAGTGTCTCTATATCGACATGCCCGCCCGTCTCAAGGCCGCTCTCAGGGAGAAAGAAAAGCAGAGGGGCTATATGGACTCTCAATGTACGGCGTTCCACGAAGATCGTTCCTTCGACGATGGCCGCACGTTCGAGGACCTCGCCGAAATGACGGGGATCGCCGCGCTGCCTGAGCTCATCGACAAGCATCGCACCCTTGTCGGCGAGAAGTTCGTAAGCAATGCGGACGGCATGATTTTCAACGGCAAGAAGTATGGTGTGTATAACCTGCGCTTCACCCGTTTTGGTGAGGAGGAAAGCCCCGGCGTCGAGGTGGATCTGTTCGAGACGGATTATTTCACCCATAAGGTATTCCGGTCGATCTACCATGAGCTTAAGAGCGAGGGTCATGAGATCGCCAGAGCCAATGCGGATACCTTCTTGAAATATCGGCCTTTTTTCACCTCTTTCGGGGTGAACTGCCTTGTGATCTGTGATGGCGGCAGAGGCAAGGAAGTGGTCCTCAGCAAGCGCTCGGCCAGAGTGGCGGGCGGCCGCTCCCTCTACCACATTACCATGAACGAGGGGCTCTCCAGGACCGATAAGGACCCCTTCGGAAAGGTCGACGTCGAGCTGTGTTTCAAGCGTGGTTTGCTGGAAGAGCTGGGCATTGACGAGAATATCTACCAGCTTTCGGTGAAATCGGCTTTTTATGACTTCTTCCTGGAGAAGAACAACTTCGAAATCGGCGTTTCCTCGGTTTTTGAGCTTGAACTCGATTTTGAGAAAGATATCGCCCCGTTGATCGCCAGAGACAAGCAGCTGGAGGTCGACTCGTTCTTGTCGCTGCCTATGAGGCCGAAGGACATCAACGCTTTCGTCAGGGATCATGATTTCGTGCCGCACGGGCTCTACGTCTTCGAGCGCGTGCTGCTCAGGAAGGGCGTTCAGCTGCGCCAGCGATGAGTCGTTTCCCTTAAACCGGCATAGGCGCCCTGGCCAGGCCGCAGAAATAGCGGTTGGGCGAAGATAGCCCACACGTTAACGACGACACCGCTGGCTTGCGGCACGCTTACTCATCCTTGTCAGAAAGTGGGGCGTCCAGATCGACGTCAACGTCATATACGAGGCTCTGAATGCGGTGAACCAGGCGTTCATCGATCGCCTGGGTCAGCTCCGGACGACGTCGCAGATCGTCCGCGAGGAAGCCCAGGAAGCCGTCGAGAACGGTCGTCTCGTGGCGGTCGGTGACGGTGGATTCGGCGGTTAGTACGGTGTCCGTCATGGGAATCTCCGATCAGGTGTAAATAATACACGGTATAGTAATGCAAATGCATGGTGGCTTAAGAGCGGCCAGGTTTTCGTTGACCTTCCTGGCTTTGGCCTACCGGCGGCTGTACTCTTCTGGGGCCTGTCTGGGCCGCCTCCCTGACCAAAATAATTATTTATAATCAACGAGTTATAGGTTTCGTCCTGTGCGGCAGTCTCGTTGCGCCAGCTGATGCGGGGATGTTATAATTCGATCAATTATTAGCCACTGCCACTATGGTTGTATCATGACTTCGCTGAAGATTTGGAGTGAAACGACACCGCGCCGATACATCAGCGGTATCGTGGCACTGAACCTGCCTACCTCGCCGGATTCCGGTGACTGGCACACTGTGGAGATGCTGAGTGCGCTCAATCGTGGCGCGCCTATTCCTCTGCGTTTGGCCGGTGAGAACACCGAGTTTGACGGGTTCGGTTACTTCGGTAGCGAAGGTGTGATTGAGGCTTCCGAGGTTATCAAGCATTTGGGTGAAACCGTACAGGGGCCGGTGCATGTGGCCACACATCCCCGCGCCATTGCAGATATGCTGATGTTCCGCCTTCCGGGGGGGGCGTCCGCTCTAGCCCATTTAGACCTGGACGCCTGGCTTCCCGAGGGCGGAAAAGCGAGCGTCGCGCGCTTGCTCTGGAAAGCTCGCAGGGGGCTTTCCAATGAACAAGTGATTCTGTTGGAGCGCTTGTTAGGTCGAAGACTGAGCAAGGGAGGCGTTGACGAGGCTGCGTGAGCAAGGATCTGCTTAAAGACCTGCACAAGGAAGTCATGCGGGGCATAGTCAGGAACGTCAGTGACACGCCTCTGGTGCTGAAAGGCGGCACGGCTTTGATGTTCGCCTACAATCTGCCGCGTTTTTCCGAAGACCTTGATTTTGATTCTCCGAAGAAGATCAATCTGGAGAATAGAATTGAGGAAGCTCTCAAACACATTGCTTGCGTTAACACGCTGACAACGCCAAAAGACACCGACACTGTCACCCGGTACAAACTCACCTACGGAGGAAAGAGAGACAAAGCCCACCTTGTAGGGCATCTTTTTATCGAGATTTCTCACCGGATGAGCGACCTTGATGAAGGTTCTTACCACGTCCATGAAGGAATGCAGGTCGCCACTGTGGCAGTGATTGCCGAACACAAGATCGCGGCGGCTATCTCCGGTGAAAACCCCAGAACCGCGGCCCGTGATCTGTTTGATTTAGCATTTTTGACCGGCCACCATCCTAATGCCTTCAATTCCGAGCAATGGGAGACGCTTTCCCGTTTCTTGGATGACCCCCAAGCCGTTGTGGAACGCTACAAACCGGCCTTTGCCGAGGATTTGCTTCTTTCCGACCGTGACCCCAATGAAATTGTCTTAACGCTGCAGGCCAATGTAGAAGAAAACTGTTAAAGGACTAGCACCTGACTTGCCTACGATTTCCTATTTGAGCGCCTTCGCGTTGGCCGGTTTCCTTGCCGGCCTGGTCACTCTGCCGTTCAGCTACGCTGTCTTCGCTGTTTTGATTGTGATGCTGGCTCTGCCGGCGGCTTTGGCTCCCCGAGGCGGTGCGCGGTTGCGACCAGAGGACCGCTGGTTTCTGCTGGCTTTGCTGCTGTTCGGGCTGCATCTGGTGCTGGATGCCTGGCGTGGCGGGGTGCCGGTGGGCCACCAGACGGCCTCGACGCTGCCCTGGTGGCCGCTGGCGGCGGCGTTGGTGCTCGTGGGCTGGCGGCGGTTTCCGCCGGCGGGCGTGGCGTTGTGGTGGGGCGCGGCGTTCGGCGCTTTGGCGGCCTGCGGCATTGTGCTGGTGCGTTCGCTGGCGCTGGGTGTGGACCGCGTTCACGTGCCGGGCATTAACGCTATTCCGTTTGGCAATCTCTCTCTGATGCTGGGCGTGCTGTCCTTGGTGGGGGCCTTGCGGCTTTCGCAAATGCCGTTGCTGTTTGAGGCGGCGGCGCTGGCCGGTCTGGTAGCCTCTCTGTTGTCCGGGACGCGGGGCGGCTGGGTAACGCTGCCCGTGGTGGCCGTCGTTTTGCTGCTTTGTGAGGGCGGGGCGATTCGGTGCCTTTGGTCGGCGTGGCCGCTGCCGGCACGGCTTCTGGCGGTCGCCGGTGTGGCGTTGGTTGCCGCTTTCGCGGTGTGGCAGGCGCTGCCGCGTGTCGTGGCCGTGGTTGAGGATCTGCGTGGCTATCTGGATCAGGGTGTCACTCGCACCTCGGTGGGCTTGCGGCTGGACATGTGGCACGCCGCCTGGACGCTGTTTCTGCAAAAGCCGCTGTTCGGCTGGGGCGAGGGCGCCATGATGCCGGAGCTCCGGCGTTTGATCGCGGCGGGCGAGCTTAACGAGCAGGCCCGTTACTTCGGCTTTCAGCTGCACAGCGATGTGCTGGATACACTGGCGCGGCGCGGTTTGCTGGGCCTGATGACATTGCTGCTGATGTACGTGGTGCCGCTCGTGGGCTTTGTGCGCCGGCTGAAATGCGGCGAAGGCGACAGTCGCGTTTATGCGTTGGCGGGCACGCTTGTGGTGGTGATGTTCGCGGGGTTCGGGCTGACCCAGAGCCAATTCCGCGACGAGCGGAGTTTCGCGGCTTACCTGGTTTTGGTGGTGACTTGTTGGGTGTTGATGCGGCCCAGGCCGATCGACCCAGTAAAAAGTTGAGTCACTATGATCAGCCTCTCAAGGCCCCGTAATTCCTTGTTCTTAGAAGGTTCGAGCAACTTATACTGATTAAATCTGTATTTTGTTCACGTTTTTATTTTTGTAATATTGACAAATGTAAAATAAGATAGGAGGCCGCAGCACTGCCTTGCTGTTAAGCCTATAGTTCCTTTCTCGCTTGTTTGAGGTTATCGGCATGGATGTCGTTTTATTCGTTCATTTTCCGGCCGTTTTGGCCAGTGTCTGCCTTGCCATACGCTATCTGTTCCCCGTTGCCCGTCGTTACCGCTTCGTGGACATGCCCGATACGCGTAAGCGCCATCGGCGCCCGACCCCGCTGATCGGCGGTTTCGCGGTGCTGATCGGCCTGTTCGTGGCGCTGTCCGTGAGCGGTCTGCTGGCGGAACCCCTCTGGCTGATCTTCTTCGCGGCGGCGTTGACGCTCACCGTGCTCGGCTCGGTGGACGATGTGCTGGATATCAGCCCGCGCCTGCGCTTCGTATTGCAGGGGTTGGTGGTCACGGCGGCGCTGTTCGGCGCCGATCTGGCGATCGAGCAGCTGGGCCTGCTGCTGGGCACCGAGACGCTCTACCTGGGCTTCGCGCTGGGGCTGGGCTTCACGGTGGTGTGCGCGCTGGCGTCGATCAACGCTTACAATATGATCGACGGCATTGACGGCCTGGCCGGCTCGGTCACTGCGGCCACCTTGCTGGGCGTGATGGTCTTGTCGCTGCTCAGCGGGGCGACGGAGCTCGCTCTGGTGGCCGGCTCCCTGGCACTGGCACTGCTGGCGTTCCTGGCCTTTAATCTTGAGCTGCCGTTTTTCCGGGGCCGCAAGATTTTTCTGGGCGACGGCGGCAGTACCTTCCTGGGCTTTCTGGTGCTGTGGTTGCTGGTGGTGGCTT
>CESC01064701.1_pt1 | contig 26066 bp, 21 predicted proteins | sample 531131 | NCBI WGS metagenome assembly CESC01 (sample SAMEA2621295, study PRJEB7988) | marine metagenome | biome: marine biome (ENVO:00000447); feature: mesopelagic zone (ENVO:00000213); material: "saline water (ENVO:00002010), including plankton (ENVO:xxxxxxxx)" | depth 800 m
GCCGTAACGCTTGATTTTGGAAACCTGCGGTATCGTTTTAATACCATCTTCCAGTTCATCCAAATAGCTTTCCAACTGGGCGTAAGAACGACCGGGAGCTGATACAGCAATCATCTGAACGACCACATCGCCGAAGTCGCTGTTCACATACGGTCCCTGTACGCCTCGTGGCAATATCAAGGGCATATTGGCATCCAAACCGTGTTGTAAGGTGTTCCAGAATTTTTTGGTGTCCTTTACATAGTCCTGCAATTCTACCGTTACAACTACCTGTCCGGGCTTACTTTCCGAATGGGTTTTATCTTTTTTGATTTCCTCAAAACCGAACAGGTATTGTTCCAGTTTATCGGTAACTTCTTTTTCCATCTGTACTTCGTCGCTTCCGGGATAGAAAGCCACGACAAGCCCCGTTCTGACTGTCACACGGGGGTCTTCACTTCTCGGCATCGTCATTAATGAAATCAGTCCTGCAAGCACCATAATAACGGTAATCGCTATCGGTACTTGCGGAAATTTCATTGCCGCTTCAATGATGTTTATTTTCCTTTTCATAAATTATTCAGTTTTTGGAGCGGAGGTTGTTACCGATGCTGTTTCTGCTTTTACTTTTTGCCCGTCTTTGACGTTTTTTTGTCCGGCAAGGATAATGGTTTGGTTTTCTTCAAGCCCATTGGTAATAATGACTTCATCGCCTACGATTTTGCCAACGGTTACCCTTGTCAGCTTGGCGTTGTTGTTCTTATCTACCACGTACACGTGAGGGATTTTATCAACGTTGTTCACGATAGCGGTAAGCGGTACACGTACCTGCTTAACCTTAACTGGAACGCCTGCAAGCACTTGGGTAATCATTCCCGGCATCAGCACACCACCGGGATTGTCAAGGCGTACTTTCAGTGTATATGCTTTGGAAATTTCATCAGCCACGGGATTGATGATTGTGATTTTGCCCGTGAAATTGCGTTGCAATGTAGGTATGTGCATATCCACCTGCATCCCTTGTTTAAAGTTCCCGATTTCGCTTTCGGGTACTGCGAACTGCGCATATACCATATCCGTTTTTACGATGGTAAAGGCAGGTACTCCCGGTGCTGCGATACCGCCCACCTCGGCGGCTTTCACGGTTATAATTCCGTTGGTAGGCGAATGCAGGCGGCTGTCGGAAATGCGCTTGCGGTTAATCTTTTTGTTTGCCTGCGCCTGTGCTACTTTGGTTTTGATGTCGATGTAATCCTTTTCGGGGAAGCTCCCTTTTTTGTACAGTTCATCAAATCTTCTGAACGCATCCTCGCTCTGTTCAAGGCTTGCATTGGCAATCTGCAATGCGGCTTCGTACTCGGTGGCATCAATGCTTGCAAGGAATTGTCCTTTGCTTACACGTTGTCCCTCATTTACGCCCACACTGTTAATTGTTCCGCTTACGGCAAAACTTACGGTAGTCATATTATCGGGTACAATAGAACCCGAATAGGAAACGGACTGCTCTGTTTCCGAACTGTTGATGGTGGCTACGGTTACTACCGGAGGCTCCTCTTTTAACTGTTTTTCTGCTTGTTGCTTACAGCTTTGTATTAAGCCTGCTCCCATTACGAAGAGGGATAGCAAGCCAATTTTATGTGTTCTCATTTTAAATTTATTTTGTTACTTAATTTTTGGAGCAATGCGCTATTGATTTTTCCTGTTTCAACATATTTTTAAATTCTATGGCAATAGCTATCCGTCAGTTTTGGGAACCTGGTTGCAAATGCTGAATAGCTTTTTTGTTATCCTTTGTTCGGGCGTAAAACGGAACGGGGTTCTCCTGCAAATAGCCGGATTAAGTGCAGTTGTTGTATCTGTCATCTTATTTGTTGTTAAACTTTGAAAATCTTAAAATATCAGGAGCAAAGGTCGGGTTAGCGCCATAGAGCAGCCATACGAAATGACGGGTAAAAGTTGTGAAATTTACTTTTTTGAATGGCTTGTATGTGCCGTAAACAAACAGAGCTACTGATGTTTCAGTAGCTCCGATGTCCGCATTAATAAATTCAGCGTATTGCCTTGTTGATGGATTGAAAAACCCTTAATGCGGGGTATGCTCTTCGTCCATTTGCATATTTAGGGTATGCTCGTGCTCCTGCTTTACCTGCCTGAAATAGCTTGATGTAAAGCCTGTGTGCTTTTTCAACTGGTTGGAAAGGTATGCCTGACTGCTGTACCCCAATAGGTGGGCAATCTCGGTCAAAGACATTTCGGTATCTGCCAAAAGCTCTTTTACCTTTTCAATTTTCCGATGAATGATGTACTTTTCAAGTGTTATTCCCTCTGCCGAAGAAAATAAGGCACTCAATGTATCGTAGTTCTTGTGCAGCTTATTACTGATTAAGGTCGTGAATTTGGTAGGCGTTCCGCTATCCAGTTGCATCCTGATACCTTTTTCTACCAACTCTTTTATCTTGTTTATCGTTTTTTGGTTTTTGTCGTACATCAGCTCAAATCCGTTGCTTTTCAGCATCGTTTTGATTGCTCCCAACTTCTGCGAAAAGTCTTCCGTATCTTTTAAAACCACTTGTCCCAGTTTTATATCCAAAACCTCAAAACCCAAAGCTGTCATTTCCTGTTCAAGAACATACATACATCTATTGCACACCATTCCTTTTATTAATAGTGTCATAGCTTCTAAAAATTGTATTAATCCCTTTATTCAGGGGTCAAAATTCTGCATTTGCTACCTACAAAGTGTTATGATATTCCGGTTTTGTTTTGTGAAATTTTATGAAAATCGGTGCAGTAACATTAAATATTATAAACTTACTTGTGTGCGGTATTACTGTACCGTAACACAAACATCCGCATTCATCGGGTAGCTTTGGCAAAGCAAAATTATTCCCTCTGCAATATCCTGTTCGGTCAATGCGGCATTGTTTAGCATCCGAACTTCTCCGTCTGTCTTTACAGCCCAACAAGCTCCGCAGGTTCCGTTCTTACAAGAACTCGGCACATTGATATGATGGGCTTTCATCGCATCCAAAAGCGACTGCTTCGGCTGAACCTCAATGAGCGATGTACATTCAAAAGTCTGCGTTTCATCATTAATGTAATTTTCCTCGTAGTAGTTTACAATCACATCTTTGGCATTGCCGTCCGTTTCCATATTGCCCGCATCTATCGGTATGGGGTCGAAGTATTCCAAATGGATATGCGTTTCGGGAATGTTCAAGCCCGTTAAGGCATCCCTGTACAAATCCATCAGCCCATTGGGTCCGCAGATGTAATAATGGGCTTCGGCAACCTCGCCAACCAGTCTTTTGATGACGGAACGCAAAACAAGCAAATTGAACCTGCCTGCAACGTGGTTGATTTTGGTTGAAACAAATTCGGGTGCGGTAAAGGAATAGCAGATGTTCAGCTTTTCATCCGCCTGCATCGCTTCCAGTTCATTCCAGAATATAGTATCTTCCGGCGATTTGTTGCTGTACACCAGTAAGGGAATTGGATTGGTGCTTTCAATGCTTTTCAGCATTGCGTATAACGGCGAAATACCGCTGCCGCCTGCCAATAGTACGATTTGGGATTGTTCTGCTATCGGTTTTTCCAAAACAAAGTTTCCAAAGGGTGCTTCTATTTCCCAGTTTTCGATATGGTCTGCATTATCCAAAATGTAATTGCTCATTTTTCCGCCTGTGACCCTTTTAATGGTAACGGCGGGAAATTCTTCAGACGGCTTAGAACTGAACGAATACGAACGTATGAGCAGTTCGCCGTTTACCGTAAGCCTGATATTAAGGTATTGACCGGGCAGATAGGTAAATGCCTGCTGCGCTGTGTCAAAGTATATGGTAATGGTGTCTTCGGTTTCCTTTATAATTTTGTGTGTCTGCCACGTGTATTTCTTCATCTCTCGGTAGTTTCCTGTCTTCCATTGCTTATAAAAAGAAAACCTCTGCTTTAGTACACAAAGAGAGGTTAATGAAGACTTTTATTTAAAAGTTTGCTGTTCTGACATTATAATTTGTTTTGTCTATCCTGCTGTCTTTTGATGATTTCGAGCTTGTTTTTTCGTATTTGCTTAAAATGTGCAGACGTTAATCCTGTATAGGTTATTAACTGACCCGATAGTTCAGTCGGCTTTTGGTAGCCTAATGCTTTTGCTATCTGCGATATGGATTGTTCGGTGTACACCAGTAATTCTTTTACCTTTTCGATAATACGCTTTATAAAAATAATTTCAAGGGTGATATTGCATTTAACAAGGAGCAGGTTATTCAACTGCTGGTAATCCGTTTGTAGCTCGTTAGTAATTTGGACGGTAAATGGTGCGGATGTACCTGTATCCAATCGTGTCTGAATATTCAGGTCTGCTACCCCGCAAACTTTCGTCATTATTTCCGAACAGTCGCCTGAATTTTGTTTATGTGACATAGCTTCTTATTTATGGAACAACGTTCTAAAGTGTTTCATATTTTCTTTGAAATAGTTTCGAGAAAAAAATCCCGGAGACGCACTTTCATACATTCCCGGGATTGCCCAAATTTAATTGCAGCATCCGGTTGAGCAACTTGAAGCCTCATTGCTGTCGCCGCCAACTTTGTAGCCTGCTTTTTCAATCGCCTCAACCAGCTCTTCTTTTACTTCATCGCTTTCAACTGAAACAGCCAATTTTCCTGCTTCTAATTTTTCGATTTTGATGCCGTCTATGTCTTTGATAGCACCGTTTACTCTTGCCTGGCAGTGTGCACTTTGCATATCTGGTATGCTTAATTCTACATTTTTCATTTTGAACTTGTTTTTTTATTGTTCTACAAATTTCCGTATTTAACGGTGAGTTACTATTATGCTATTCCTTGTAAGATTTGTGATTTTTACTGATTTAGAAATTGCCGTATTATTCTACAATGAACTTGCCTTTCATATAGATGTAATGACCAGGAAACGAGCATAGGAAATCATACGAACCTTTTGCCGGAGCAGCAAAGGTGATTTCGGCGGTTTGCCCGCCGCCAATCATATCGGTTTTGGCAATAATGGAGTTTTCCATTCCCTTTGGAATGTAGCCGTTCTCCTTAGCATCTATTGATGCATTGGCAAAGGCGTTAAAGTCTGTCCCTTGTGCAAGAATGACAACATTGTGCCCCATAGCTTCAATCGGTGCTTTGCCGATGTGCTTCAGAATGAGCTTTACAGTTTGTCCCTCTTTGGCTTTAAGTTCGGTCTTGTCGAATTTCATATCATCTCCGCCATTAATGGTAATTACGGCTTCGTTACCAGTTTCTGCTGGTGCAACCGTTTCTTCTGTTTCGGGATAAAGGCTTTCCTTTGCCTTTTCTTCTTTTGGTGTATTGTTACAGGCAGTAAAAGCGATTACCGACAATGCTAACACTAACTTTTTCATTTCTATTTGAGATTTTATTTGTTTTCTGATATTGCAAATTTCAGCACATTACGGCAGTTCCTTATTACGCTTTTCCCTGATAGATTTGTGATATTTACTGATTTGGAAGTGCATAAAAAAACGGCAGTTCCTGTTGAATGGAACTACCGTTAAGCAAACGCAATAAAGCTAAATTCGATGATTATTTTTTCAGTTTATCCGCAGGTGGGTTGTAGTCTGCCAAAGCAGTTACCCTTACCGTATCTACTCCTGTAATATCCCAAGTGATAGGTATCATTACCATATATTCGCACTTCGGGCACATATCGCCCTGCGAACCTATCATTTCTTTATGCCCCGGACAACCCGTAATCAGGTGTCCTGACGCATCAACTAATTCGCCTTTTTCATTTCTGTTTTTTGCGGTTGTTTTTTCGGCAGGTTTTTCAACCTGTTCCGTAGCGTGGTCGTGTCCATCGCCCGCTGTGTGTACGTGTCCGTCCTTTGCTGTTTTGGTATCGCCACCGCAAGATGCCAAGAGGATAGTTAACGAGGCGAATGCGCCTATCAATAATTTGCTCACTTTCATTTCTATTTCCTTTTTAGAGATTAAAACTTGTTTTTAAATAGTATTCAACTGAATTAATGATGATGATGGTCGTGTCCTGATGGGTCTGCCTTTACATTGCACAATACTGAATTATCGTGTGTATGGGCAGGTGTTTCTAACTGAATAGTTACGTGATGAATGTTCAGGTGTTCCAAATCGTGCTCTATTTTACGAAGCATTACTTCACTTTCTCCAATCGTCATTTTTTCATCAACTACGGCGTGGCAGGTAAGGGCGTTCAAACCGCTTGTAATCGTCCAGATATGCAGGTCGTGAATGCCGCTGATACCGTTGGTGTTCAGGATTTTTCCAGTTACCTTTTCAACCTCAACATTCTCCGGTGTGCCCTCCATTAATACGTGTACCGATGATTTGGTTACTAAATAACCGCTTCTCAATACCAGTATGGAAACGATAACACTTGCCAATGGGTCTGCCCATCCCCAACCAAAGAACATAATGAGCAAGGCTGCGATGATAGCACCAACCGAACCAAGCATATCGCTGATTACGTGCAGGTATGCGCCACGCATATTGAGGTTTTCTTTTACGTCAGCCCCACGCATCATTATCCAGGCTACAAGCACATTAACGAGTAAGCCGATGAATGCCACGATGAGCATACCGCTTGATTGAATTTCCGGCGGGTTTTGGAAGCGTTCTATCGCTTCGTAAATGATATAAGCTGAAATCAAAATCAGCGTTGCGCCGTTGATAACCGCCGCCAGTATTTCAAATCTTTTGTAGCCGTAGGTCTTGCCGTAGTCGGCTACCTTGCTGCTGAACTTAAATGCCATCAATGCAATGAACAATGATACCGCATCGCTCAACATATGTCCGGCATCTGCTAATAATGCAAGGCTGTTTGTCAGTAATCCGCCGATTACCTCTACTGCCATATACAACGTAATGATAACCAAGCTAATGGTTAAGGTCTTTTTATTCGCACTGTGCGAGTGGCTGTGCCCGTGGTCGTGTCCCATATTCTTTCTTAATTATTCGTTGCCTAATTGTGGAACTTCCATTCCAAAACCTTTGTACAATCTTGTATAATAATCTGAAAATGCGTTTAAGTGGGATAAGGCAATTTTTGCCGTAAGAATAGGGTCATTACCTGTTACATTGGTTGCCTCATCTTGCAAGCCGTGTTCCAGTTCCACTTCAAGCCCTACACGAAACTCATTTAATGGAATTTTATTCCAGTCAATATTCAACTGGTCGCCAATAGATTTGGCTTGCTCTGCCGTAAAATGTGTTTTCTTTTCCATTGTCTTTAATTTTTTAGAAGTTATTTTTTCCATTTTAAACGTAAACTATTGCTTACCACACTCACACTGCTTAATGCCATTGCCGCTCCTGCAATCATCGGGTTTAATAAGAAGCCGTTGATTGGGTAAAGAATACCTGCTGCAATAGGAATACCGATAAGGTTGTAGATGAATGCCCAGAACAGGTTTTGCTTAATGGTAGCAACGGTCTGCTTTGATAATCTTATTGCCTGTGGTATTTTGGTAAGGTCTGATGAAATGATGGTCATTTTAGCTACGTCCATTGCGATATCCGAACCTTTACCCATTGCGATACTGACATCGGCTGTTGCTAAAGCTGTACTGTCATTGATACCATCGCCAACCATCGCTACCACTTTGCCTTGTTGTTGCAGTTCTTTTACAAAGTCGGCTTTGTGCTGTGGCAATACTTCCGCTTTGTAATGCTTGATACCTGTTTGTTGTGCAATGGCTTTGGCAGTTGCTTCGTTATCTCCGGTCAGCATATACAGGTCAATGCCCATATCCTGCATTTCTTTGATAGCTGCTACCGATGTTTCTTTGATTTTATCGGAAATAGCCACTACCGAAAGTGCCTGTTTGCTGTTTGCAAACCAAATAACGGTTTTGGACTGTTTGCCCCATTCATCGGCTTGCAGTTGCAGTTGCTCCCCAATGGTAATCTTGTTTTCAGCTAAGAGCTTTTTATTACCTACAAAATAGGTTTCGTTATTGTGATTGGCTTTTGCTCCTTTACCTGTAATACTGTCGAAGTTTGATAACGTAGTGGTAGAAACTCCGTCCAGATGTTTAACAACGGCTTCCGCCAACGGGTGTTCCGATTGTTTTTCGATGCTCAATAAAATATCTTTGGTCGCATCGTCATTGTTCAGCCATTGGATGCCTGTAACCTGTGGTCTTCCCTCGGTAATGGTTCCGGTTTTGTCTAAAACGATAGCGTTTACTTTTTTAGCCAATTCCAGACTTTCCGCATCTTTAATCAAAATACCGTTTTCAGCACCTTTACCAACGCCCACCATAATAGCGGTTGGTGTTGCCAAGCCCAAAGCACAAGGACAAGCAATAACCAATACGGTAACGGCTGCCAATAATCCCTGTACTACACCGTTATCGCCACCCAAAATGAACCATAGTACAAATGTCAGGATAGCAATACCCATTACTACCGGAACGAAAATACCTGCGATTTTATCGACCAATTTCTGTACCGGAGCTTTGCTTCCCTGTGCATCCTGTACCATTTTGATGATTTGGGCAAGCATTGTTTCTTTGCCCACTTTAACCGCCTTGAACTGGAAGCTGCCTTTTTGGTTGATTGTACCTGCAAATACCTTTTCGTTTTCTTTTTTCAGTACAGGTACAGGCTCGCCGCTTAGCATACTTTCATCTACATACGAATTGCCCGATACCACCATACCATCTACCGCAATTTTTTCGCCTGGCTTAACTAAGATAATATCGCCTGCGTTCACATCTTCGATGGCTTTTTGTCTTTCCGTACCGTCAGCTTCTATCACGATAACCGTTTTCGGCTGTAAGCCCATCAGTTTTTTAATAGCTGATGAGGTGTTTCCTTTGGCTTTTTCTTCCAGCAGCTTACCTAACAGAATGAATGCGATAATAACGGCGGCTGCTTCAAAATACACGTGAGCGTGTAAGCCTCTCTGATGCCAAAAGTCCATAAACAGCATATTGAATACACTGAATATATAAGCAATACCTGTACTCAATGCTACGAGGGTATCCATATTGGCAGAACGGTGTTTTGCCTGTTTCCACGCATTAATAAAGAAGTCTTTACCTAACCAAAGGACTACCGGAGTGGAGAATGCCCACATTATCTCATTACCGTAAGGCATATCCATAAAGAACATACCGATAATGACTACCGGAAGCGATAGGATTACCGCCCAAATGGTTTTGTTTTTAAGTTTTCTGAATTTTTCGGCGTGGATAGCTTCTAATGTTTCCTGCTGCTTGTTTTCGTCTTCAAGCAGTAAGTCATAACCGCCATCCTGTACCGCCTTTCTGATTTGCTCGGAATTGGTCATATTCGGCAGGAACTCCACGGTAAGGTTGCCCGTACCAAAGTTTACCGAAGCATCTACCACGCCCGGAGCGTATTTTACCATACTCTCGGCACTGCCCGCACAAGATGCGCAGGTCATACCCAATACGGGATATGTATGTTTAACGGTTGGAACGCCGTAGCCTAAATCTTTAATCGCTTTTACAGCTTCTCCTACTACCTCGTTATCATTTACGGTAATAGCCGCCCTGCGGTTATTTAGCTCTACTTTGTGGGTTTCTACGCCTTTTACCTGTGCCAGTCCTTTTTCGACTATCAATGCACAGTGTTCGCTTTCTACATCCTCTAAAGGAATGTAAACTGTTTCTTTATTTGTTGCCATATTTCGATTGCTTTGTTTTCACATTGCAAAGTTGGCAACAATAAGGGGGAGTTCTATTGTGAAATTATGGGTTTGATTTGTAAGATTTACTTAAACCTTATCCAAAGGCTTGCGCTTGTCTTCCCGTATCTGCTTGAAATGGCTTGGTGTAAGTCCGGTTACTTTCTTGAACTGGTTGCTCAAATACGCCACGCTCGAATAATTCATACGGTCGGCAATTTCGCTTAAAGACAGCTCATCATATACCAAAAGCTCTTTTACCTTTTCTACTTTCTGTGCGATAAAATATTTCTCAATGGTCGTGCCCTCAATATCGGAAAACAGGTTGGAAAGATAGTTGTAGTCGTTGTGCAGCGCATCGCTCAATACATCCGAAAGATTGGTTTTGGCATCATTGTCCTGATGGTGCACCAAATCAATGATAACATTTTTTATCTTCTCAATCATCCGGCTCTTTTTGTCGTCAATGACCTGAAAGCCCAAAGGGTCTAAAACATTTTCCAATGCTTCACGCTCTTTTGTGGTTAAATCTTTTTTAAGGGTTATTTCGCCCAACTTTATATTGTTAGCCTCTATACCGAGCTTGTCGAGTTCGTTTTGAACTAAGAGAATACAACGGTTGCAGACCATATTTTTGATAAATAATTTGCTCATATTTCCCTAAATCACTGTTCATATTATTGCATAAATACGCAAAGACAAATTTAGGATTAAAATTTAAGTATTTATTGATTGTGAGCGACTAAGTGATACGGGTAAGGTTTTTTACAGGAGAAAACAGGCATAAATGGTTCAAAATCTTCCCCATTGTAGGGGCATATTGGCAGTTAAATCCCTGTTTATTAATAACATTTGTGCAGGTACACTGTATCAGTAACAAAGTATCAGTAACAAAATCCTCCCTACTATGAGAAAATCATTAGGCAATATTGTTAGCGAAATTCAGGAGAAGGAACGGAAACTATCACTTACGTGCTCGGGGCTGATTGAAGAGGCTTTTCAAATGACGGTTTATCTTCAGGAGCTACTGGTTTCGTCAAAAGAATGTGTTTTAAATTCGGGCTTTGTCAATGAGGCAAAAGAGATTGAGTTTTTCAAAATGGTTAAACCCCAAATCCTGGGCAAACTCATCTACTACAATAAGCTCTACCGGATAGAAACCGCTTGCCCGGTTAATAACGGGAAAATGTATCATACTTATTTCGCTAACCATTTACAGGAGTTAAAGATTGAATTTAGGGAACATATCTGCAACTCCCATTTTTATAGGTACTACCGTTCGGGCAGGGTGGATAAGGATAACGAATACTTTAAGCGAGGGCAGATAAATTACCTCGATGGGCTTAACAGTTACGTCTTTGAAATCGACCCGCAATTCTCTACCTATTACGATTACAAAGTAGCCCGCATCATCGCTAATGACCTATTATACGCCTACCTCTTAACCAAAATCAACCCCGAAGATAATCTCGATGTATATTTTCAGAACGCAGAAGGTATCAAAGAACTTTCTTGGACGGACAGCAAAAACGCACTGGTTGAGCTGATGTATGCCCTGTACGCATCGGGCGCTATTTCAGGTGGTAAAATCGGCATCCGAAAGCTCACTGCCATTTCGCAGGTCTTATTCCGAATTTCACTGACCGATGTGCATCACGCATTCCATAGAATGAAAACCCGTGCAGGCTCACGGACATTATTTTTAGACCAGTTGAAACAGGCTCTTGAAGAATATATGGATAAGGATTTATAAATAGTCCGTCCGTAAAGGGTTTGAAAGCAATACACATTCCGTATTGCTTTTTTTTGTGCCTGCACTTACCCATATATGCCAATTGGCAAATGGACTTATTTCCATAACCGAAAAATGGGAAAATCTACCGAAACTCTTATTTAATAAGGGTTTACGACAAATTGTAAAATTTTCAAAAAAACGCTTTTTCAATTGGCAAGCATTGGCAGACAAACACTGCCACAGTTCTGAATTTTGTCCTGTGAACATTAAACAGCAGTGCTATGAACATTATAACAGTTGACGAAGAAGTGTGGAAGCACCTCAATGAACGGTTGAAAGCCATAAGCGAATATATCCTCAAACTTGAAGATACAAGTTACGATAGCTTATGGCTCAACAATCACGAAGTCTGCCAGTATCTCCACATCAGCGAAAAAACATTGTGGCGTATGCGTACCAACGGGCAGATTGCTTTTTCAAAAATGTATGGACAGTATTACTATACGATTGGTGCTATCAAGGAAATGCTCAACGCAAACGCTGTGCAGACCACCAATGAATATGTAGAAGAGCTTATGGCGAAAGGCAAAAGCTATATCGAAAAAGGCAGAAAGCTGAAATCAGGTAATAATTAAAGGCGTACTCGTATGAATATCGACAAAATGGAATTTGTGGCGTGGATGGAACGCATAATGGATAGGCTTGACATTCTCGGCAACCACATAGACGATTTACAAAAGAAGCGCAACAGCATAGACGGCGAGGAATTACTGGATAATCAGGATTTATTGCAAATGTTGAAAATAAGTAACCGTTCCCTGCAACGGTATCGCTCCATCGGCAAGCTCCCTTATTATACCATTAGCGGAAAACTGTATTACAAGCTGTCCGATGTGCATCAGTTCATCAGGGAAAGTTTTAACCCTCCCTTGCCCAAACTGGATGCCAATAAGTGACAAACACTGCCTTTGACTGCCACATAATGCAAATCAGTGAAGGCTTCCTTTACATTCGACAGTGAATTTTTAAAATTTTCAGATTATGAGCGAAGAAACAACTAATAAACAGGATATGCCTGAACAGCTATCGGACATATTACTGGTGCTGGATAAAGAGAAAATGAAAATCCAAGCCGTAAAGAGTATTGACGAAAACGGGAAAATGGAAACCGTAGAACCCACAAAGAAGAACCAAAACCAGTTTATGCGTGTGGACAAAAGCGGTGATTTCTTTTCCAACTTCTTTTCCAATTTTTTCAGTCAGTTAAAGAACCCTACCAATTTTTCATTCTTCAAAGTGCCTGCACCTCTTGCTATTGATAAAGCACAGGAGTTGCAAAAGCAGGTAGATAAGCCTACTCCCGAGGGCGAAAAAGTGATGAAAGAATACGAAGTGAAGACAGAACCACAGCAGGATAAAAAACAAGAAAATCAAAATAATATGGCAACAGCACAAACAACACCGGAAGTAAGCGAATATCGCTACAAGCCGGAACAGATTGATTGGGACACAATGAAAAATCTCGGGTTAAGCAAGGAATATCTTGAAAAAAGAAACCTGCTTGACCCTTTGCTACGAGGTTACAAAACCAATGAACTTTTACCGATTGGCGTTAATTTCGGAGGTTCTGTTCTTCGCACAGATGCCCGCCTGTCTTTACAGCAAGCCGAAGATGGAAATGTTATCGTAGCAATACACGGTATCAAAAAAGAGCCTAACCTCCACTTCGAGTTTTTTGGTCACAAGTTTACCGATGAAGACAAGAAAAACCTGCTCGAAACGGGCAATATGGGGCGTGTCGTTAATTTGGTAAATTCCAAAACAGGCGAATTGATGCCGTCTATTATCAGTATTGACAGGCTGACAAACGATGTAATTGCATTACGGACAGAGTTCATAAAAATTCCCGATGAAATTAAGGGCGTAAAGCTGAATGAGGAACAAAAGCAAACTTTAATGGAGGGTAAACCGCTAAAGTTAGAGGGTATGATTTCCACCAAAGGAACGGAGTTCTCGGCAACAGTACAGTTCAATGCAGACAAGCGTTATGTGGAGTTCCTGTTTGACCGCAATAATTCCAACAGGCAAACCCAAAGCAACGGTCAAGCCCAAAGCAAAGGACAAAATAATCAGCAAAGCCAACCGCAGGAAGCTCCAAAAACATTTAGGGGCAAAGAGCTGACCGATGAGCAACATAAGGATTTCAAAGCAGGTCAAACCATCTACATTGATGGATTAAAAGATAAAAAAGGGCAACCTTATCAGGGCTATATCACTTTCAATAAGGATACAGGAAAAACCGGGTTCGAGTTTCCCAATCAGTATAAGGAAAGAGTAAAACCCACCGAAGCCCACAAAACGCAGACTGCCGTCAATTCGGAGGGCAAAACCAACGAAGCGACCAAAAACGTCCAAGAGCCTTTAAAGTCCGGGCAGCAAAGTCCAAAAAACAAGCAGCAGCAGGAACAACAGGAAAAGCCCGAAACCCCTGCAAAATCCAAAGGCAGAAAAATGTAGTACGATATGAAAACAATTATTGCAGAAAAACCAAGCGTAGCAAGGGAAATAGCCGGACTTGTGGGAGCATCCGATAAAAAGGACGGCTACCTGACAGGTAACGGCTATTTTGTTACGTGGGCATTCGGTCATTTAATAGGACTGGGAATGCCCGAAGATTATGGCATTTCGGGATTTGATAAAGCATCCCTGCCGATATTGCCCAACCCGTTTTTATTGACCGTCCGCAAGGTCAAAAAAGATAAAGGGTACACCGCCGATACTGGCGCATTAAAGCAATTGAAAGTCATTGAGCAACTTTTTAAGCAAAGCAACAGCATCATCGTTGCTACCGATGCAGGTCGTGAGGGCGAACTCATTTTCAGGTACATTTATGAGTACCTGAAATGCAACAAGCCTTTTGAACGCCTTTGGATAAGTTCACTTACCGAAAAGGCAATAAAGCAGGGTTTTGACAACCTGAAAGACGGGGCAGCATTTGACGGATTGTACCAGGCTGCGCAAGGCAGAAGCCGTGCCGACTGGCTTGTAGGCATCAATGCTACACAGGCATTGAGTATAGCCGCAGGTAACGGTATCTATTCGCTCGGAAGAGTGCAAACACCCACACTGGCTTTGATATGCAAACGCTACCTTGACAATAAGAATTTCACGGTAAAGAAATACTGGCAGATACAGTTGATGCACAACAAAACGCAGGTTGATTTCAAAAGTATTTCCGCTACCAAATGGGAAGAAAAGCAACTTGCCGATGATACCCTTAGAGCTATTCAGCGTGGCACAACGGCAACTGTTACCTCGGTAGAAACCAAAAGCGTTACAGAACAACCGCCCTTGCTTTTTGATTTGACAGGCTTACAAAAGGAAGCTAACAAAAGACTGAAATTATCTGCTGAAGCAACGCTTAATATCGCACAAAGCCTGTACGAAAAGAAATTTATCACGTACCCACGTACCGGAAGCAAATACATTCCTGAAGATATGTGGGCTGAAATTCCAAACCTTGTGCGGGCATTGCAGAACCGTGAAGATTGCAAGCAAGCCCTTACCAAAATCAAATGGGGACGGTTCAACAAACGTATCGTGAATGACCTCCGTGTAACGGACCATCACGGTTTGTTGATTACGGATAAAGTGCCGTCCGTACTCAATGCAGACGAAAACAAGATTTACAATATGATTGCGCTTCGGTTGCTCGAAGCCATATCACAAGCCTGTGTCAAAGAAATAACCGATGTATCATTACAGGTATTGCATTACGACTTTACGGCAAAAGGCTGTAAAATTCAGGAAGCGGGTTGGCGTTCCATCAAAGGAAGTTTTACCGATGATGGCGAAGAGCCGGTACAGGAACTACCTGAACTGAATAAAGGCGATGAACTCAAAATAAAGGAAGCCGCCGTTTTGGAAAAGCAGACCAAACCGCCAGTGCTTTACACCGAAGCCGGGCTTTTGTCGGCTATGGAAACCGCAGGGAAAGAAATCGAGAACGAGGAAGAGCGCAAAGCCCTCAAAAATATCGGTATCGGTACTCCGGCTACAAGAGCCGCCATTATCGAAACCCTGTTTACCCGCAATTATATCCAAAGGGATAAACGTTCATTAATCCCTACGGAAAAAGGATTGCAGGTGTACGGGCTTGTCAAAGACCGAAAAATTGCGGATGTGGCAATGACCGCCGAATGGGAATTGGCATTGCAGAAAATCGAGAACAACGAAGCGGATGCCGGAACATTTCAAAAGGAAATGGAAACCTATGCCAAATCCATTACCGATGAATTGCTGCAAACTTCTATTGCTCAAAACAACCTACCGAAGTTGGTTTGCCCTAAATGCAAAAGCCAGCAACTCATTATCCGTGATAAAATTGTGAAGTGTCCCGATGAGGTTTGTAGTTGGGTACAGTTCCGTATCGTCTGCGGTGTGCAAATCAGTATCGAAAATGTAACAAGCCTTGTCAATAAAGGCAAAACCTCTTTAATCAAAGGAATGACAAGCAAAGCAGGTAAGAAATTCGATGCGTATATCGTGTTGAATGCCGATTGTAGTACCTCTTTTGAGTTTGAGAAAAACAAAAGCAGTAAACGCAATGGAAAATAAACCGTCAATCGTACCCAAAGAAATCAGGAACCTGATTTATACTATCCGGGGCAAACAGGTAATGTTGGATAGTGACCTCGCTGCCTTATATCAGGTAGAAACAAAGAACCTGAACAAAGCCGTTAAAAGAAATATTGAGCGATTTCCTGTATCATTCTGCTTTCAACTGACCGAAGAGGAAGTTGAAAACTTGAGGTTCCAAATTGGAACCTCAAGTTTGAGCTACGGCGGCAGACGTTATTTACCCTATGTTTTTACCGAACAAGGCGTTGCAATGGCATCTGCCATACTCCGTTCAGACATAGCCGTTAAAATGAGTGTTGAAATAATGGAAGCCTTTGTAGAAATGCGGCGTATGCTTATTAGCAATGCTTCTTTGTTTCATCGTTTGGATAATATCGAGTTAAAGCAACTGGAAGCCGACCAAAAATTTGAAGAGATTTTTAAGGCTTTGGAAAGTGATAAGCTGCACAGCGAAAAAGGCATTTTCTATAACGGGCAGGTTTTTGATGCCTATGCCTTTGTTTCCGATATTATCCGCAATGCCACAAGTTCCATTATCCTGCTTGATAATTATGTGGATGATACCGTGCTTACGTTATTGGGGAAACGCAAAGACAATGTAACAGCCACAATCCTTACTAAAAATATCAGTAATCAATTACGGTTGGATTTACAACGCTACAATAGCCAATATCCTCCGGTAGATATTGAGCTTTTCTCCGATGCCCACGACCGTTTCTTGATTATTGACCATACAGAACTCTACCACATCGGGGCATCACTCAAAGACCTGGGCAAAAAATGGTTTGCCTTTTCAAGAATGGATATTGAAGTCGGCAGGATGCTTCAAATCTTGAATAAGCCATAAAAATGAACCTCCGAATTATCGGAGGTTTTTTGTTGCCTATTACGCCAAATCCTGCCTTTCAAAGCCAAACCCTGCAACATTCTCATAGGCATTTGCTCCTGCTTCTAATTTTAGGATTTAAGTAAAATTCTAAAACAAAATATAGTATGGATGTACAGCAAAAAGACCTATCGTATTTCAGATTACGACTGCAAGAACTGTTAAACAGTAGCTTCCCCGAAAAGGCACACGACCAAAAATTTATCGACCAGCGTTCTTCGTGGGCTTCCAATGCTTATGAGGGTGCTTTCAGGGCGGGAAACCCCATTGAGCAATGCAATGAAATAGCCAACTACATACTTTTTGAGGGCTTACACTTCTCCAAATTCGACACTGTTTTTCAGGTGGTATGCAATGAGTTTGATACCGTAATGGCAGATGAGGAACTGCGACCGTTTGCCCTTAAAATGTTCCCTGTCTGTGAGGCTGTTCTCGCAGGATATGAATTAACCGATGATTTCGCCTACGGTTATGAGTTTGATTTACTCTATACCGAACTGACTGGAACCATCGCAATATGGATAGAGGAAAATGGGCTTCAGTAAGAAGCAACATCTCCAACAGAATATTGATGCCCTGCGAATTGCTTTTAAACTGGAAAAGGAGAAACGGCAAGCCACCGTAGGCGAAAGACTGCTAATGATGCAATACAGCGGATTTGGCGGTCTTAAATTCGTGCTGAACCCCATAGCCAACGAAATAGACATCAATCATTGGAGAAAAACCGAACACGACCTTTTCCCTATTACGCAGGAACTCCACCAACTGCTCAAAGAAAATTCCGAAGACGATAAGCAATACCGCAGGTATGTGGACAGTATGAAAAGTTCCGTACTGACAGCTTTTTATACACCGCCACAGGTAATAGATGCGATTTCCGCAACCTTGCGTGAAAGAGGTCTGAACATTGATAAATTCCTTGAACCGTCCGCAGGTATCGGCTCATTCGTACAGTCCTTTTCGGAAAACCAACAAAGTATTACCGCTTATGAAAAAGACTTGCTCACAGGCAAGATTTTAAAACAGCTTTACCCCGAAAGCAATATCCGTGTAAGTGGTTTTGAAGAAATTCTCGAAAAGGAACAAAACAGCTATGATGTAATTGCCAGCAATATACCATTTGGCGATACTTCCGTTTTCGACCTTTCCTATTCCCGTAGCAGGGACAGTGCAAAAGTACAGGCAGCCCGAAGCATACACAATTACTTTTTTCTGAAAGGTGCTGATATGCTCCGTGAGGGCGGTTTGTTGGTTTACATTACTTCACAGGGCATTCTGAACAGCCCTAAGAACGAACCCATACGCAAGGCGTTAATGCAGGATAATAATCTGGTTTCGGTTGTTCGCTTACCCAACAATCTTTTTACAGAATATGCAGGTACAGAAGTCGGAAGCGACCTGATTATCCTGCAAAAGAATACGGCAAAACAAAATCTGACCGAAAGGGAAGATCTGTTTTGCCAAAGCAGGCAAACAGAATACAATACACCTGGTAATGCACTCTTTCAGGACAACACAAGGATTGTGCATACCGAACGTAAATTAGATACCGACCCATACGGACAACCTGCATTAATCTATACGCATAAAGACGGCGTTGAGGGAATTGCCAAAGATTTAAAACAAATGCTTTCCGAAGATTTTGGCAAGCACCTGAATATAGGTTTGTACAAAGGCGAACGGAACGATGAACCTATAATACAAATTCCGATTGAACCAACGGTTACACCTCCGGTTATTGAGCCTGTAATCATTCAGCCAAAACCGCAACCTGTACCCACGCCTGTAACCCATCGGGAAAGCCCACAGGAATTAAAGCAACTAAGCATCTTCGACCTGTTTGAAAATGCGGACGAACCTGTAATGGTTGCTGCTCCGCCCAAAAGAACCACGCAAGCCAAAAGGCAAAGCACTAAAACAAACCGCCGTGCAATAGGTCGCCAAACCGACCTGTTCAGTGCGATGCAACAACCTTATACGCCTCCTGTTACTAATAGACCTACCAATGGAAATACATCAGCCAACGGCAAAAAACAGGAAGTTATCGGCGACCTGTTTTCAAGTATCAATGAGAATGGCCAAGCTGATAAGCCAGCTATTCCCGATACCATTCCCGAACCTGCTCCGTACAGTGGCAAACTGCAATCGTTCCATCGCAACGATTGCCTTGTGGTGGATAATGGTTGGGTCGGTCATCTGCAAGATGTAGATATAGCAGACGGTACGGCTGTATTCCACCCTTTACAGTTACCGACCTTACAGAAAGCAAGAGCCGAAGCGTATATCGGGGTGCGTGATGTTTACCAACAGCTTTACACAAAAGAGGCACAGCATCAGACCGAATACAAAGAAGAAAGGGAAAACCTTAATCGCCTTTACGATGCCTTTATTAAAAGGTACGGCAACCTCAACAGTGCCGATAATATCAAGCTCATCAAAACGGATAGTTCCGGTAAGGAAATCCCTTATTTGGAACGTGTTATTGGTGGCGTGGTACACAAAGCCGATATATTCAGCAGACCTGTTAGTTTTTCTACTATAACCATAGCAACGGATAATCCCGAAGAAGCGTTATCAGCTTCGTTGAACAAGTACGGAAGCGTGGATTTGGACTTTATGTCCGAAATCAGCGGTATGCCTGACGATGCTTTGAAAGAAGCCTTACACGGTCGTATCTACTACAATCCACTTCAAAAGGAATATGAAATAGCCGAACGCTGGATTGCAGGGAACGTAGTGGAAAAAGCGGAGAAAGTCAGAGCCTATCTCGAAAGCAATCCCGATGATACACAAGCCAAAGAAAGCCTTACCGTATTAGAGGAAGCAAGACCAATACGAATTGAATTTGAAGAACTCGATTTTAATCTGGGCGAACGCTGGATACCCACAGGTATTTATGCCCGGTTTGCATCGCACCTGTTCGATGCAGAAGTCCGTGTCCATTATTCCGACAGTGCCGATGACTTTTCCGTAACCTGCAAACAGAAGAACGTACACATTTGGGAGAAATACGCCGTCAAAGCCCAAAGCCGGACGTATGATGGGATTGCCCTGCTCAAACACGCCCTTGTCAATACCACGCCCGATATTTCAAAAACAATAACGGTTGAAGGCAAAGATGTCAAAGTGCGGGATATGGAAGCCATACAAATGGCGAATACTAAGATTGATGAAATCCGCAACGCCTTTACCGATTGGCTTCACGCCCAAAACGATGAGTTCAAAACAAGGCTGACCGACCAATATAATGATACGTTTAACTGTTTCGTCCGCCCTAACTACGACGGCACACATCAGGAGTTTCCGGGATTAGACTGCAAGGGCTTAGGCATTAATGACCTGTATTCGAGCCAAAAGGATGCCGTTTGGATGATAAAGCTCAACAACGGGGCAATTTGCGACCACGAAGTAGGTGCAGGAAAAACGTTGGTAATGTGTACGGCTGCACAGGAAATGAAGCGTTTGGGGTTAGCCCATAAGCCTATGATTATCGGGCTGAAAAGCAATGTTCACGAAATTGCCGAAGCCTACCGCACGGCTTACCCACACGCAAAAATTCTGTTTCCTGGCAAGGAAGATTTTACGCCCCAAAAACGCCTGCGGATTTTTGGCGACATTAAAAACAACGATTGGGATTGTGTGATACTGACACACGACCAATTCGGAATGATACCGCAATCGCCCGAAATTCAAAAAGAAATACTCCAAATAGAATTAGACAGCGTAGAGCGTAACCTCGATGCCCTGCAATCGCAAGGCAAGGAAGTTACCAGAGGGATGCTTGCCGGAGTAATCAAGCGGAAAGAAAACCTCGAAGTCAAGCTCAAAACCCTGCAACACGATATTGAAAACCGAAAAGATGATGTGGTGGATTTTAAGATGATGGGCATTGACCACTTGTTCGTTGATGAAAGCCACCAATTCAAAAACCTGATGTTCAACACAAGGCATACAAGGGTTGCCGGATTGGGCAATGTGGACGGAAGCCAAAAAGCATTGAACCTGCTCTTTGCTATCCGTACTATTCAGGAGCGTACCAATGCGGATATGGGAGCAACCTTTCTTTCAGGAACTACCATCAGCAACTCATTAACGGAACTATATCTGCTGTTCAAATACCTGCGACCACGGGCATTGGAAAAACAGGGCATTCATTCTTTTGATGCGTGGGCAGCTATCTATGCAAGGAAAACGACCGATTATGAATTTTCTGTTGCTAACAACATTGTAGAATCTGTGGAAACTTTAGCATTGAATTCAGTAAACCTCTCAATTGAACAAGGAGAATTTACAGCAATAATGGGACCTTCTGGCTGTGGGAAATCTACGTTATTGAATATTATTGGAATGTTAGATAGCCCGTCTCAAGGTAGTTACAGATTTGATGGAAATGAAATAGGGGCTATTGGGGAACGTAAGCGTAGTAAACTTAGAAAAGGGAATTTGGGCTTTGTCTTCCAAAGCTTTAATTTAATTGATGAACTTACGGTTTTTGAAAATGTAGAATTGCCTTTAATTTATCTCAAGACTGATAAAGCGGAGAGAAGAAGCAAAGTTAACAAAGTATTGGAAAGGATGAAAATTTCCCATCGGGAAAAGCATTTTCCTAACCAACTTTCAGGGGGGCAACAACAGCGCGTTGCAATTGCAAGAGCTGTTGTTGCCAATCCAAAACTTATTCTGGCAGATGAACCAACAGGAAACCTTGATTCTAAAAATGGAGATGAAGTAATGAAACTATTGGGAGAGTTGCATAATGAGGGGACTACTATTGTTATGGTTACACACTCGGATCACGATTCCAGATATGCTCAAAGGGTTTTACATCTTTTTGATGGACAAATTGTTAGTGAGAAAAGTAACAAGCTTGGATGATACTTTAACCTAGTTGTAAATTTTTTTAACAAATTGTGTAAAAAAAATTTACAACTACATTAGGATTAAATATAATATAATCGTTCAATTGATTGAAAATGAGAAATTTATAATTTTGGTATGAAATTGGATTTCATATTTCAAAATATTACTAAATACTGTTTTTAGAGAATTTCCTAAAGGTATAATAGATTAGAAATTTAAAAGATTAGGTCGTGTTAAGAAACTATTTTAAAGTTGCATGGAGGAATGCATTAAAATCTAAAGGATATACTATACTCAATGTAGTTGGATTGGCAATAGGTATCGCCTCAGTAATCCTAATTTTTGTGTATGTTTTGGATGAGACAAGTTATGATACTATCCATCCTGCACCTAAACTTACTTTTGGCCTTGGTGAAGTTTTAACAAATGATCAGGGTGAAAAATCCACTTTGCCTGTTGCGCCGACGCAGTGGACAAAACTTATGAAAGAGCAAATCCCGGAAGTAAATGAAATTTTGCGCTTTGTAGCTTTTGGATATCCCTTCAACATGAAGAATCCTGAGAACGATAATGTTCTTTTAACCCATGATGGGGAAGTATTAATGGTGGAAAAAACCTATCCAGAAGTCTTATATTTGAATTTACTCCAAGGAAATAAGGCTACCATTTTCGAACAGAATAATGCGGTTGTAATATCAGAAAGCGCGGCAAAACGTCTTTTTGGAGACATCAATGTAATAGGTCGTACAATCGAATTAAAGCACGTATATGTTTCTAATGAGTATGTGGGCCTCAAAGTATCAGGGGTGATGAAAGATTATCCTTCAAATTCCCATTTGAAACCGGACTATTTGATACCGATAGATTTTTTGAATACTTTTTTTCAAAATAATATGAATATATCGGTCAATGAGTTCTTATCCAATTTTAAGGCTTATGCTCCTTCATATGTTCTTTTTAAAGATGGAACTAACATTGCGAAAGTTGAAAATACGCTCAATCGGATATTGGATGAAAATTTGGGTGAGGAAGCCAAGATGCATGAGCCATTCTTGAGAAATGTCACTGATTTTCATTATGATAAGGATGTGGATTGGACATGGTGGGATGGTAAATATAGCTTTGATTATGTGATCATATTTGCATGTATTGGCCTTATAATATTGATTGTGGCATGTATAAACTATATGAATTTGACAACTGCTCGATCCGTTAAAAGATCCAAAGAGGTTGGAGTGAGAAAATCACTCGGAGGAAATCGTCTTAGTCTTATGACTCAGTTTTTCCAGGAATCTTTTTTATTATCATTCGTGGCATTGATACTGGCACTTTTGCTGGCTATTCTTTCATTGTCTATTTTCAACGATATCTCGGAAAAGCACTTTACCATAAGTTCTTTTTTTAGGCCTAAAATCCTTTTTGGACTTTTGGGTATATGGATCATTGTGGCATTAATCGCTGGAAGTTATCCCGCTGTCTTTCTGTCAAAATTTAGGCCTGTTGAAGTTTTGAAAGGAGATGTTTCCATTGGAAAGGGACCAACAAGATTTAGAAAACTATTGGTGATTTTTCAGTTGACGGCGTCTGTTTTGTTGATTGTATGTACAGGGGTTATATTGAGACAAATGGATATGCTACAGAAGTCTAAATTGTATGAGCAGGCGGATCAAATCGTATCTATCCGCTTTGGTGGAATAGCTCCAACTGAAAGATATTCTGTAATAAAAAATGAAATTTTGAGTGATCCGGAAATTCAAGATGTGACCTTGGCAATCCATTTGCCTCAACGGGAGGGTTTTGCCCCATTGAATGTCTCTCTCAATTTTCCTGAGCTAAATGGAGCCCAAATATATAATTGGTCCCAAATAAATGGAGATTTTAATTTTCCAGAAATGTTTGATATGGAGTTCGTTGCGGGTAGGGGCTTTAGTCAAGGCAGCAGTTCTGATTCGACTAACTATATCATGAACGAAACTGCGGTGAGAAATTTAAATAAAACCCCAAATGAAGTTTTAGGATTATCCGTTATGGATACTGTTACCAAACAAAGGGGCAACGTTATTGGGGTTGTAAAGGATTTTTCGTTTGAATCAATACACGATTATATAAAACCTATGGTCATACAGGGAAAACCACATCCAGAAAATCAAATATTGTATGTGAAAATACCTGCGGATAAGATTCAAGATAAATTGTCGCTTTTGGAAAACAAATGGAAAAGAATTTTTCCAGATGTTGGATTTGATTATTGGTTTTTAAGTGATGAATTTGGTCGCATGTATAGTACCGAGAAAAAAATGTCAGGACTCGTTCAGTTTTTTTCAATATTGGCGATTTTTATTTCTTGTTTGGGATTATATGGTTTGGCATCTTACATAGCCGAACAAAAAACAAAGGAAATTGGTGTACGGAAAATCTTGGGTGCTAGTCTTGCCGAAATTTTAAAAATATTGGTTTCCGATTTTATTCTAATGATTGGCATTGCTTGCTTGGTAGCTTTTCCCATTGGGTATTGGCTGATGGATAACTGGTTGACAAATTTTGCATACAATGTTGGCATTAGTTGGATTATTTTTGTGGTGACGGCTATTGTCATTCTCATGCTTACTCTGATAACGGTTTCCTATGAAACCTTAAAAGCGGCAATGTCACAACCGGTCAAGTCTTTAAGGCATGAATAGGATTGCCACTACCTTATAATTCTTTTTGTTGTTGATCATCCCAGTTGATAGTGTAAATAATCCGAAGTATTCAAATTTGAATTTAGGTTAGTTAGAGTGAGACATCTTCGTTTTCACTGTCATTTTTCTTTAATATTTTCCACAGTACGGTTTCTGTCCTTATTGTTTTCAAAAGGTAATGGTATCATCGAATTTGAAGTGGGTTATGGTATTCATATGATTAAAGAATGAGAAGTCAAATGCTGGAAGAACTTATAACATTGGAGGATTCAACGACATTGTTTCTTGAACATTTAAAAGGAGAGCTGTTGAAAGTCAAACTGATTTCCCAAGTGGAAAGTTTGGGGACTCTCAAGCGTACGGTTGTGCTTTTTTTTGATTCAAACAAAGCACCAGTTCTTTATTGCGAAAGTAGTCTTAAGATTGGAAACATAATGAGTTCGGAATACAAACAACTTATAGAAGGCAAACAGCCAATTGGAAAGGTTTTTAACTGTAAAAGCCCGACTGTTGCTATGAAAAAAGGTATTGAGATAAAAAAACTGCACAATAGACTTGTGGCCGATACAATGAATGTTAGATCTCAGACCTTTTATAAAAAAACATACAGTTATGTCATTAACGGGCGGGATATAGGTCAAATAAGCGAATTTTTTAACATGGAAACTCTAAATAGACTATGATAATATCTAAGGGAATCGCTAAATCTAGAAATGCTTTCTTGCAAGATGATATACTTTCTATTGATACCGAAAAACAGCGTGAATTAAAAATTGCGCTTGATGCTATTTTTACCCAATCCAGAAGGAAAGACATATTTTGTATAGCCATATTTGGCCAGAACCGTGCTCTAGGAGCATTGGTTCTATGGTATTTTATTGCTGAAGGAATCAATTTTTATTTGAGTAATAAAGAATTTGTTGAAAAAAAGGACATCCCTAATTTTTGTGATCAGGTTCTTTCAATTTCTGAGGGCAATATGGGTCTGAATGATTTGGAGAAAGTGATTGGATTACGAAAGAACCCCTACTTTTTTCTCGGCATTACTCCAATTACATCAAATTCTGGTTCAATTTTTTTATCCTCTTCAGGAACCACAGGTGCTCCAAAATTCATTTATTTCAAAAGGGAAAAACTTTTACTCAATGCATTCAATTGTATCGAAAGGTTCCAGTTGGATAGTACTGTTAAGGTATTGGTTCCTGTGCCGATTGGACACATGTTTGGATTGGGGGTAGGAATGATACCATCCATGTTGAGCGGCGCCTCAATTTTTTTTATAATGAACAATAATATTATCAAATTCACTCAAGCATTGATAGGATTTGATCCAGATGTAATTTTGATTACTCCAGCTTTGGCCAAGATGATGGTGAAATTAGATAAGACCCTCCCCAAAAAAATATATATATCTGCTGGAGAAAGGATTGAATCGTCATTGCACCATCAATTCGAGCTGAAATATGGAACACTTGCCAATCTTTACGGAAGTTCTGAGTTGGGGGCAATCGCAACTTCGAGCACTCCCCACAGTACTCATTCAAATTATGGAAATTGTGAAGAATTATGGCCACTTGGTGAAGTTAGAGTAATTGTTGATGGG
>CESC01020440.1_pt1 | contig 26051 bp, 21 predicted proteins | sample 531131 | NCBI WGS metagenome assembly CESC01 (sample SAMEA2621295, study PRJEB7988) | marine metagenome | biome: marine biome (ENVO:00000447); feature: mesopelagic zone (ENVO:00000213); material: "saline water (ENVO:00002010), including plankton (ENVO:xxxxxxxx)" | depth 800 m
GCAGCCTGATATTCCATCACGCCAAAGTTTGCGACAGAACCTGTTTGAGCGCCCGTTTCCTGCCGGGGATAATCCCGGCGGGAAACAGGAATAGTATTCCTGCGGAGAAGCCGCGTTTTTTTGCCAAAATGCCAGTCCTGGAAACGTTTTTGATGTTCGTCATATGGCAAAATTCTACATCATCAGGCAGCGCATAGATCCTCGTTCATATCTGGTGATCAGAGCGACCAAGGGATTGCGCGAGACTTATCCGTATTATCGTTCCACGGTTTGTGGGCAGATTTTGCGGTGCGGGTGTAGATGCGGTGACCCGAAAGGAGCTCAACGGATCATGTCACATAGCGTAGTGTAACTCGCGGCTGGCCGGGCGCTTTCGACGGGCCGAGCTGATCAGTCCGTCTGAGTTGCAGGCAGGCTGATGATGGGATCATCGCAGACCGGTGCCAAGGTTTCCAGCGTCATGTATCGCGCACGCTGCACAGTCCATTCCTCGGTCTGCTCCATGAGGATGGCGCCGACGAGCCGACGTATGGCAGCCTCATTTGGAAAGATCCCGACGACGTCTATCCTGCGCTTGATCTCGCCGTTCAAACGTTCAATCGGATTCGTCGAATGCAACTTCGTCCCATGCTGATGGGGAAAGGTCATGTAGGCGAGCACGTCCTCCTCGGCATCATCCATCAACCCAGTGAACCTGGGCAGCTTGCCCCGCATCTGGTCGGCGACGTTGCGCCATTGGGCTTTCGCCGCCGCATGGTCCGGCTGTGCGAAGGCGGTGGCGATAAAGGCGGAGACGACGCGTCGGCTGCTCTCGCCCGCATGCGCAAGAGCGTTCCTCTGGAAATGCACCCGACAACGCTGCCAGCTCGTGTTCAGCACGCGTGCCACTGAGGCCTTGATGCCCTCATGGGCATCGCTGATGACCAGCTTCACACCACATAGCCCGCGCCGCACCAGATCGCGCAGGAATTCCGTCCAGAAGGTTTCGGCCTCGGACGGGCCGATGGACATGCCCAGCACCTCTCTGCGGCCGTCTGTATTGACGCCGACGGCGATGGTGACGGCAACGGAGACGATACGCCCGCCCTGACGAACCTTGAGATAAGTCGCATCAATCCACAGATAGGGCCATTCGCCATCAATCGGACGGGTGAGAAATGCATCAACCCGCTCACCAACCTCTTCGCACAGGCGGCTAACCTGGCTCTTCGAGATGCCGGTCCCGCCCATTGCCTGCACGAGATCGTCCATGGAACGGGTTGAAACGCCATGGACATAAGCTTCTTGGATAACCGCGCTCAACGCCTTCTCTGTAGCCGGCCGCGGCTCCAGGAAAGAAGGAAAATAGCTGCCGATGCGCAGCTTCGGAATCCGCAGTTCCACGTTCCCGGCCCGCGTCTGCCAATCGCGTTCGCGGTAGCCGTTTCTCTGCGCCTTCCGCTCCGGCGTCTTCTGATGATAGTCGGCACCGGTTTTTGCGCCAACCTCCAATTCCATCAGCCTTTCGGCGGTAAAAACGATCATATCTCGAAGAAGATCGGCATCCGCGCTCTTCTCGACAAGCTCTTTCAGGTCCACCATAGGTTTGGTCATCGGGGTCTTCCTTCGGTTCAGGTTGATGTTCGCAACCCGACCTTACCGAAAATTCACCTATGACCACCGGGCCTTTGATGACGTCCTACAGAGCCTCATGAAGGGCGCGGACGCCACCAACGGCGCTACCAGAAGTTACACCTCTCCCTGGGACATGACCGCTCAACGCTCAACGTTAATTTGGCGATTGATAACTGCGCATTGACCAGGTTCAATGCGCAGCCGCCAGTCGTGTACCACCGGAAAACCGCCCGATGTTGGACCCATACTAGGAAACGAAGGCGCGTCCTTCATGGTTTGTCGATACAGAGGCTGAAGCTGTATCGGCAAAAGACGGATGCCGCCTTCCAGCTTACATTTACGTCGGGCGCTTCAGGTCAGCTTTGCGCTTGCGCACCCCCTTTGTCAGGAGGCGAACCACCCCGTCATTTTCGTCGCCATCGAGCAGTTTGTTATACGCAGTACCAATGCGGCGGACATGTGTCGTATTGTCCGCCTTATAGACTTCGGCGCAATGGGCTGCGGTCCGTGCGGCCAACATCTGGGAGTTGGGCCATGCGCGGCTAGGGCAGCGGCAAGACAGAACAGAGTTGGTGAGTTCGTGTGCGTAAAAGCGGCGAGCGGTGTCCCACTCCCCAGGAGGGTGGCTGCGGCGCTTGGCGCGGTCAGCGTACTCGAGCCCGGCCGCAATTTCCGCGTCAGAGTAAGCCAGATCCTGGGCCAGCTTGGAGAGGTATTCCGTGATCACCGTGGGGGAGGTGCAGTTTTTGGTTGTCATGACTGTATCCTTTCTAATTGCCATGACAAAAAGATATGTGCCGGGATCTGCGACGAATATGTCCGCGCAGTAGTTATCCACATAAATGGCGGTCGCCGCCTTCGTTAAGGGAGAAATTTTAAACATATAGGTTGTTTTTGGGATTTTTAGCATGCGTTAAACGGCGTCTAGGCGTCGTGAACAGCGCCGCTTGGAAATAGTTTTTCACGGGAAATCGGGATGGCATGGTAACAGGGCTGCCATTTTGGGCCGAGGCGCTATGACAATATGTTAAGACTGTATGCCTTTTTCCAGCGGCCACTCGTGGCAGACCGGACTTGGGGGTGCTTCAGCTCTTGGTTGCAACCACCATGTGCGAGGAAACAACTGCCAGAATGTGAACTGCGACAACGGGAACGTGACGCAGAAATTTCTTTGCCCTTGCTCTCCTATCCTGTTGGCAGAGCATTCCGCCTAACGTGGGCAAGAAAGGCTGAAGCGGTCGGGGAAAGTGACCGGCCGGGTTGATGGACAAGACCGATCCGCCGCTTCGCACCGAAATCGGAGATGCGACGCCGTACCAGCCGTTCCATCGGCAGGACCGGCAGCGTCAGCGTTGGCAGCAGCGTGATGCCGAGATTGACTGCGACCAGGGCTCCCGCAGTCGCGAGGTGAGCCACTTCGAACCGAGGCGAGATGACCCTTTCGAGGCGGTGGCACGCGCCATCGAGCAGCTCTCGGACGCTGGTTCCTGGCTCCATCGCGATCAGCGGCATGTCGATCAGCTCCGTCATGTCGTAGACTCGGTCTTCGGACAGCGGCCCCTGCGGCGCTCCCACCGCGACAAACGGATCATCCATTAACGGGTGAAATGTCAGCCGCATCCGCGCAGACGCGGTACCCGCCGCGAAACCGATGTCCGCACGCCCGGTCTCGATGGCCTCCACCACGCTGCCGGACAGCGCGTCGATGATGCGCAGGTCGATGTCCGGATGGGTTGAGCTAAAACTGGCCAACATATCCGGCAGCAAACCTGCCGTCACGGAGGGCAGTCCAGCGATCGTCAGCCGCCCGTTGCTGGCGGAAAGGTGCGCGTCGAACTCGGCCATGACATCCATGGATGTGTTAATCATACGCGTGGCTAACTTGGCAAAAGCCAGGCCGGAGGTCGTGGGCGTCACATTGCGGGTGTCACGATCAAAGAGCCGCGTCCCCAGCCGAGCCTCGAGCGCAGAGATTTGTCGTGACAGGGCCGACGCCGACATGCCCAACGCCTCGGACGCAGCGCGAAATGTGCCGCTTTCACTGACTGTCAGTGCCGCGCGGAAATCTGAGATAGAAGGTGTGTTGCGTTTCATGCATCAATTATCCCTAATATCGCACTTTTCACAACAGAGGTTCCGAGGCAGTCTCTGATGGCCCGCGATGCGGTGCAAAATGGGAGGAAAATCATGAAACATCTTGTACAGGCCCTGTTGGGCGCAACATTGCTTGCCGGTCCTGGGGTCGCCCAAAACACCGATCTCTTGATTGGATCGACGTCGGCCTCATCGAGCCATTACGGGTATTTCGTCGCCGTCGGCCAGTTGATCAACGAGAACACCGAAGGGCTGCGCACCTCGGTGGTGGAAACCGGTGCCACGATGGATAACATTCGCCGAATGGAACGCGGTCAGGTTGACCTTGGGCTTGTCACGACAAACGTCGCGCAGCACGCCTTCGCAGGCACCAATGAATTCGAAGGCAAGCAACAGGACCTAACACTGCTCTGGGTCTATACCGGTGCACCTCAGAACGTGGTCATGCGGACAGATGCAGGTGTCACCGACCTGTCGGGCCTTGCAGGCGTGCGCTTTAATCCCGGTATCAAGGGATCGGCAACTGAATCAACAACTGAGGCGGTTTTCAATACGCTTGGCCTGTCTGCGGACTACGTGCGGGGCTCGACAACCGATGTGGTCGACATGATCAAGGACAACCGCGTCGCCGGATATGTGAAATCGGGTTCGGGCAACAGGCTTGACGGGTCGACCATGGACATCGCGACATCGACCGACATCACCGTTCTGGGTCTGACGGCCCAGCAGTCGGACAAGCTTAAGGCCGAGATGCCTGACATTTCGGTCGTCGACATTCCCGAAGGTGCAGCAGATGGCGTGCCCGCCTACACGACCTGGAGCTTTGGCGTCGGTGTGGGCGCACCCTCCACGATGGACGAGGAAACTGCATATCAGATCGTCAAGGCGGTGATGGAGGACAAGGAGGCGCAGGCCAACGCGATGGCCAGCCTCAAGGACGAGAACCTTGCCGACATCACATTGCAGTTCGGGACGATCCCGCTGCATCCCGGTGCCGCGCGCTGGTTCGAAGAACAGGGCATCGACCTGCCTGCCAAGCTGAAGCCCGCAGAGTAAGGTCGGCCCCATGACACTCCAGCGCGTTCAACGGGCTCTGGCGATCTTCGTCGGCCTCTTCGTTCTTTATACCGCGGCGACCGGCCCTTTCGAGGGGCTGATCCAGAGAGCACTCTTTCTCGCGCTGGTGACCTGTCTGGGCTTTGCGCTCTTTCCACTGGGCGCCGGGAAATCCTGGCGTCCGGTGGGGATCGCCGTCGACCTCGCACTGTGTGCGGTGTCGGTGGCGGCCTGTGGCTACGTCGTGGTGAACTACGACGAGATCATGACGACCCTCCCTTGGGCTACCGCACTGGATAAGGCGTTGACCATCGGCCTTGTGCTGGCGGTACTGGAACTGGGGCGACGAACTGTCGGTTTCATTTTCCCGATACTCGTACTGCTGGGCCTCGGCTACGCGTTGCTGGGGAATTACCTGCCGGGTCCGCTGCGCCATCGGGGGTTTGACACGGCCTTTGTCACCGAAACGATTTTCCTCGGCGATCTGGGAATTTGGGGCATGTTGACGGGGGTGGCCGCGACAGTGATCGCAGCTTTCGTTTTGTTCGGTGCCCTGTTGCTGCACACGGGCGGCGGTCAGGCCTTCATGGATCTTGCCATGCGGCTTGGCGGACGTCAGCCAGGCGGGGCGGCCAAAATTGCAACGATCGCCAGCGGGCTTTTCGGCATGATCTCAGGCTCCGCTGTCGCAAATGTGGCGACCACTGGGAATTTCACCATCCCCATGATGATCCGTCTTGGTTATCCGCGCCCCTTCGCGGCAGCAGTCGAAGCGGTTGCATCGACTGGAGGTCAGATTGCACCGCCGATCATGGGCGCGGCGGCCTTTGTCATGGCCGAAATCCTGGGCGTGCCTTACCTCACCATCATCGTCGCGGCGATTCTGCCCGCGGTACTGTTTTATTTTTCGGTGTTCATGACGGTGCATTTCGTGGCGCTGCGGCGCGGTCTGGCAATCCTGCCTGACGATGAAATGCCTGCGTGGACGAGCATCCTCGCTCCGCGCCGCGTTCTGCCGATTCTTTCCGCGCTTGGTGGACTTGGCATCGGGATCTGGATGGGACGCTCGATCTCGACCTCCGCCTTCTACGGCATCATCGGACTGCTGATCGCCTTCGTTGCAACAGAGACCGGGCGGTTGAGCATCCGCCAGATGGCAGAAAAGCTGTTCAACGGACTGGAGGACGCGGGCAAAGGCCTTGTCATCATCGGCGTTCTGCTGGCCGGCGCGCAGGTGCTCGTTTCGATGATTAACCTGACTGGCATCGGGGTCACTCTGTCGTCGCTGATTGTCAATATTGCTGGTGACTCCGTGGTGCTGGTCGCGCTGATCGTGGGTGCGGTATGCCTCATCATGGGGATGGGTCTGCCGACGACCGCCGCTTACGTTCTGGTCGCCGCCGTTCTGGCACCCGCGATGACAGCGGTGGGGGTCGACCCACTGGCGGCGCATCTCTTCGTGTTCTATTTCGCAACCATATCGGTCATCACGCCACCCGTTTGCGTCGCTGTGTTCGTCGGCGCAGGGATTGCTGGAACGAATTGGCTCCCCGCCGCAGGCGAAGCTGTCCGGCTGGGTGCGGTAACGTATATCGTGCCCTTCCTGCTCCTGCTCTATCCGGGAATGCTTCTGGGTGGCGGCCCGCTCGATATTCTTGAAGCAGTCGCTGCCGGGCTGGTGCTGGTGCTTGCTGTGCCGGCGCTGCTGTCCGGCGCGCAGCTCTTCGGACGCAAGATCTTCGATGTTGCGATCTATGTTGTTGTCATAGCGCTTGCGATCTACCCGCAGCCGGTGACGCCATTTCTGGCCCTTGCGATCCTTGTTGCCGCACATTTCTCGGGGCGCGTCCAAAGGAGGACACTGGCATGAGCATTTTACGTCTGGGGGCCGGTGCTGGATTTCAGGGCGACCGCATAGCACCCGCGGTGGACCTGGCCGAACGCGGAAAACTCGACTACCTGATTTTCGAGTGTCTAGGCGAACGGACGATCGCTCTTGCCCAGCAAGCGCGCAGGGTCGATCCGACAAAAGGCTACGATCCGCTGCTGGAACGTCGGATGCGTGCTGTACTGCCCGCCTGCGTGCGTAACAGCACGCGTATTGTGACCAACATGGGTGCGGCGAACCCGCTCGCTGCCGCCGAAAAGACCCGTGCCGTCGCGCGGGAGCTTGGATTGACAGGCCTCAAGGTCGCGGCAGTTATGGGCGACGATGTCTTGGACCAGATCGGTGAATTTGTCCTCGACGAAACCGGCAACCGCGCATCAGTCCTTCGCGACCGGCTGGTGTCGGCGAACGCTTATATCGGAATTGACGGACTGGTCGCAGCACTGGACGCAGGGGCGGATGTGGTCATATGCGGACGAGCCTCCGATCCCTCCCTGTTCCTGGCACCGCTTCTCCACGAATTCGGCTGGGGTCGGGATGACTGGACCCGTCTGGGTCGTGGTATCCTCGTCGGCCACCTTCTGGAATGTGCAGCACAGATCACCGGCGGATACTTTGCTGACCCCGGCTTCAAAGACGTACCTGATCTGGCTAATATCGGGCATCCGCTGGCCGAAGTGGATAGCGACGGAAATGCGGTCATCACCAAGCTTGAGGGCACTGGGGGACGTGTCAGCCGGGCGACCTGCATCGAACAAATGCTCTACGAGATCCACGACCCTGCCCGCTATCTGCAGCCCGATGTCGTAGCGGATTTCTCGAAGGTCAATTTCGAGGAAATCGGGCCCGACCGCGTGGCCGTGACCGGTGGGACGGGGACAAAAGCGACCGGGTTGCTGAAAGTCTCTGTCGGATACCGTGATGGTTGGTTTGGTGAGGGCCAGATCAGCTACGCCGGGGCGAATTGCGTGGCGCGTGGCAATCTCGCCATTTCCCTTGTACGCGATCGGCTCGCGCAGACGTCCGGCGCAATCATCGAGCAGCGCGGCGAATTGATCGGTATCAATTCTGTCTGGCCGTCCACGCATGAAACCGCCAACACCGCCGAAGTGCGCATGCGCTATGCTGCGCGGTGTTGCGATGCAATCTCCGCCCAAACCATCGGAGAAGAGGTCGAAGGTCTTTATCTCGCCGGCCCGGCGGGCGGCGGGGGCGTGACTAAGGGTGTACGCGAGGTGCTCGCCATCGCGTCGACACTGATGCCGGCAGCCAAAGTGGCAACGACTTTCGAGATCAAGGGAGCGACGCATGAAGCTGCATGACATCGCTCACGCCCGCACCGGTGACAAAGGCGACATCTCCAACATATCGGTGATCGCTTATGACCCTGCAAACTGGTCCCTGATCCGGGACATGGTAACGGCCGAGCGGGTCGCTGCACATTTCGAAACATTCGATGCACGGGACATTTCCCGGTATGAAATTCCTCAGCTCCAAGCCTTGAATTTTGTAATCCGTGGTGCATTGGCCGGAGGCGTGACGCGGTCACTGGCCCTTGATGCACATGGCAAATGCTTGGCTTCGATTTTGCTGGAGATGCAGGTCCGTACGAATAAATGAAAATTCATTCGAGTTTAGATAGACAAAACTTCCGAGGTCGCCCTGCCTGATAGTAGCTCTTTACAGATCAAAGCGCCTGACGATGGCAGCTGTATACAGGTCAGTCGGCCGGTCCCAATCACAGCGAACGGCCCAAATTTATGTACTGGCTGTCGCCGAAGCTGAAGTCTCATGATCGATTGTTGCGTCTGAGACTGCTCGTGGGGGCCTGAACGAAAACAACAACAAATATCGGCCTCGTTTGGTGATCCGCCCGAAGTCGGTTCGTCCGTCCTATATCGCCTCAGTACCAAACCCCCTGGCCGCAAAACAGGCCGCAAAATTTGAGACACGCCCGAAGACCTCGTCGGTGCCTACGACGGCGAACCCCGCGGTCAAGATCCTCGGCCAATACCCGGGGTCGACCCTGTGAGGAAGTTGCCGCAGTGAGGCGGGTTCCGAAACACGCGCTTTAAACCAACCGAGCCGTTGGAGAGCTCTGACTACTCATTTCAGCTTTCCCGGGAACGGCCTTGCTGTAGGGCGCTGGCTCACTGGAATGCCGAGGACTCTGCATTTGAGCATTCTTAAAGGACAGGTTAGCAGCCATTGCTCAAAAGCTACCTTAACGGAAACATGATATCAAGAAATCAATACGGACAACCAAACTTCAGGTCTCACGCGCTGCGCCTTGGCGAACCCAATTCCACCCGAACCGATGCACAGCCTTCGCAACATGACGGATCGAAAGGTTCGGGACTTTTGCTTGGCTTACAAGACGTCGCGCTCGTCGGCGTGTTAAATCCCGGTCCCGTCCGAGAGGTCCTGAATTTAAACGGGTGCCCCATGCCGCCTGAGACGGATGCAATCGGTCTGCGGCACTGAGAGCAGGGGCCAGGGGTTCATGTTCTGCCGAGATCGCGGGTTTCGGTGCTGCTCTCGCAGGTCTTCATTTACGGATTGCCCGTCAAAATCTTTATGAAAAACAGAACTCGTAAGGGTAGGGCGCTAATAAATAGGGTGTTCGGTTAGAACTGTTTTCCGAAGCCAATATGACCGGTTTCGGGCGCCGCGCGGCTCAGATCACGCGGCTCTGCCCACCCAATTGATGATCTTGTTTCAACAGGAAGCGCGCTGAATTTTTCCGGACATTTTGGCGGGGACAGGTTTGTCCGGGCTTGTTCTCGCCGCCTTAAAAATAGGCGCTTTGGCAATCTTGCGCGGGGTGCATAGCCATTCTCACTCGAGAGCGTGCACCCCCTTGTCCGGGTTTGCTGGGGTCTTTCGCTCTTCTCAATCCCCCAAATCTGCGCGGCGTTCATGTGCTGTGTCGGAAGAAGCGTCCTGCGACATCGCCGCGGGTTATCCACACTTCATTCATTGCAGAGCAGCATCTCTCCTGTTGATCGGTTTTGCTGGTCCATAGCTTTTGAGGAGGCGCGTAGATCAAGGCCCCCTGGCTGGGCCCAGAAGCAGAAAGTAACGATATGGCCAAAACGACCGACGTAAAGCGGGAGGAACGCTTGAAGGTAAATGTCACAGCCGCCGAAAAGACTGAGCTGGTACGCCGTGCTGGAGCGGCCGGGCAGAGCCTGTCGGACCACTTGCGCCATGTTGGTCTTGGGCGTCGGTCGGGGGCATCGCCTGAGCAGGTGCTGCAGATCACGGGGCTGCTGGAGCAGGTGCTTGAGATGCTTGAGCGGCTCGCTTGTCGCCTGGAGGGTGAGGACATCGACGCGATGCTTTTGCTTGTCCAGCTGCAACGCATCGAACGCGTCACTTTGATGCTCGCGCCGGTTGGGTATTCTGCGAGGTCCAACCCGTGCTGATCGGTTGGTCCCCCCATCAAGCCTCCGATGATCCCCGCCAGCCTGCAGCTTATCTTCTTGACACGACGGTGTCGAAAACGATCGGGGCGCAGCGGGAATGGGAAGTGAGAACGCCCGCCCCCGAGCTCCTTTGCGGGCATCCGAGTGTCGTGCAAAGTGCGATTGCAGCGCTTCGCTTCCAGCGCACCACGCGCACCGCGACCCTGTCATTCGATCGCTCCGACATTGATGTGGCGCGCTTCAACGCGGGTGAAGCGAAAGTTCGGCGCTCTATCGCGGCGGCCATCGATCTGTTCCTCGAAGCTGCATTCGCCGGGGTACCTGTGGCCTGCCGCCCCCCCGTCTTCGTCGGCACGCATACGCATACGGGAAGTCTGGAGGTCAACATCGTCATGCCACGCTTTGTCCGGACAGAGACCGGCAAGTTGCGTAGTTACAATCCGCATCCTCCGATGCGGGGCAGCCAGAATGCCTTTGACGCATTAGGTGACTTTTTGAACGCTGAGTTTGACTGGGCAAACCCCCGGGCGCCGGAACGCGCGCTTGCGATAAAAGGCCCGGATTGGGCTGAAAAGCGCGTCGCGGCAGCGGAGCGTCACGGCGTGAAGTTCACGTCCGATGCGACACCAAAACTGTTTCTGCTACAGGCCGCCAAGATGATCGCGGCAAGCCGCCATGGTCAAAAGCGTTCGGGGTTTCTGAGTATCTTTCGGGACGTCGTTGCGGCCACGAAGTATCATATTCGCCCCGGTCCTGGCGACGCCATTATTTTGGTCTTGGAGACAGACCCGCACCCATTCATATTGCGCGGCGCTAGTCTGTGCAGAACTGAGGTGATCCCGTCTGAGCCCGCGCCGCCCTCGCTACCGGAAAGCTTGCTCTCGGAAAACTGGCAGCGCCGCGCATCCTGGAACGCTTCCGAATATTCAAATGATATTTGGGCGGAGCCTGAGCCGGAATGGGTCCACCGAGGGAAGTCGCCGAGGTTGGTGCTCCCTTCTTGCCATCCTGATTGCTCGAAACCTGTCGCGCGGCCACGCCGCTTTGCTCGTTTGGCCGACCGGCTCGCGGCAGGATTGCGCCACTTACGCGCGCGCGTATCTCGCATGGCGGCGGAACACATGATCAGCACCTGCCTTAGCATCATCGATCTGGCACCGTTCGGTAAAATCAAAAACAAACTGGAGACCATAAATCATGACATTACAGACAGCAAAAGCGAAGAGCCTGGAGGTGTTGATGGAGGAGCTCTGCGTGCTGCTTTATCGCGTTCTGGGAAGCGAAGCAGAAACAGATACGGCGTGCAAGATCCAAGACCTCATCGTAGAAATGACAGCAATCCGAACGGCGATGGAACGGCACACAGAAGTGCTTGCCCAAGCCGCAGCCACGATCAAAACCGCGCAGCAGCAGGCACAGAAACAACAGATCCTGTTCGAAGAAGTGGCAGCGATCTCCCAAGATATCTCTTGGATCCGGGAGCAGCTCTCGCAAGACCCCTTCGTGCCGTAGACGTGCTTCGGGCAATGTCCGTCACCGTAGGACGGGTTCTTCCAACATCTAAATTTGATATCAGCATGGATCACCAGGGCGGCTTTAAAGTCGCAGGACCCGACTGGGAGATCGCGATATCCCGGGGCATGGAGGTGTCAGGGGCCGGAAAGCTCTCCGCACGTAGCTATCATCTTTTTATCGACGGGATGGTTGGCCAGTTGGGCACCCCTTTGGTGGAGGGTGCCTTCCCCGCCAAGGAGGATGTCGATTATGCGCCTTAAAGGAACCGTTCCTTCGGGCAGTACATTGGAAGTGTTCTGCCTATGGCCGCCTGCCTATGCGCTCACGCCTTCTTTGACGCTCAGTACTGATCTAATGTGGCGCTCGTTATCTGGCTCTTTACGTGACTGAAGCAATCGGCTGCAGGAAATGGTTCAGTGGCCACTTTCTCACAGCTGACCCGTAGACCTCGCGACTCCAATATCGTGCGATCACGTATTCGATCAAAAAATAGGCAGGTGGTATCAAAAGTGATCTTTAAGCCTAGCTGCCCGTGGGAATCGAAGCTCAGATCTTTTGGTCCATTGCTGCAGCGCAGTATCGTTGTGCATCACGGAAGCGAGCACCCTCCCAACCCTTCGCAGTTTGTCCCGCGCGCGGAGGCACAGCGCCAAACTGGAACATACGAGTGAATTGACATGGATTTATCAGCGCAAATGCTGATCTTCGCCACCGTGGTCGAGCGAGGGAGCATTTCCGCGGCGGCGCGGTCCATGGGCCAAACCCCTTCCGCAGTCAGCAAGCAGATCAGTCTTTTGGAGGATCACGCGCACTTTCGTCTGCTCAACCGCACGCGGACCGGCGTTTTGCCGACTCCGGAAGGTCAGGAATTCTATCTTAAATGTCAGGCGATGGCAGAGAAGTTCAAGGACGCTGAAGCGCATATATCTAACCTTGATGACGTGCCGCGCGGCAAATTGCGGATCGCCTCGACGGTGGCTTTTGGCAAATCCCAGTTGATCCCGGCCTTGCCTGTGTTTCTGGCCGTGAACCCAGAGGTTGAGGTATCGCTCGAGCTGACCGATCGCGAGATTGACCTGCAAACAGAGGGTGTCGACGCGGCGGTCAGTTTTGCCGAGCAGCATAAGAACCCCGATGTCGTCGTGCGCCGGATAATGCATAGCCACCGCGTGCTTTGCGCGGCGCCGCACTACATCGAGCGGCGCGGGACACCAACCAGCTTCTCCGATTTGTCGGAGCACAACTGCCTGAGGATCGCCGGAAATAGCCGCAGGAACGCATGGAGCGATGTCGAGGCGGGTGAGGCGCAGCCGTTCGACGCTGATGGGGATTTCGAAGGCAACAGTACAGATGTGATCTTCCACGCCGCCCTTGCCGGCATCGGTATCGCGCGGCTGCCAAGCTATCTGGTGGACGCGAAACTGCAGTCGGGTGAGTTGCTGCGGATCTTGCCCGGTTATGCGCCTGCCAGCACCGATATCGTTGTGCAGTTCGCCGGGCGGCGAAATCTCCCTCCGAAAACGCGGGCCTTCATTGATTTCTTGGTGTCGGAGTTTCGCCCCGATACAGCGCCACCAGTTCAGAAGGTGGCGGAGCACCCATGACCAAGACCCTAAGCATCGTTGTTGTCGAAGAAGACCAAGAGCGCGCAATTGCGATCGTGGACGCGCTGAAAGAGGCCTGCGACTGTGACGTTTTCGTTGTCGGCAATTCCAGTGGCCTCGCCCGCAAGATCGCCGCCCATGTGCCCGATATTGTGCTGATCGACGCAGGCAACCCGACGCGCGACGTGATGGAGGAACTGACGCTGGCGTCTGGCCCGTTGGAGCGTCCTGTGGCGATGTTCGTATCCGGTGCGGCTGGCGGGCTGGCACAGGCGGCGATTGAGGCGGGGCTTTCGGCCTATGTTGTCGATGGGCTCGCGCCGGGCCGACTAAAGCCGGTGATGGACACAGCGATTGCGCGTTTTGCGATGGTACGCCAGATGCGCAGTGAATTGGCCGAGACACGCCGTGCTTTGGAAGAACGCAAGGTGATTGATCGTGCAAAGGGGCTGTTGATGAAGGCTAAGGGCCTTGATGAGGAAGCCGCTTATGCCCTCCTGCGGAAGGCCGCGATGGACCAAGGGCGGCGGGTGGCTGATGTGGCCGAAGCACTGGTGACCGCGTCGGGGCTGCTTGGATGAAGACGACGACTATCCCTGTTGCTTACGTCCCCTTGGTGGATGCCGCGCCCTTGATCGTGGCGCATGAGTTGGGCTTTGCCGAAGCTGAAGGCATTGCGCTGGACCTGACCGCCGCGCCGTCGTGGTCGTCACTCCGAGACATGCTGGCCTTTGGCCGTGTCGACGCTGCGCATATGCTGTCGCCGCTGCCGGTTGCAATGGCGATGGGGTTGGGCGGGGTCGCGACCGCACTGTCGGCCGTGTCGGTCCTGTCGGTCAACGGCACTGTTATAGGGGTTGGAAAACCACTCGAAGACCGGCTGCGTGCTTTGGGCTATGACTTCGACTTTGTTGATCCTTTCAAGGCGGCAGAAGCACTTGCGCAGGTCCGACGTGGACCGATCGTATTTGGGGTGCCATTCCCGTTTTCAATGCATGTCGAACTGTTGCGCTACTGGAGCCGGGCATCAGCACTCGGACCGGACGGCATCGTAATTCGCACCGTGCCGCCTGCGCTTATGGCAAGTGCACTGGCAGCGGGAGAGGTGGACGCCTTCTGCGTAGGCGAGCCTTGGGGGTCGGTTGCGGTCGAGCGCGGCGTCGGTGCATTGCTCCTGCCGGGCAAGGCGATCTGGAGTTTTGCACCCGAAAAGGTCTTGGCCGTGCGCACCGACTGGGCAGAGGTCGAGCCTGATCTGCTTGCCCGTCTGTTGCGCGCGACTTGGAAGGCGGGCCGGTGGTTGGCCGACCCGAATGTTCATGCGGCCGCCAGCGATCTGTTGTCGCGCAAAGCCTATCTGGATGTGCCGTCTGAACTTATTAACCGGGCCTTGTCGGGGCATTTGATCGTCTCGTCCCGCGGGGCGCACCGCCAGATTGATGGATTTCTCGAGTTTCACCGCGGCGCTGCAACCTTTCCGTGGCGCAGCCAATCACGGTGGATCGCGCAACATTTGTGTCAGTCGTACGGCAGCGGCAATCCCACTGCGGATACGATTGCGAATGTGTTCCGCTCAGATCTACATCGTTTGCATCTTAGCATGCTGGACCCTGATTTGCCCGGCGCATCGGAAAAGGTCGAAGGGGCGATTCCGCGCGCTACGCCGGTGGCTTCAGCGGGGGGGAGGCTGACGTTGTTGCCGAATGAGTTTTTCGACGGCCAGATTTTCGATCCTTCCGCGCTGTAGGCGACTATTTTTTATGCAACGGCAAAACGCCTCCGACTTTTTTGCTGCACAATGACCTCATAGGGTTGAGAACGCGCTGCATTGCGGCATGATCGAAGTTGCATCCACAATGGCGTGGCTTGCACCGAATTCCTCCCGATGACTGGGATACGTTGAGCAGGGCCGCTCGCTTTCCATCGTTTGCAACGATGGTCAGTGAGCGGCCTTTTTTATTTGCCCGATCCACCTCCGCCCGCCGCGGACGCCCTCAAAAGGACCATCCATGAAACACCTTATCCTTGGCCTTGCGGCCTCGACCGTGATGACCAGCGCCGCCTTCGCTGAACTGCTTGACCTAGAAAAGGACGTGCTGACCTTCGGTTTTATCAAGCTGACAGACATGGCCCCGCTCGCCATCGCCTATGAGCAGGGCTACTTCCTTGATGAGGGGCTTTTCGTCACTCTCGAAGCCCAGGCCAATTGGAAAGTGTTGTTGGATGGGGTGATCGACGGCCAGTTGGACGGTGCGCATATGCTGGCCGGGCAGCCCTTGGCGGCGACCATCGGTTACGGGACTGAGGCGCATATCATCACGCCCTTTTCCATGGACCTGAACGGCAACGGTATCACCGTCTCCAACGAGGTTTGGGAAAAGATGCTGCCCAACATTCCCAAGATGGCCGATGGACGGCCCGAGCATCCGATTTCAGCCGAGGCGCTGGTGCCGGTGATCGAAGAGTTCAATGCCAAGGGCGAGGCCTTCAACATGGGGATGGTGTTCCCTGTCTCAACCCATAATTACGAGCTGCGTTATTGGCTGGCTGCAGGCGGGATTAACCCCGGATACTACAGCCCCGATAACATTTCGGGCCAGATCGGGGCGGATGTCTTTTTGTCGGTGACACCGCCGCCGCAGATGCCTGCCACCTTGGAAGCCGGGACGATCCACGGTTATTGCGTGGGCGAGCCTTGGAACCAGCAGGCGGTGTTCAAAGGCATCGGCGTGCCGGTGATCACCGACTATCAACTGTGGAAGAATAACCCCGAAAAGGTATTCGGCATCACCGATGCTTTCGCTGAGGAAAACCCCAACACCACCAAAGCGGTTGTCCGGGCACTCATCCGCGCGGCCATGTGGCTGGATGAAAACGACAACGCCAACCGCCCCGAAGCCGTCGAGATTCTCAGCCGCCCTGAATATGTCGGCGCCGATTACGAGGTGATTGCCAATTCAATGACCGGCTTTTTCGAGTTCGAAAAAGGCGACAAGCGCGACATCCCGGATTTCAACGTCTTCTTCCGGCATAACGCGACCTATCCCTATTATTCGGACGCGGTTTGGTACCTGACCCAGATGCGCCGCTGGGGTCAGATTGCTGAGCCAAAATCCGACGCATGGTTCAAGGAAGTCGCCGCCAGCGTCTACCGCCCCGAAATCTATCTGGAGGCCGCCCGGTCGCTGGTCGACGACGGTTTGGCCAAGGAGGAAGACTTCCCCTGGGAGGCCAACGGCTTCAAGGCACCGACCCCTGCAGCTGACATCATCGACGGCATTCCCTTCGATGGTCGCGCCCCCAACGCCTATCTCGACAGCCTGCCAATCGGGTTGAAAGGCGATCAAACCGTGGTCGGCGACGAAGTTCAGGGCTGAGGCCCGGCGGCACTGGCGCGCCGTTTCGCCCGTGCCTTTCCCATTCCCGCAGGAGACAGTTCGATGAGCACCGCAGACCCGAATTTTACCGCTGATCCGGCACGCACCGCGCGCCGCGAGAAGCGCTTCACCCGGATCAACACCGCCGATAAGTGGTTTCAGGTTATTGGGCTGGCATGGCTGACCCCGATCCTGAAAGCCGTCGCTGGGGACAATCCCAAGGCGCAAGTCGCCGAGATCTGGCGTCTGTTGGGGGTGCCATTGCTTGCGATCATCGGGTTCCTCGCGCTTTGGGCGACATTGGCCCCGACAGTGCAAACCTCGCTCGGCGCGATCCCCGGCCCGGCACAGGTGTGGTCTGAGGCGGTCACCCTGCATGAGGACGCGCAGGCCAAGGCCGAGAGCCGTGCCAAATTCGAAGCGCAGGTCGCGGTTTTGAATGAACGCCGCGTCGAACAGGGCATGCCCCCTGTTGAGCGCGCCTATACCGGTGCGCCGACGTATTACCAACAAATCTGGACCTCAATTCAAACCGTGTTCTTCGGCTTTCTGATCGCCAGTGCGGTGGCAATCCCGCTTGGCATCGCGGCGGGCCTCTCGCCCACGGCCAACGCGGCGTTGAACCCGATCATTCAGATTTTCAAACCGGTCTCCCCGCTGGCTTGGCTGCCGATCGTGACGATGGTGGTCTCCGCCGTTGCGGCCTCAAATGATGGCTTGCTGTCCAAGTCCTTCTTGGTCTCGGCCATTACCGTGACGCTTTGCTCGCTTTGGCCGACGCTGATCAACACTGCACTGGGTGTGGCGAGCATCGACAAGGATCTGGTGAATGTCTCGAAGGTGCTGAAGATGAACACCTGGACCAAGATCACCAAACTGGTCCTGCCCTCCGCCCTGCCGCTGATCTTTACCGGGCTGCGGCTGTCGCTCGGGGTGGGCTGGATGGTGCTGATCGCCGCGGAAATGCTGGCGCAGAATCCGGGTCTTGGCAAATTTGTCTGGGACGAGTTTCAGAACGGGTCTTCCAGTTCGCTCGCCCGGATCATGGTTGCTGTGCTGACCATCGGCATCATCGGTTTCCTGCTGGACCGGGTGATGTACGCCCTGCAGTCGCTCTTTACCTTCACGAACAACCAATGAGCTGTGCTGCGGCGATAGCGGAAAGGAACACTCACATGAGCATTCTGAAACTCGATCATGTCAGCCAGAGCTTTGGCTCGGGCACCCATGCGACCCATGTGCTGAAGGACATCAACCTGGATGTGCATGAGGGGGAGTTCCTCGTCCTGCTCGGCTTTTCCGGCAGTGGCAAGACGACCCTCATCAACCTGATGGCGGGGCTTGAGCAGCCGTCCAAGGGAAAGGTCAGCTTCAAGGGCAAACCCGTCACCGGGCCGGGGCCGGAACGCGCGCTGATCTTTCAAAGCTATTCGCTGATGCCTTGGTTAACCGTCAGCGGCAATGTCGGCCTCGCGGTGGACACGGTCTTCCCCGGTCTGTCCAAGGCAAAGCGCGCCGAGAAGGTCGCGCATTACGTCAAGATGGTGGGCCTTGGCCATGCCGCTACGCGCCGCCCGGCGGAGCTTTCGGGCGGGATGCGGCAGCGGGTCAATGTGGCCCGCGCGCTGGCGATGAACCCTGAAGTGCTTTTGCTGGATGAGCCATTGTCGGCGCTCGACGCGCTGACCCGCGCCAATCTCGCTGATGAGATTGAGCACATTTGGGAGGCCGACAAGAAGACCTGTGTGCTGATCACCAACGATGTGGACGAGGCGATCATCCTTGCCGACCGGATCATCGCCCTGAACCCAGATGGAACGTTGGGCAAAGAGTTCCCCGTAAAGATCCCGCGCCCTCGGGACCGGGGCCGCATGAACACCAATGAAACCTTCAAAAGCCTGCGCGCGGATGTGACCAAATACCTGATGGATGTTGGGATTGAGGCCAAGGTCGAGGGCACCCGACTTTTGCCGAACGTGACCCCGATCCACGGCCTCCCCGCCGCTCTGGCCGAAGCTGAGAAGAGCACATTGCGCAGCCGTTATCTGGATTTCAGCCAGCTTCACAAAGTCTACCCCACGCCCAAAGGCCCGCTGACGGTGGTCGAGAATTTCGATCTCAAGATCGAGAAGGGAGAGTTCATTTCGCTGATTGGCCATTCAGGTTGCGGCAAGTCGACAGTTTTGACCATGGCGGCAGGGCTGAACGACATATCGAAGGGCTCCATCGTGTTGGACGGCACCCATGTGGAGGGCGCCGACCCTGAGCGCGCCGTGGTGTTCCAATCGCCCAATCTGTTCCCCTGGCTTAGCGCCAAAGAGAATGTGGCGATCGGTGTCGATAAGGTCTACCCCCGCGCCTCGCAGGCCGAGCGTCAGGATGTGGTGGAGTACTATCTGGAGCGGGTCGGGCTGGGCGATGCGATGGACAAGCGGGCGAGCGATATGTCCAACGGTATGCAGCAGCGTGTCGGTATCGCGCGCGCCTTTGCGCTCAGCCCCAAGTTGCTGTTGCTTGATGAGCCGTTTGGCATGCTCGACAGCCTGACGCGTTGGGAGCTGCAAGAGGTGCTGATGGAGGTCTGGTCGAGCACCAAGGTCACGGCGATTTGCGTCACCCATGATGTGGACGAGGCGATCTTGCTGGCTGACCGCGTGGTCATGATGACCAACGGGCCGCAGGCCACCATTGGCAAGATCACGCAGGTCGATCTGCCCCGGCCCAGAACGCGCAAGATGCTCCTGCAGCATCCTGACTACTACGGCTACAGGCAAGAGGTGCTCGATTTCCTTGAGGAATATGAGCACGGCGCAAAGCCCAAGCCCAAAACCCCTGAAACAATGGCGGCGGAGTGAACCCATGAAACAAAGTCTGGTCATCATCGGCGCTGGCATGGCATCGGGCCGCGTCATCGAACATCTGGTTGAGACCGATCCAGATGCGTTTGACATCACCCTGTTCAACGCGGAGGGGCGGGGGAATTACAACCGCATCATGCTAAGCCCCGTGCTGTCGGGCGAAAAAACCTATGAGGAAATCGTCACCCATGACAGCGATTGGTATGCCGCAAAGGGTGTGACCTGTCGCTTTGGCGAGCCTGTGTCGGGCATCGATCCTGCAATGAAGGTGGTCTCCGGTCAGAGTGGCCATCTCCCATATGACAAGCTGATCATCGCCACCGGCTCTGCGCCCTTCATCATTCCGGTTCCCGGTAAAGACCTGCCGGGCGTCGTCACCTATCGTGATCTGGACGATACCAATGCAATGATAAGCGCGGCGGGGAAGGGCGGCAAAGCCGTGGTCATCGGCGGTGGGCTTTTAGGGTTGGAGGCCGCAGCCGGCCTTGCCGAACGTGGCATGGAGGTCACGGTGGTGCACCTCATGGGTCACCTTATGGAGCGGCAATTGGATGAGGCGGCAGGTTACCTGTTGCGCAAGGACCTAGAGGGGCGCGGCATCAGCATCCGCACGCAGGCCTCAACCAAGGCGATCATTGGCGCGAGCCGTGCCGAGGCCGTTTTGCTGGAGGACGGGGAAACCCTTCCAGCCGATCTGGTGGTCATGGCCGTTGGCATCCGGCCCGAAACCCGGCTCGCGACCGACGCGGGGCTGACGGTTGCACGGGGCATCGAGGTGAATGCGCAGATGCAGACGTCGGACCCGGATATCTTTGCCGTGGGCGAATGCGTGGAATTTGACGGGCAGCTTTTTGGGCTTGTGGCACCGCTTTACGATCAGGCCAAGGTTCTGGCGCGGAGCCTGCTGGACGGGGTCGACGCTTTCATCGCCAAGGATACTGCCACCAAGCTGAAAGTAACCGGCTGCGATTTGTTCAGCGCGGGTGACTTTGCTGAAGGGGAAGGGCGCGAAGACATCGTACTGCGTGACCCTGCGCGGGGCATCTACAAGCGGCTGGTGATTGAGGGCGACCGATTGATTGGCGCGGTGATGTACGGCGACACGGCAGATGGCAATTGGTTCTTTCAGTTGATCAAGGACGGCACCGATATCGACGAGATGCGCGAAACGCTCATCTTCGGACCGGCATTTCAGGGGGGCGATACCTCGGACCCGCTCTCAGCCGTTGCAGCATTGCCGCGTGACGCGGAAATTTGCGGCTGCAACGGCATTTGCAAAGGCACCATCACCGACGCCATCGCGGGCGGTGCGACGGATTTGGCCGCGATCAAGGCGGCGACCAAGGCCAGTGCGTCCTGCGGGACCTGCACAGGGCTGGTCGAACAGGTTTTGCAGGTCACACTGGGCGATGACTTCGTCATGCCGACCGCCCAGCCCATCTGCCCCTGCTGTGACCTGACCCATGAGGACATCCGCCTGCTGATCAAGTCGCAGGAGTTGAAGTCCAAAGAGGCCGTTTGGCAGGAGTTGGGGTGGAAAACCCGCAACGGCTGTCACATCTGCCGCCCTGCGGTGAACTTCTATCTGCTGGCCAATTGGCCGCTAGAGTATCAAGACGATCCGCAGAGCCGTTTTGTGAACGAACGCAAGCACGCGAATATTCAAAAAGACGGCACTTTCAGCGTCGTGCCGCGCATGTGGGGCGGGATCACCAACCCGGCCGAATTGCGCGCCATTGCCGACGCCGCCGATAAATACGATGTGCCGACGGTCAAGGTCACAGGCGGTCAGCGCATTGATCTGTTGGGCGTGAAGGGCGAAGACCTGCCCTATATCTGGGCCGATCTGAACAAGGCGGGGCTCGTTTCGGGCCATGCTTATTCAAAAGGGCTGCGCACGGTGAAAACCTGTGTCGGCACCGACCACTGCCGTTTTGGCACGCAGGACAGCACCAGCCTAGGCATCAAGCTGGAACAGGCGCTCTGGGGGTCATGGACGCCGCACAAAGTTAAGCTGGGTGTCTCCGGCTGCCCGCGCAACTGTGCCGAAGCCACCTGCAAGGACGTTGGAATCATCTGCGTCGACAGCGGCTATCAGGTGAGCGTCGCTGGCGCAGCGGGGATGGATGTGAAAGAGACCGAGCGCCTTTGTGATGTCGGCACCGAGCAAGAGGCGATTGATGTGACGATTGCCTTTGTCCAACTCTACCGTGAGCACGCCAAATACCTCGACCGCGCCTATAAATGGGTCGCCAAGGTTGGGCTCGATTGGGTGCAGGCCCGAATCGCCGACCCCGAGGAACGCGCACGGCTGATCGCGGCATTCGAGCTCAGCCAATCCACCTATCGCAAAGACCCCTGGGCCGAGCACACCAAAACGGCAGAGCGGTACCAGCCCCTCGCCAATCTGACACTGGAGGCTGCGGAATGAACTGGATCGACATCGGCGCGATAGACGACATCCCCCTGCGCGGCGCGCGCAAGATCAAGACGGCACTTGGCTGCGTGGCCCTTTTTCGCACTGGCGAGGCGGAGGTTTTCGCCACCACCGATAGCTGCCCGCACAAGGGCGGACCGCTGTCTGAAGGGATCGTTCATGGCCAATCCGTTACTTGCCCGCTGCACAACTGGGTGTTCGACCTGAACACCGGGCAGGCGCAGGGCGAAGAAGGGGTCATCTCTACATACCCTGCGCGGGTAGAGGCTGGTCGCATCCTGATTGATGCGACCAAGCTCGCAAGTCGGAGTGCCGCGTGATGGACGGCTCCGCCATGCCAGAGGTGCGCTCGGCCTGTCCCTATTGCGGCGTGGGCTGTGGCGTGCTGCTGCTTGCGGATGGGGCAGGCGGGTTGGATGTGCGCGGCGATCCTGATCACCCGGCGAACCGTGGGCGGCTCTGCTCCAAAGGGGCGGCACTTGGAGAGACCGTGGGTCTGGAAAACCGCCTGCTGACCCCCCGCGTGGACGGACAGGACATGGGCTGGGACCCGGCCTTGCAGCATGTCGCCGACCGGTTCTCGCAAACCATCGCGCAGCACGGCCCAGATAGCGTTGCCTTCTATGTTTCCGGCCAGATGCTGACAGAGGATTACTACGTCGCCAACAAGCTGATGAAAGGCTTCATCGGGTCGGCCAATATCGACACGAACTCCCGGCTCTGCATGTCCTCTTCGGTCGCTGGCCACAAGCGCGCCTTTGGCAGCGACACCGTGCCCGGGACCTATGAGGACATCGACGAGGCCGATCTTGTTGTGCTTGTGGGGTCGAACCTCGCTTGGTGTCATCCCGTGCTGTACCAACGCCTGCTGGGGGCACGCGCAGCCCGCGGGACCAAGATTGTGGTGATTGACCCCCGCCGGACCGCGAGCTGTGATGGCGCCGATATGCATCTGGTCTTGGAGCCCGGCTCAGATGTGGCGCTTTTCAATAGGCTTTTTAGCGAAATCTACGATGGCGGTGCCTGTGATGCGGATTTTCTGCGCCATACCAGCGGCTATGACGAAACCCTGCACACGGCACGTATCGAAAGCGGGGCCGCAACCGGGCTGAGCGAAGCGGAAATCACCGCTTTCTGCCGCCTCTGGATGCAGCATGAGAAGGTCGTGACGATTTACTCGCAAGGCGTAAACCAGTCGACCAGCGGCTCCGACAAGGTCAATGCGATCCTGAATTGCCACCTCGCAACCGGTCGGATCGGCAAGCCCGGCTGCGGCCCATTCTCGGTGACCGGACAGCCCAATGCGATGGGCGGGCGCGAGGTTGGTGGGCTGGCCAATATGTTGGCCTGTCATCTGGAACTGGAGAATGCCGATCACAGTGCTGCCGTGCGTGATTTCTGGGGCGTGCCCTCCCTACCCGATAAGCCGGGGCTCAAAGCGGTCGACATGTTTCAAGCGGTGGGCGACGGGCGGATCAAAGCGCTGTGGATTATTCACACCAATCCCGCCGTTTCCATGCCCGAAGCCGATGCTGTGCGTGATGCAATATCTGAATGCCCCTTCGTCGTTGTGAGCGACATTACCGATCAGACCGACACGGCGCGGCTGGCCGACGTGCTTTTGCCCGCCACTGCATGGGCTGAAAAGGCCGGCACCGTCACCAATTCCGACCGTACCATCAGCCGCCAGCGTAGCGTACTGCCCGCACCCGGCCAAACCCGCCCGGATTGGCATATTCTGGCCGAGGTGGGGCGGCGGATGGGGTTCGAAACGGGATTTCAGTTTGCCAGCGTGGCAGAGATTTTTCGCGAACATGCAGCCCTTTCAGCCATTGCGGGACGGTTCGGACGGGACTTTGATATCTCAGGATTGGCCAAGATCACGGACCAGCAATATGATGATTTCGCCCCGCAGCGCTGGCCGGTCACTGCGGCGCGCAAGGGCGGGCGGTTCTTTGCGGATGGGAAGTTCTTTCACTCAGATGGCAGGGCGCGTTTGCTGCCCGTATCGTGGCGGCCGCCAGCGGCCCGGACGACGCGGCGCTATCCGTTTCGTTTGAACACAGGCCGCGTGCGGGACCAATGGCACACGATGACCCGCACCGGCCAAAGCCCGCGATTGTCGGCCCATCTGGCGGAACCCTTTCTCGAAATTCACCCCAAAGATGCCACGGCATCGGGCATTCACCCCTCCGATTTGGTAGAGGTCTCCAGCCCAACGGGCGCCAGCATCCTGCGCGCGCGGATCACCGATGCTGTGCAAAAAGGGCAGGTCTTTGCTCCCATGCACTGGACTGCAGAAACGGCCCCCTCTGCCCGGATCGACGCGCTGATCGCGGCGGCCTGCGATCCGGTTTCCGGCCAGCCTGAAAGCAAGGCGGGCGTTGTTGACCTGCGCCGGTTCGATGCAGGCTGGTACGGCTTTGCCATCGCACAAAAACCGATGCACCTGACCGCCGACTACTGGGCCTTGGCGCGGACATCGCACGGGTTTCGCGCCGAGTTGGCTGGCCGCCTGCAGCCTGACGATTGGGAGGCCGAGGCAAGGCGGCTCTTTGACGCGCCGACTGCTGTGCTGACCACGATCATAGATGCGCGCCGCGGCTCTGCGCGGATCGCGGCTCACGCCGACGGGGTGCTTTTGGGCGCGCTCTTTGTGTCGCCAACCCCTGTCGCGATCATGCGTGATTACCTCGTGACATTGCCCGGCACCCGCGCGGCTGGCGCATTAACGGGACGCCCTGCAGCCGACGCCCCGAACCCCGGACCAACCTTGTGTTCCTGCTTTGGCGTGGGGATCAACACCATCCTTGAAGCGATCGAAACGCGCGGCCTGATGTCAGTAGAAAGTATCGGCGAAGCACTGGGGGCTGGGACCAACTGCGGTTCTTGCCGCCCGGAAATCGCGGAGCTGTTGAACAACCTTTTAACCCGCGAGGCCGCAGAATGAGCTTGTCAGCCCATGTTCGCACGCTGGGGCGCGGGCCCGGGCGGTCACGGTCCTTAACGCAGGAGGAAGCCTTCGATGCCATGTCCTCCATGTTGCGGGGGGATGCAGATGCCGAGGCCGTGGGCGCGGTTTTGATGCTCTTACGGATGAAGGGCGAGACCGCGCCAGAGATCGCCGGATTTGCCGCGGCGGCGCAGGCGCATATGCCCGCCTTGCCGTCCGTCGATCTGGATTGGCCCAGCTATGCCGCCGGCCGCACGCGCGGTGCGCCGTGGTTCCTGCTGTCGGCGAAGGAGGTCGCGCAGGCGGGCCACCGTGTCTTGTTGCACGGCTGGAACGGCGCGGATGCACAGGTGCGGGACGGCTTAGCCGTTGCAGGGATAGGGGTTGGAGACTGCGCTGACGAAATTGCACGGCTGCTTGATCGCGACCGCATCGCCTATCTACCGCTGGAACGTGCACATCCTGCTCTGTTCCGGCTGTTGGATTTGCGGCGGGTTTTCGGATTGCGGTCTTGCGTCAACACCGTCTGCCGCATGCTGAATCCAGGCGCTGCCTCGGCCAGTGTGCAGGGTGTGTTTCATCCGTCCTATCGCCTCTTGCAGGCCGATGCGGCAGCGCTTTTGGGGCTGAAGGGCCTGACCGTGATCAAGGGTGGCGGCGGAGAGTTCGAACGCCACCCTTCAAAGGAGATCGCGGCCTTCGGATTGCGGCAGGGGGGGAGCTGGGAGAAGACCTTCCCCGCGCTTTGTGATGAAACCCGCCGTCTGTCTTCCGATACAGCCCAGACGTGGGCGCACCAAACGCCGACCGCATTCGAGGCTGAGATCATCACCGGCACCAAAGCACTTGCGCTTGATACGCTGGGTATTCCCAACACCGCCGAGCAGGCCGCCTGACAGGAGATTGCCATGAAATCTTTTCCAATGTTCATCCGTACCACGGGCCGCCGGGTTGTTATCGTCGGCGGCGGAGAGCAGGCGGCACAGAAGGCGCGGTTGCTCCTGAAAACCGACGCTGAACTGGTTCTGGTGGCCACTGCGCTCGATGCGGAACTGGCTGATCTGGTGAACAGCGGGCGGGCGCGGCAGATCTCAGAGCTATCGCGGGCGGTGTTCGAGGACGCGGCCATGGCCTTTGTCGGCACCGGGTGTCCCGCGCTGGATGCGGCGGCGCATGCCCTCGCCAAGGCGGCACGCTGCCCGGTGAATGTGGTCGACCAGCCCGACC
>CESC01031597.1_pt1 | contig 25657 bp, 26 predicted proteins | sample 531131 | NCBI WGS metagenome assembly CESC01 (sample SAMEA2621295, study PRJEB7988) | marine metagenome | biome: marine biome (ENVO:00000447); feature: mesopelagic zone (ENVO:00000213); material: "saline water (ENVO:00002010), including plankton (ENVO:xxxxxxxx)" | depth 800 m
CGCGACCGTCTACGCCCTGGTCTCCGCCGCCTGCGCGCCGCGCGCGTTGCTCGAGCCTGCGCATCTCGTCTTGACCGCGGCCGTGCTGACCGCGCTGGCCGCAATCCTTCAAATCATCTGGATGTGGCGACTCGCCAGCCATGGGCACCGCAACAGCCTTGGCCCCGACGCCTTCGCCCTGCAACGCGCCGCTTGGTGGACCGGGCTGATTTCGCTCATCGCCACATTGGCCAACCTCACGCCGGTACTGATCCTGCCCGGCTGTCATGGTTAGAAAGGAGCCCTCATGGAACAGGACGTCTATGCCCCCTTTTGTGGCACACCGCCCCTGCCGGGCGATCTACTGACACGTTGGACGCTCGATCCGTTGCTGCTTCTGGGCCTCCTCCTCTTTACCGCGCTGCTCTGGTGGCAGGCTGAGCGTCGCGGGCAGGCGATGGGAGCTGCGGTTCTGGTGGCCTTCCTGTTTATCTCCCCGCTCTGCGCCGCGTCGATCGCCCTATTCTCGGCAAGGGTCGGGCAGCATATACTGCTGACGCTGATCGCAGCGCCGCTTATCGCGGCAGCCCTGCCGCGGCTGAGACTGCCGGTCTGGCCTGCGGCCTTGAGCTTCGCACTGTTGTTCTGGGGCTGGCACAGCCCCGCACCCTACGCTGCCACGCTGCAGTCGGACCTTGCCTACTGGGCCATGCATCTGTCGCTGACCGGCAGCGCGGTCGCCTTGTTTATGGCATTTCTCGCGGTAGGCGCGCGTGCGGCGGTGCCAGCGGTCTTCACCGCAGCGCAGCTCACCGCCTTTGCCGTGACGCTGACGCTCGCCCCCACCGCTTGGCATGAGTGGCACGCGCTAACCGCCCTGCCTTATGGGCTTTCGGCTCTGGCCGATCAGCAATTGGCCGGCGCGCTGATGTGGGTCGCGGGGGGCGGGCTCTTCATGGTGCTGGTGGCGCTGCAAGTACGCTACTTCCTGCGGCAGGGTGCAGCCGCAGGCGGCGCGACCTAAGCGGCATTACTCGGCAAAAGTTTTTTCCAGTTCGTCCTGCGCCTCACGCTGCAGGACGAGGACCAGAATGTCGCCTTCCTGAAGCGAGATTTCGCGGTCGGGCAGACATTCTTTGCCGTCGCGGATCAATGCGACAATGCGCCCCTCGCCCGGCAAGTCCAGCGCCTGCCCCGCGAGACGTTTCGGCACGCTCACCCGGGTTAGCACCAGCCCTTCTTGCAGCAGAGGCTCCTGCGCTGCCTGCCCGCCTTTGGTCAGCACTTCAACAATGTCCTCGGCCACACGGGCATGAGGATTGATGACGTCGTCCAACCCCAGCTCGCCGCAGACGCGCAGAAGCGCGTTGGAGGTGATCTGCGGGATCACCCGGCCATAGCCGATGGAACGGGCAATCAATGCGGCCAATATGTTGATTTCCGAAGCATTGGTCACGGCGATGCAAACGTCTTCTTCGCTGCGAAAGGCTTCGCGCAGGACGTCGGGGTTGCTGCCATCGCCCTCCATCATACCGCAGTCGATCTGCTCGGCTGCCTGTTCCAACAGATCGCGCGACTTGTCGATCAGCACGACTTCGCGGTCGGTTTCGATCAGTTGCTCGGCTATGGCCAGGCCGAAACTCGACGCGCCGACGATAACGATGCGCATGGGTGTTCTCCTAAGTTGCTCGGGCCCAGCTGCGCGGCAGCAGCAGCGCCAGCACGGCAATGAATTCCAGCCTCCCCAGCCACATGGCAAAGGCCACCGAGAGTTTCAAATCGACAGGCATTTCCGGTCCTACGGCGCCGGTTGACAGTCCCACGGTCGAGAGCGCCGAGACTGTGTCGAACAAGGCCGGCAGAGGGGCGTAGCCATGCACCAGAAAATGAAACCACAAAAGCCCGGCAAAGCCGAGGTAAATCAAGACGAAGGCCACAAGCCTGACCAGCGCCTCGGTCGAGACTGGCCGGCCCTCGTGGCGCAGCGGCACGACCGCATGTTCGGTCAAACGCACATGCTGCACTGCATGCACCACCGCGCCGATACAAACATGCAACCGGCTCAGCTTCAGCCCCCCCGCGGTCGATCCGGCATCGCCCCCCCAGAGCATCGCCAGCAACAGAATCAACAGCGCGGGGCCGGCATCATAAACCGGCCCGGTCGAGAACCCGGCAGTGGTCAGCCCCGAGATCAGGTTCAGCGCATGGTCGTAGAGCGTCAGCTCACGGTCGGTCGAGATGATTGCCACCGCCGCGAGATAGACCGCCGACATGACCGCCAGTGCCGCCAGCACCCGCTGCACCGAGCCCAACTGCCAAGCCTCGCGAAAACGTCCCTGTCCGACATGGACAAAAACCAGCAGGGAAACCGCGCCCAATACACAAGACAACATCACCATGCCCTGGCCCAAGGGCGAATAGCTGGCCAGACTGTCTGCGCGGGGGGAAAAGCCAGCGGTCGAAATCGCTGACAGCGTCAGCACCAGCGCCTCGCGCCAGTCGGGAATGACAAGGATGGTCAGCGCCACCATCACCAGCGTCAGCACCCCGTAGACCGCCAGCAACTCCCGTGCCTGAAGCCGCGTGGAGGAAATCCGGTCGCCCTGCTGGATGTCGACATGCCCCAGCCTCCGCGCTGGTCGCCCGCGCGGCAAGAGCAGCGCCAAGACCGCTGTGGCGATCACCAGACCGCCGCACCACTGCATCCAACCGCGCAGCACATGGCCCGCGAAAGGCCAGCTTTCGGCATCCTGCGCCACGGTGAGGCCGGTGGTGGTGATGCCGCTCACCGCCTCAAAAAAGGCATCCGCTGGGGGCATGCCCAGAACGATGAAGGCGGGCATGGTCAAAAGGGCGGCAATCAGAAACACCAGCGCCACGGTCATCATGGCCTCAAGACCCCGCAGGTCTTCGGGCAGTGGATGTCGGCGCACGGCGACATGGACGAGGCCCGCGATCAAGGTGGGGGTCAGCAACACCAGCGCAAACGGCCAATCCCTCTCAAACCATCCCCACAGGCCCGGCGGCAGGCAGAGGACACCGAAAATCGGGGCATGTTTGCCGATGGTGAGCGCGATGACGCGTGGTCGCGCCACTGTCATGAGGGTCGTGGACCCGGAGCGGAAGAAGGAGGCCGGGCGGATCGCCATCAGGACAGTGCCATCAGCGGCCGCGGGAGATTACTGCGCATCTGGTGGGGTCTGCTGATAATAGAGCGCCACGGCCTTAATCTCCTCGACCGTCATCGCCTTGGCAATTTGCTCCATAACGTTGAGCGGGCCGTTAGCTCGATCACCCTCACGCCACGCCACCAACTGGTCCGCGATATACTGCGCCGATTGCCCGGCCAGCCGCGGGATTGCAGCACCGCTGGTGTCGCCGCCGCCGTGGCACTGGCTGCAAGGTGTGACGCTATCGCTGCCGGTCGCCACCAGCGCGCCACCCTGCTGCACCAGATCGGTTGGCGCATCATGATCGAATTTCGACAGTTTTGGTGCCACTGATGCATAATAATCCGACACCGCCCGACGTTCTTCTTCGGTCAGCTGTGTGGCGATTGGCACCATGATCGGCGAAAAGCGCGCGCCCGCCATAAAGGCCTCAAGCTGGGCATGCAAATAATCTGCGGGCTGACCGGCCAGACCCGGCATGTCGCCCAATCCCGCGCCGGCGTCATCGAGCCCGTGGCAGGCCATGCATTTCATACCCACGCCGCCATGCTGGGCCCCACCCGAGGCCACGACCCGCCCCAAAGCGGTGTCAGGGGCAGACTCGTCGCCGCTCTCGGCATCGTCGAAAAGCGGCGGCGGCCTGTCCTGCGCCGGAGCACCTGTGGCAAACGCCAGAAAGGCCGTGGCAGAGAGTAAAACGGAAAGTCTCATGGGTCAGCCCTCCTCCAGATCCGCGAATTCGGCCCGCATGCGTTTGACCTCCTCGGCGGTGATATCACCGTCATACTCATTGCCCAGATTGGTCTGCAAATAAGACACCACCGCCGCCACCTGCGCGTCATCGAGCCATTCGTCGAAGGCGGGCATTGCGCCGTTGCCTTCGAGGATCAGGTTGACCGGATAACGCGCATGGCTCAGCCGGGGATTGGCGGCAAGCGCGGGGTATTTGCCAGCGCCGTAGGCCCCTTCGCCCTCCGCCCCATGACAGCCCGAACAGGCACGGCGGTAAAGCTCGGCCCCGTCGCTGTCGGTGAATTTCTCGGTGGTGGAAGCCAGAGCGCGGCGCCCGGCGTCGACCTGCGAATTGTCCTCCTGCGCGGCCACAGGGGCGCTGAGCGCGAGGAACAGGGGTATCGTGAGATAACGCATGGTTCAGCCCTCCTTCACCGCGCGGTCGTGGACCTGCCGCACCGCATCCAGCGCCGACAGCAGCGAGCCCTCCTGCCAGCCCGGCAGGTAGCTGATGTGCTCGCCCGCGCAGACCAAGCGCTTGTCCATCGTGGCGGCGATCTCATAGTCGCGCCCACGGTCGTCCCAGTCTGAGTAGCAGCCCAGCATCCACGGCACCCGGTGCCAGCTTAGCACCACGCCGTTGTCGAATTCCTCGAGGTACTGCGGGTGGATGCGCGCGCCCTGCTCCAGCACCATTTCAAGCCGTTCCTCGGGCGTCATTGAGTTCATCGCATAGGCATGCGGCCCGTAGACATAGGCGCCCAGCAAGACCCCTGGTCCGTTCGAATGCATCTGGTGCGACGGGTAGCTGATCTCTGCAATCGGCAGGTCAGTGAGGGTGATGCCGCCGTAAATCTGCTCATCCCGCTCCCAGAAACGGCGCTTCATCTCGAGGCCAGCCTTCACCGCCTCGTGGTAATGCAGCGCCCGCATCACCCGGCGCATTTCGGGCGAGACGTCGACCTCAAGCTGGCTCAGGATCGTAAAGGGAATGGTGCAGATGCAATAATCCCCCGTGGCGACCCCGCCGCTGCCTTCGCCGTCAGCGCTGGAATATTCGACCTCGACCCCGCCCTCGGTCTGTTTAATCCGGTCGACCTTGGCGTTGTAGGAGACCAGGTCCTCCACCTCGCGCGCGAAAGCATGGGCGATCTCCTCCATGCCGCCAATGGGCTGAAACATCGGCGCGTGGTGACGGTAGGTCGTATGGTTGCGCATCTTCTCCCAAAAGCGGGATTGCAGCAGGTCCTTGAGGTCAATGGGATCCGAGGGTTCGGGGGCCGCGTTGTAAAGCCCGCCGCCCGGTGCGCCGAGATCGGGGTAGCCGCGATATTCCGCCGTGTCGAGACTGGCCTCATAGGCGTAATCCTTGTTCAGGATGCCAAAGGATTTCAGCGATTCCAGCAAAATTTCGGTATCTTCCTTGGTCAGCGCGGAATCGAGCCGCCCCTTGTCCACGGATTTCGCCAGAAGCTCGGTGATCTGGCCCACGTAGTCGGCCCAAGCATGGCCGTAGCGGATCGGCTTGCCGTCGAAGGCGGTCTGCGAATGCAGATAGGCGTTGTGGTTTTCCTGAACAAAGACTTCCAGCGGCACATTCAGCCGGTGGCAGTAGTCTAAAAGCGCCAGATGGTGGTGCGGGATGCGCCACGGACCGATGTTGATATATTGTCCCTTGGAGAATTCGACCTTTTGGGTGCCCCCGCCAAGTTCCTCAAATTCGTCGCCTCCCTTGAGGGTCCAACAGCGACCGCCGGCGCGTTTCTGATACTCGATGATCTGAACCTCGTAGCCCGCATTGCTCAGCTCCAGCGCAGCACACATGCCTGCAAGACCCGCGCCAAGTACCACCACTTTGCGCCCCTGCGGGGCTCCGGACAGTTCGAGTGGGCCTTTATAGGGGCTCTGCCGTGCATGACCCAAAGACGACATCGCATGCAGCATCGTGGAGGAGCCAGCGGCAAGGCCGATCATCTTGAGAAGATCGCGCCGAGAGGGAGGCCGGGCGTTGGAGGGGTGGGACATAACAGACCGCTCCTATTTGGAATAGTATTTCACAAGAATGTGACCTCTAAACGTCTTGTACCGGACCTTGGTTCCGGAACAATTTCTGCACCCGCCACTTTAGCCCAACCGCAGCCCCATCAGATCCAGAACCGTATTGACCTGCGCAGCCTCCCCAGGTGGCACTAAGCCGGGGGCTGGCAGCCCTTCGAGGTGGCCGAGAAAAGGATCAATGCCGGCGCCAGCATCAAGGGGGGACAAGACAATCTCGCGGACGGCCACGGTCCCCCCGCGGCGGCCAATTTGGATCTTGCCCGCGCGCAACCGGGCCCATCCAAAAGCGGCGACGAGGTCAAGTTCAAGCCGCATTTCGGTGTCGGTCCACCCCGCTTCGGCGATCCCGGTTGCGCCCCCTTCGAACGTCAGAAGGCCGGCGCCGTGGTCATCCACTGGCCAACCGAGCACGGCGCCGGTTACAGCCTGTGCGCGGCGCACCGGCCCCAACAGCCACTGCAATGCGTCGATCACATGCACCGCTTCATCTGCAAAGCCGCCATAGCAGGCCAAATGCGGTTTGGTCATCCAGCCGGAAAGATCGAGCCAATCTGCATATCCACCGTCATGCGAAAATCGCATCCGCGCTGACGTAACGGTGCCTAGATCACCCGCGCGCAGCAGGTCTCGCAGCGCCCGCAAGGCTGCATTGGTCCGCAAAAAGTAGCCGCAGTGCAGGGTCAGCCCCAGCTGCTCGGCCCGCGCAGCGCAACGCCAAGCGGCTGCCGCATGCCCCGCCAGTGGCTTTTCGACAAACACCGGCAGACCGGCCGCGAGAGCCGCGAAAATGTCCTCTTCATGAAAGGCGGTCTCGCTGCAAATCACCGCACCGCGGCATCCGATACGTGCCAGATCGTCAATCTGGATGGCCTCTGCGCCAAGTTCCTTACACAGGGCCTCGCGACGGGTGTCGTCACGGTCGAAGACATGCGAAACGGTCCATCCGCGCGCCTTGGCGTGGTCCAGATGATCGGAAAGATGAACATGCGCCCCACCAAGCAGGGCTAGTCTTTGCTGGGTCATAGGCAGATCTCCCTGTATCGTCAGTCAATTGGCTGAGGCCCACAGCGCCGGGATATCGGCGCTCATCCTTCCCGGCTGAGATCCCCTTCGACCGGATGCGCGGTGAGCGGCGGTGCCGAGCGGCGTTCGATGGTTTCGGGATCACTGCGGACCATAACCCGAAAGATCCCCCAGCCGAAAATTGCCAGTTGAAAGGCAGACAGAGCCAGAGGTAAGCCGCGCGGACCGATGAGATCCAGCATCCAGCCTGCAATGAAAGGGCCCACAGCGGCGCCGATTCCCTGCATCAATACCAGACCACCCGAGACCGCCAGAATGGCGGAGCCAGGCGCACGGTCATTGACATGCGCGATCACGATGGCCTGGGCCGGGAGGATCAGACCGCCAATGGCAAAGCCCAGCACAAGCAGCAGCATGCGCGACGGTGCGGAGAACGGGAAAGTCACCAACATCAACACCGCTCCGGCCAGCGCCAAAACAATCCCAAGGCCGCGGCGGCTGACCCGGTCAGACAGCCAGCCGAGAGGAAACTGCAGGATCAGCCCGCCGATGGTGAATGCGGCAATGAACAGAGCAATTTGTGACTGAGCGTAACCGATCTGCTGCGCAAATAGCGGCGCAAGCCCGTAGAAGGTGCCGATTGACGCGCCAACCAGTGCGGCAGCAACTGCGCCGTAGGGCGACAGCCCCCAAAGGCGCTTCAGCGAAGGCGGCTCTTGGGTCTCCTCGGCGCGAGGCCCCTCAATTCGTGTGAGAGAAATCGGCACCAAGGCCAGTGACATAACGATCGAGACAAGCACGAAGAGGATGAACTCCGCAGGATCGCCAAGATTAAGCATAAACTGGCCCGCAGCACCCGCTGCCATCCCGACCATCCCGTAGACCGCCAGCAGCTTGCCGCGCTGCGCTGAACTGACAGAGGCGTTAAGCCAGCTTTCGGTTACGATAATCAAACCAGCAAAGGCAAAACCTGTGCAAATGCGAACGGTGATCCAAACCCAAGGATTGATAAACGCCAAATGCATCAGTGCCGCAGCCGAAGCAAGCGAAGCCAAACCGGCGAATGTACGGATATGCCCTACACCATCGATCAACCGTGGCGCCGCAAAGGAACCAAGGCTGAGACCGGCAAAAAATCCTGACATAATGAGGCCAGTGGTGGCCCCGCCAAAACCTTCGAGGCCCGCACGCACCGCCAAAAGGGTTCCCTGCAGCCCATTGCTCATCTGCAAGAGTGAGAAGCCCAACAACAGAGTAAAAAGAGGCCAGATTGTACCGCGCATAGCCTTTCTTCCACCCGTCTTGTTTCAACCGCTGAACACGGCAATATGGCCCGCAAAACTAAAACGTCTATGAGGCACAGGAAAAAATCAGTCGGTCTTCGAAAGTAAAATGCCTCCCATTACGGGGTATTAGAACTCCTACCCCCTGATCCCGGGCCTTATATCTTATCTGTGCTTTTGCGAATTCTGCATTCATCCAAGAGGCGCTGACAGCCCATCGGGTTAGGAATTTTCATTGTTTCCGACAGGGGGCCAGCACACATAGAAACGTGATAATCTTATAAGTCGGAGTGGGCATCCTTTTGTAGCTCCTCTGCACAGGTCGTCTTGGTTGAAATGGATGGGCAGGCCCAGATAGGTTCCGCCCATCCCGAGGCATCCTGCGGCCACGCAAAAGGCGCGGCGGGGCAAGACTATTGCTGCGCCTCAAGATTGCGCGACCGCGTCGCAAGCTCGGTCATGAAGTCGTCGGAAGCGTAAATTTCATCCAGCGCATCATTGAGTTTCTTCGCCGCATCGGTCTCACGCAAGGCCTCAGCAAAGGCCTTGGCAGTACCAAAACCCGCAATCCCATAATGGCACATCCGTTGATACTGCGCGATGATGGCCACATCCAAAGGTGCCCCTGCCAAGTTGCTGTCGAGCGCATGTTTGCGGGCTTCTTTGACAAGCCCCTCCATGCCCTTGCAGTGTTCCTTACTCATTTCGCCGCCCAAGTCGCTCAACAGCGACTTGAGCACATCGGTATGCTTGTCGATCCCGGCCTTTGCCGTGTTTAAGCGGTCGCCCAGTTTGGAATCAGAGGCTCTGCTGGCCAGCTCACCGACCACCTCTGACATCTGGTCATTGGCCGACCATAGGTCCTGCAGTTCTTCGACATAAAGGTCTTTCAAAGTCGTCATGTGCGGTTCTCCTTTAGGCTGTTGAGGCATGGGAAGGGCCTGAGACGCAGCGCGGTAAACCCAAGCTCGGCAGCTTTGCGCCGAAAGTGTGAGCAGTATCCCGATGCTGAGCCTTAAAAGGCGGGTTCGCCTATCCATACGCTCCGAAATTGGCCCGGTAATCCACGCCTTGCATTAAATGGCTTTAAAGAGAGCGTAACTTCTGGGCGCCCGCATCGCGCAGTACCGTTCGGCAACTTTGCTCTCTATGCTTCATTCCTTCGCGGACCGTCGCTGCCCACCGGCCCCGCGCTGCGAAGGCTACAGAGGACATCCAAGCGTCGCTTTAGTTCGAAGTACGATGGCGGCGATCGCCAGCTTGCGCTACTTCGGACCGACCTTCGTCAAGACCCAGAACGTACGGCAACCACCTCAATTTCGACAAGCCATGCCGGATTGGCCAGTCCCGCTACAGCGAACACTGAGCGTGCCGGCAATTCGGGTTGTTTCTCGGTGCCAAAGTACTGGGTGTATCCGTCCATAAAGCCTTTGAAGTCCATTGCGCCGCTACCCTCGGGCGCTACGAGGTAGGCCTGCATTTTGACAATGTCCCCCATGTCGAGATCGATCTGCGAAAGTTTTTCTTCGATTGAAGCAAGAACATTTGCTGTCTGGGTAGCAGTATCTCCAAAATATTCGGCAGTGCCCTCCTCGGCATTGTCATTGGCGACTTTAGGGACCGTACCGCTGAGGTAGACTAATGTTGCATCTGCTGGAATTTCTACGGCCTGCAAAATAGGAAAGTCCGAATTTGGTAGCCGATGCCGTATAATTTCTGGACTCTGTGCGAAAGAACCAGTTGCGGCGAAAACCATGACAATGGTGAGCGAGGCAATAAGCTTAGAAATCATTCGTGTTCCTCCCTGTTCTGATCTGTTGGTTGGGTTGGGCGAGCGTCTTTCACTGTATCAAGTGTGCCATCTGCATCGTAGTCGTTGCCCAAATTGGTTTGGATGTAATCGGTGATGGCAAGCACCTGTCTGTCATCAAGGAAATGGCCAAAACTAGGCATGGCAGCCTGGCCATTAATAATGATGTAGGTTGCGTAGCCTGCATATTCGAGGTTGGGGTTGCCGCTCAGCGCAGGATATTTTCCGGCTCCGATAGCCCCTGCGCCAGTTGACATATGACAACCTGAGCATAGCGTTTGATAAAGATCTTCGCCATCTTCGCTAACATATTCTTCTACCCACTCTCCGCCGTCCGCCATTGCGGTGATGTCGCGCTCTTGCGGGCGGGCCTCGATTTCAGGAGGTTTCTTGTCCGTTTCTGTTACTTGAGCGGAGTTCGAATTGTTGTTGCTGTCTTGGGCATCTAAGGAATGCGCACCCAACATGCCTACGATTGTAGCCGTGATAAAAGTCTGTCGCATTGCTTCACCCATTGATTACTTTGTCATGAAGGCGCGAGATTGCATCTAGGGAGGACAGGATCGCGCCCTCCTGCCAAGCGGGCAAAAAGGAAAGATGCTCGCCTGCGCAGACAACGCGATTGTCGATCCTGATTGCTTCCTCATAGTTATCCCGGTTTTCCCAAACGCCAGAACAGCCGAGCACCCACGGCACTTTATGCCACACCACGCTCACGCCGGTTTTAAACTCATCGCGATACTGCGGGTGGATCTTGGCACCCTGCCGCAGCGCCCATTCCAGACGTTCCTCAGGTTGCATTGCGTTGAACTTGTAGGAGTTCTCTCCGCGCCATGTATAACCGCCCAGGAGCACGCCGGGTCCGTCAGAAAAATAGCCCGTCGAAGGGTAGCTGATCTGCCCGATTGCCAGATCGGTATAGCTGATACCACCATAGATATCATCGTCTTCCTCCCAAAACCGGCGCTTGAACTCGAGGCCCCATTTAGTGGAGCCGTTATAATACATAGAGTTGACGGCGGTTGCCAAACCGCCGGATAGGTTGTGGTCAATTTGGCCTAGGATCGAAAAGGGGATTGTGCAGACGCAATAGTCAGCCTTGCTGGTTGTCTGCCCCCCACCGGCGGTATCTTCCCAGGTAACGGTGACGCCATTCTCGTCCTGCTGCAGCGAGACGACCTTAGCGTTATAGGTAATGAGTTCACCGACTTCGCGTTCAAACCCTTTGGCTATCCCATCCATCCCACCGACGGGTTGGAACATCGGCGCTTGATGGTCGACGGTCTCATGCGTGGCAAGATATTCCCACAAACGCGACTGCAACACCTCTTGTGGATTATGAAGGTCAGATGCCGTCGGCACAGCATCGGCGCCCCCTCCCGGTTGCTTCTCGTAACCTCGGTAGTTGCTGGTCTCCAGACTTTTTACATATTCATTCTGCTCATTGAGAACGCCAAAAGCCCGTAGGCTTTCCAATAGGACCTCACGGTCATCTGCCGTAACGACCTCATCAAGATGCCCGTGGTTGACGGCTTTGCCCAACAGCTCGGAAATATGTCCGCGATAGTCTGCCTTAATTTCTTTCAAACGTTGCGGTTTGCCGCCATACGCATCGGACCGGTGAAGATACGAATTATAGTTTAGCTGAATAAACGGTTCAAGCGGCACCCTAAGCCTTTTGCAGTAATCCAATACAGCATGGTGATTATGTGGAAGCCGCCAGGGACCAGGGTTAATGTAGTTACCTGCAGCAAAGTCGACGTTCTGGGTCGCGCCACCGAGCTCAGTGTAGCTATCACCCGAGCGCAAGGTCCAACAGCGTCCGCCTGCCTTTTCCCGAAACTCAAGCACTTCAACTTCATAGCCAGCCGTGCGCATCTCATAGGCGGCAGTAAGGCCCGCAAGTCCTGCTCCGAGGATCAAGACTTTGGTTCCCTGGGCATCACCATCCAGTTTGATAGGCCCGCTGTAATCAGAAGCTGCAGCAAAACCCATAGATGCCATCGCATGGTACATGGCGGTACTGCCCGCGACAGTTCCGATCATAGCCAGCAGGTTGCGGCGCGTAATCTCACTCATCGGGACCCCCGGAAGCCGGTTTGCTTTCGTTCACTTGGTCCGCATCCAATCCGTCATCCGGATCAGCTTTCCCGACCTGTTCGAATAATACCGCCATCCGGGCTGAAGCTTTTCCCGGGTTCTTCACCTCCATGGCCTGATCAAGATTTGGAAGGTTTGGGCCTACCTCAACGAGGCCAACCATGCCAAGTGCGTAGTGGGGAAGACACTTAATTCCGTACACACCGGGCTGTTCAAATGTGACGGAAATCTCCTGATTGATCTTGCCCTTAAACGCCTCAGCCCCTTCGGGCATCATGCCAAGGATGCTTTCAGCGTTGTGGCTTTTGTCAGTGGGAAGAAATGTCACCGTATCGCCCGGCTCCACTTTCAAGTAGGCAGGTTCGAATACCATTCTTTCGCCATCCGGCCCGACGTTAAGCATCTCCACTTCATGCTCGGCAGCTCCTGCTGCCGAAACGAACCCGACTGAGATGATTGCAGCAACTGCTAAGATTACTTTTCGCATGATTTTCCCTCCTGATTGAGTACACCTCTGAAGAGGCATACGTCTTCGATTTCGTTCTGGAACAAACTGTTAAATCTGATCTGCCAACGGTTCCGATCGTCGCGGCACATCGTTCCCATTCCTTATTGTTGTTCTATCTGCGTACCGGAATGGGCCCGCGCCTTGCCGAGGCTGGGTTTCTGCCCAAGAGGCTCAACCTGTTCGCGTTTGCTGAACTCACTGCGTCCGTCCAGCGAGGGGCCTGACGTCCAACGCCCTTCCGGGGTCGGCTCATCCAGCGAGGTATTGAGGAAGTAATAGGAATGTTCGGTGGCTTCATGCTCTTGCGGGGTCGAATTGGGTATCGGCATCTGCGCCTCAAGCCCCCCGAGCTCCTCGATCACGGCCATCCACTGTTGCTGGTGCATGGTGTCACGGGCGATGAGAAAAGACAGCATATCTTTCATTCCGGAGTCTTCAGTCATGTTGTAAAGGCGCGAGGCCAAGACACGTCCCCCGCTCTCGGCAGTGACATTGGCCATCATGTCGGCCGCGAGATTGCCCGTGGCATAAACATGGCTCATGTCAAAGGGCACCCCGTTGGCATTTACGGGCATTGCCGACAGGCCGGAGGACAGGATATGTCGCGGATTGGCCCCGCCCATGATCGCATTCACAACCGGGTCTTTCGCGGCCTCTTCTTGGGCTGTCAGCGGGGCCCCTTCAAGGTTAAGCGCGACAGCATGACCCAAGAATTCAATATGGGACAACTCCTCAGTCGCAGTCATCATCAGCATATCGCGATACTTGTCGTCCCCACGAGCCCCCATGGCTTGAAAAAAATACTGCATCGCAACCCGGATTTCTCCTTCGATGCCGCCAATTGCCTGTTGTAGATATTTCGCGAATTGAGGGTCAGGCTTATCTACGCGCACTTGATACTGCAGTTTACTAGAATGGTGAAACATTCCTCTTCTCCTTTCTATAGGGATTTCGAACACACCTTCATCGAAAGAAGGGTCGTTCACATATTTCAGGGTGTCTAACCCCGAGAAGCGAATTTTCCGCCTGTGGATGGGTCCAGCAGCCTGGAAAGAACGCAGTTAGTTATCTTCTTGTTCTGGTCTCCATTCTATTGTGGCAGAGTCTAGGGTCCCTCCCCAAAGCGCGCTAATGAGCGTAATTTACCAGCGCACGGCGCTAGCCCGGATAAATGAACAGTGGCCTTTGTCATTCGCGCGGCCTTTCGACGAGCTATAAAGGCAATGATACTTTCAGCGCGCCCAACGGAAACAAACGGAGTAGAAATTGCCCCGAGATTGACTAGGAAGGTATATTTGCGTCTTCGGTCCCTCGGGTAATTGAGGCCACAACGATTTCCATCAGGCCCACCAACAGATGCGGCCACCAGATCAACTCGGCAAACCCAAAGAGCCAAGGCGATGCCGCCAGCAGGATACCGGCCGCGATATCTGTCCCGAGATGGACTTTTAGGGGGATCAGTTTGGCCACGCTCAATTCGTACCTTGTAATAAGGCTCATTAAGATGATTGCAGCACCAATCAACTGTGGCAGAATTTGCGCGGTTCCGCCATTCGCAAATCCGAATAAATAGGGAGCTGCAATCAGCAAGGCACCTGTAAGATAGTCGATGACGCCATGCGTTTTAGTGGTGATCATATCGGACCTCCTGTGTGTTAAAACTTCATTGCGTAATATCACTCTAACCTCGGATTCCTGGCAGGGTTCCGGGTCAGAATAGTTTCCATACGCTTCCACTGAAATTGGTCAGGATTCTCGGGCTCTGCATTAAACGAGTTTAATATTTTGCGGGATTTGGGGAGCTGTGACCCGCGCAAGTACTGAGCATGATCCGATAAAGGAGGTAAGCCCTTTTGCCAGAACTAGCCCAGTCTGGAACCCGTCCAAAGGCCCCGCGTTGAGGCCGAAAGGAGGACCCGAGATGCAAAAAACGGAAGGCGCCCTGACAGATATCGTGGCCGAGCTGGAAAACGCTGCGGAGGAGGAGAAGGGAAAAAAGGTCAAAGTCGGCCATATGATTGATGCGCTGGACCATCGCGGCTACGGCCCCGCCCTTGCCGTTCTGCCGCTAATCGAGATTTCTCCGCTTGGAGGTATCCCAGGCTTTCCCACTCTACTGGCGCTGCTCTTGGCCGCGATTACGATCCGCCTCTTGATAGGATATGATCATTTCTGGGCCCCTGACTGGCTGCGTCGCCGTAGGCTCTCTTCCGATCGGGTGATCAAGGCGGTGAAATGGCTGAAACCGGTGTCGCAAAGGATTGATGCAAAGCTTCATGAACGCTTGTCTCGCTTCGCAGGGTCCGGCGCACGACGCGCAGCCGGCATCGTCATTTTAGGTCTTCTTTTGACTGTCCCACCGCTTGAGATCGTGCCATTCGCCACGACGGGCCCGATGATCGTCATTTCCTTGTTTGGACTCGGCCTTCTCTACCGCGACGGGCTATTGATGCTCTTGGGATTTGCCGGCTCGATAATCGCAGTGGCAGCAGGACTATGGGGATTTCTGGGGACCGGTAGTTCTTCAGGCTGATGCCGGACAAGATTGCAGCTTCAAACCATTTTTGGGGGGTTCTTAAAGACCTGCCCTTCATACTCACGGCTGTTGGGCACCCGCACCGCAATGCGGATACCCAGGATCACCGCAGTTTAGTTTGAGCCACCTTTATGACCGGCTTCGCGCGCACGTTCGGAGCCTTTCTCGAAGCTGCCAGAGGAGGCTTCACCACCCTTCTGGCCAGCTTCGCTCGCGCGCTCGGAGCCTCTGTCGAAATTGCCAGAGGAGGCTTCGCCCCCTTTGCGGCCCGCTTCCTGTGCGCGATCGGAACCCTGCTGGAAGCTGCCCGAAGAGGCTTGTCCGCCTTTGCGCCCGGCATCGCGCGAGGCTGCGCCGCCGGTGAACTGTCCGGTTGCGTCGCGATCACTGGATTGGTTCGTGTTGTCAGCCATGATTTACCTCCTTTTGCTAATGGTGACACGACAGAAACAGGAAGATTGCGCGAGGGTTCCAAGCGGAAATGGCCGAAAAGACTTCATGGAACGGTGTGGGCCAAAATTCGCCGTCATAGGTGCTGCTTGCTGAATTCAGCCAGAATAAATCGGGTGGCTCGGGCGCAATAGAAAGCGCAGCACTGAACAATGCTGCGCCAAAGTATTTGCCGATTTGTCTGGGCACTGGTGGCGGCGTTTCACCACCCCCAAGCTTGGTCAATTTCTTGACGGGATTCGAGTTGATCTTGGCTTAGACGGGTCACGAATGCCACATCGCCAAGATTGTCTCCAACGATGCGAATGTCTTTCATGTCGATGAATACGGCCTTATCGCCAATATCGAGCCAGCCGCCAACCTCTGCGACCAAACCGGAAATCTCACCATTTCGCGAAACAACGATATCCTCCACTTCCCCGATCTCTTCCCAACCGGGATCAACCTTGCTGTAGAACTCAGTGCCAGACCATTCGGTTTCCTCATAACCCTCTGCTAGGGAGTATATCTCTCCTCCGATCATTCCTTCAGCCCGCAACGTATTCTGCGAGGTCTCTGAGGAAACGATTCCACTATACGTTCTTTGATCACCCAGATGCTGCTCAGCGGTCGCAGCCCCGGTGGCTGAAATCGTCAGCGCTAGAGTAAAAGTGGCAAAACGCTTCATGATGAAATACCTCCATTATCTTACTCCATCATATCTAAGAACAACCTGACGGTGAGGATGTTCCGACAGAGTTGCCTTCCCTTTCTACACAGCGCTATCGGTCTCTTTTGCATCCGAAAATACTGTTTCCGAGTCCTCGTTTTGCTGTACGCTTCTAGCCGTAGTTGAAGTTTTGAGAGGATCGCGCGGATTGGGCACGACCGCGCGCCCAGGTACTTGGCCATCATCCCCCGTGATCAAGCGCGCGCCCCGGTCATATGTCAGATAGCGCCAAAGCCATTGCATCGATACGATGAGCCTGTGCTGAAGTCCAACGAGCAGGTAGATATGCACAACTGCCCAGGCGAGCCAAGCAAACCAGCCCTTGATGGTATGGCCCGCCGTTTCAAAGACTGCGGCATGACGCCCGACAATCGCGGTATTGCCTCGGCTTTTATAGCGAAACGGAGGCAGTGGCGTGCCGTCATGGATTTGGGCGGCAAGAGCGCGTCCAAGATGGATACCCTCTTGCTTTGCCACCTGAGCCAGTCCTGGGAGCGCTCTGCCATCCTCTCCGGAGAGTGCGGCCATGTCACCCACGGCGAATACGCCCTGCCGGCCCGGCACCGCCAAGCTCCTATCGACCGCTATGCGGCCCGCCTTGTCGGTTTCGCCCAACTGTCGTGCCAGGGGGGATGCTGAAATGCCTGCCGCCCAGATGATAAATCCGGTCGGAATTTCTTGACCTGCGATGCTGACCGAGGACGGGCCTACGCCATCGACAGACTGCCCGGTGAGCACCCGCACGCCCAGTTGCTCCAGCCTTTGGCGAGCGTAGGTGGAGACTTCTTCTGAAAACCCCGACAGGATCCGAGGTCCTGCTTCTACCAAGGTAACTTGCGTGGCGTCCGGGTGGATACTCCGGAAATCTCGGGCAAGCGTGTAACGGCTCAGTTCTGCAATTGCACCGGCGAGTTCCACGCCAGTGGGTCCCCCGCCGATGATCGCGATACTCAACAGTCGCTTTTGTTCTTCTACGTCTGCGCTGCGCTCCGCGCGCTCAAAGGTCAAAAGCAGCTGCGATCTGATGTAACGGGCATCTTCAATCGACTTTAGGCCGGGCGCCCATTTGGCCCAATCATCATGGCCAAAATAGCTTTGTCCGGCGCCACAGGCCATGACGAGGTAATCGTAGACAAACCTTTGGCCACAATTCAGCTCCACCGTTTGCGCAGTGGTGTCGATCTGGGAAACCTCACCAAAGATTACTTGGACGGACGGATAGGGACGCAATATTTTGCGAATGGGCTCGGCGATATCCACGGCCGAGAGCGCGGCGGTTGCGACTTGGTATAGCAAAGGCTGGAACAGGGGGTGGTTGCGCCGATCAATCAAAGTGACTTGAATGTTGGCACGCCCAAGCGCTTTGGCCACTTCCAAACCTGCAAAGCCGGCTCCGACGACCACGACGCGACCGGAAGATGCGTTAGATCGGGATGGCTGCATTAAAAGGCACTCCTCTCTTTAAAATTTCGTTCCTTGTGACGAAGATAAGACAAAGCTGTCTTTAGGGAGATTTTGGGGCTCCAATATCCCCCCAAGGGGAGGATATGAGGGCCAACAAAACCGTTCTGAGAACCGCCAATCAGACGGCAAGCAAGATAGAGACCGATGAAGCGTATCCGCACGCAGGCTGTGGGACCGCGTATTCGGCGAGCCCGGCCGTACTGATAGATAGCAAGGCCTATGATGCGGTCGTGATTGCGCTTAACCTTATGCCGCTTAACCGCCTATGAGAGTACCGCCATTCGGGTGCAACACTTGCCCGCTCATATAGGAGGAATCTTCGCAGGCGAGGAACAATAATGAGGGTGCGACCTCATTGGGCTGACCGGGTCGCCCTAGAGGGGCGTTCTGGCCGAAATCCTCAACCTTATCGGCAGGAAAGGACGCTGGGATCAGCGGTGTCCAGATCGGCCCCGGCGCTACGCCATTCACCAGAATACCTTTGGGCGCGAGCTTACTGGCCATAGCGCGCAGGAAAGACAGGATCGCGCCTTTGGTCGAGGCATAGTCAACCAATAGGTCCTGCCCCTTATAGGCCGTAACCGAGGTCACACAAATAATCCTCGCCCCTTCCTTCAGATGAGGTAATGTAGCCTGCGTCATTAGGATCATTCCGATAATATTTGTACGAAAAGTCCGCTCAATCTGCGCCTCTTCGATGTCTTCAAGACTGTTCTGCGCATGCTGTTCGCCCGCGTCATTGACCAGAATGTCGATCTTGCCGAAGGTCTCAATGGTATTGTTTACTGCATCTCGGCAAAACTCTTTCAGGCCTACATCACCCTCAAGCAATAATGCCCGGCGGCCTTCTGCTTCGACCAATTGTTTGGTTTTTTCGGCATCACGGGTCTCATTGCGGTAAACAATGGCCACATCCGCACCTTCGCGGGCAAAGAGCAAAGCCGTGGCTCGGCCGATGCCGCTGTCGCCCCCCGTGATGAGCGCAATCTTATCCTTGAGCCGGTCCGAGCCGCGGTAACGCGGCGCATAGTCGGGCTCCGGATCCATCCTGTGTTCCTGACCAGGCTGATCTTGCGGGCTATCAAGAGCTTCAAAATTACGATTTGTCATGACCCGTTCCTTTCTTGCGGGTGCCCAACGCACGGGCTGTCAAACATATGGGGTTACTTGAGTAGCAATGTTCGCTCGTGCGAAATGGTTTCCAAATCGGAAAGAAATGAGAAAAATCTCGCGCATTGCGATAGGCCGCTGCGACTATCTTTCGGCTAAGATCCTGTTTCGTTTGACGAGGACAACACCACGCTTCTTGGCATCCAGCTGGCTATGATCTTTGCGCCGCTATTGACCTCACGCCTCCCAGCCCCCATGTGGCGCAACGTCGGCGATCGAGGTGACGACGGTGCCATTGCGCGTCACCCTTGGACCGGTTCTCTCCGAGGCCAACCCTATAAATGCTAGGGCGGCACCCGGACAAAGCAACCGCGTTGGAAGCGCGTTCAGTTAAGCGTCTCCTCCAACATGGATAAAGCCGTCGCGAGACATTTCTCCCGGATGAAGTCGCGTCCGATTTTGCCGAAGGATTCGACCTGGTGAACTGTCTTGTAGCCCCGGCGAGCCAAAGCAAAATGAACAAGACCCTCTTCATCTCCCTCCCCGCCCGGACCGGCGAAACCGGTGGTAGAGACTGCGATATCAGCTCCTGAGCGCGCCAAGGCGCCCTCGGCCATGGCACGTGCAGTGGGTCGAGACACCGCGCCGAAGTCCCGAAGCACTTTGTGGTCGACACCCAAGAGTTCCTGTTTCGAGAGGTCGGTGTACGTTACGAACCCGCGTTCAAAAGCGTGCGAAAGACCTTCGATATCGGTCAAAAGCGCGGCCAGCAGGCCACCGGAGCAGCTTTCAGCGGTGGCAAGTTTCATCTCGCGATTGCAAAGTATTTTCAATACCGCCTCAGCGCGTTGCGCCAGTTGATCCTGCGAATGTCTGTTGCTTCTTTGCATAGTCAAAGGTCCTGTGCCGTCTCCTAACCTTAAACCGCCCCCCTCGGCGTCGGTTCCCCACAAGGGTGATTGTCACTCCGCTACGCCTCGCCACGCGACATTTATTGGTCCTTCGCAGCCGCGCGACATTGTGATTGCGGGATGGGGCTGGGCGCGGCATGGCACTATAGGATTGAGCCGAAGCCTTCCCTGAACACTAGGTGATCCAATACCTCGTTAAGTTCGAGCCCCCTTCTCATAGGCTCTTCCAAGTCGCCTTCTGTCTTTCGCAAGACACGCCGGTAGCGATCGAATGCAGCAAAGTCGCGAGGGTGTTGATCCGGTAAAAGCCCCAGCAGGCGGGCCGAGCATGCATGCGCGGACAGAGCATCCAGCCAGTCTGATGCCGTGGCCTGACCCTCGGCTTGGACACCATTTTGGAAAAGCAACGAGTCCACCCGCTCAAAGGGCCCATGAGCGCTCAGAAACCCGTCCAACTTCGCCAGCGTTTTTTGGTCATTGAACACCGCCCAATAGGGTGCCGCGCCGCTGCGGTGGATGAAGGCCGGGGCAAGCATGTTGAAGTTGGTTACGAACAACCGCTGTTTCCTGTCCCTCATAAATAGGCGCGATATCGGGCCGCTGAGGTCCTGTGGGGCCTCATAGGTGAGACGCACCACACGGGCACCGAGTGAGTTGGCGAGCTCTTGAATATCTGCTGTCAGGGCGGCGTCGTATCCCCACTCGGCTTCAGGCCGAGGCTGCCAGTCTTCGCTGGCCGAATAGCCGAAGCGTTCAAGAAGATCTTCCGGCGCGACGGCTCCATACCCACCCAGCTGGAAAAAATGGTTCTTCCCGAGCTGGCGGGTGGGCCAGTGGTAATCGCAGCCCGTGATAAAGATCGTCCCTCCCGGGGTGAGTCGGCTGCGAATGAATTCACGGTAAGCTTCCGGCAATCTGCGCCATTTCAGCCGCAGATAGGCCGCCTGCGCCGCATTCCCCCGATCGTTCAAAGGGTCGTGCATCTGATGGATCGCAATATCTGGAAAGCATGCGGCCAGCTTGTCGCTCATCTGCCGCCCATGGGTGATCACGGCATCAATATCGTCAGGGTCTACCTGACGCCGGACCAGCGAAAGCAGGGTTTGCGGAAAATAGGGCGCGCCCAAGCCTGCCGCGAGATCCGTCACTGCTCCATTGGCCGCGCCGATAAAGATCGAATTGGTCCTTTTTCGGCTCTCATATTGGGACGTGACCCAGCGGGCGGCCAATGGTCCATCGTCGCGGCTTAGGTTTTCCACCCGAACCGCCTCATTGGCAGCACCAAGGCTGAACAAGCGGCTGCGCAACCCGGGGGAGATGTACTGGCTGGCTCGTGCGATCACATCAAAGCGCTTTGGCATGGCCAGCCCGACAGTCCCTTGACCGTCCAAGGCGGCTGCCAAAACACGGACCATGGTCGAGGCAGAATCAAATTGCCCGATCTTAGGAGACGCCACAGGGTCTATCATCCGGCTGCGTTCGCATGGCCTTTCTCTTCTAACGGAAACTCGATCTGAACGCTGAGGCCCTCGGCGCTGAAAGTGGTCTCGAGTTGCCCGTTCAACTGCTGCTCAACCTGCCCTTCGATCAGGACATAGCCAAAACCATTCTTTTCAGGGGTCTCCAGCCTTGGTCCATCGCGTTCTTTCCACGTCAAGACAAGCCGCTTGCCAGCCAGCTTCCAGCGCACCTCCAAAGTGCCCTCATGGTTCGCCAAAGCCCCATATTTGATGGCATTGGTGGAAAGCTCATGGATGACCATGCTTACGGCCAGCGCCTGTGTGGGCTCCAGATCCAAATTTGGGCCGCTGTAATGCACCCGGTCACCGTCAAAAGGTGCCATTTCATCCTTTATGATGTCGCGGATGCCCACGGTGGTCCAGAAACGCTCAGACAAAAGGCTATAGGCCCGTGCCATGCTGTGCAGACGCTTCACCAGGCCCTCAAGGGCCTCCGGCTCGATCGACTTGCTTCGCAGTGAGGTTTTGACCAGGGTTATTATGACCGCGAGCATGTTTTTAACGCGGTGATTCAGCTCTGCTATCAACACCTTTTGGTGCTCTTCCGCCTGCGCCAGCGTGGTGACGTCTATAAGCGTGACCACAGCCCCTTCCACATGTTCGTTACCTGAAAGATAAGGCGTGATGCGCACCAGATAATGGGTTTGTTCGTCTTCGCGTAAAAGCCGGTGCTCATAGATTCCGCCGGTTTCAAAGACCTCGCGGATATGATCTTTCAGCTCGGGATAGTCGCCCACACTCGCCAGTTCTGGCAACGGACGGCCAAGGTCAGCGGCCCTGAGGTTGAACAGCTCTGCTGCCGCGGGCGTAAAGTTGCGAATAACCAGATCGCCATCGAGAAAGACCGTCGCAATCTGTGTGGCATCAAAGAGGTTGCGCAGGTCGGCATTGGCGTGATCAAGCTCCTCAATCTTGCCGTTCAACTCTGCGTTGATGGTGTTCAGCTCTTCGTTGAGGGACTGCATCTCCTCCTTAGAGGCTTCAAGTTCCTCATTGGTGGATTGCGCCTCTTCGTTGACCGAGACCAATTCTTCATTCGACGATTTCAGCTCTTCTAATGCGGTTTCGTATTCTTCGACTGTGGACTGAAGCCGCTCATGCATCTCGCGCAATTCGGTCTCGGCCGCTTCGTTCTGGGTCGTATCGACCGGCACTGACGCGGGGGGCGTCGCGGCCTCGGACATCTCAAAAAAGACGATATATAGGCGTTCCTGCTCGCGGCCACTGCGCAACGGTTCAACCCTCAGGTTGAGATATTGCACCTCCCCCGAAGGCAAAGTGATGCTGACATTGCGGCGATGCTGGGTTTGCCGGGTTTCGACGGACTGGCGCAGGATCGCGCGAAGCTCCAGACGCAGATCCCGTGACACCATTTCGAGCAGTTGGCGCGAGGGCACGCCGCGTGGCATTTCCAAAAAGCGTCCTGTGCCTGCGGAAACAAATTCCAGTTCGCCGTCTTCTCGGACCACCGCATGCGCCGGCACAAAGCGTTCAAGGATATGCCGCTCGACACGGTGCCGCAGTTGCATCTCTGTGAGCCCCTCCGAAGAGCCAGGTCGCGAAACCTTGTTAGTGCTCATTTGCTGCAGCGCATTGCCCGGGCTCCAGCGGCGGTTTGCCTGCTCCTTTGATTGGAAAATTCGGTGCTTCTTGTCCACCGTCTGGAACAGCGTTCCAAACTGGCTGATGCTCTCTGAGGTGCCCAGAAACAGGTAGCAGCCGGGCTTCAGCGCATAGTGAAAGGTTGGAATGACCTGCCGTTGCAAATCGGCGCCAAAATAAATCAGCAGATTGCGGCAGGACACCAGATCCATCCGCGAGAACGGCGGATCGCTGATCACGTTATGGGGCGAGAAGATGCACATCTCGCGGATCTTCTTGGACACCACATAGCTTGCGCCGTCGCGCTCGAAAAAGCGTGACAACCGTTCCGGGCTGACCTGGCGCAGCAACTGTTCGGGGTATCTGCCATGGCGCGCCACTGACAGCGCAAGGTCGTCAATGTCCGTGGCAAATATCTGCACCGGGACCGCAAGCCCCTCGCCATCAAGATACTCCCTTACCAGAATGGCGAGTGAATAGACCTCTTCGCCTGTGGTGCAGGCGGGCACCCAAATCCGCACCGGGGACTTGTCGTCTCGCTCGCGGCAGATCTTTGGGATGACTTGTTTTTCCAACGCCTCAAAGGCATCGGCATCGCGAAAGAAGTTTGTGACGCTGATCAACAGGTCGCGGAAAAGCGCATTCACTTCCTCATTGTCCTGCTTAATCAAGTCACAATAGCTTTGCAGATCCTCGCACCCCCGCACCTGCATCCGTCTGGACACGCGACGAAAAAATGTCTTGCTCTTATAGCCTGCAAAATCATGGCCGGTCACCTCGCGCAGAATAGTAGCGATCACCGACTGGACCTGCTTTGGAGACGACTGCTTGTCCGTATCAGAATCAAAAGCCAGCGCCTCGAGTGCCGCCCGGCCATCGCGCACCTCAAGGAGCTTTTCTCCCATGTCACCGGCGGGAAGTGCAAAATCCACGAAGCCGGTCGAGATGGCGCTTTGGGGCATTTCTGAGTTGAGAGGCGGGCCGCCGTCGGCAACTTGAGCGAAAGTAACGCCGCCCTGTTCCTTGATGACCTTGACCCCAAGGGTTCCGTCGCCATCCCCGCCGGAGAGCACAACACCTGCCGCATTGTCTTTTTGGTCTTCGGCCAGAGCACTGAAAAACAGATCGACAGGTTGGTACTCCCGCACGCCGGTAGTGAGAGTATGTAGCTGCAGCCTGCCGTCTTTGATCAACAAATAGGTCTTTTGCGGCATCACATAGACAGTTCCCGCGCGAACCCTCTCATTGTCATCAGGGACCCGAACGGTCATGTCCGTCTTGTGCTCCAGCACTTTATGCAGCTGGCTTTCGCGCTCTGGGTTGAGATGCGTCACCACCACAAAGGCCATGTCAGCTTGTGCTGGCACGCCTTTGAAAAACTGCGACAAAGCATCGATCCCCCCTGCAGAGGCGCCGATACCGACAATAAACGGAAGGTCATTATTCATGGGCAAAGGGTACGGAGGCGAACACAGAATATCCATAGGGTTTCGTTATAGAGCATAGGCAGATTGGCGCTCAAATATGCCATAGCCCATCCTGAGCTTCGGTTTTTTAAACCGCTTTAATGTAGCGCGTCGCAAATCGCAGAAATCTTGGCCTCAGCAGCCTGCGTGAACCGCGCAGACTGAGACAACTTCAATGGAGGAACGAAGATGGCTGACCGAAATTACCAATCTCAAGGATCCTATGATCAAGCGCGCCGGCGCGACCGGAACGCGGACTGGGACCGCGCGGAATACCAAGATCGCAATCAAGGCTATGTGGGCCGCGACGGGCTGCAAACGCAGCAATATGCCGAAGGCCCCGATGCGCGCTATCGCCGGGGCCAGGGCGAACAACCCTACGCCAATCATGATGACGACCAATCGCGCCGCGGCGGATGGCAAAGCGGGCGTTGGGGCCAAGGCGATCAGCTGGGCCAGGATATGGACCAATACGGCGGCCAATCCACGCAGGGCGACTACGGGTATGAACGGCGCGGCCAAATGCAAGACATGCGCCCTCAGGGTGGATATCAGAGTGGTTTTGCGCAGGGCCGAGGGGGCTATGGTTCAGATTGGGGAGATGGTCGGCAACAGGACAGTTTTCGCAACAATCAAGGCTGGCAGGGCGGCTCAGTCGGCAAGGATAACCAACGTTCGGGCCAATCGCATCGGGGACGTGGCCCCAAGAACTACCAACGCTCGGACGACCGCATCTATGAGGACGTCTGCGACCGGCTTTCGGATGATGATCATGTGGATGCGTCAGATATCGAGGTCTCAGTCTCCGACCGAGAAGTCACGTTGTCGGGCGAAGTCGATTCAAAGCAGGCCAAGCGGCATGCCGAAGATTGCGCTGATGGCTGTTCTGGAGTTGAGCATGTGCAAAACAATCTGCGGGTGCGGAAATCCCAATCCAACGCCGCCACGGAAGACGCGACGACAGCAAGTGAGGTTTGACGGCTATCCCTAGACTAATAACTATCTGGCCGCGCCTGCCTGGCGCGGCCTTTTTCAGTTTCCGTCCCAGCCGTCCTGTTCATCCATTTTCATTAAAGGCACACTGCGCGAAACTGCAGCAGGTTTGATACAGCTGTGCTGTCTGGATGAGTCAGCCCAGTTGGCAGGCGGCGTGTCATGAAGAAGAATGTCGGAGGGAAACCCCAGGGAGTGTCATGAACTTTGTGTATCTGGCCTGGCCCATGCGG
>CESC01025649.1_pt1 | contig 25467 bp, 52 predicted proteins | sample 531131 | NCBI WGS metagenome assembly CESC01 (sample SAMEA2621295, study PRJEB7988) | marine metagenome | biome: marine biome (ENVO:00000447); feature: mesopelagic zone (ENVO:00000213); material: "saline water (ENVO:00002010), including plankton (ENVO:xxxxxxxx)" | depth 800 m
ATACAACTTGTTCAATCTGTGCGCCGCTATGCTTTCTAGCATTCTTGGCATACGGAACCAGTTCATCTACTGGCAAATACTCAATCTTAAGTGACACCCTGCCAACCTCACTTTTTACTGATCGTTTTTATCTATCAAAAATCTAGCGTTAACCTAATTTTCTGAGCGTACAGCTAGACGAATCTCGGGGTTGCTAACACCCGTTCTTTTTTGAAGCCCCCAAAGTACCTACGGCATTGATCTGCACCGTCATGGTGCGCCCACAGGCCACGACTGGCGCGGCCTCTAGCAGCATGTCTCCGCAAAAACTCACAATATATACTCCCTGATCGCCTCTATCTTGCCCTTTTCAACCAGCACGACCTCAACCCCAGCGGCATTCGCCAGGGCAATGAGGTTGTCTAGCTTGGCGCATTTCCTGCCATTTAGCCAGTCATAGACACCACGCTGTGTAAGGCCTGATTGCTCCATGGTCTTACACACACTACCCTTTGGTATCGTGCTGATTATTTTCCTTACGGCCTCGCTGGTATTAATCACGCTTGGCCTCTGCGCTTAGCTTTACGCTTACGCTGCTTTGCTTGGTAGCCATTAACAGGCTTTTTATAATCGCTCATATCGATCGGTGCATACTGCTTTCTTTTTACCGGATGCTTTGGCTTATCTTCAACCATCACTTCATGACCCATATTAGATAGCGCATGAATCATCGCCGCTTTTATAACTCCACCGCCTAGAACAGAAACACGCTTACCCATTATCTCGATCCCTTCTTCTTTTGCCCATGTCTAAAAGAGCTTTGAACTTATCAATGGCCGTTCTCACATCGGTTTTTGGAATGCCTGTGTCAACCAGTGCTATTCGGTTATGGTTCCAGTCAACATGCCAACCGTAATTACTGCCACATTTTTTATTAAATTCAGCATTACAATTATCAAGCAAATCGAGGCGATCCTTGTCTAGCTTTAACTCATTATTTTTTACAATAAGCTCAGCGTTAATTTGTTCCAGATCCGCCACACGCTCATTAGCCTTTGCTAGTTGATCAACCAAGTCATTGTGATCGCATGAGCAGGCACAACAGTTTGGATCGCGCATATTTCTTGACTTGTATGCTTCAATACAGGTGCATTCTAATTTATCACTCATGCTCACCACCAATCTTAGGAAGCCTTTCAATTTTAATTAAAAAGCTTTCGTTAGTGTCAGTGTCAAAAGCCATAAGCATTTGCATATCTTCGGAGCTATCTCTGAAGCATCGAATAGATACATTTCTACCTGACAAATCATCTAAGCTAAAAGTTTTCAGCTTAGAAACATCAATATAGTTTTTCATGCGTTACCCACCCACAAAGCCAAGCCAACACACGCGATCAGATAGCAAGCCACTATGATCAATTCTCTTTTCTGTTTCCTGTCCATTCCTGTCACCTTTGAATAAAAAAGGCCGCTAAGGGCGCTATACTTCCCAAGCCTCTTATTAGTACATCGTAAAAGCAGGCAAACACCTAATAAGAAACAACACGCATCATCAAAAGATAGTCTTTAAAAGCGGCCTATAAACTTTCACAAACCAGACAGCTTAATAACTAAGCCAATGGCTACTATTGCCAAACAAAGTACAAAGGCTTGCTTTGTACGATCAATATCACTACTTCTTCTTTTCATGTCTTAGGCTCCATGCCACAAACTGCGTAGCGTTATTTTAAATTAATCGCCCCCGATTAATCAGGCGCTTTGCTGAAACTTTAGATACTGGGTAAGCGTATGTAACACCATTCGGATAGGTTCGCCCATATTCAACCTGAACAGCCAGCGCATGTAATACGATGTAAAGCTCTTTCCACATATACATTTGCTACTTCCTTTTTGTTATTTCCCGTTGGCGGATCTTTGTTTGTGCTATGAGTTGCGCGGTTCGCTTCGCTTGGCCTGTCCAGCGACTTGTACCCGTTTTATTCATTATGCACAATTCACCGCGTGTTACTAGCATTAGATTATCAATTTCAACGTTTTGTCTGTCGTTATCGATAAAAATAACAGCGTGACCATCTGGCTTTTTGCCGTTGGCTTGCTCCCAAATATAAAGGTGCTTTAAAACCCATTTACCGCGCTTATCACTGCCATGAACCTTTATTTCAATATACCCGTCACCATTAATGCGCTCACTGCCCAAATCACGCGTTGACCAAGGCACATGCCCCTTTTTAAAACGGCTTTCTTCGCCATTTTTAGGCATATAACTTATGCCTTTATTCCAAGCTTCATGCCCATCTTGCATTTTACCGTCACGGCCTGTTTTCCAACCATTGCGCAAGCGTAAGGCTTTAAGCGTATACATTGACACATCATAGCGATCAAAGCGTTCGCAAAAAGCCTTATGCAAGCCCTTAATAGTCATGGTGCAGTTGTTCTTAACAAACTGCACCTGTTCGGGCGTGTGAACGGTTTTCTTACCCTTTGCCACTGGATTTACTCGTTAGGCTTAACACTTCAGGCATTTCACGCAAACCATATTCAGCTTTGAACTTGGTTGCTGCAAATGCCAGTTCTGCGCTTTCTACGATTGAACCAGCAATATCAACCACGGCCTTTGTGCGTTCAACCTCAGTCTTAATCTGATCATCATTCATATCATCAGCATTAAGGCGTTCAAGCTGCTTAAACAATGCCGCGTTTAAGTCTGAAATTGTGTTACTCACTGGCTTCTTCCTTCATCGTTTTTAGGAACTCTGGCAATTCAGCGGAATAATCATCAATTAGTGCTGGCATTACAACTGCAGCTACATTGTCAAAGTTGCATGAAACATAAATTGAACTATTAGGATCTTTAAACCTTAAGCCAAGGTGAACTTCTTTCATCCCGGTAGCAAGCAAAAACGCTTTCTTAACTTTGAAAAGGTATTCTGCATTTACGCCAATGTAACCGCCTTCAAGAGCAGTGTACTCGCTTAAATCAGGAATAACGCGGCTTACTACATCAGGGAAGGGCTGATCACCATCAATTTCTTCAAAAGAGAAAATACCATTAACGTATTCAACGAGCGGCTTTTCAACGGCTGGCAATCCCATCTGATCGTTATCCATGTATTTACATGACTTAACAACGCTTATTTCTTGTCCGTTAACTTCAACCCACTCTGAACCGGTTAGCGTACCTTTAATTTTGCAGCAATTAATAAGCTGCTTACTTGTTACAAGCGTAAATTCTCGACTGGCATAACCTTGCTCATCGTGGATCATCATAGCCATGTGACCATTCGTAGCTGTTAGCAAAACACCAGGTAAAACAGGGTGAGGTTTAACGTTAATGCCGTTCAGGTAATAACGAACGTCTTTGTCAGCACGGATAAGTTCAAGCGCCAAAATATAAGCGGCCTTAACTCGTGCAATTACAGGCTCAACTTCTGGCACCTGTTGTTCTTCAATTTCTTTGATTTCTGTAATTTCTGCTTGCTGTTCCATTTTGTTTTCCTTTGGTTAGTGAATAAAGCTTATACGCTTTGACGATACCGCTTAGGTTGCAACACTCGCCACCGGGAAACGCCCAGCGGTAAGCGGTATCTCAAAACGCACTCCGCAAAGTGCGCTTACCATTACTCGCTCACCTCATGCCGTGAAACTTCGTCTTGATAATCCATTGTGCTAACTGCGCAATAACTACCGATAACCACAATGGCTAAAATGATGTTTTTAATACGCTGGCTCATGCTTTCACCTCTACAAACGGCTGTTTTAATTGGCTGTAAATTTCTGAAACATACTTGGCCTGGTGAATTGCGTCATCAAGCGCATTATGTGCAACGCCTTCGCGTTTCATTGTGTACTTCGGGTCAGTGCCTAAAATATTGCGGCCCAAATCAACAATAGTTCTAACATCGCGATCACCGCTGTAAGGCCAAGGCTGAGATATACGGGCTTTTTTAAACGCATTGCCAACAATGACGTTGTCAAAAGTACAACCATTTCCCCATACGTAACGGTTTTTAAACTCTGGCACCTTTGCCATAAACGTTGTGAACTCAGTAAGCGCATCCTTAAGCGACACAGCCTTATCATCGTTAAAAACGGCTCTTGCTTCTTCGCTTTGCTTCATCCACCACATAACGGTTCCAGCGTCAATTTCACCGTAATACGCCGCGCTTTTAAGGTTTATCACCGCGTAAAACGTATCACCTAATTTGCCATTAAGCGGATCAAAAAATACAGCGCCAATTGATACAATGGCCGCATTTGATCCACTGCCAACGGTTTCAATATCTAGCATTACATTATTCATTTATTTTCCTTGTTTAATAAAAATGGAAACGGCAAGCCTTAACGGTTTGCCTTTTCCTTTGCCATAGTTGCGCAAGCCAGCTTAAATGCAATGTCCTGCGTATGCTGATCTTTGCCATCAGTGCCAGTTATAGCCTTGGCTGCTTCAAGCGCTTGTTTAGCTAAAATATCCATTGTCATAAATCACCTGTTTTTTTCGCTTCGTTATGGGTACATATTAGCTACTTTGTACCCAATTGCAAGCGGTATTTTAATAAAATATAGCACTGTTAACCGCTATACGGTCATTTATGCCGCGTAATCAACGCCAAGCGCAATACTGGCAAGGCTTTCAGGCTTGTTAACACTTCGCAAAATCGCCACCTTTAAAAATGAACCGCATAATCCTCTGTGATATATGAACCAAAATCACTACCAGCCTTTTAAAAATATAGCTTAAAGGCTAATAGATAGGATCACGCTGTCTCGGTTCTGTCTCCGTTAACACCAGTGGTTAACAAAAGTTAATTTTAGGCAATAAAAAACCCGCTCATCGGCGGGTTCTTCAACTATTAGGAATCACCGAATAGTTCAGTTGTTCGGTTTAACCGTGTTGTGGGTTCATAATTTAAGAATACCTGCCCAACACCCATTCTTGCCAGTCAAAACCGCACTCGCACACAGTACCGTGACCAACAATAGACATCGTTCCGCATTCATTCGTTTCGTATTCATCAGACCTTGGCTCACCACACTCTGGACAGCAAGGATATTCAACTTTGATTATTGCGCCAGGTGGTAAATCCGACAGTTTTATAACTATGTCCTCAGTATGAGTATCAGAGTCCATGTCACCCTCACAGTAAGTTTCAAATGTTTTAGTGATCTGATCGCAGGAATCACCACCATAACAATCTGCCACCACCTCTGATCTCATTATAACGTCAGTATCATAGTTCATAAGCCAACCTTTCTACATAATAATCCGAATACCATTAATTTCTTGTTCATAACTATTCCTTTTTCTTAAAACTACTAACCAAATACAGCTTTACGCCAAAGGTCGTTATTTCTTACGCGGCCAGAAATATCTAATACTTTTACCTTTCTCCCAGGCATAGATGTTTCTTCAACTTTATATTTGGAAGAATGGCGTATGTTATAAATTAATCCACTTGCTTTCATTGCATGAACACCAAGTTCACGACCAAGCTTAGCAGCTGTGTACCATTCACCTGTTCGCATCATTACTTCAGCGGCGTTTTCGGTTAAGCTCATAACTATTCCTTTTTCTTAAAACTACTAGCAAGGTAAAGATTGCCGTAGCCAGTACCATTGGCATGAGATAGCGTAAACCGCCATTCACCAACCATCTTTGCACCGCGCTTTAATACCAAGCCTTTCTTCTTTGCTGCCGTTACCGTCATAACTGGAACTGGAACAAAATCAATTTGCGAGTCATGCAAGTAGAACATTTTGCCTTCTAGCAATCGCTGGCAAATTTCAATTTTCTTTTCAAGATGCGCTTTCAACTTTTTGTTCATAGCTATTCCTTACCTTTACTTTCTATCGACAGGCTGATTATGTAAGCAGCCAGAAATAAATCAATAGCCACTCTCGCAATTGTAGCCTGCATAAAACCGCTAAGATCATCACTCGCAGTAACTATAAAAATCATTTGCAGTAAAATAACAGCAATACAGCAGCTTGAAGCTTTGAATTTCATTGCACTGGCCCCTTTGGATGATTTTTTACCTTCGAAAAACCAGCCTTTAAATCAACCCATTCCCAGCCCATATATTTAAAGAACTGCTGGAGGTAAAGAATGTTACTTTTGCAATGAATAAAAGCATTTACAGCTGATTGATCATCAGGGTTTTCAGCTACGCCATCAATATCCCAAGTAACGTTTTTCCATTCTTCTACTGTGTATTTTTTTACACCTTGAAAATTAATCATTGCACTGGCCCCTTAGCTGCTGGTATTACTTCGCCAGTTTCCAAACGGTGCGCGGTTTCACGCAAAGTGCTAATACTATCTTCACGGTGAATATTTGAAATGTAGTCTGAAGTACCATTTGGAACGTTTAACGGCGTAACTATCAGAAACATATCCATTCTTTCACCGTATATTTTCTTCAAGTCGCGCTCGATACGCTTCGCCAAGTTTCTTATTTGGCGTTCTTGCTCAATTGTTGCCACTAGTCATTACTCCCTAAAAACGTTTTAACTTCTGCCAAGCTTTGCTTCATTTCTTCCGCAAGCTTACCAGTAAGCGCGTGGATCTTATTCAGCAACTCAACTTGTGTTCCAAGCTTCTGAATAGCCTGTTTTTCAAAAATGGTATCGATATCGGCCAGACAACCAGCAACACTACCAGACTGCTTTTCTATGCTTTCCGTTAGCTTTTTAGCGACATGTTTTACAACTGGGCAATCATCAGAATGGCTTAAGCGATCTTTGGCTCCACACTCTTTGCAATAAACCTCAATTTTACCGGGCACCTGATTACTAACTTCCTTTGGTTCACTTTCTACCTTAACCGCATAAGCGACTTCACGCGCACGATCCAGCGCTTTTTTATGTGGCTTGCAGTCAGGGTTACGCAAACGCAAATGATTGATACCTTCAAGCGTTGGTGAGTAAGTACCAGGGTGTTTGTAATCAACCAGCTTTTTCTCACGCAAACCTTTCAGTATTGTCTGAATAACTTTACGCCCACTAAAGCCAGTGGCCTGAACAATATCTTTTTGAGCTACGCGTGATTTTGAGGAAGCAATAACAGAAAGCACTTCAAGCGCTGAAGGTTCTCTTCCTAATCGCTTTTCTGCTGGCGCTTTTGCTTTAGCTGCTGGCTTTGGTGTTCTTACCCTTTGCGCGGCTGGTTGTTTAGGCACCACTGTTCTTGCCTTCATATTTTTACGGGCCTTAACAATTTCTTCAGCTAAACCATCACGCAACCATTTGCGAACCTCAAGAACCTGCGACTTAAGCAAGCCAACTTTTGAGCCTACAACTGCGGGGCTTACATGATCAGCTAAATCATGAACTGCTATTACCTTTTCATCGGGTATCGATATCCCGTTTACAACTATTCCAAATGCCATAATGTTTCCTTAAAAAAGTTTTTCTTGGTGGTGCTGCTGTTCTGATATTGGACGAACGCGCTTAACTGAAACAGCTTGCTTTTTTTCTGGCCGCTCGTTCCACTTTTCAACAAATATTTCACGCCAGTTTTTATCCTCGTTCGTGAAATTCATGTGAAAACCGCAAGGACAATCAGGGCAATCAACCCATACATTTATGCGCGTTTCAACGAGGCTAGGGCGAACAATGTGCATATCTCTTAGTTCAACACTTTCGCAACCGCAAAAAGGGCAGGGCTTAAGTTCTGAATTATTTAATTCCATGCTAAACCTCAGATTAAATTTTCTTGGTGTGGAACCATTGGCTCAGGTCGATTTCCAACTTCAACAACATCAACCAATTCGTCTTGTTCGTAAGCGTTGCAAATTTCCGTACAGAAAACTTCTTTACAATGCTTGTTACACTGGCCGTATTGAACACGCATTGTTTTTGAGTAAAGAATTCTTTCACTAAAAGGCGTGTGAGGATCTTCTTTCTTGCCCTTCGGTTCGTAGTTCGTGCAGCTGATACATGCTTTGGGTAATGTTATTTTCATTTCACTCACCACAAAGTGAAAGGGCATCTTCAATAAATGGCCCAAGGTTTTTACCTTTAACATGAATTGCACTTACGCCGGGGTAACCTTGGCTAACTGCGTAACCGGTTAAACCATACGTACCAGAAGCGCCAGCATCCACATAAGGCAAGCCCATTGCGTCACAACCAACAGAAACCGCTTCAACTGTAAACGGCCAGCTATCGTCTTGCTTTTCAAATTGCCTACCTGAATCAGAAAAAGTTAAGTATGCCCCAAATAAAGATGCAACTATTAGCATCCAACCTTTACCAACTGAACTATTTTTCATTTTGAAGTACCTTTTTGCTTAATGTGGGTACAGTATTATTTACTTTGTACCCAATTGCAACAGGTTAACGTAATTATTTACAGAAATAATTAAGGCCGCGTTCTAGCAACCACTGGTGATAGGTTTCGAATTCTTTTTGAATTAGTGATTTAGCGTGGGTGTGGATGTAAGCCTTATCAAGTTTTGAAAGGCTGTGGTTTAACATCAGTTCGCCGATATAATAATCAACGCCTTGATCTTGCCAAATAGTACGAGCCACTTTTCTTAAGTCATGCGCTGACCATTCACCGCCAGACACTTCACGAACCGCTTTTGAAGCGCTAGAACCTGACAGCGCTTTGCCTTTCCTAGATGGGAAAACATAGCGGCCTTTAATGTGTGGTAAGAATTTTTCAATCACTTTTATGGAAGTGACTGTTAATGGTAGCTCGTGCGCTTGGCGTGTTTTCGTGTGGTTCTCAGGTATAAACCACAACTGATCAACAAAACTAATGTCTGCTTTTCTGGTAAGCACGGTTTCATTTAACCGGGTTCCGTACATTAGCATCATCAGGATCATGAATTGCGTTCGTGGTGGTGCCTGCTGCAGCTGCTTCAATACGCCTTCGATATTATGCGGCCTTAAGCGTGAACTTTTAGGCAATATCTCCGCGCTAATAAAATCAGTGAATTTCATGCTGGCACATGGATCGCGTTCGATAACACCAATCTTTTCAGCTTGTCGCATAGCGGCCTTTAATACGGAAAATATCGCCTTAACCGTTGCCAGCGAATAATCGGCCTGTAACGGCCACATTAACGATTTATCAATATGGCTACGTTCTAGCTTATCTAAGCGCAAAAGCCCCAAACGCGGTGTAAGGTGTTTGCGTATTGAGGTTTTTATCGATGACTTACGGCCAGCACTTAAGTTCCTGTCATTTTTAACGCGGTTAAGATACCAGGCTAACACCTGTGCAACGTTGTGCATTTGTCCTACGCGTATTTTTTCAGAACTGGCATCAACGGCCATTTGCGCATTCAACTGTGGTAAGCGATCAAACAATGCCTTGCTGTTAATAGCAGGCCAGTTGCCAACCTTACGCCAGATTGTTTTACCACGGGAATAGTCGACTATGAACCAGCTTGCTGTTCTGCGGTTCTGGTGAAAGCGTAAACGAACGTTAGTCTTTTCATCGCGTATTTGATAACACTCAGACAAAGAATGCCGCGTAATAGCGGCATCACTTATCTTGGCAACAATGGTTTTACCCAAACTCGCCAACCTCCTTTAGTAGACGCAAAGCCATAATAATGAACATTTGCTCGGCTTCTTTCCATTCCACCTCACCGATCAACTTACTACCAATGAAGAAATGGTTTCTTACCTTTGGTGGCATCATCGGCATATCAATCGCCCATAGCGGGTTAGGAGGCATAAACAAATTGCGCTCAACGGCCAGCATAAGTTGATCTATTTCTTTAATCTCTGGCAGTAGATCATTCCACTTAATAGCAATATCAACTTTGTACTTCTTAGAAATAGTTTTTAAGATATTGCCTTCAAGCACGTTCATTTGTGGCATTGTCACTTTAAGCGGTGTAACAATATCGCCAAGATACGCTTCAGCGGCATCGTGTAACAAGCAGGCCAGCGCTACTCCTGGATCATTGTAACGTTCCATTGCCCATAACGCTGCAACATAGCAATGCTCTGCTACTGAATAAAAGCGATTGCAATGCCCGTTAAAGCGGCAAATTTTCGATAAGCTTGCCGCAATGCTTTCAATGGTGACTTCGTCTGCGGTTAACCCTTTAATTGGATCGACCAGTTTTCCGGTGTTGATTAGTGTTTTCACTGCTTTTCCTTTTTGTTATTTCAGCGAACCATGCTGCTGTGTCTGGCTGCTCTGTCTTGTTTAATTGCTTTTCAAAAAACCATGCTTCTGAAGTGCTGACTTTATAAGCCCATCCAGTGTAGTTGATGCAATGGCCCCATTTAATCCAAATGCGCTGGTTAACCATAAAATACATGGTAGTAATTTCAGCGATTGAATGATCAAGGCGTTCATCACCTTCAACGCTTAAGCGTACAATTTCACTTAAACAAAATTTAGGTCGTGGCTGTTCCAAGTAAGTTCTCCAATTCTTTTAACTTATCATCAGGTATGGGCCTGCTGCTTTTGCTTGTTTCAGGCTTAAGGTAGGCGTGAACCGTGGCAGCTGATATTCCCCAAACATCAGCAAGCTTTGCATAACTTGAAATGTGCTTTTTGCTTGCCATTAACTCTCGCAAGCGCTTTTGATTAGCTGTCATTATATTTCCTGAATTTAATTTCACCGTCAGACATTGCTTTAGCTACTCTGGCGGCCAGTTCCACATTACATGAATAGCCAGGTGAAAACGCCACTTCATAACTTTTACGGCCTAACTGCTTAAGCTCTAAAACATACCCAACGCCAGCACCGGGTGAATGCCAAATACGATAAAAAACAACATGCTTTAATTCGCAAATGGCTGTTTTCTCTTTTGCCGGTGTGCTTGAAACGTCATACCATGTGGCGCCAACGCCTAAAAACATGGATTTTTCTAAAATTGATATTTTTTCCATTTACCTGTCCTTGCGTGGGTACAGTATAAACAACTGTACCCATAATACAAATAATTTTAAATAAGACGCTCACGAACAACAATTCTTTCTATGCTTACATACTGGAAAAACAAAATTGTTGTACCGTTCCAAACGCTTACGCCTTCTTCACAACTGTCAAAAACCTTAAACAAAAACTCTAAACCTTCTAGCTTTGCAAAACAATCTGTTACTTGTTCCATTTTTCTAACCTTTATTAATTGGGTACAAGGAATATAAACCGCTTTTTATTTTATTACAATATTTACTACATAATATTTTACAGCTAGACTAAACCACCAACCCAATAAACAAAGGAAACAACGTGGAACAAAAAACAATTAACAACGTAAAACACCGAATGCTTAAGCTTTTAGAACAAGGCAAGATAGGTAAAACCGTGCTTACTATGTCAGTGCGAGATCATAACGCACTGGTAAGGCGTAAAGCGTTCAACCAGCTTTATGAAGCGGGGCTTATTGAAACCGCGTTAAGTTTTAAAGCCACGCCCGGCAGACCAACAACCTTGGTTCGCATCACCAACAAGGGCAAACAGGAACTTAAGCAACTCAGCAGGGAAAAGTGGCAATGAACACGAACTATGAAAGAACTGAGTTTGCAAAGCTTATTCAATCGATAGCTTACGATCGCCAAACATGGGAAGTATGGTCTGACTTTATAGAAATGTCGGCCATTAGCCTTTCAAATGCTGTCGATTTGCACGAGGCCACTTGGCAAGAACGTGAAAACAAATATTTGCAAATAGCGCGTAAGTACAAGCCTGAACAATTACAAAAGTTTGCTAAGGCGTTAGCCATGCTGGTAGATGAAATGCACGAACCGCGTGATTTCTTAGGCCAAACATTCATGGCTTTAGAGCTCGGTAACAAATGGAAGGGGCAGTTCTTCACACCAGATGCGCTTTGTAACGTTATGGCTGCTGTAACGTTAGGTGATACCGTTCACAAGCACATAGACGAATACGGTTATTTTACGGTAAATGAACCGGCCTGCGGTGGTGGCGCCACAATCATTGGAATAGTTAACGCATTAAAGGCCATGAAAATAAACTACCAGCAACACATGCATGTTACTGCAGTTGACCTAGATATTAGATCGGTGCACATGTGCTACGTGCAATTAAGTTTACTGCATGTGCCAGCGGTAATTGTTCACGGCAACACATTAACGCTTGAAGAATATTCTCACTGGCATACGCCTGCGCACATCATGCACGGATGGAACAGAAAGCTTAAGCAGAAAAACAAACCCAAGCCAGTAAGAACAGAACCATTACGCGTTCTTACTAAAGACGATCAGATAAGCATGTTTTAAGGAACGAGTGTGAGCAAATACAAATTAATTTACTGTGATCCGCCATGGTCATTCAATAACAAGCGCACCGGTGGAAGCATGAAAAGCGGGGCAGATGCGCAATACAGTACCATGAGCATTGAAGAAATGAAGCAATGGGATATACCGGCCATTTGCGATGATGATTGTATTTTGATCATGTGGTGGGTAGGAAGCCAGCCGCAAGAAGCTATCGACCTTTGCAAAGCATGGGGCTTTACGCTTAAGAATATGAACGGCTTTGTGTGGCGCAAGCTAACCAAAACCAGAAAGCCGTTTTTCGGTCTTGGCTTTTGGACTAGGGCGGGAAGTGAATCAGCAATTATTGCAGTTCGTGGTAAGCCCAAGCCAGAAAGCAGGTCGGTTCGTGCGGTGCACTCTGCGATAGTTGGTAAGCATAGCTAGAAGCCAGATAAGTTTAGAAAGCTTGCTGTTGAACTGGCCGGTGACGTTCCGCGGCTTGAAATGTTTTCACGTGGTGAGTGGGAAGGCTGGGATGTATTCGGCAATGAGTGCAAGGGCAGTATTGAGATCCCATTTAAGTAAAAAAAAGGCCGGTAAACTATAAAACCGGCCAAACACACACCCAAGGAAACAACAAAGAAACTTTAGTCTTTTACAAAGCAAACGTCAATCACAACCGCTTCATTCTTCTTTCGTGATCCCAATCATCACGGCAATCACTATCACACCAACGTTCACCAGCTGCTACACGTTCACGGCAAAACAGGCAGAAACCTGTGGAACGTGGGCCTTTATCCTTTGCGTTTCTTATCGCTTCAATTTTCATGGCTGTGATCGCATCTTCACGTTCGACCACTTCGTCAATTTCTTTGCTCATTACTTTTCCGTTTGTTTTGAAAGCTATTTTTTAACAGACATGCCGCGCTTGGTCAAACCTTGCTGCGGTAACTTTCCCAGTTAAAATCTATTGCACGGCCACCGCCTTCACGTAAACGATCTTCTGTAGCCTCGTCCATGTAACCACGCAAACCAACCAGATCTAAGTTACTGATTATGATCGTTGGCTTACCTTCCTCGTATCTGCGGTTAATAATTTCAAATAAGATCATGCGCTCGTTATCGGTTCCGCGCTGTCTGCCAACCTCATCGATGATTAAAAGATCGGATACTGCAAAGCTGTCTAGCGCCTGACGCTCTGTTTTCTGGTTATCGCGGCTGTATGTTTCGGTTACGGTTGAAATGGCTTCTGAGGCTCTCACGTACATTGCAACATCATCGGTTGCTAATACCGCTCTGGCTATGGCAATGGCTAAGTGCGTTTTACCAGTGCCAGGCTTGCCCACCATGATCAAGCATCGACCAGCGGCTTTAACTTCTTCCCATTGTTCAGCGTAGCGCTTGGCTGAGTTGAAAGCCTTGGTCTGGCCTTCGTTCTCACACACGTAGTTATCGAACTGGCGATCAGCAAATCGAGTCGGGATAGCTGCACGGCCTAGTGCAAAACGGATCTTACGTTCGCGGTTTTCTTTGTTCAGCTGCACGGCCATTTGCCTTTCTTCGTTTTTCATATCCTCACGGAAACAAGCTTGGCATGTGGTCCAGCGCGGTTCTGGTTGACCGGGAAACTTTAACAAGGTAGCCGTGAACTCACCGTGCTTTTCGCAAACTTCTTTTTTTTCATCCAGTGAAGTAAACCCTAAAATATTTTGTGTGCTTTTCGGATCAGAATGTTCCATCTTCGTTAATCCCCTTGCTGTAATCAATTTGATTGAAGTCGTTTCTCATGTAGCTTTGCCGGTTTTTATTTGCTGGCTTGCCTTTTGCGAACTTAGCCGCGTTGCGTATCCACGTTCGCAGTGCTGCATGCCAATCTACCATTTTTGAATCTTTGGCTTTGTGGTAATCCTTGAACTGTTCAAACTCATGGTTTAAATCGATACCTGAATTATTGGCAAGTTCAATGTGCTGCTGTGTGGGTGTAAAATCATTCGGTAAAGCACAACGTTTACTGCCAGACTTTTTAGCGCTCGGCTTGGCCGATTTTTTAGAATCGGCAATAATCTCTGTAGTAGTCTCTGGTAATCTCTGTGTAGTCTCTGTAATAGTTTGTGGTTTTACCGCTACACTGTCTGTTGCTTTGCCACATGCTGTCGTGTTGTTTGACTGCGAACCAGTATGTGGTTTTTCCACATGCTGTGATTCAGCAAGCTGGTTGAGTAGAAAATCTAATTTTTCAGCGTTTACACGGTAGTAAACTTTGCACGGAACACCGCGTTTAACTTCTTCCAATGCGCCTAATGATTTAAGCTTTTTACGCGCTGTTTCTTGCTCATATCGAGTAAGACCGGTTTCTTCTTCCCAGTCGGCCTGCGTTTTGTAAAACCAACCATCTTGGTTAGTTCTTTTTGTCCAGTAAAGCGCTTGGCTTAAAAAAATTGCACCAGTACAACCGGTGCCAAGTCTCACAAAAACGCGGTGATAAGCTATTGGCCTATCAAGCATTTGCATATACACATTACTCACAAGTTTCACCTTCTTTTTTTAAAGAGGGCCAGCGTTCCAGCATGGCCTCATATACTTGTTTTTTGGTAAAGCAAACTTCTGACAAGAACGTAAACGCCTTGCCATTGCTTAGTTCTACGCTGTACGCCTTCATTATTGCGTTATCAACATCGGCGTTAAGCGGTGTTATTTTCACTGCGGTTTATCATCGAATAGGCAATGAGTGTGTGAACCATCCCATTTCGCTTTCATTGGTAAATCGCCTTTGAGATAAAGCTTATAAATCGCTACCGCGCCTTTCATAGTTAAAACAACATCAAACTTAATTCCCTTTGAACCATCAGAACGCTCGTATTCGTAAGGCTTTTCAGTGAAATAGTGATCGCGATAATAGGAAGCTGACTTAAAGCGATTGCCTTTATATTTAAGTAACATACCGCGTCCAGCAAGATAGGATTGAACTTTTTGAATGTTAACCCCGTTCAACTGTCGGCAAAAAGAAGGGATCGTCATGCCAGGTGTAAATTGAGCGGCTATTGTTTCGCAAACACCTTGCAACCTTTGTATTTCTTGATCAGCAACTTCAAGCTTTTCTTTTGCACGTTGCGCTTCATCAAATTGATCAGCTGCAAAACGTAAAGCTTCAGACATTGTTTCTGGAATTTTATAGTGGCCTGTTTTACGTATAGAAGGAAGAACTTCACCAACAACCCATTCTTCAAAAGCTTCAGCTTCAGGAAGCTTTGATCGCATGATTAATCGGTAAACGTCACGCTCAGGAATCAACATCGTTTCCTGATATCCGCTTGCAGAGGGGAGGCGGTGTTTTACCGCCCCCTTGCAATGCTGCTTTATTGCGTCACGGGCGCGTGAATACCCTAAAGTTTCAGCGACATCCTTAGCAACAAACCAAGGCTCACCATCCTTTTGGATTACACGAACGGAATTACTATTAAAATTAAACGGTATGATATTTGACATAATTATCTCCTTTGCCAGAAAACAGTTTATTAATGAAATTTTGCTGGATACTCGCCAGAATTTATTTTTTCAAAAACCATTTCTCTGTAATCAGAAATAATGTTTCCTATGAACTCGTCATCATTAATGTCACTTGAAGCGCATGAAATAGACTGTATGAAAAGCGCTATAAGTGAGCTAGTTTCGCCATAGATATAAACTGCAGCCATTAGTTGAAAATCAGAACAGCCTAGTTTCTCTATTGGCTTTAAGTAATCAAGATCAGCGCATTTGCTTTCGGCTATAAGTTGCAAATATTCAGAAATGTAACGCGCTGCATTCCATTTTTGATCTGTTTCACTTGAAATTTGCAGTTCAGATAAATTGATATTGCTTTCATCAGTAGTTTCGATGTTAGCTTTTTTGTTAGGTTGGTCTTTCATGGATCCATCACCTTTTAAGATGGTGGGCTACTCGGGTAGCGTGGGGTCCAGTAAAATAACCCCGCCTTTCGCCCATTGTATTTTTTTACTGAAAGGTTTTTGCCGCTTAATCGCTACACTATTCGGCTGGGTGAGCATGACGGTTTATATCATCGGTGGACAGGATACCAATGCCGCCATGCTCGGGAACTATGCCCTGTCGCTTATTGCCTGCTTATAGTAAGCATGTTTTTTACAGAAGTAAACGCCTTATTCTGCTAAAACTGAATCATCGAACAGATCAGGGAAAAGATCCCGTGCATCTGCATTAAGTAAGTTTTCCAGTAATCTTATTTGTTTGAACTCTGACGGTGTTGTAATGCCCTTTTCCCACTTAGCGATTGTTTGTTGAGAAACCTTTACCTTCGAACCTAGCTCTTTCTGCGAATATCCATTCTGTATGCGTTTAATGCGAAGGTTCATTCTCACTTATCAAGCACCGCCTATTGTCTGTATTTTGTTTTGCTCCATCCAATTATCAAGATCGGACCGTTTATATCTTATTACCGCCTTGGTTTTCGAATCTCCTATACGCGTATATGAGCAACCTGTTCCGCGCTGGCGTAATTTCGAAAGCAAAGAAACTGAAAGACCAGAATACTTTGCGGCCTCTGCTGCTGTTAAATATTCTTTTACCATGGTGAAGCACCCCCGTTAGACAAATATACGCTCTAGGGTGTTAATAGGGCAACAAATGTTCGCTGTGTTAAGCGTGAAATACGCCACAATATTCTGAATTTCGACACAAAAAAAACCTGCAAGCAGTGCTTACAAGTTCTTCTTCTAGGTATTACAACGCTTGTTATTAATATTCACCCTTCAATTCGTACTCATAATCGTCAGGATCATATTCATCTATATCTATTAACTTTGTGCCAGCGGTATAGGCTTTAACAATAACGCTTTCTTCTTCACGTAATCTGGTAGGATTAAAAGTGTGAGAAAGCCTAATTTCACCTTCTATGATATACAAGTGAACATCAGGACTTCTATCTCTAGATCTTAAATAAGAATCCTCTTTTCTTTGCTTCCAGATCTTTAAATTGTAGCTATCCCTTAAAACTCCGTCATTTTCTGTAACTTCAACGGTTGCATACTCGTCAAGATCATCGTAACAACTGCAAGGATCGTCAGATTTCCAGTATTCACAAATCTTTTCAATAAAATCGTGGGTTTTTATTTCGGCTGGCATTGGCGTTAGCAGTTCTTCAATGCTTGCCATCATTCGTGCGCCTGCTTCTTCAGTTAAATGCTTTTCAATTCGCATCTTTACCGCTTGACCCATTACATGATTGTAAGTTGGAAGATCTAAATTACTGGCATCAATCAAAAGCTTTTCTTTAAAAATTGCTTCCAGCTGCTTAGTAATGCCGCCCCATGAATTAAATTGTTCTTCAATGGCTTTCATTACCGCCTTACCAACGCCTTCTTCAATGGCTTTTTGAAGAATACCTTCACTTTGAAGTGAGCTGATGTGGTTATTAACAATTTCGTTGATTTCTTTCATTTTATTTTTTCCTGTTTGCTTGGGTTTTTCTTATGAACTGGGTACATATTAAACACGCTTGTACCCAAAAGCAAGCAGGAAAAGTAATTATTTACAGATTTTTATTGCCAAATGTTATTCAGTGCGGTTTTAACGTTATCTTGGTTTAACTTCGCGTAACGTTCTGTGCTGCGTATAGACTCGTGATCTAATACTCTGGCAACTACCTGTAATGGTGTGCCGTTCTGTGCTAACTGGCTGGCTACTGTGTGGCGTAACGTGTGAATTACTACGCGTTGCCTGCGGTCTGTTACACCTTCATTGAATAGCCGGTTAAATATTCGGGCCATGCGCCACTGGTATTGGTTGTTATCTGGCATCCGTTCGGGATCATCCCAGCTTAGAACATAACCTTTACGGCCTTTTAAAAGCTGCTGCGTTTCTGCGTCTAAAAATCCAGTGTAATAGCGATCCTTTTTAACGTTGTAAAGCTGAACGGTTTCACCCTGTATGTGTTCGGCCCGTATACGCATAAGCGTTCCAATTCTGGCACCTGTGCAAAGCGCCAACTTAGTGAACAGGTAAAGCAACTCATTGTCACGCGTAGCGGCCAGCAACGCGTTTATTTCGCTTTTGGTGAGGTATCTATCACGTTTATCGTTTGCGTTCGTTCTAGGTACGTTAGCGCAAGGATTTTCAAAACGATATTTACCGTCTGCAATTGCCAGGTTAAAAACAGATGAAAGCATATTGATCTTGTTGTCTACGGTATTGCTTGATCGTTCCTGCTGCATATCGCGCTGAAACTTTATTATGTGGCTTCTGGTTATCTTGCGTTCGTTAGCAAACGGCACCTGGTTAATTAGATATTTAGCCACGCGCTTTGAATTTTCTTTGTGGCCGCTGTGTTCCATCCAGTAGTCGAACAGTTCGCGGAAAGTGGGATCTTTTTTGTTTTTTCGCTGCAGTATTTCGGCTGTGCCTTCACCAAACTTTTCAGCGTTGATGATTTTAACCTTTTGCTGGTAACAAAAAGCCTCTGTTATACCTTCTGATTTTTTACCCACGCTGATGCGTTTTTGCTTTCCAGCTATGCGAGTAATGATGAAGTAAGAACGATCACCGCCTTTCAGTTCACGGTAATAAACGCCCTTATATTTCTTTGATGCAATGTCCTTTGCCACATGTAACACGCCCCTTTGATTGAGTAGTAAACTAATAGTTTACATCTGATTTTGTGTAACTCATGTGTAACTGTACGTTACACTTTTATGTTTAATTGTGCTTAATTAGAGTATACCACAAGAGGTGTGAATCACGCTATTGACGGGCGATTGCGCTTGTTTTCAATAACTTACGAAAACCGTTTTACAATACTGCCCTATACTTAAACCCAAACAAAAAAGCCCGTAATAACGGGCTTAATTAATGCTTAACTGCGGCAAGGTGTAACCTATGTGTAACTGTGTTTAATTTACTTCTTCACCAAGCTTGAACGCAAACATGGGTTCAAAATCAGGATCTACGCTGCATCTTAATGCGCAATAAAAGCCAAACAAGAATTCCATTACATCAAGAGCAACTTCACCTATAAAGCCGCCTTTGGCCTGAATGCCAGGTGCAATATCATCGCGCATATCAATCCAGCAAGGAACGCCATGTAAACTACCATGAATCATAGCTTTAAATTCATAGCTATGATTCATATGTTGTAACCCCGCTCAAGTTCAAGAATGTAAATACCTAGCTTTTGAGCATCATCCTTGCTGAGTATCATCCCGCCTTCGCTCGTCTGTTGTATGCTTTCGAGTGTAGGCTTCGTTGGTTTCGCTGGCATTGTCGGACACTCCGTTGTCACGCACCCCGTTAAAATGATCGTTAAACCAATTAACAGGGCTTTCCTGAACATCATTAACACGTTCTTCATGCTGCTGTTGCTCCTGTCTCTTATTCTGCTTATCGATTGCGCCAAGCAATCTATTAAGCAATGAAAGAACAAGCTCTAAAAGCTTCACTTGGGCCGCCTAGCTTGCTCTTTGTTAGGGTTTAAGGCTAGCTTATCAAGCAATGCAATAATGTTTGCCAAAAAGCGTTCTGCGCCTGATAGCCATGCATCGTCCTTATCAGAAGGTGTAAGCTTAGCAACCTTGATTAATGCAGCTACAATGATTGATGCTGCGCCCACAATGGTAGTGATCCACTGCAAGGCAAGCATGATATATTCAACAATGTTTTGTTCCATGAAAGAACCCCTTTCGGTTAGTTAGCATTTAACGCTTAATTGGATTTGTGAATCAAGCCCATCACCAACAATTACTACACCTTTGGGTGAGTTAGGGCTGTAAACTGTTACCTTACAGTTATATCTTCCTTGCTGCAAATTTAGCCAGCCAAAACGAATATCTAACTGATTAGAACCTGACGTGTAATTAACAGCATCGGTTTCACTGGATATAACAGGCTCATCACAACCAGCGCACCTCTTCAATGGATTGCAAGCAGAAACCTCAACCTTAGTAATACCGGGAAAGGTAAACGGCGAACCATCCAAAGAAACCAGTAATGACTCGGTGTTGTCCGAGCCTGGAAACACCGGAATAATCATATTAGGCCACCGGTGTTAATTCACGGAACCAATAGCGCAATGCTGGGATATTTACTAGATCACCAGTTTCATTGGTAATGTTACGATCTACCGCATCACTTACAATGTAAACCTTTGAATTTACTGAGTCGTAAACGGCCAGTGATAAGTCGTCTGTGTCTGCTGCTGTGCCAGATGGATCAACACCCGTAGCGCCAGCAACATCAACACGCAAATCTGGTGCAACTTCTGTAAAAGACCAGTCAGTGTTTGTAATGGACGCACTTGCAATTACTTTTGTTAAAAACGTAGCGTAGCTGTCTGACTTAACAGGGTTCTTAACAATTGCAATGGTATCGCAGTTATCAGCTGCACGTTGTGGGCCGTAACGCTTAACATCTAAATCGGTATAATTAGCCATTGGTTTTATAACCTCACTATTGTGTATTTTGGCCTTTCGACCAGTTGAATAGTAAATGTGGGCGTTACACGCTCAACACTTATTTTTTGTGGATCAATAATAATATCGGAATCACTGACTTGCAATGTCGGTGCTTCGGTTATTTTCTCAGCATCTACAGCCAGTAAACGTTGAATGATTGTTGGTAATGCTTGTTCAGCTTCTGACTGCTGCTCAACGTTAACCGCTGAAACTTGCTGTACTTGTGTAACTTCTGAAACTTGCGCTTGTGCTTTTTGTTCAGCTTCTACCGATACAATTCCATTACCATCAGTAATAACGGATTGATCCGCTTGTGCGAACTGCTCAACTTCAACGGCATTAATTTGCTGAGCAAGTGTAACAGTGGCTTGCACGCTTTCAGCGTTTTGATTTACTTCAAATGAATTTACAGACTGATTAGCTGTAATAAATTGATGCTCAGCTTCGCTTTGCTGCTGCGCATCATTCGCCGTTATGCCGCCACCGTCTTGCAGTGTTTGCTGTTCAGCCTGCGCTTTCTGCTCTGCCTCAAAGGGCTGCAGTGCTTGAGAAAGTGTAACAGCCTGTGTATCAGCGTTAGCATTTTGCTGCGCTTCATTGTTCTGAATTTGCTGTGCTAATTGGACAGTTGGTTGCACTGATTCGCTTAGCTGCTGAGCGTCTAAACTTGAAGCGGATTTTGTAATAGATACAGCTTGCTGTTCTGATTGATTTAATTGTTCATACGTTAAAGTTTCAGCAACTTGTGTAACAGAAACACTTTGCGCATCCGCTTGGCTTAATTGTTGCGCTTCAATAGCGCTTGTTTGCTGCGTTTGAATTACAGATTTCGATTCTGCTTGCGCGGCCTGCTGTGATTCGGCAGCTATCACTTCCTGCTCAACCGTACCGCCGCCATCGTCGTAGAATATCAGTGCATCGTTGAAGTTAGTGGGGAAATTAACAGGTGTGCCGTTGTTGCCGCCTGCGGTGTCTACTAGCTCGCCTTGGTCGAATGATGCGCTTGGGTCTGCGAAATAGTTTACGCCTGAGTTTGTCGTTGTGTAGTCAACGTAATACAGGTCTCCGTTTATGTAACCTGCCGTATTATCTCTTCCAATTGTGCTGAAATTAAATATCTGTACAGCGCTTGTTCGCTGCCCGTAACTTGTAAACCCTGATCCTGTACCGTCATCTACTAGCAACTCATACGCGTCACTACCCCCAGCCTTAACAATTCTAAAAATGGACGGAGTTGTTGTATTGGTCGCAACACCACTCCAATTAACAGCGCCAGATAGAAACGTAACCCTAAATAGTCCGTCTGACGCTCTGTACAAAATGTTATCGTTAGCACCGCCGGAGTAATCAAAAAACCTATGAACGTAGCTATCAGAGCCACTTCTCTTAAATTTAAATTCAAGCGTCCAGTCTTGGTTTATGTCTAACCTGTCAGCATACGCGCCGCCCACAACGGAGGGCAGTGTCACATAGTCATTAACCCCGTCAAAACGTAATAAATACGCCATTACATTACACCATAAGCGTCATCAACGTAAAAACTCGCATAACCCCTTGGCACTTGTGCAAGATAATCACCTGCCTTATCGACTAGCCCGAAGCCTGTAATACGCTGCTTAACACCTTGAATATCCACGTACACTTGCGGTCTGTGCGGCTCTACGTCTTGTGTTAGTGTTGTTTTTATATAGCCGCTAACGGGTGCAACTTCTTTCTGTGCAATCGGTAATCCCTTGGCGCGTTTGAAGTCGTACTCCGTAGCGTTGGCGTGTGGGTAGTAAACAGGATTCGCAGTGTTAAACACATCGTTGGCAAATGCTGCTGAAACAACGCCAGCTTCTACAAGTTGCTGCATTTTTGTTTTTAACTGCTCACCGTCTGTTACTTCTTCAATATCGGTTGGTTTTTCGCGGAAGTCATAACGGCCACCGCCACTACGAAAAAGAGTGAGAAATATTTTTACAGACTCATTCTGGCTTTCCACTGCTTCTAATGCGGCCAATGTGCCGGGGTGCTTATCGAATAAAACACCCATGTCATTAGCGTTAAGAATTACACCACGCTTTTCAGTGTGTGCCTTTGCTTGTGAAAGGGTTTCAAAATCTGCCAATTTCATAGTAAGCCACTCCCGTTACTTAACCAGTTCCGCTTCAATCTTACTTGCACCAGACTGAACCGCTTTTTCAAATGCACTTACTACATTTTCATTTACCGCGTATGCGCCTGTTTGTTTACCGTCAACAATTACGCGGTACATGCGTTCGTCTGTTACACGCTTTGTTACACCAGCATATTCGGCAACGGCTTCGGCAATGCGCTCAGCGTTTTGCTGTAAGAAGTCACTGCTTTTAAGAAGTGCTGCGTCTTTATCGTTAACAATAAAGCCAAGCTCAACAAGAACGGCTGCGCCTTTAAACTCGCGCACCATGTGAAAGTTGGCTTTCTTCTGCCCACGATCACGCCTGCCTTTGCTTGTCCAAATGCCGCCAAGCTTTTTGTGTAACTTTTGCTGTAACGCGTATGATTTAGTGGTTTCATCATCGGTTGTGTAAATGAATGACTCAAAGCCATTTGCGCGGTTATCAGCTGCGCTATTTACATGAACGGAAACAAGGCAATCAGATTTTAAGCGGTTAGCTTTACTGGTGCGATCACGCAACTCAACAAAGGTGTCATCGTTTCGCGACAATAAACACTGAATATCGGGATAGTGTTTAGCTAGGTAGTTATCAACGCGCTGGCAAACTTCAAGAACAATATCCTTTTCCTTTAAGCCATGACCTACCGCACCTGAATCGTTACCGCCATGCCCAGCATCTAAAAAAAGTTTGAATTTAGCCAACTTTATCATCCTCCGTGTGATATTTTTTTACAAAGTTCTCAAGGCACTGGCGTATAGGCCGGTAAGCCTCTTGAAATTGCTGTACTAAACGATGCCTTCCAATAAGATCTACCAAACTATAAATATCAACCGGCTTTTCTAGGTAATCAACACACCCTAAGTGGAAGCCCGTTTTTATATCTTCAGGATCATGAGATGAAGTAACAAATAGAATAGGTATGTGGCGTGTTCGCTCATCCCCCTTAATGATCTTACACACTTCAAACCCGTCGAAGCCTGGCATGTACAAATCAAGAATAATAAAGTCGGGCATGGCATCAACGGCTAGCAATAGTGCCTTTGTTGGATCGCCCGTTGATACTGTTTTAATGCCTTTCTGCTTGAACGCTTCATCAAAGAATTCGCGTTCAAGGTTATTGTCGTCAACGATCATTACTGTTTCAGTCATTGTGTTTCGCTCCTCTCGATCCCCGCGCTATGTCCAATGCTAAGCCGTGGAATTTTTCATCAAACTCACGCATTGAATTGTTAATAACTCCTGCAACCTCTTTTAGGTCGCTGCGCATGGGTTCGTTAGATTTTTCAATCAACGAGCGAACATGCTGATCGTCTACGGTTTTAGTTAATGCGTTTTCGGCTGCGCCTAGTCGCTCGTTTAAAGCCTTAATTTCAGACCTTAAATTCTTGTTTGTTTCGCGCTGCATGTTTGCAATAAATACAGCAACAACCCAAAGTAAGTGCAGCAATTCTATATTCAACAATTCAACCTCCTTTGCTATTCAGGCCAAGGGTTTTCTGACTGGATACTAAGCCGTTTTTCAATAGCTTGCTGCATCAGTAAATCAGCCTGTTCGTTTTCACCCATCGCACGCTTTATATTAGCTTCATTAATAAGCGGGTCAACCTGTTTTCGGTATAGGGCTTGTCTAGTTTCATCTACCTGTTTGTTTTTTTCTTCAAGCGTAGGTTCTGGTGCGCTTGGCTGTTCTAAACTGGCACCTTGTGGCGGTATTTCGCCTATGTTGGAAGCTTGCCATTTTGTTTCATGATCTAGCCAGTAGGAAGCGCCACGGTAATCTGATTTTACTTCCCACTTATTGCCATTAAACACCGCTGCTTGATTAGCGCTTAGGGTAGGTGGCTTTGTGGTGGTCGCGTGTGCAGGTATAAGCCAGCTATCTTTTTCAAGCGGATCTGGATCGGCAACGCCTGAACCAATTAATTCATTTGTAACAGGGTTATAGTGATAAATCTGCATGTCATTCCCCTTTAGTATTTGATGTACGCAACAAGTGCTACGTTTCGTGGGCGGGTTTCATTGCCGCCATTGAATTCAGTAAATGCTGATCTTTTAATACCGGAACCGTTACTGTCAGCAACCCAACCGTTACCAGTATCATCATTAGAATCAGAAGGCAGTGCGTGCCTGTGGCTTTTAAAGTCATCTGCCTGAAACGTACCAAACGAACGGCCAATATCAACACCGCGCCCATCATCCCATGAACGAATAAATTCACCGCGTAAATCTGGCAAGTTGAACGTGGTTGAGCCGTTACCAGCGCCCCAAAACGTGCCAACCTTAGCAAATAGTTTTGCGTAAGCGGCTCTGCTTACTGCTGCACCATTGGCCTTAATCCATCCGTCAGGTGCTACGGTAGTAATGAAATAAGCTACTGAACCAACCATTTCATTGTTATCTTCACCGTAAAGGTTGCGGTTATCAGCGTAAGCTTTAACGCCAGCTGGGGTTACTGCGCGTGTTGTGTCGGTGCCAGATTCAGCTTCTTCTTCAGTAGCCAGTTCGACTAGTCCGGTTCTAGTTTCTGTTGCTGTTCTGCTTGCTAAAGAAGCGGGGGTTACCGCTCTACTTGAGTCAGTGCCTGTTTGCGTTTCTGCACTGGTTGCTAATTCAACTTTACCCTGTGCCGTTGTGCTTGCTTGCGGAACAATACCATCAACAAGATCCTGAATATTTCCTTCGTGCGTTAACTCGGT
>CESC01028659.1_pt1 | contig 24583 bp, 20 predicted proteins | sample 531131 | NCBI WGS metagenome assembly CESC01 (sample SAMEA2621295, study PRJEB7988) | marine metagenome | biome: marine biome (ENVO:00000447); feature: mesopelagic zone (ENVO:00000213); material: "saline water (ENVO:00002010), including plankton (ENVO:xxxxxxxx)" | depth 800 m
TGAGCGCGCGATTAAACCGTTCGTGATAGGCAGAAAAAACTGGTTGTTTAGCCAAACCGCCACAGGTGCGAACGCCAGTGCGGTGCTCTACAGCATCATCGAAACGGCAAAGGCCAACGACCTCAATGTGTTCGAGTATGTGATGACTTGCCTTGATGAACTCAGCAAGCCCGACGCCAATATCGAGCAACTGCTACCATGGCAGTTTGCTAAACGCTAGGTGGGATTATCGGACGGACACGAATAAATTATTTTTTATTATTTCCAATAATATTACTATTCAATAATGTCCTTCAACTAAAATTTGACACAATATTGAAAAGTGTTTAAATTGATTTCAATTCATTATTGACAAGTTACTTAGCTTTCGAAAAAGAGAATGAGAATATTATTATGACAGGAATGGGAAATCCCACAACGTGGTCCCTTGGTGTTCAGGATACCGTTATTGCTGCTTTAGAGCGCGCTGTAAGTGCATATCCAGATCGTATATTGCTCGACTTTGCGGGCGATACTTACACTTATGCAGAGGTCGATCGACTCTCTACTGCCATGGCTCACTCTTTAGCGTCGTTGGGAGTTAAATCTGGCCATACGGTAGTCAGTATGCTTGACAACAATATAGACGCGATTGTTACTTGGTTAGCGGTTAATAAACTATGCGCAGTTAGTGTGCCAATCAATACCGCATTACGTGGTAAGTTTCTAGAGCATCAGATTTCAGACGCTGCCGCTCATGTCGTAATTTGTGAAGCGAGTTACTTTGGCCGTATTGGTGCGGTAAGCGCACAACTTTGCGATCTTAAGTTAATACTTCACCGTGATGAATTATCTGAAAAACCTGATTTGAATATCGAATATGCCCCATTAGATGCGCATCGCGGTAGCAACATAAGCCCTATTGAGAATAAACCAAAGCCCTCTGATCTCGCTTGTATTATTTATACCTCAGGTACAACAGGGCCTTCAAAAGGTTGCATGTTGAGCTACAATTTTATGTGCAGTTTAGCGCGACAACAATTACGTGCAGGCCCTGTTACCGAGTCTGACATTACAATAACTCCCTTGCCATTGTTCCATATGAACGCACTTTGTGTGGGAGTTATCTCTAATATATTGATGGGAGCACGGGTGTGCATTGTACCAAGGTTTTCTGTTTCAGGCTTTTGGCCAGAAGTAGAGCGCTCTGGAGCAACTATTGCTTCGATACTTGGAGGAATGGGGTGGTTGTTAGCACAAGCTCAAGAAAACGAATCGATGAAACGTTGTTTTGGACAAATTCATACTGTGCGCGGTAATCCTTTTACAGAAGAAGCAAAAGAAGTGTGGCGGAATCGGTTTGGTGCTAAGCAAGTCGGTGGAAATGGTTATGGTTTAACCGAAGCGTGTGTAGTGACTTCACTCCCTGGCGGCGAATACGCAGCGCCTGGCTCTTCTGGTAAGCGTATTCCTGAGTATGACGTGCGAATTGTTGATGACTTAGATCGAGAATTGCCTTGCGGGCAGTCTGGAGAAGTTGTCGTTAGGCCGCTGCATCCAGATGTTATGTTCATGGGATACTGGCGAAGACCTGAAGAGACACTAAAATTAATGCGCAATATGTGGTTTCACACCGGTGACATTGGCAAGTTTGACGACGATGGCTTCTTTTATTTTGTCGATCGTAAAAAGGATTATTTGCGTCGTCGAGGAGAAAATATTTCTAGTTTTGAAATGGAATCAGCGTTTTCCAATCACCCTAAAATTTCTGAGGTAGCAGTACATGCCGTACCCTCTGATAAAGGAGAAGACGATGTTAAAGTTACTGCCGTATTGCATCAAGCTAACAGTCTGAACGCTGAAGATTTATTTACCTGGGCGACTGATGTAGTGCCATATTATGCCTTACCTAGATACATTGAATTTCGTACTGAATTACCTAAAAATCCACAGGGACGAGTGCTAAAATATTTGCTCAGAGATGAAGGCAAAACGATGTCTACGTGGGATCTAGAAGAAACAACTATTCAAGTGAATAAACAATAATATTATGGCGAGTGCTGATCGTAACATGGTGACTTGAACTTTATAGTACAAGAACCGTTACAAGAGGCCAAAACAGAAAGTAGAGCTTAGAGAATTCTCTATGTTACAAATAATAGCGTTGTCCTCACAACTTGGTACAAATAAGACGTTAGCGGTCAACGTTTATGATCAGGCTATTGTTTTGTTTCGTGACAAAGACGGCAAAGTGGTTGCGCTTGAAGATAGATGTCCTCATCGACGAGTGCCGCTTTCATTAGGAAAAGTGATCCAAGGGGAACTTCGATGTGCTTATCACGGATGGACTTTTAATGGCAATACCGGTGCCTGTACGAATATTCCAAACTTAAGTGCTAAAGAATCTGTCCCTGCTAAATTGAAAGCTAAGGCTTTTATTGTGCAAGAACATAACGGCTTTATTTACTGGCAACGGTCCGATTCTGTGCATGTTGCTTTACCACCTGCTATTTTTAGTCAGGCTATTTACCTTGCTCAAAATGAGGGTATTGCTAATCTAACATTATCGATGGAAGCATATCGCTCTGTATTGTTTGATGGTCCCGAAATGCTTATCTCATTGTATGGAATTGGTATCACTGACTATTTCTTAGGGGATGTAATTGAAACCGAATATAGCATTACTATTGATCGCGCAGCTGATTGGCAACTCACAGGTCGCAAGCCATCATGGAAGTCACCTGATTATCCTCTCATAATTCGCAGTGAAATATTTAAACACACCACTTGTGCGAAAATAAGCCTACTAAATAGCACAGAACAAGTTTTGATCGAAGTTTATTTGTCTGTTGTGCCAGACAAACGCAGCACCTCTAGGGTTCTTTGGCAGGCTAGAAGCTATCAAGCCTATTTTGACTCGGCACCATTGCTTAATAAACTTAAATGTTCTTGGCGTAAAAATCTTGTAAAAGTGCATGAAATACTAAATGCAAACAGCATTAATAAATTAATGTTAGGGCCATCTGCTCGATTACAGTCAATTAATGTTCAGTAAATATTGCGTTCGGATAAATTCCACACTAAGGCGAAAATATGGAAATTGTGCAAGATAAGGTCGTTAGAGGCACAATAAACACTCAACGACGTAAATTAAACGATTGGTTGCCTGCGCAATTTGATTTGCAAGATACTTGGTTCCCTGTTGCACACACCAACCATGTTAGTAAAAGGGCAATCCGCAGAATTGTTCATGCGCAAGTGTTGTATATATGGCGAGAGGGAGCTAATGTTGTGGCTACCGACAATCATCCCGATTGCCCTCAAGTCGCTCGTCGAGTGGCTAATTATTTTACCGGTGGCAGTGGTTTTTATATTGCACTCGAGCGATATGGCTATGTTTGGGTATGGTACGGCAACCCAGATAACGCAAATGAAGCTTTACTTCCGCATATTCCATTTTTACCTCAAAATGGCAAAGGTATACCGAATTACATGCGCACTACTATTCGCTTTGATGCATGCTCATCTTTGTCGGTAGAGAACCTGCTAGATTTAACTCATGCCGACTTTTTACATGGCGAAGTGGTTGGGGGAGAGGGAGAAGCTGAAACGGATGAGGTGTTTTTTGAGCATACATCAGAAACCATTACTCGGACACGCATGGTTACTGGCAAACCAGTATCACCTATTATGCGTTGGGTAGGTGGCGTTAGAGCAAAGTACCAAGATTTTCGTTCGACGTTGCATGTGCATTTACGTAGTAATTTATGTATTTCCTATCCTAAGTTTGAGCCAGGATTTGATGTGCCTAATGTGCAACCTTTTGTGCCCAGTGGACCCTATCGTTCGAGAGTCGATCAAATATTTGGTTTAGACAAAGCCCCGACACCGTTTCGTCAATTAATGCCTAAGGTTGCATTTATTGTGGGGCCACAAGATAACTCGGTAATGCGACCTCAAAACCCACGTTATTTTAATTTAGAGGATAGGGTCGACTTTCACTCACGTTTTGATGCACCAGGAAATCGCTATCGATATTTAATGAAGAAACTGCAAGAACGTCAAAACAACGGTGATTTTACGTATTCGTCTGATGCGGATCCTGGCGCCGATATTAGTGAGTTATTAGGTATGAAGATTAAATCATAATCACTACTCGATATTACCTAATTATATACAAGAGGGTAAGGGTAAAGTCGAGAATAAATGGTTAAAACTCTTGTACTATCGAGTGCACATCCTTCTTTTTATTAAGGAAAACAAAATATACTGGGCTATTGGAAAATCGCCGCTAGAATGCAATAATTGAACATCAAACCGTGTTGTATCTAATGTTATTCTAGGTAAAAAATTATGGTCTTGGTTTTAAGTAAAAGGGAGTAAAGTAAATTATGAATGATGTTGATACTGTCGAATCTAATTCGGCTACTTCTTCCCTAGTATCTAACAATAATGAATCAGCATCAAATGCCACTGAGGATACTCACATACCTGCGAGCAAAAGTACCCGCCATTCGAGTAAAAATAAACGCTCAGAACGAACTATCAATCTTATCTTAAAAGCAACAGAGAGGGTAATCCTTGAATCTGGAACATCGCGCATTACGATCCATGATGTCTGTAAATACGCAGGTATTTCTCGAGGCACTTTTTACCGCTATTTTTCTGCACAAGATGATTTATTAGAAGCTTTTTCTCGACATAAACGAGACCATTTTCATTCTTCTATGAGTAATATATTAGAGCCAGTTAATGACCCTGACGAGAAGTTTGCAAAGCTAGTTGAGTATTTAGATAACTACCTCGAGAGTGGTCAGGCTCGCCGACTATTAGCGGTCGCACCTGATTACGCTTTACGTTGGTTTGAAAGTATATTTCAAGATTCTATTCAATGCTTTGAAAAAGACTTGACAATTGTGTTCGATAATTGGGATAACAAATTAGGCGTTAAGTTAGACCGAGAGCTAATTTGCGAATTAATAGTCCGCTATATTTTAAGCGAGCAACTGGTCCCCACTGGTAAGCTACGTCGGAGCATGCCATTAAGAATTGGTGTATTAATTCAAAGCATTATTGTGGGAACAATGCGTAAAATTTAAACCTTTCGTTAACCTTAAATTTAAAAACGGCAAGAAGGTCTACCAAGTAGTCTTATTGCCGTTTTTTATTCCGCTTTACCTCGAGTCAAATGCTTTCTTTGCTGTCTTATCGCGTAGCTGTTTTAATCCATCTCATCTAAAAATAAAAAACATTTGTCAACTTTGTTGGGAGCATTAATGAATAATTCTTATGATGTAATTGTAGTGGGAGGGGGGCATAACGGTTTGGTGTCGGCTTGTTATCTTGCAGAAGAGGGCAAAAAAGTGTTAGTGCTGGAAGCTGCCGATAAAATTGGGGGCATGAGCGCGTCGGGGTATTTGATACCCGAAGCACCAGAACATATGATTCATTCTTGCGCCTTAGATTTGATGTCGCTAAGAGTTCACCCTATGGTACCCGAAGAATTACAACTGACTCGTCATGGCTTCAAGCAAGTTGAAATAAAACCTGGTTATGTTTATTGCCATCCAAATGGTGACACACTCGTGTTTGGTCGCTCGCCTGAAGCGACAGCGAATGAAATTGCGCGGTTTTCTAGTAAAGATGCGAGTGAATTTATTGAGTTAATGAAACTAGTGAATGTATTTTTGGATATGGCTATTCCAATGATGCGTGCTGACCCAGCTCAATTTAATTTTTCAGCTAAAATAAAAGCCTTAACCGCCTTACTAAAAAATATTAAGTTAAAGTCGCACGTAATGGATCTTATTCAGAGCCCAGCGTACACGTCCATTATGGAACGATTTGAACACCCAGTAACCCAATCTGCGCTTTGTTCTCTGTTAGGTGCTGCCGGTCCTATAGCTAACGAAGGTACGGGAGTCTTTTTTGCCTTACTAGGTTTTATTCATCGATTTGGTATAGGACGTGCAGTAGGAGGCATTCAAACATTTCCAAATGCGCTTGAGGCACGTTTGAAAGAGTTAAATGGCGAGATAAAAATTTCCTCTGAAGTTACTGAAATTGTTGCAGAACAAGGTCAAATTAGTGGTGTTGCTCTTGAAGATGGGACGCATCTTACTGCGAAAGTTGTGATCGCCGCCATTCATCCAAAAACTGCGTTTGATTTGGTTACACCAGGTGCATTTGATCGAAAAGTGATGACGCGAGTAGCCTTGGCGCCAGCTAATGCACACGGTGCAGCTCCAATGAAAATTGACATAGCATTGAATTCACAAATTTCATATGCGAAGTTGGAAGCTAAACGTGGTGATGGACTATGCTTGCGAAGTGCCGTTATTTTAGTGGGTACGGCTGATGCAGTATTAGATAACTTTAAGTGCGCGGCAGCAGGTACAGTTTCAAATAAACCTTACTTTTGGGCAACGGCACCTACCGCAGCCGACCCCTCGCAGGCTCCGACAGGTGAAGATGTTGTTTATATTTATCCGATTGCAATGCCAGTTGAACCATCAGACGGTTGGGACGCTATTCGGGCTGACACAGCGCAGCAGATCATAGATTTTACGGCAGTATATATGGAAGGCTTGAAAGATTATGAAATTGCTCGAAGAGTTGAAGCTTCTCCTGATTTAGCCGAGCGCCTAAAGGTATACCGTGGCTGTGTGGTGCATATTGATACAGGCATTACACGGTCAGGAATGATGCGTCCTGCGGCAGGATTAGGCGGTAACAAGCTACCAGTAGATGGCTTCTTTTTAGGCGGGGCGGGTATTCATCCTGGAGGAGGCGTAAACGGATTACCAGGGCGAATTACTGCTGCTAGAGTAAAGCGCTTCTTAAAATAACCCTTTTTATTTTCTGCCAACATATATCTACCTTATAACAGCTCTGAGGTACGATTGTGCTCCAGAGCAGATAACAACAAGCGATAGGTGAAATCAGCCCATTTCTGTATTGCTTCCTCGTTACTAGGATCAGAGCCTGTTAGCACTGAAATTAAATAGCGGTTGGTATAAGGTCCTGTGGAAATTAAACCAAGCGCGGCAAAAAGCTGTTCTGAGTTGAAGTCTGCTCTAAAGTCTCCGCTTTCGATACCGCGTTCAATAATGCCAGAAAACTTCTTTAATAGAACTGGGGCTTTTTCTTTAAACTGATTTCGTGGTGTCGAGTGAGCATCATGGTAGTGGATCCCTTCCATTGCCAAAGTGGCTAATTCGGGATCTTTAAAAGGTGTTGGGAAATCTACAATAAAATCTTTTAAGGCTTCCCGAGGCGGTTTTTCTACATACTGTTTTTCGGTGAGATGTGCCATGGCATCGCCAGATGACTCATCTAGTACGTAAGCAAATAATTGCTCCTTACTTTGATAATAATGGTAAATCAATTGCTTAGTCACACCTGCAGTCGCGGCAATGCTCTCTATTCGTGCTTTTGCAATGCCTTTTTCGGCAAACTCACTTCTTGCTGCAATTAAAATACGTTGCAATGTTTCAATTTTACTCGATTTTTTTATTGTTTTTGTCTTGGTTTTATCTGTCACATTACTTTCCTGAATTTTTTATTCATTCGCCCAGTTTTATTAGCTGTGGTGATACATAGAACACTTGTTTAGAAGCTTTAACACGTTTTGCAATTGTACTTAGAGTAAAACAGAAGCACGGTTTATTTTCAAAATTTTAACATATGATAACAACTATAAATAAATTATGCGATTAGCAATGATTAGCTAAAGGTCAATCAATGACTGCGCCTAACAAACATGCAGCAGGTCGCATAGCCAGTACCTTACCATTATGAATAGGAGAGTAATCTTGAAAACTGAATCTATAGAAGACCTTCAATTGGAAACGGCATATAAAGCGGTATCTGATACCTATCGTGGGACAGGCATCGATATTCAAAAAGCGTGTAAAAAACAACGAGAAGAGGGAGGTCCGGTTTATAAAGGTGATTTTGTTGCCCAATTTGGCGTTCCAACTAACGCGGGGCTGCAGCAGGGTACACGTCCTACCTTTACAATTTTTGATTATAAAGATGTAATGGCGGTAATGCGCGACAGCAAAACCTATACCAGTGGTTTTATTGCTGAAGGTCTAGGAGCATTCTTTGATGGATTGATTATTCTTGCTATGGACGGGGACCAACACCGACAAGTTAGATCTCTATTACAACCTGCATTTATGCCTGAGGCCGTTAACAAATGGCGTCCTGAAATTGAAGCGGTTATGCGTCGTGACTTTCTAGAGCCACTAGCACCTAAGAAAAAAGCCGACATTATGGAGTTCGGCTTATTTTTTCCTATTCGCGTAATGTATGCATTAATGGGGTTTCCTACTGATGATCCTGAAAAATATAAAAAATATGCAGCCTGGGCCTTGGCGATGGTTGGCGGCAATCAAATTGATCCGACTAAAATTGAAGAAGCACGTCGTCAGGCCGGAATTGCCGTTAAATCGCTTTACGATTCAATTCTCGAAGTCGTACAAGAAAGGCGTGCATCCAATGAATACAAAGACGATTTAATAGGGCGTTTAATTGTCGCCGAATTTGAAGGACGAACTTTGGATGACCATGAAATTGTTACTTTTGTTCGTTCTTTATTACCTGCTGCCGGTGAAACGACAACAAGAACCTTAAGTTGTGTGCTAACGATGTTGTTCAATACTCCTGGGCTATTGGACCGTGTACGTGACGATAGGACTCTCATTCCTAAATTAATAGACGAAACTGTTCGTTATGAACCTATGGGGACTTTCAGAACACGCGAAGCTGCCAAAGATACTGAAATCCAAGGCGTAAAGATTCCAAAAGGGTCATTCGTTCAATCAATGATCGTTTCCGCTAACAGAGACGATACCGTTTTTGAAAATGGGCATGAATTTGATATTGATCGAAAAATGAAGCCGTCCTTTGGTTTTGGTTTTGGTCCTCATATGTGTATTGGACAGTTTGTTGCCAAGTTAGAAATGAACTGTGCGCTAAATGCAATGTTTGATTTGCTACCTAATTTACGACTGGATCCAGATTACCCTGCTCCTGTTATTGAAGGAGCTCAGCTAAGAGGGTGTTCGAGCATTCATCTTATGTGGGATTAACCGTTATTGTTTGATTTACGTTTATGTATAAACAAACTGCTCGTAAAGGAGCAAAAGAAATAACATTATTAAAGAGTAATTATGAAATATTTTAAGAAAAATGCCCAACGAGGTGATTTTAATTTTCAGTGTTTAGTTGCACCTCAACAAGTCAGTGGTAAAAAACTGGCAGATTTGCGTGATCATTTCGGCCTTAAATTTACCAAGCATATGCCGTTTGGTAGTTTGCGCGACGAAGAAGGTCACATTTATTCTACTGTTAGAGCCGTTAATGGGCCAGAAAGCAGCCCTAATCCAACAAAGTTTATTTTTCAATCTACGCGTATTGATGGCAAAAATATTCGCATTGACCGAGAGCGAATAGGCCCTCAAGCAATGACAATGTTTCCCAAACGTTGGTATGACGAAGAAAGCGACACAGCCGGTTGGTCAAGTATTCAAGACGAACCGGGTAATCCTTGGAAAATTACAGCATCGGGTGAAAAGTTTAGTTGGTGTGAAGAAGGCTTGTTTAATATTTCTGGCACACTACTTGGTAGTGGTATGCAATGGTATTTGCCAGGAGAAGATTGGGGCACATTCTATGTGTCTCAAGTTTATGATGTTACGGGTACATGTGAAGGCAGACCCGTAAAAGGTCTTATTATGCTAGATCAAGCATGGATGGCTGAAGGCGGTTCAATTCATTTTCAAAAAGACTTGGTGGTTAACAACAAAATGCATGTGCTGTGGTGGACATTTGCCACTGTATTTAAAGACGGTAGTTGGGAAATTGGTTCTTTTATGGTGGGCCATGAAAACCTGGGGTATGCAATTTTTCAAAACAATAAAGGTGAATTGATAGTTAGTACCAATATTGAAGGTGTTGCTGATCATAAAGCTGGCAGTTACTTTTTGAAAGGGGCTAAAATTGTCGTCGATGGGCAATATGAGTGGGAGTTTTTACCTGATCCAAAAGGTGAAATGAGTGATTTTGTAGGGGGATTCCCTATAACCGCTCAACAAGAAGGCCGTTGGCGACGGGTTGGTGATACTCGCGAGCCAGACCATTGGGTAGGTTGGGGAGAGTCAGACCGCCGAAACGGCACAGCGCGTAACATATTAGGTAAAGAACTAGAAGACGAGGAGCACAAATGAGTACTGAGAATACCACCGCGATAGAGGCTTTTGTACAGCAACAGATTGCTTGTTGGAATCAAGGTGATAAAGAGGCATTTATGGCTGCGTATCGCAACATTGCCACTGATAAATTAATTATTGAATATGTGGGAAAGCCTGAAGCTGATGGTTGGCCTATTCTTGAAGGGATGTGGGCGCAAAGTCAAACAAAAATTGAAGTTGAAGAAGTCCTTATTATAGCTGCTGGAGACGAAGTCGCTTGTCACAACAAAAATAAAATTCGTGGCACCGATCAAGTGATTGAAACGGTAGAGTTATATAAATTATCTTCTGGTTGTTTATCTATAAGATATTTCATTAAAATGCCCTAATATTCCAAACAATCTTTAAAGTTATACAAAATGCGGGAGTTTGCTTAAATGCCTCCCGCATTTTTTATGCAAAAAATTCGCTAAGCTTACAAGTTAACCAGTTGGAAAGATAATTAAAAATAGACATTATAGGAGAATTTGTATAAGTTTTGGGTATTGTTTTTATATGAGCCAATCTTATGTCAAGAATCCCGCCCATTCCAATTGAACAACTCAACCCTGAATTAGCTAATAAACTCCAAAGTGGTTTGCGAAACCGCATGTTGAGTGCGCCATTACCGATTCAAGTATGGGCGCACAGGAATGAACAAGCTTGCAAATGGTTGGACTTGTTAGCAAGTTTTCAATCGAGCGATTTATTGGAGGCCCGCTTAAAAGAACTAGTTAGACTTAAAATAGCTTCTATTACCCAATGTAAGGCGTGCCAAATAGCTCGAAAAAGTGATGATGTGGATGAAGAAGATATCGCTTGTTTAAGTTATCAAAATGAACATTTTACGCCATCAGAGCAAGTAGCGCTTCAATATGCAGAGTTATTCGCTGGCGATTATATGGCTATAGATAACTTGCTTTACGAGACTTTATATCAGCATTTTACTACGCCAGAAGTCGTTGAATTATCAATGTATTGTGCACTGATGTTAGCAGGAGGTCGTATGACATACGTGCAACAAGCTTATGAAGACTCAGCAAATGAGTCTTGACTATGCACCTTAAAGCAATGCAAAAAACGGCCACTGTAACGAATAGGTTTACTGAAATACTAGCGTTATTGGCTTGTCAAGTTGGTCTTCACGCTAATATGCAATCAATGCGAGTTGCGACTCCTCTTGATGTTTTAGCGCAGGGATATGGTGAGCTTGAAGTAGGAGTGCTCATTTCTTTTTTTGGTCTTGCACCAGCATTGTTGGCTATACCTGCTGGGCGAATGGCGGACCATCATGGTTATCATAGTCCTGTCAGAATAGCAGCAGGCATGTCCTTACTCGCAGTAATTATTGTGACTTTGTGTGATGGTTTATTGGGCCTGCTATTGGCTGCAGCTTTGAGCGGCGCTGGTTCGGGCTTTGGTATGATTGCTATACAACGCACAGCCGGACGCATGGCAGTTAATGCAACACAACGAATCAAAATTTTTAGTTGGATAGCTTTAGCGCCAGCGATTGCGGGCTTTTTTGGTCCAGGAATTACCGGTGTGCTCATCGATGTGTATGGTTTTACGGTCGCATATGCTGCTATGGCAATATTGCCGTTGGCAACGATAGTTTTCTCATGCTTTGTACCCAAAGAAAGCACAGAAGTAATACCCAATAGAACAAAAAAAATGCAATCTTTTAAATCACTGTTTTCTAATTCGCTTTTTATTCGCTTACTGATTATTAATTGGTTGGTGGCTGTTAGTTGGGGCGTTTTCAGTATGGCTTTACCTATTTTGAGTCACGAGCGCGATATCAGTGCGTCGGTGGTAGGGTTTATTTTCATGGTGTATTCACTTTCATCAATTGTAGTAAGAATTATCATTCCTTTCATGGTACAGCGATTATCTAATCAAGTGATGCTTGGTGGCACACTAATACTATGCGCTCTAGTATTTGTGTTGTTTCCAGTTGTTAGTAGTGAAATAGCCATGATGCTATTGGCAGCTATTTTAGGTATTGCTTTAGGAATGATCCAACCCGCAATGTTGGCAAAGTTGCATCAAATTACACCAAAAAAGAGACATGGTGAAGCCTTAGCCTTGCGCTCTGCATTTGCTCACATATCGATGGCAACAATGCCCGTTCTATTTGCAGCCTTAGGTTCGCTGATGGGCATTGGCGCTCTATTTTGGTTAATGGCTGTGTTACTAGGGGCTGGCAGTTTACAAGCACGACATCTACATACAAATGAAGATAAATAAAAAGATTGGATGTGATTATGTGAATATAATGAGTCATAAATTAAAAAAGTGTTTAAATTTTTGTTAACTGCTGTTAGCTTAGTTATTATAATTTAATTTAGACATAAATTAAGAAAGTGTATCTATTAAGTTTTGTGGAATTTTAGAATAACTGTCAACAAGTGGTGAGTAACATGTCCAAGCAACAAAATGAAAATCTAGAAAAAGCCTTTGCCGGTGTAGCAGATAACTATCGCGGACAAGATGTGGATTTAAATGCGATATATCGAGAAATGCGTAAAAACTCTCCAATTATTGCAGAAGATTTTATGAGTCAACAAGGTGTACCTAACATTGCCGGACTTGACGCAAACCGTCTTACTTTTACCCTGTTTAAGCATAAGGATGTAATGGCTGTTTTACGGGATGCAAAAAACTTTACAAGTGGTTTCATTGCGGAAGGCTTAGGGGCGTTTTTTGATGGTTTAATCTTAACTGGTATGGACGGAGAAGAGCACAAAAAGGCACGTGCTTTATTACAACCAGTTTTTATGCCAGATGTTGTCAATACGTGGCGTGATACCAAAATGGACCCTATTGTTCGTAACGAGTTTTTGATCCCTTTACAAAAAGAGGGCAAAGCCGACTTAATGGATTTTGCATTATATTTTCCAATCCGATTGATTTATTCCTTAATTGGTTTTCCAGAAGATGATCATGACAAAGTTAAGCAAGTGGCGGCATGGTCTTTAGCTATTTTAGCTGGGCCTCAAGTCACTCCAGAAAAAGCAGCAGAGGCTCGTAAAGCTGCCATGGAAGCTGCAAAATGCCTGTACGATGCTGTCAAAGAAGCCGTAGTTGAAGCCCGTAAAAATGGCGCGAAAGGAGGCGATTTAATAAGCCGTCTTATTCGTGCCGAATATGAAGGGCGGCAATTGGATGATCATGAAATCACGACGTTTGTGCGTTCATTGTTACCCGCTGCAGGGGAGACGACTACCCGTACTTTTGGCTCTTTGATGACCTTGTTATTAGAAAGACCCGCACTATTAGAACGAGTTCGTGCCGATCGTTCTTTAGTAGGCAAAGCTATTGACGAAGCGGTTCGATTAGAACCTGTTGCTACATTTAAGGTTCGTCAAGCAGCACAAGACATAGAAATTAGGGGGATGCAAATACCTAAAGGGGCAATGGTTCAATGCATAGTAGCGTCAGCCAATCGCGATGAAGAGGTATTTGAAGATAGCGAAGAATATATTATTGAGCGCAAAGTAAAACCATCGTTTGGATTTGGCTTTGGACCCCATATGTGCATTGGACAATTTATCGCTAAAACTGAAATGGTGGTTGCCTTAAACGCTATTTTAGATTTGTTCCCGAATATTCGACTAGATCCTGACATGCCAAAACCTAAAATTGAAGGAGCGCAATTACGTGGCCCTCACGAAGTTCATGTTGTTTGGGATCAGCATTAAGTTAAACAAATATGTAAAAAATGTTTAAATTTATTTTAAAAGTATTAGACAGATTCATTAAAAGTGTCTAATATTGATGTGTTGAATCAGTAAATAACAGAAAATAACAGTTAAAGGAGCATAGTGATTTCTCGTCGAGAAAGCGATGTTCCATATTGGAGGATTTAGATGAAACTCGAAGATATGATTTTAGTCAGTGTTGACGACCATGCGATTGAGCCACCGGGTGCCTTTACTCGCCATATGCCAGCTAAGTTTAAAGGGCGTGAACCGCGTGTTGAAAAACGCAATGGCAGAGACATTTGGATGTTTGAAGAGCAAGCCACCGGATATATGGGACTTAACTCTGTTGTCGGTCGACCTAAATCTGAATACGGAATGGAGCCTTTAGGCTATGACCAAATGCGCCGTGGTACTTGGGACGTAAAAGCACGTGTTGAAGATATGGATGCAAATGGTGTGCTAGGTTCTTTGTGTTTTCCTACCTTCCCTGGCTTCGCCGGTCAACGTTTTCAGGTAATGCCTGACAAAGCAGTAAGCCTTGCTGCAATCCAAGCTTATAATGATTGGCATTTACACGACTGGTGCAATGCAGCGCCAGGGCGCTTTATTCCCTTAATGATGGTGCCTTGGTGGGACATGAAAGCAGCAGCGGCTGAAGTTAAACGAATGGCTGACCAAGGCGTACATGCATTAACTTTGTCTGATAATCCCACCGTACATGGTTATCCTTCTATCCATAATCCGCATTGGGATCCCTTATGGAAAGCCTGTGAAGATAATAATGTGGTGATTTGCTGCCATATTGGTACCGGTGTAAAAGCCGCTCACGCATCAGACGAATCGCCAATAGATGCATGGATTACGTCAATGCCTATATCAATTTCTAATTCTGCAGCCGATTGGATGTGGGCGCCATTTTGGAAACGTCACCCTAAACTGCGAATGGCATTGTCGGAAGGTGGCATAGGTTGGATCCCCTATTTGCTGGAACGTGCTGACTTTACGCATGGCCATCATAAAGAATGGACTAACTCGAATTTTGGAAACAAAAAACCAAGTGATATTTTTAACCAACATTTTATTACTTGTTTTATTGAAGATGAATTTGGTTTGCATAACCTGCAGCATATGAATGTGGATAAAGTAACATGGGAATGTGATTATCCGCACTCTGATTGCACATGGCCGTATTCTGCTGATGTGTTTTGGAAGCAATCCCAACATTTGTCTGATGACACTATCAATAAAATTACTCACCTTAATGCAATGCGCGAATTTTCTTATGACCCCTTTGCTATTTTAGGTCGTGAAAACTGCACCGTAGGCGCGCTAAAAGCGAAGGCCACACATGTTAGTATTGAACCCGCTTTAGGCTTAGGTGGCGCCGCCCCAGAGCACGACGCGAAAAAACCAGTAACATCTGGAGATATTAACAAAATGTTTGAAAGTGCTGATGCGGCTACCGCTCTTTAAGCAAATCTACAGAAGTAAGCACAACAGCCTTACTTCTGTCTTTTATTCTTGATTATTACAATGGTTTACCATTTGGCAGGCCATTGTAAGATGTTTCCAAAGCTGATTTGGTAGGTGCTTAGATGTCAATCGAAAATTTCAAATACAGTACAATACCTGCAGAAGCCGAAGCGTTACGCGCTGAAGTAAGGGCGTTTCTTAAGCAGGAATTAAGTGACTTTCCAAACATAAAGCGTGCCGATTCTTGGATTGGGTTTGATGCTGAATTTAGTCGCAAATTAGGTCAACGTGGTTGGGTTGGGATGTCATTACCAAAACAATACGGTGGCTCAGAGGCGAGCGCGTTTTCCCGTTATGTGGTAATAGAAGAATTATTGGCGGCAGGTGCGCCTGTATCTGCACATTGGTTTTCTGATCGTCAAAGTGGTCCACAAATACTTAAATTTGGAACCGATGCACAAAAAGATTTTCATTTACCAGCAATTTGTCGAGGTGAACAATACTTTTGTATAGGCATGAGCGAGCCTAACTCCGGTTCAGATTTGGCATCAATTAAATCTCGCGCTATACGACACGGGAACAAATGGATTGTTAATGGCCAAAAAGTCTGGACCACTAACGCCCATCTATCCCATTACATGATTGCTTTAGTGAGAACTAGCGAAGGCGAAAAGCGCCAACAAGGTTTATCGCAAGTAATAATTGATTTGAGTTTACCCGGTATTACGATTCGACCAATTAAAGACCTAGTTGGGGGCGCACATTTTAATGAAGTATTTTTCGATAATGTTGAAATCGACGCGGACGCAATTATTGGAACTGAAGGACAGGGTTGGTCTCAAGTAACCGCTGAATTGGCAATGGAAAGAAGTGGTCCAGAACGATTTTTAAGTTCCATGATACTGCTAAATAGCCTCATCGACGTAATTGGTAACAACCCAGATGCTTTACAAGCAAAAGAAATTGGGCGTCTTACTGCAAAACTGATTACCTTGCGTAATATGTCATTGTCGGTCACGCAAGAACTATCTGAAGGCAAGAGCCCAGTATGGGCAGCATCTTGTGTAAAAGCTTTTGGTGCAACATTTGAGCAAGAAATTCCTGAGTTAGCACAAGCCTTATGTGATCTCTCTCCTTGTTCTGTTGGTGGAAGCGAGCATGCTCAGATTTTAGCTTACTTGATGCAAATGGCACCTTCTTTTTCTTTACGCGGTGGTACGCGTGAAATACTGCGAGGTATAATTGCGCGCGGATTGGGAGCAAATTGAAAATGAGAGAAATTTTTGATTCAACAATTGAGCGTTTTTTCCAAGACACAGTAGACACAGAACAAGTTTTACTCGCTGAAAAAGATGGTTGGAATGGGACTCTTTGGACATCCTTAGATGAGCTAGGCTTTACCTACGCAATGGTGGCAGAAAGCGCTGGAGGAGCGGGTGCAAGTTGGTCTGACCTATGTGGTGTTGCCCGTTTAGCGGGTTCTTACGCACTACCACTTCCTTTATGTGAATCTATTTTTGTTAATTACTTACTTTGTAAATGCGATATAGCGCCATTGACAGGCGTCTTAAGTTTTGCCGCTAAATCTGAATTAAGGCTAGATGGTGACAAATTAAATGGTGTTTTACATGATGTACCGTGGGGGCGTTATACACAGCATATTATTGCCGTGGTGCCCAAGGATGATTGTAATCACCTTGTCGTGTTAAGCCGTGAGCAAATTAAAATACGAAAAGAAGCATGTAATGTAGCGGGTGAAGCTCGCGATAGTTTTGTAGTAGAAAACATCAGCCCTGTCTTTTGCGCAGTTTTACCTGCTCCTATTTCAAGTAATGTCTTAATGCAAGGGGGCGCCATGTTGCGTTCAGCGCAAATGGCAGGTGCCATGCACAAAGCCATGACTATTTCTCATGAGTATGCCTCAGAAAGAGTGCAATTCGGACGACCTATTGGCAGCTTTCAAGCGATTCAGCATCAATTGGCACAAATGGCCGAGCATGTGAGTGCGTCAGTAATAGCGGCTGAAGCAGGGTTTTCAGCATCGTCAGACACTATTGATGTGCTTGGCGTGAGCACAGCTAAAATTTGTACGTCTGAAGCTGCTGGTGTGGGGGCCTCAATAGCGCATGCAGTGCATGGTGCTATTGGTTTTACGCACGAACATCCTCTGCATTTATTGACTCGTCGGTTATGGTCTTGGCGAAGTGAATTCGGCTCTGAAACTTATTGGGCTAAGCAATTAGGTGACGCTGTGTGCAAGCATGGGGCCGATAATTTTTGGCCTGCGGTCACCGCAGGCCATTTTGATACTATTTAATCAGAGATACGCGAATGAAACCGTTTTTACAGATTGAACGAGAAGGCGCGGTTATTACCGCTCGTATGGATAGACCTGAGTCTAGAAATGCCTTAACAGAACCTGAATACTTTCAAGAGTTTGTGGATTTGTGTCAGCAAATTAGAATAGATACAAGCATTAAAGTACTTATTTTGACAGGCAATGGCTCGGCATTTTGTGCCGGTGGGAATGTCAAAGATATGAAAGAACGAGCGGGTATTTTTGCGGGCTCGCCTTTTGAATTGCGCAATCAGTATCGAAACGGTATTCAGAGAATACCATTGGCGCTTTATGACGTAGAAATTCCTGTTATAGCCGCATTGAATGGTCCAGCCATTGGAGCAGGTCTAGATTTAGCCTGCATGTGTGATGTCAGAATTTCTGTCACTAAAGCGAAATTTGCAGAAAGTTTTATTAAATTGGGAATTGTGCCTGGTGACGGTGGCGCTTGGTTTTTACCCCGAATTGTAGGGTTGCCAAGAGCCAGCATAATGGCGCTGACGGGTGATGCAATTAATGCTGAAAAAGCCTTGGAATGGGGATTGGTTACTGAACTTGTGAATGCAGAAGAACTCGATGCTACAGCTATGAAGTTGGCACAAAGTATGGCTGCGAATCCAGGACATGGCCTTAGATTAACTAAACGTTTATTGCGTGAAGGTCAGCATATGAGGCTAGATTCTTTGTTGGAGCTTTCTGCAGCGTTTCAATCTATTGCTCATCATACTGAAGACCATGGTGAAGCGGTTAATGCTTTTATTGAAAAACGTGACCCTAAATTTACGGGTAAATAATAAAGTTATTTTAAATTACGTAAGGAATGATTATGCGTTCTGTATTCCGAGAAGATCATGAGATGTTCAGACAAATGGCTCGTCGCTTTATTGAAAACGAAATTACGCCACATCTGCATGATTGGGAAAAACAAGGGATTGTACCTAAAGATATTTGGTTAAAAGCAGGTGAAGTAGGCTTGTTATGTTCCTGTGTACCTGAAGATTTTGGGGGGGCAGGAGGCGACTACGGTCATTCTGCAATAATGGTAGAAGAACTGGCGAGGGCTAACGCGACTGCGATTGGTTTTACTACTCACTCTGAAATTGTTGCAAATTACCTAGTGGCTTATGGTAACACTGAACAAAAAGAAAAATGGTTAAGCAAAATGGTCACCGGTGAAGTCATCGGCGTAATCGCTATGAGCGAGCCTGGTGTAGGGAGCGATTTGCGTTCAATGCGCATGAGTGCACGTCGAGAAGGTGACGAATACGTCATTTCGGGTCAGAAAACATTTATTACCAATGGCGGAAATGCTGACTTAGTGGTTGCAGCTTGTAAACTTGATCCGAACTCTCGTGATTTGACCCTAATATGTGTAGAAACGGATCGAAAGGGTTTTAGCAAAGGACGTCTACTTGACAAGATTGGATTAAAAGGCCAAGACACTGCGGAACTATTTTTTGATGACGTTAGAGTGCCAGTGGACAACCGTTTAGGCGAAGAAAACAAAGGCTTTAACTACCTTTTTCATCAACTAGCTTGGGAACGTTTGATTATTGCTATAAGAGCAGCTCAATGCATTGAAACATTACTGGAAGAAACAATTGAGTATACGCGTGATCGCCGGGCATTTGGTAAAGCCATTTTTGATTATCAAAATACTCGCTTTAAGTTGGCAGAAGTAAAAGCAAAAGCAACGATGCTACGTGCGTTTGTCGACAATTGTATCGCCAAAGTTCTGACTGATGATCTATCCGCTGAAGAAGCCGCGATGGCCAAACTAGTTGGCTCTGAATTGCAAGGAGAATTGTTAGATGAGCTCTTACAATTACACGGTGGCTATGGGTTTATGACTGAATATAAAGTCAGTCGTGCATGGGTAGATGCGCGCGTGGCTCGCATTTACGGTGGTACATCTGAAATAATGAAAGAAATAATCGCCCGCTCCTTATAGTTAGGGCGGGTAAATTAATTGATATTATTTGAATATTAATTAACTACCACAGATCTGGATCAGCAACTCCCGCATTGCTTGCGCCGGTTTACTAAGCACGGCGCCTTTTTTCCAAATAATCCCTACTTGCATATCGGGTACTTGATTTAGTATTGGACGCGTTTCTATTTTTTTCCCTTCAAGCGACCAAGGGCGATAAATCATATCAGACAAAATAGTGAGTCCAAAATTGTGCGCAATGAGGCCTCGTAAACTTTCTATCGAACTCGTTTTAAAACCGATATTAAGTTGTTCTCTGTTGGCTTGCCAATAACGTCGAGTGGACTCTTCACCTTCATCTTCAGTAATTTGAATATAGGGATACTTGCTAATGTCGTTTAGGGATACTTGATCTTGTTTGAGCAAAGGATGAGTGGCTGATAACCACAATTGACGGCGCGAACGAATAAGAACATGGTGTGAAAATGGCGACAAGTTTGTGCTGTTAGAAAGGATGACAATACCCAATTCAGTGCTTCCATCTTTAACAGCTTGTTCAATATCCAAACGTTTCTTATCATGCAGGTCTATTTCCACATCAGGATAATTAGCCCTAAACCTTGCAAGTAAATTAGGTAAGAAATAACCTAAAACGGTGTAAGAAGCTGAAACTTTAACAGAACCCTGTAAATTGTACACATTGTATCTAGGTTCTCTTATCGCATCTTCAAGTAAGTCTAGCACTTCTCTAACTCGTAAATAAAAACGATGCCCTTCTGCTGTCAATGATACACCTAGTTGTTGACGGTCAAAAAGACGCACTTTCATTAAGCTTTCGAGTGACTTTATTGCAGCCGTTATAGCTGATTGAGAGACATGTGTGCTGTGTGCGGCCTTTGATAGTTGGCCCGTTTCAGCAGTAGCAATAAAATATCTTAACTGTTTTAGTGAAACGCTTCGTAAGTCCATTATCTGTTTTTCTAATACCTGCATGCATTTTTTGTGATTTTACATTATTTGAATGGTTTTTCATAATGTGTTCAACTTATTTTTTTCAAATTATAATCAAAACAGGAAAAATAAATGACTTCCTCGGACCAAACTCTTGCTAAAAGTGATTTGCGTGATGTTACGTTACAAGATAAATATTGCCTTAACAAAGGACAAATTTATGCCAGCGGCACCCAAGCACTCGTTCGCTTACCGCTTATGCAAAAAGAACGAGATCAGCAAGCCGGTCTAAATACAGCCGGTTATGTATCGGGGTATAGGGGTTCACCACTAGGTGGCGTTGATTTAGCTTTGTGGGGAGCCAAGAAAGAACTTGCTGAACACGAAATCACATTTCAACCCGGTTTAAATGAAGATTTAGCGGCTACCGCAGTTTGGGGAACTCAGCAAGTAAATTTACGTGACAATGCCAAATATGATGGCGTATTTGGCATGTGGTATGGTAAAGGTCCGGGTGTTGATCGATCTGCTGATGTGCTTAAGCATGCTAATTCAGCGGGGACTTCTGCTAACGGTGGAGTATTGTTGCTAGCAGGTGACGACCATGCGGCTAAATCTTCTTCAGTCGCTCACCAATCTGAACATATATTGATTGCGTGTGGTATTCCCGTTTTTTATCCGTCAAATGTGCAAGAATATCTTGATTATGGGCTGCATGGTTGGGCCATGAGTCGGTATTCGGGTTTATGGGTAGGCATGAAATGCGTGACTGATATTGTTGAATCGTCAGCCTCTATCGATGTTGATCCTGACCGAGTCAAGGTCGTTATACCTGAAGATTTCCCCATGCCTGAAGGTGGCCTAAATATCCGTTGGCCTGATCCACCATTAGACCAAGAAGCTCGTATGTTAAATCATAAATGGTATGCCGCTCTAGAGTATATCCGTGCAAATAAAATCAACCAAATTACGCTCGACTCACCTAATGCTCGCTTTGGTATTATGGCTGCTGGAAAAGCATATTTAGATGTGCGCCAAGCATTAACTGACCTCGGTTTAGATGATAAAACTTGTATAGCATTAGGTATTCGTATCTTGAAAGTAGGCTGTGTTTGGCCGTTGGAGTCGCGTGATGCTCGAGAGTTTGCTACCGGCTTAGAAGAAATACTTGTCGTTGAAGAAAAACGCCAAATATTAGAATATGCCTTGAAAGAAGAGTTATATAATTGGCGTGACGATGTTCGCCCACGCATTTATGGAAAGTTTGATGAACGAGACAATTCAGGTGGAGAATGGTCTCAACCAAGAGGACAATGGTTACTGCCCGCGCGCTACGAACTTTCACCGACACTTATTTCTAAAGCGATAGCAACTCGCCTCGATCGTATCGGTTTACCGCCGCAAATTCGTGAAAGAGTGATGCAACGTATTGCGATAATTGAAGCTAAAGAGCGCGAGGCCAATTTACCTCGATTAGCTGTTGAACGAAAACCTTGGTTTTGTTCTGGCTGTCCACATAACACCTCAACACGAGTACCTAAGGGGTCTCGTGCATTGGCAGGTATTGGTTGTCATTACATGGCGATGTGGATGGATCGCAACACAGAAACTTTCACACAAATGGGCGGTGAGGGCGTAAGTTGGCTTGGCCAAATGAACTTTTCGGGTGATAAACATGTGTTCGTTAACTTAGGCGATGGCACGTATTTTCATTCTGGTTTATTGGCGATTAGAGCTGCAATAGCCGCTTCTGCGAACATTACCTATAAAATCTTATTCAATGACGCAGTTGCTATGACCGGTGGACAACCGGTAGATGGAGTTCTTACAGTTCCGCAAATATCTTTTCAAGTATTAGCTGAAGGTGCATCAGAAGTGCTTATTGTGAGCGATGAGCCCGAAAAATATGCTAATCAAAACGATAACACCTTTCAATTGCCGGCTGAGGTAAAAGTTTACCATCGAGATGAACTTGAAAAGTTACAATTACGCTTACGAGATCAAAGTGGCGTGTCTATTATTATTTATGATCAAACGTGTGCCACCGAGAAAAGGCGTCGTCGTAAGCGCGGTTTAATGCCTGACCCTGCCCGTCGTGCTTTCATTAATCCATCGGTGTGCGAGGGTTGTGGCGATTGCACTGAAGTCTCGGGGTGCGTTTCGATTGAACCTCTAGCAACCGATTTGGGCACAAAAAGACAAATTAATCAAAATAGTTGTAACAAAGATTTTTCATGCCTAAAAGGCTTTTGCCCGAGTTTTGTGACAGCAGAAGGAGTTCAGTTACGCGCACCCGAAACAAATGGTCAATTGGGATTACCTAAAGAAATACCCGTACCAACACTACCAAGTTTGGAAAAAACTTATGGCGTTGTCGTTGCCGGAATTGGTGGAACTGGGGTAGTGACAATCGGTGCCTTAATGGGGATGGCGGCGCATCTTGAAAGTAAAGGCGTAACCGTACTAGACCAAACGGGTTTAGCGCAAAAAGGCGGTGCAGTAATGAGTCACATACAAATTGCCGCTTCTCCAGAAAAAATTCATGCGACCCGCATTCCTACTGCTGCTGCAGATGTATTAATTGGTTGTGATGAAATCGTAGCAGCTTCGAGTGATGTTTTATCTAAGGTTAGACAGGGTTTATCACATGCTGTGGTCAACACCGCGCAAACCCCCGCAGCGGAATTTTTGAGCGACCCAAACTGGATTTTTCCAAAAGATATGGCTGAAACCAACATTAATGATGCCATTGGCGTTCAATGTGATTATGTTGACGCAACTGCACTTTCATTACGAACCATGGGTGACAGTATATATGCTAACCCCTTGCTATTGGGCTATGCCTGGCAGATGGGTTGGATACCTTTGTCACACAGCGCCTTAACGAGGGCTATAGAATTAAACGGTGTCACGGTTGACAAAAATATAGAAGCATTTGAATGGGGACGAGTTGCTGCATTTGATAAAAATTTATTGCCAAAAACCGATCCTGACACTCGTGTCGTAGTGGTAGATATGCCAGAAACACTCGACTCTTTAATTGTTAAAGGTGCGACTAAGTTAAGGGAATATCAGAGCAGGGCATATGCTAAGCGTTTTGAGCAAGCAATAGAAAAAATAAGTGTTGTTGAAAGACAAATTAAACCCACTGGCACACTAAATTTGAGTATGGCAATTGCACGCAATCTAGCAAAGTTAATGACTTATAAAGATGAATATGAAGTGGCTCGTTTGCATTCTTCAAAAACATTTAAAGATCAATTACGTAAGCAGTTTGCGGGCGAACCCGGTAAAGACTATCAACTTAATTTTTATATGGCACCGCCAATGATTTCAAAACGAGATGTACACGGTCACCTAGTAAAACGTCGATTTGGTCCATGGATGGGCGGGGTATTTGGTTTACTTCGCCACTGTAAAGTTTTACGGAATACTTTTTTAGACCCCTTTGGTAAAACTCACGAACGGCAACAAGAACGCCAGTTGATTGAAGATTATTTTGAGTTAATTGATACCTTTTGCCAAAGCCTAACTCAGGCGAATCGACCTGTCGCAATCGCCTTGGCTGAATTACCCGATATGATACGCGGTTATGGTCATGTTAAAGAGCGCAATATGGACATAGCGCACGCAAAAAAAGAGGATCTTATGGCGCAATATGAGGGCAGAACCTTGGAGCGTTTAGTTTCTTAATGCGCTAAGTCGCTAAAAAATATTAATTGAATAATTAGACCCCTGTCGGCGACGAGTTGTTAATTATCCAACAACTAATCGCCTAGATAGAGTATGTGTAGATCAAAACAAAATAGGCTTAAAAAATGAAAATTTTGGTTCCAATAAAACGAGTAATTGATTACAACATTAAAGTACGTGTAAAAAAAGACAACTCAGATGTAGACCTCAGCAACACAAAAATGGGCGTTAACCCTGAGGGATCCCCACGAATTTAATTTCATGTCCCCCCGGT
>CESC01093045.1_pt1 | contig 24269 bp, 14 predicted proteins | sample 531131 | NCBI WGS metagenome assembly CESC01 (sample SAMEA2621295, study PRJEB7988) | marine metagenome | biome: marine biome (ENVO:00000447); feature: mesopelagic zone (ENVO:00000213); material: "saline water (ENVO:00002010), including plankton (ENVO:xxxxxxxx)" | depth 800 m
TATTGAAATCGGTCTCTGGTATTTGCTCTAGTTTCTTCAGAAGGTTTTTGATGACCTCTTGAATGTCTTCAATTTCTCCACGATCTGCTGCATGTTTTAGCTGAACATATCCTAAACCTGAAGACGGACTGTTAGCATTATCAACAACATTAAAACCAGAAACAGTATTCACGCCTTTAACGGCAGGATCTAATTGAAGGATAGAATCTGCTTTTCTTAGCGCAGCATTTGTTCTGTGTAGTGAAGAACCTTCTGGCATTTTCATGGAGAAGATCAAGAAGTTATCGTCTTCAGTTGGGATAAAGGCGCTAGGCGTAATTCTGGAAAGAAAAATGGTAGCGACAATAATTGCTGCCAGAGCACCTACACCTATCCATTTATGGTTCAGGAACCAACGTACAACATTGAGGTATTTGTCTGTAAACTTATCAAAACCACTGTCAAACTTACGCAGTCCTTTACGCTTTGCTACTTTAGCTTTTCGCACCTGACGCAGTTCTGAAACCGTTTTGGCCATTCCGCGTTTTTTCTTTTCACGCTTTTTCTTTCCGAAGAAAATCTTGGTCAGTACCGGAGTAAGCGTTAATGCATTAATTGCAGAAATTAAAACCGCAAAAATGATCGTGTACGCAAACTCTTGATAAAATACTCCCACAGGACCACTCAAGAAAGCAACCGGTAAAAATACGGCAGCAATTACCACTGTAATAGAAATAATCGCACCTGTAATTTCGTCCATCGCGGCAGCAACTGCTTTGCGGGCAGAAAGGCCATGATGCGTCATTTTCTCGTGAATAGCCTCCATTACTACAATCGCGTCATCTACCACAATACCAATGGCAAGAACTAGCGATAACATACTGAGTACATTCATCGAAGCGCCAATAATATTTAGGAAGAAAAACGTTCCTAAAAGGGAAACCGGAATTGAAATAGCTGTAATAATGGTCGCTCTAAAGTCCTGCAGGAATATAAATACCACAATAAAAACCAGAATAAATGCCTCTACAAGCGTGTGCATTACCTGGCTCATCGATTCATCGATCTGATCTCTTACACTGTAAGTAATCTCATAATCGATGCCTTCGGGGAATAATTTCTTCTGTTCTTCAAGGATCTCTCTAATGCGTTCATCAATGGTTTTGGCATTTGCACCATTCATTTGCACAATATCGATCGTTACCGAAGGTTTTCCGTCTAGACGGTTTTCACTGGTGTAGTTTGACGCACCAAACTCGATACGCGCAACATCTTTAAGACGCAATTGAGCACCATCTTCATTGGTTTTTATGACAAGATTTTCATATTCTTCAATCTCGCTGAAACGCCCGTCATACTTCATTACAATTTCAAAAAGCTCATCTGAATTTTCACCGAATTTACCTGGTGCCGCTTCAAAGTTTTGATCTTTTACTTGATTGTAAACTTCTCTGGGAGTAAGGTTATATGAAGCCATTTTTTGTGGATTCAACCAAATACGCATCGCGTAATCCCGCTGACGTAAGATGGAAGCTTCGGCTAAACCTTCGACACGTTTAAGCTCACGTCGAATGTTGATTCTTGTATAAGCATTAAGGAAGGTCTCATCATAGGTAGAATCTTTACTGAAGATATTGATCGTCATGATACTACCTTTCATTCTTTTAGTAACCGAAATACCGGCCTCAGTTACCTCTGGCGGAATTTTTTCGGTAATAACTGAAATCCGGTTCTGAATGTCTACCGCAGCCTGGTCGGGATTTGTTCCTGGTTTGAAGTAAATGGTTACTCGACCACGACCAGAGTTGGTCGCTGTTGAGTTAGCGTAGGTCATATTTTCGGTACCGTTCAACGCTTCTTCAATGGGTAACAAAACAGATTTGGCTACTGTTTCGGCATTACCACCAGGGTAATACACCGCCACACTTACACTGGGAGGTGCAATTTCAGGAAAACGTTCAACGGGTAAAGAGGTGATACTGGCGGCTCCCGCAAGTACCAATACTATTGTGATCACCAGCGTAAAAACCGGCTTTTTTATAATCTTTTTAAACATAGGTTAGCTGTTTCGGTATTAGACTTAATACGAAATAAGAACTCTTAAAATGTGTCTAGGATATTATAGACTGCTGGTAAGCTGGCCTCTCTGTAAAGGTTTAACCTTAATGCCAGAAGCCAATTTATCTAATCCCGAAACCACGATGCGATCTTTAGGAGATAAACTTTTGGAGTCTACGATATAGTTATCACCAGAACGTCCTTTTGTGATGATCTCACGACGTTGTGCAACATTGTTTTCGTCTAGGATAAAAACGAATTTCTTATCCTGAATAAAGGTAGTAGCACTTTGTGGAACGAGAATCGCAGATGGGTAAATCTCTTCCATCAAGATTTTACCGGTGTTACCAGAGCGTAGTAAGGTATCCGGATTATTGAATTTTGCTCTTAAAGTAATCGAACCTGTAGAACGATCAATTTGACCTGAATTGGCATCGATCTTACCACCGTGCTCGTAAATAGAACCATCAGCCAGAACTAATTTAACCTGATCATTTACCTTATTTTTCTTTGAAGTTTTGTCATTTTTCGCACGCTCAAAATAGAGGTAGTCAGACTCACTCATAGAAAAATACACATAGATATCATTTACATTAGAAAGATTAGTCAACGGCTCTGAATCTGTTTTCTTTACCACATTACCTATTGATTTTGGTATACGTCCCATAAATCCGTTTACAGGAGCTTTAATCGTTGTGAAATCTAAGTTGATGCGCATATTGGCAGCTTGCGCTTGAGCCTGTTGCAAGGATGAAAGTGCCACTTGATAATCTGCTTTAACCGATTTCATACGCACTTCAGAAATCACTTCATTATCAATTAGTGGCTGTAAACGCTCAATGTCGCTTTTTGCTTTCTCTAGTTTAGCTTTTTCAAGATTTACGTTAGCCATCGCATTTTTATAGTCTTCCATATACGGCTGACTATTTATTTTGAATAGAGGCTGTCCTTTTTCAACAAACTCACCTTCATCAACATATATTTCTTCCAGAATGCCATCAACTTGGGGTCTGATCTCAACAGATTCAACACCTTCTATAGACCCGATGTATTCAAAATTCTTAGCAGCACTGGTTTCTTGTAAGCTGATCACCGGTAATGGCAATCCTTCATCTTCTACCTCTTCCTCTCGGCAAGATGTAAAAGCAGCAAGACAAAGCGCAAGAATGATCGCAAACTTTGTATTGGGGTTATTTAAATAATTCATATTTCAATTTTTTAGGTTTCCACATAATAGTATTCAAGAATGAGACCTAAACGACACTAGGAAGCTGGATGAATCATTTTGTCTTGTTTTATAGGGGTTTAGCGCTTTTTTGAGAAAAAGGAAGTATGGAAACAGCTGTAGAAAAGTGTAGAAATAATCTACACTTTTGTGGAAATTGATCAGGTTGTGAGGCGTAGCTCTTGACTAAGATGTTAAGAATACTGCTTGAAGAACATTGATAGGAATAAGACTGATTTCTTTGATCGTAGCTTCTTTTAAAATTGTGCCAATCCCAAAACCCCAGAATCATTAATAATTCCTTAACGTTTATCTGATTCTTACCCTAAGAGCGACGTTTTGAGATAAGATAGTACAGAGGGGCAACCTAAATTTTAAACGCTGTTAAAGATTTCGTAAAACTCAAAAGTTTACATATAGTCAAAATATGACAAAATTTGTGATTAATTATTTACTAATATTAATAATTGATCCAAGCAATGAAAAAACTAATTTATGTAACACAAATTACGCTGTTCTTTTTGGCTACTGTGCTGTTCGCTCAGGATAGGTCGCTTCAAGGTACGGTGACAGACACTAACGGAATGCCACTTCCCGGGGCAAGCGTTGTGGTTAAGAACACTACTGTAGGTGTGGTAACCGACTTTGATGGAAACTTTACTATAGCTATTCCTGAAAATGAAAATCTACTTGAAGTAACCTTTATGGGATTCAAATCTCAGGAAGTAGATATAACCGGAAAATCAGAAATTACGATCGTATTGGAAGAGGATGCTCAAAGTCTTGATGAGGTTGTAGTAACAGCCTTAGGGATTAAGCGATCTACCAAAAAACTAGCATACGCTGTACAAAAAGTAGAAGGAGATGATCTCGCTGAGGCTAAGGAAACCAATGTTGTAAACTCATTATCTGGTAAAATGGCCGGTGTACGGGTTACCGGCGGTAACAGCGGAGTAGGTTCAAGTTCGCAGATCATCATTCGTGGTGAAAACTCTTTAAACCCAAGTCCTAACGCTAATTCCCCACTTTTTGTTGTAGATGGAATTCCTATTAATAACAACGTTAATAATGCCGGTGGAGACGGTAATATGGAAGTAGATTTTGGTAACGGCGCAATGGATATCAACCCTGATGATGTTGAAGAAATGACCGTACTTAAAGGCCCTAACGCAACAGCACTTTACGGTTCGCGTGGTGCAAATGGTGTTGTTTTGATCACTACAAAGTCGGGTAAAGGAACTAAAGGAATTGGCGTTTCTTTTAATCACAATTCTACTTTTGAGACCTTACTTACTTTACCAGAATATCAAAATGAATACGGTCAAGGTTCAAACGGGCAGTTTGCTTTTAATGATGGTGGTCAAAATCGCTCGATAACAGGTGGTGTAAACGATCACGTTGATGAGAGCTGGGGACCTGCACTTAACGGCCAGTTGATTCCGCAGCACGATAGTCCGACGACAAGCGGATTTAGAGCAGGTGATGTCAATTTGAGACCGCGTAATGCTGATGGAACTTTTGCAGATGAGATCATCGCAACGCCATTTGTTGCGCATCCTGATAATATTAGAGACTTTTTTGAAACCGGTTTTACGATGAGTAACAACATCGCGTTAACGGGCGCTAATAAAGACGGAAACTTTAGAGTTTCGTTTACAGATTTAGATAGTGAAAGTATCGTTCCGAATTCAAATTTTAAAAGACGCACTTACGCGATCAATGGTTCGTATAATTTAACCGATTGGTTAAAAGTCACTGCTTCGATGAATTACATCAATTCTAATTCAGACAACCGTCCTAACAATTCCTATGGTACAGAAAACGTGATGTATTTATGGATTTGGTTTGGGCGTCATATCAATATGAATGGTCTTAGAGACTACTGGCAGCCGGGCTTAGAAAACGTGCAACAGTTTAATTATAACTATAACTATCACGACAATCCATTCTTCACGGTATATGAAAATACCAATGCCTTTAACCGTGACCGTGTGATCACTAATATGCGCGCCGATCTTAAACTGGCAGATGGTTTAGATCTTATGTTTCGTACAGGGCTAGACTATTCAAATGAGCTTGATATGCGCAAACGAGCATACTCAACACAGCGTTTTCCTAATGGACAATATCGTGAGGATTATATTTTTGCTCAAGAACAAAATACCGACTTCCTTTTGTCTTACAACAAGGTGCTTACCGAAGATTTAGACTTTGGTATTTCTGTTGGAGCAAACCATCGTGTGGCGAAAAATCGTTATCAGCGTATAAGTGCTAATTCTCTTTCGATTCCTGCAATTTATAACTTCGGAAACGCAGCAGAGCCACTTACGACAAATGATTATGACAGCGAATTTAGAGTAAACAGTGCTTATGCCTTTGGAAATTTAGCCTATAAAAATTATTTGTTTTTAGACCTCACCGCCAGAAATGATTGGTCTTCTACACTTCCTGAAGATAATAACAGTTATTTCTATCCATCTGCAGGTGTAAGTGCTATTCTTTCTGATATGTTTGAAATGCCAGAAGCGATCAGCTTTGCAAAAATTAGAGGAGGTTATGCGGTTGTAGGTAACGATACCAGCCCATACAACCTTGCTGCAACCTATGGTTTTGGTGATACCTTTAACGGATTCTCGAGAGTGTATTCGCCTTCAGAATTAAGAAATTCTGATTTAAAGCCTGAAAAAACCAATTCAATAGAATTGGGTGCAGATGTGCGTTTTTTCAAAAATCGTTTAGGTCTGGATGTAGCCGTATATCAGTCCACGACAAAGAACCAAATTATATCGCTTCCGGTATCTAATACTTCGGGATATAGTTCGCGTGTGATCAATGCGGGTGAAGTTCAAAACCGCGGTTTAGAAATTACCTTAAATGCCACTCCGGTACGTACCGATAATTTCCGATGGAATTCTTCGATCAACTTTACCACAAACAGAGGTGAGGTTAAAGAACTTACAGACGGGCTAGATTTTTACACGATCAAGAGTAACTATTTGACTGTAGGAGCACGAGTAGGCGAGCGCATAGGCGATTTATACGGTACCGGTTTCCGTAAGGTTGAAGATCCTAACAGTCAATATTTTGGTCAGTGGATTATCAATCCAGATTCCGGTCTTCCTATAGTAGATAACGAGTTGAGAAAATTGGGTAATTACAGTCCGGACTTTATGGTTGGTTTCCAGAATAGCTTTCAGTATAAAAATTTCAACTTCAGTTTTCTTTTTGATTGGAGACAAGGAGGAGAATTTCATTCACGCACTGTGGCCATTGGAGGAACTACAGGAATGCTCGATTTTACAGTGCCGGGTAGAGAAACAGGTATTGTAGCGGCAGGTGTTGTAGAAAATGGCGACGGGTCTTACTCACCCAATACACAAAACGTATCTGCTTCAAACTACTATTCGCACGTGTATAACCGTAGTAATGAAGAGAGCTCTATGTTTGACGCAACTTATGTAAAACTAAGAGAGGTAAAACTAGGCTATAACTTGCCTAAGAAATGGTTTAACACTGTGCCGTTTACTTCTGCAACTATTTCGCTTGTAGGTAGAAACCTGGCGTTATGGACAGAAAATGACCACGTAGATCCAGAAAGTATTTCATTCTCAGGAGGCACCATTGTTCCCGGAGTTGAAGATATGGCACTGCCTAGTACGCGCAGTTATGGTGTAAATCTAAATCTAGAATTTTAAGAAAACACACGATGAAAAAACTAACTATCATACAAATTCTTGTACTCGCTTGTCTTTTGATAACTGGCTGTACAGACAATTTTGAAGAAATCAATACCAATCCAAATGCTCCAGAAGCAGTAAGTGCAAACTTGCTTACTTCTACGGTAACTTCAGAAATTACCAGAACGCTTACTCAAGAGGGCTATAGTGACGGTAACACGATCACCCAATTGATGGCAAAAAATAACTTTCCGGGTTTTGCGCAGTTTGATTGGGGAGATCAGGGAATGTGGAATTTTTTCTACGGAATTCTTCCGGAAATCGACGATATTCTAGAGATTTCTCGTGCCGAAGGAACACAGAACAGCACTTATGAAGGTATCGCACTTACGTTGCGTGCATTGTGTTTTGCAAATCTTACTGATCTCTACGGAAATGTACCTTACGCTGAAGCTTTAGCCGGTCAATCTGAAGGGATTTTTACACCGGTTTACGACAATCAGGAAATGATCTACGACGGCGTTTTAGCAGATCTTGAAGCGGCAGATGCTGCCTTAGCCCAAAATCAAAGCATAAGCGGCGCTTCTGGAGATGTGATTTACGATGGTAATCCTGTACAGTGGAGAAAATTGGCGAACGCCTTACGCTTACGTTACTTATTACGTATTTCAAAGCAGCGCGATGTGTCTTCGGCAATGCAAGCCATTGTAAATGCAGGAAACTACATCAACTCTAATTCAGATAATGCAACCTTAACCTATAGCGGAACTTCAAATACAGATTCTTGGCCAGAAAGCACCGGTCGTATTGGTGGCTTTGATGAGAAGAGTTTATGCGATACAGCCTTAGAGTATTTCAACAGATTTAATGATCCTCGATTAGATATTTGGTTTGATCGTAACAGTGATGGAAACTGGGTAGGAATGCCTATCGGTCTAAATCAAGATAATGCACGTGCTTTTGATGATGCAAATAGTCCGAGTCGTTTAGATGTTGACTTGTTTTATTATTCAGCAACAGATGCAGAAGCTTTTATTATGAAAAACTCTGAAGTACAATTCATTTTAGCCGAAGCCGTAGCGCGTGGAATTATAAGCGGTAATGCTGAAGCATTTTATAATGCGGGAGTACGAGCGAGTATGAATTACTGGGGGGTAAGCGATGCTGATGTAACTGCGTATTTAGCGCAACCGGCGGTAGCTTATGACGGTTCTTTAGAATTACTATTGACCCAGAAAACCATCGCCCTTTGGAATGTAGATTATCAAGGTTGGTTCAATTACAGAAGAACCGGTTTGCCGGCATTAGAACCTGGACCAGACAGCCTCAATGGAGATCTGTATCCTGTGCGTTTCTTGTATCCTTCATCAGAGCAGACGTTAAATCGCACCAATTATCAAGCAGCTGTAGGTGCAATGGGTGGAGATAATATCAATGTAAAAGGCTGGTGGGAAACCGGTACCCGTTACTAACTGTCAACTTCAAAACTCAGGTCGGGTTGCTCAAGTTTTTTGAGTAACCCTTACCTGTTTTTAATTTAGATATGAAACAGCTAATTATGAATAAGCTCTTAAAGTTAAGCACTGCGCTTGCTTTGTTGATTTTAGTGGCCTGCAATTCCAGTGACGAACCTGAACTTGGTATTAAACACATTGTGGTTATTGGTATAGACGGGATGAGTCCCAACGGAATTCAAAATGCCAAGACGCCGGTGCTGGATAGTCTCATTAAAAATGGAGCATCCACGCTTCAAGCGCGGTCGGTTTTGCCTTCAAGCTCGAGTTCTAATTGGGCGAGTATGCTCATGGGCGCAGCTACCGAACAACACGGGATCACTTCCAACGGCTGGGAAGTAAACGATTATACGCTTCCCGCGGTTGTTTCAGGAGAGGATAGTCGTTTTCCTAGTATTTTCACATTATTCCACGATCAAAAGCCGGAAGCACATGTCGGCGCCATTTACGATTGGGATGGTTTTGGAAGATTGTACAATCCGGCAGATGTTGATTTTGATATTGATGCAGAGCATGAAGATAAAACTACCCAAGAAGCCATCAACTATATCAAAGCGCATAAACCAGACTTTACTTTTATTCATTTAGACCACGTGGACCACGCAGGACATAGTGAAGGTCACGGCAGCGCCAGTTATTATGAAGCGGTAGAGAAGGCCGATCTGCTCATAGGCGATATTATCAAATCGACTCAGGATGCAGGGATTTTTGAAGAAACGGTTTTTATCGTGTCTTCAGATCACGGCGGTCTCGGAAAAGGGCACGGTGGTGAATCGCTCGATGAGGTACTTATTCCGTTTATTCTTTATGGAAAAAGTGTAAAAAAAGGATATGCCATCGAAGAGACGGTATATCAATACGACAATGCGGCAACAGTGGCTTTCATTGCCGGTTTAAAAACTCCGCAAGCATGGATAGGTCGACCGGTAAAAAGTGCTTTTGTGGGTTATGAGAAACCGGTTTTGAAGTATAAAAAGTTAGAAGCTTTACAAGCACCTCAATTTAAACCACAAAACGGACCCTATGCACCGGCCGGAGGATTGTTTCAAGAGAAGGAGGTTTCGGTGGTTATTAACAATCCTAATGCTTCAGGGAGCATTTATTATACGCTAGATGGAAGTGATCCTGATGCTAAAAATGCAATTAAGTATGACGCACCGTTTTCCGTAGATCAAACTACGCTCGTGCGCGCAATAGTAGTAGAAGAAGGCAAAACCCAAAGCAAAATTGCAGAAGGAAATTATCGTTTGGTTTCCGCATCAAAAAAGCCCGGGGTGACCTATGCGATCTTTCAGGAAGAACGTTTAAGTGCGCTTCCAGATTTCACAAATAAGAAACCTAAGCAATCTGGAGTTACGAAGGAGTTTTCAACCGAAGTTCTTGATGAAATTTCTGAAGTAGCAAATACCGCAGTGGTCTTTACTGCGCAACTTGAGGTTTTGACACCAGGCGAGTATACGTTTTACACGACAAGTGATGACGGAAGCAAGCTTTATGTTGATAACCAACTTGTGGTAAATAATGATGGCGACCACGGTGTGCAGGAGCGAAGTGGCAGCGTATCTTTATCAAAAGGAAAGCATACGCTTAAAATTGAGTATTTTAATGGCGGTGGCGGATATTATTTGGATGCCAAATACAAGGGACCGGGAATTGGTAAACAAATCATTCCTGCAGATAAATTGAGTCAAGAGTAAAACATCAGGATGAAAGAAAAGCTTTCAAAAAATGAGATGACCGTAGAAGGCGATATCAACCTTTCGGAAGCCAGAAAAACGTGGCTTAAAGATCAAGTTTCTACCGAAGCTAAAACCTTGCTGGAGAAAGATGCCTGGTATTTTATGCATCAGGCCTTATCAACGCCTTGTCTTGATGTTCTGGCAAATGCTCAAGGTGCGTTGATCACCAATACTTCTGGTAAGAATTATTTTGATTTCCACGGAAACAACGTACATCAGTTAGGATTTTCACATCCTAAACTTGTAGCAGCCTTAAAAAAACAGCTAGATGCACTCACCTTTTCGACACGACGCTACACCAACGAAACAGCAATAAATTTTGCTGAAAAATTGACCAGTCTTACACCGGGTCTAGACAAAATTTTAATGACTCCAAACGGAAGTTCGGCTGTGGGGATCGCTTTGAAATTGGCCCGAGCGGTAACCGGAAAATACAAGGTCCTTTCCTTTTGGGATTCGTTTCACGGCGCTTCTCTTGATGTAGTAAGCGTGAGTGGAGAATCGGTTTTTAGGGAGCAAATGGGACCTATGATGCCGGGCGTAGAGCGTATTCCACCGCCTATCACATATCGTGGGATTTATAAGAATAATGAAGAAAAAGCTTTAGAATATCTCGAATATGTTCTTGCCAAAGACAATCAGATCGGGGCTTTTCTAGCAGAAACAGTACGCAATACCGATGCGCAAATTCCGTCAAAACACTTTTGGAAAGCAGCCCGCAAGCTTTGTGATCAGTATGGCGTATTACTCATTTTAGACGAGATTCCCATTGCCCTTGGTCGCACAGGAAAATTGTTTGCTTATGAACATTATGATATTATTCCTGATATTTTGTGCTTAGGAAAAGGCCTTGGTGGCGGTATCATTCCGCAGGCGGCGATAGTTACTAAAAAGGAGTTTGATCAATTTAATCAAATCTCTTTAGGGCATTACACTTTTGAAAAAAGTCCGATGGGCGCAGCGGCAGCACATACCACATTAGAAATAATCGAAGGAGAACACCTGCTCGAACACGTGGTTTATCTAGAAGGAATGATGCAAGCCGAACTGAATCAGCTGCAAGCCGATTTTGAATTGATTGGCGATGTGCGCGGCATCGGACTTTTATGGGGAATCGAACTGGTTACCAGTCGGGTGACTAAAGAAAAAGCTTCGGCACAGGCTGAAGCTATAATGTATGAATGTCTCAAAAATGGGTTGAGCTTTAAAGTTTCTAAAGGAAATGTATTGCAGCTTTGTCCCGCACTTACCATAACTGAAACTCAACTCGCTGAAGCTCTAAACATTCTAAGAACAGCTTTCTACAAAATAACACAAGCATAACTATGAAATTACAAACCTATTTGTTGCTTTTAATGTGCTCTTTTTATGGCATTATACAAGCACAGGAAAATTCATTTATTGTAAAACCTTATTTACAAGACGCCGAACCAAATTCGATCATCATCAAATGGGAAACCGCCATAGATGGTGAAAGTAGGGTCGAGTATGGTACTTCAGAAAAACTGGGGAAATCGGCAGAGGGAAGTTCGTATAAAGTGACTTTTGGAGCCTCGCGATTGCATGAGGTGCAGCTTACCGGCTTACAACGTTTTACAACCTATTATTACCGTGTAAAAACCGATAAACTCACGTCTGACATCTTTCAGTTTAAAACCCCTCCGTTTTCTGGAGAAGCAGAAGCTTTTAACCTGATCGCGATGAGTGATATGCAAATAGACCGCAGTCAACCCGATAAGTTTAATGAAGTGGTCAATGAAGGAATTATGAAGTATCTACAGGAGCAGTTTGGGGGTGAAGTGCCCGATAATTTGGCTTTGGTGATGATTCCCGGTGATTTGGTCGCTCAGGGAAGTAATTACGAGCAGTGGAACACCGATTTCTTTAAACCTTCAGAAAAACTATTTTCTGAGGTGCCTGTTTATCCGGTTCCCGGAAATCACGAACAGAATTCTCAGTTTTTCTTCAAATACTTCAGCCTGCCAGAAAATGGTGATCCCGCTTTTGCAGAGCACTGGTGGTATAAAGACTACGGAAATGTGCGTATCATTGGTTTAGATTCTAATGATGAATATCGCGATCTGCGACAGCAGTATACTTGGCTTGAAAATGTACTTAAAGAAACCGAGAATGCTGATGATATTGATTTTGTATTTGCGCAGTTGCATCATCCGTATAAATCAGAATTATGGATTCCGGGAGAGGAAGAATCGACCGGAAAAGTGGTCAAAATGCTCGAGGCATTTTCAGACAAAACAGGAAAACCTAGTGTACATTTCTTTGGGCATACCCACGGCTATTCCCGCGGGCAGTCTAGAGACCACAATCATCTTTGGGTAAATGTAGCTTCGGCCGGTGGGGCAATTGACAATTGGGGCGAATTTGAAGGTCGGGATTATGACGAGTTTACCGTAACGCAGGATGAGTATGGTTTTGTGATGGTCAATGTAGACCCTAATCCTGCAGATCCAAAAATTAGCCTGAAACGCATCAGTCGCGGGAATACCATAAACCCCAAAGACAATGAAGTTACAGATGAGATCACAGTTTATAAACTGAATCAAAAACCAAAAGCTCCGGAAGCGCTTTCGCCTAAAGAGGAAGAAATAGCTACTACAAAAATTACCTTAAAAGCTTCAGGCTTTGAAGGAGGACGAGCAACGAGTACCCATACCGCTTCGCATTGGCAATTGGCTACTTCTGCTGATTTCGAAAACCCGGAGGTAGACCGTTGGAAACAATCAGAAAACTGGTATTATGAAGAAAATAGGCAAAAGGATGATGATCTTACAGACGAAATGTTAGCGCGTTTAAAACCACAAACAACCTATTTCTGGCGTGTGCGTTATCGCGATCAGTATTTGAGTTGGAGTGATTGGTCTGAAGTAGCAACCTTCAAAACAAATTAAAAGCCTTATGAGAATTAAACTAATCGCTGCGATCCTCTGTATTGCGATTGCAGGAATCAACAAGGCAGTCGCACAAGAGGCGACCGAGCAAAAAGTAGTTTTAGTAACACTCGACGGTTTTCGCTGGCAAGAATTGTTTACCGGAGCAGATCCTGCGTTGATTGCCAATAAAAATTATGTACAAGACACCACTGGTTTAAAGGCTGAATTTTGGCGACCTACATCCGAAGCACGACGCAAAGCGCTGTTGCCTTTCATCTGGAATGAAGTGGTAAACCTTGGAGAAATACACGGGAACAGAACATTAGGCAGTAAAGTGAATTTGACGAATGCGATGTGGTTTTCGTATCCCGGATACAATGAAATTCTTACCGGTAAAGCTGATGATGAGCGCATAAAAAGTAACGCTAAAATTCAGAATCCTAACCGTACCATTTTAGAAAAAATAAATAAAACAGAAGCATACAAGGGTAAGGTAGCCGCTTTTAGCAGTTGGGATGTTTTTCCATTTATCATCAATGAAGAACGCAGTGGTGTTCCGGTGAATGCAGCTTTTGATTCGGCAGAAACACTACCACTCACAGATCGCGAAGACTTTTTAAATCAGTTGCAAAAGGAGATTCCGAGTCCTTGGGGAAGTGTGCGTCTCGATGCTTTTACTCATCACTACGCTTTAGAGTATCTCAAAAAGAAACATCCAAGTTTAGTCTACATCGCATATGGAGAAACCGATGATTTTGCACACGACGGCGAATATGATGCTTATCTACATTCGGCACATACTACCGATGCGATGCTCAAAGAATTATGGGGTTTTATTCAATCAGATCCGTTTTATAAGGATCAAACTACGTTCATCATAACCACAGATCACGGTAGAGGAACGCAGCCTTTAGATACTTGGAGGAGTCACGGCAGTGACATCAAAGGCGCAGACGAGACGTGGTTGATTATTTTAGGAAAGGGCGGAGCCGCACTTGGCGAAGTGCAATCTGTAGAGCAATTATATCCTACGCGTATTGTTCCCCTCATCGAGGAAATACTTAACTAGTTTATTTGCACCGCCAAAGGGATTAATCTCTGTCCCGATAGCTATCGGGATGCCTCGAAATTGAAAATTAGTTTCCAACCAATGCCTTATTGGGATGCTTTAAATATGTTTATTATTTGTAAAATAATATCAATTAAAAAGACTTTAATTTTATTATAAGTAAACTTTTGTTTATGTTTGAGGTGCTTGTTTGTATTTAAATTTTAAAATACCGGTCGATGGGGTTTAAAGCTCTCGGCCGGTTTATTCGAGAAGTACTATGGGTATTAAAAAACAAGATTTGGCTTTTGTGAGCAAGGCTTCCATAGCCGCTTTTGGTGCATATTTCTGTATGTATGCGTTTAGAAAGCCATTTGCTGTTGCCACTTTTGAAGATCTAAGTGTTTTGGGTATCGACTATAAAATAGTCCTGATCATCACTCAGGTTTTAGGATATATGCTTTCTAAGTTTATTGGTATAAAAGTAATTTCAGAATTAGAACCGCGGCAACGTTTAGCATATCTCCTGGGATTGATAGGGATTTCTGAAGTTGCGTTAATTCTTTTTGGGTGGGTATCCCAACCCTACAATTTCATTTTTTTATTTTTTAATGGACTGCCGCTGGGAATGATTTGGGGGATTGTTTTCTCTTACCTTGAGGGAAGAAAATATACCGAAATTCTCGGCGTGATTTTATGCACCAGTTTTATCGTTTCGAGTGGTGTTGTAAAATCTATAGGTTTATGGGTAATGGCAAGTTGGGGTGTTACACAGTTTTGGATGCCGGCCGTTACCGGAGCATTGTTTATAATTCCACTAGTGTTTTTTGCCCGTTTGTTAGAAACCGTGCCACAACCTACACAAGAAGAAAAAGCTTTACGCGTAGAGCGTGTTCCCATGCGCCCCAAAGACCGAAGCAACGTTATCAAGCAATTTGCTTTACCCTTGTTTATTCTTATTCTGTTTTATATCGTACTTACCGCGTTTAGGGACTTGCGAGATAATTATGCGCGCGAACTATGGGACGGCTTGGGCTATGCAGGAGATATTTCGGTGTACAGTACTTCAGAACTGGTGGTGGCTTTTTTGGTTTTGATCATTTTGGCTTCAGTGTACGCGATCAAAGATAATTTGAAAGCCTTACTTACCTATCACGGTATATTACTTTTTGGTACATTTTCAGTAGGTATTGCCACCTTTCTGTTGCAAGCGCAACTGCTTAACCCCTTTTTATGGATGGTGATCTCAGGATTTGGTTTATACATCTGCTACGTTCCCTTTAATGCATTGTTCTTTGATAGGTTTATTGCTGCCTTTCGAATTAAAGGCAACGCCGGTTTTCTAATTTATCTGGCAGATGCTTTTGGGTATTTAGGGAGTATGGCGGTCTTGCTCTACAAGAATTTTGGGATGAGTACAATCTCCTGGTTGAAGTTTTTTATCAATGGCGCCTACTGGCTTTCGATCATTGGGAGTATAAGTGTGGTTGTTTCATTCTTTTATCTGCGAAAAAAACATCGCAAAGCGAAATTTAATGTTGTGGCTTATGAAAATTAAATATGATCTGCTCGTTGTAGGCGGTGGAGTGTTGGGAACCTTTCACGCGTATCATGCTTTAAATAAAGGATTACGTGTTGCGGTTTTGGAGCAAAGTAGCAGACCTCAGGGAGCTACAACCCGTAATTTTGGTCAGGTTGTTCCGTCTGGGATGAACACCAAGTGGCAAAATTTTGGAAGAGAAAGCTTAGCTATTTATAAAGCGATTCAGAAAGAGTTTGATATTACCATTCGTCAAAACGGATCAGTGTATCTCGCTTCTAATGCTGAAGAAGTACAACTTATCGAAGAACTTTCCGATATAAATAAGCAAAATGAGTATTCTTCAACCTTACTTACCAAAGCCCAATGTCTTGAAAAATATCCCGGTTTACGGGCAGATTATGTAAAGGCCGGCCTGTTTTTTCCAGATGAGGTGACGGTAGAACCACGAACGATGATTCACCGCTTGCAGCAGTATCTTGTAGAACAAAAACGCCTAGATTTATTTACAAATACAAAAGCCGTTCACTTAGAAACGCTGGGTGATCAAGTAGAAGTGACCACTGCTGCCGGCACAGCATTTTATGCAGCGCAAGTGCTTATCTGTAACGGCAGTGATTTTAAAACCTTATACCCAAGGCTGTTTGCCGAAAGTGATTTGCAGCTTTCTAAATTGCAAATGATGCAGACCAAGCCGCAGCACAATTTTGAATTGCCAGGTTCAATTTTGACAGGATTGTCTATCAGGCGTTATGAGGCATTTTACGAGTGTCCTTCCTTCCAAGCGATAAAAGCCCAAGAAGATCCTAAAGGTCTAGAGAAAAAATGGGGTGTTCATATGCTATTTAAACAGGCGGCAGACGGCTCAGTGATTCTGGGAGATTCACACGAATATGCCGATGCAGACAAAATTGAAGATTTGGGCTATGATTTGAATATGGACATTGACAACTTTATGATCGCTGAAGCCAAAAAGATCTTCGATTTACCCACTTATGAAATCCAAGACCGCTGGTATGGAATTTACTCGCAGTGTAAAACTCAGGATATTTTCTTAAAAGATATCGACGCTCGCATTCATGTTGCAACAGGCATCGGCGGAAAAGGAATGACCGGAAGCGCCGGTTTTGCAAAACATCACCTAGAAATTATACTTAATTAAATACGTATGCATACTATAAAACTTGCCGTTTTTGATATGGCAGGAACTACTGTTAATGAGAATAATATCGTTTATAAGACGGTTCAAAAAGTAATCAATGATCTGGGATACACTGTTAGCCTTGATCAGGTTTTGGAGTATGGTGCAGGAAAAGAAAAGCATCAAGCCATAACCGATGTATTAACCCACTGCACCGCTTCTAATGATGTCAAAAAAGAGGCAGCTGTAGCTTTTGCAGCCTTTAAACCAGCTTTAGAATTGGCATACGATACGTTGGAGATCAATACGTTTGACGGGATGTTAGCCTTTTTTAAAGCCTTACGGAAGCAGGATATTCACGTGGTACTCAATACGGGATATGATGCAAAAACTGCGACAAAACTTTTAGCTAAATTAGAATGGAATGTAGGAGAAGACATCGATATGCTTATTACAGCAGATGATGTAGCAAATGGAAGGCCCGCACCTGATATGATTCAAAAAGCGATGGACGCGTTTGGAGTTACAGATTCGGCTGAAGTACTTAAAGCAGGGGATTCTGAAATCGATATTATCGAAGGTAAAAATGCCAATTGTGGTTTGACCGTAGGTGTCTTAAGCGGCGCACAAACGCGTGAACAATTAGAAAAGTCACAACCTGATTATATTTTAAATACGCTAACAGAACTTGAAGCACTATTGATCAAGTCCTAGTTTTCAGCATCTTTTAAATAGAAATATAGCACCAGCATCGATGTTGGTGCAGTCGTGCGATTGATAGGTACGTGGGGAATTCTACCGTCAAAGAATATAGAATCTCCTTGGTGTAAGGTGACTTCTTCATCTCCTATGTTATAGACGCAGCTTCCGCTAAGCATATATTTAAATTCGTAAGCGTCGGTTTCTACTTTGCCACGCTCAGATCCCGGCTGTATTTCGAGTAGCACTGCTTCAAAAGCGATCGATGAAAGCGATTTTCCAAATATAGATTTGTATTGAAAACCTTTAGCATCGTCTTCCTTTTCAATAATAGCATGTTCTTCTTTGCGTGAAACAATAAATGCTGTTTTTCCGCCTTGAGGTAAACTATTGAAGAAGGAGGCAACTTCAGTATCTAGTGCAGCAATAATATTCAGAAGAACAGGTAGTGAGGGAATCGTACGCCCGTTTTCAACGCGTGAGATAAGTCCGTTGCTCACTTCGGCGCTAGAAGCTACGGTATTGATGGTAAGTCCTTTTTCTTTTCTGATTTCGCGAATGCGTTTCCCAATGCCAATGATATAATCTTCCAATTCTGACTAAATTTTACTCAATAATCGAAGTTAAGTACTTCGAGATTTGCCTCGAGGATTTTTACTATTTGTAAATATCTTAAAACTTTGGTGTATTTCCACGGCAGCACATTATTTTGATAGAAGCTGAATAAAATGCTGATTTTTAAAACTTAAATGTGCTTAAAGTACGGGAATAAAAAAAGGCAATTGCTTTTGCAACTGCCTTTAAATTGTGTAGCGAGAGGGGGGCACGATCCCCCGACCTCCGGGTTATGAAAATTCAAAATCGCACTTTAAATCACGTTAAAAACACTCAAAATCAAATAGTTAAATAAAATTCTATTTTACATAATATCAATTGATATCAAGGAAAATGGCAATTTGTTGTACCTATGTTGTACCTAAAATTTAGTAATTTAATGGTCTAATTTTCAGATTATGGCCTCCATTCAAACAGTACTTCGAAACAAACCCAATGCGAGATTTTTGTATCCAATCGCAATTCGGATAACGAAAGATAGAAAAACTTCATACATTTTTACAGGCCAGTATATAGATAAAATGCAATGGAACCAGCAAAAAGGTTTGGTTAGGAATTCACATCCTGATGCGACGTCCATCAATCAGCTTATTCTATCAAAGTTGAGCGAAGCTAACAAGCGCCTACTTAAGGCAGAGTCAGAGAAAGAATATCAATCTGTCTCAACTATTAAAACCAATATTGTAAAAAAAGATCGATTTGATTTTTTTAGTGCAGTAAAGATTCAATTGCTACGGCTTGAAGAGCGTGGTCAGTTTCATCAACGCGATGTAGTAAAAAGTAGAATGGATAAGTTTAAAGCTTTTGCCAAATCAGACAAATTACATTTCAATGAAATAACGGTTGATCTTTTAAAACGTTTTGAAGCCTACCTTAAAAATGAGATTGGTTTAGCGCATCGAACTACCGTAAATTATATGATCGCCATAAGAACGATTTATAATATTGCAATAGGGGAGAAGTGGGCAGAACGCAATCATTATCCATTTGGGAGAGGTGGATATACAATTAAATTTTTAGAGTCAGATAAAATAGGTCTCAATGTCGAAGAAGTGAAACTTTTAGAAAATGCTCAAGGCTTAACGCCATCCCAACAACATGCATTGAATATATGGTTAATCAGCTTTTACTTTGCCGGAATACGAGTAGGGGATGTACTCCAGTTAAAATGGTCTGATTTTATAGACAATAGATTACGTTATAGAATGGGAAAAAACCAAAAGTTAGTTTCATTAAAAATTCCAGAGAAGGCAAAACCTATACTAGGTTATTATAGGAGTTTAGCTGAGGACGATTTTGTATTTCAGGAGTTACGCTTTGTAGATCCTAAAGATGCTAAAATACTTCGCACACGAATTAAGACAGTTACCCGCACCTGTAATCGTCATTTAAAAAAGATTGCTGAGCACCTAGGGATTTCTAAAAAACTGAGTATGCATATTGCTCGTCATAGTTTCGGTAACATATCTGGAAGTAAGATTCCTATTCAAATGCTACAGAAATTATACCGCCACTCTTCTGTAACGACAACAATCATGTATCAGTCTAATTTTATGCAGGACGATGTAGACAATGCTTTGGACAATGTTGTCAGTTTTTAATTATACACTCTAATAAGTTAATATAACTTCCTAATTTAGAGTTGGTTGTAAATGAATCCAATTACAAGGTAATTTGAACAGGCGCTTATATTTTACTAGTGATTATATTACAGATCTAAAAGAGAGGTGATAATGAAATCACTTTCAACGTATGAAGCTCATATTTTAAGTGGCCTCGCTCACGGTGCTAACATTCAAGAATTGAAAATTGTCTTATGACATTCTGATTTAAAGCCTTATTCAGTAAATAGTATAGAAAAAAGTTGAGAGAATTGAAGAAGAAATTCGGATGTAAGACTGTGTTTTAGCTTGTATATTATTTACGGAAATAGGTAGTCGAAATAGATTTAGATAATATTTTGAAATGACAAAACCACGATCAATTATTTAGAAAGTGTGATTTAATATCATAAGTTTATGCATCATTTATCAAGCACCTCTAAATTATAGGCCTCCCATTTTTTAATCCCATTTTTATCTGACGGCTCTTTCATCAAAAATGTAATTTTAAATTTAGAGCCTAGATAACTACACTTGATTTTTACATATAATGATGAGTAATCAAGATGATAATAATTAAGTTTGGTAATGAAACCTAACCATTCACTTGCTTTAAAATGATCTTGACAAAAGTGATAAAATTCTAAATTACCTACCATTTTACCTAATTCTAGCTCTTTAATCATTTTATGAGTAGAATAGGTTAGCGTTGACAGTACTTGTTGTTTTTCTTTTTTAGTTAGACCTAAACCCATAATTCCTATTGGCTCTTAATTTTCTTATTATATTCATAGAATAATTAATATTAGTATATAGCAGATTTAAGAGTATTATACAGTTACTTTTTTTCTAATAAGTATAAATTTAAGTTATCTTTATTGAAGCGCTAATTGTTTTGGGCGTAGGCTCTAATTACCTTGTAATAATAGTATTTTAAAAGTTATTAAACGCTCTGTTTTTTAAAGACTCAACGAATTAGACTCCTTATTTCAAACTTTAATATTTTAAGTTTAATTTAAAGCCTAATCAAGGCGCCGTTGGTATCAGCTGAAAATTCATCCTTTAGTCCACTAAGGTTAGCAACTTCTTGACTGCTTTCACGAATTTAATGTTAAAAATATCCTTTATAGTGGGTAGTCAAAAAACAATGGATGAATCTGGAAGCTCGCTATAGCCTAGCCTTAGATTGCAGCTAATTTGTTTCAATCCTAGTTTCTAAATGGATGCATCTGGAAGATTTGAACGTATTCGGGCGTGTCTTTAATCACCTCAAGTTTCAATCCTAGTTTCTAATTGGATGCATTTGGAAGACCGCCCGCCGTACTACACAGCAGTATTCATTCAATTGTTTTAATCCTAGTTTTTAATTGGATGCATCTGAAAGGCAAAATGATCTTGTTAAAGATTCTGTTAGCACGCGGTTTCAATCCTGTTTTCTAAATGGATGCATCTGGAAGCCTGTGACCGTCTGCTTAGAAGGCAAGCGATTGATTGTTTCAATCCTAGTTTCTAAATGGATGCATCTGGAAGCAGCGTGATCCACAAGCACTTTAGCAAAGTATTAATGTTTCAATCCTAGTTTCTAAATGGATGCATCTGGAAGTTGATTATACATAAGGGAACCGCTATTGCCAAGTTGTTTCAATCCTAGTTTCTAAATGGATGCATCTGGAAGACAATAGTCCTAATATTATTCTGACTAGATTTTTTCAGTTTCAATCCTAGTTTCTAAATGGATGCATCTGGAAGACCTTTTCGGGTTAACTCTTCTTTCTCCTTTTCAGGTTTCAATCCTAGTTTCTAAATGGATGCATCTGGAAGTAATTCTTGCGTTGTGTTATCACTGGCACGTCTGGTTTCAATCCTAGTTTCTAAATGGATACATCTGGAAGAGGTTTGATGGTGACGGGGACCAGGGTGCGCGACAGTTTCAATCCTAGTTTCTAAATGGATGCATCTGGAAGGCCCAACATCACAGCCAATACGATCACAACAAACTTGTTTCAATCCTAGTTTCTAAATGGATGCATCTGGAAGCTCAGTATTGGTATGCACCAAAAAGTCGTTGATCTTGTTTCAATCCTAGTTTCTAAATGGATGCATCTGGAAGGAATAATTGCGAGATGAATATGTAGCTAATGTTGTGTTTCAATCCTAGTTTCTATATGGATGCATCTGGAAGATCAATTTTATCACGTATTTGCTTGTATTCTGGATCGTTTCAATCCTAGTTTCTATATGGATGCATCTGGAAGAAATGCCGCCTGAACCTTATTCGATGTTTATTTACTGTTTCAATCCTAGTTTCTATATGGATGCATCTGGAAGTAATCTCAGAATTTCGATTGAGCGCTGCAGCAACTAAGTTTCAATCCTAGTTTCTATATGGATGCATCTGGAAGACAGGAAGCAGATCACGGTAACTACAGAACAACGGGGTTTCAATCCTAGTTTCTATATGGATGCATCTGGAAGACAAAAACCCGAAAGTTGAGCACACGGCGAATCATGTTTCAATCCTAGTTTCTATATGGATGCATCTGGAAGCGTATTAGAAAGGTATTACATAGGTTTTGCTGTAATGTTTCAATCCTAGTTTCTATATGGATGCATCTGGAAGTATAAGCTTTATCTACGCCTAGCTCTCGCGTTTCTTGTTTCAATCCTAGTTTCTATATGGATGCATCTGGAAGTAGGTAGCCTGCATCCGTAGGCTACCTTTTAAAAATGTTTCAATCCTAGTTTCTATATGGATGCATCTGGAAGAAGAATGCCAATATCTCTTTTGAAGATGTAGGTGCGTTTCAATCCTAGTTTCTATATGGATGCATCTGGAAGCATAATCGTACACCTCCTGCAGATCTGCACGGCCATGTTTCAATCCTAGTTTCTATATGGATGCATCTGGAAGACACTGTAAACTGTGTTTACGCTAAAAACTAAGTTGTTTCAATCCTAGTTTCTATATGGATGCATCTGGAAGCACGAGTTTGTGAATGATCTGCCTCTTCAGAAAGGGTTTCAATCCTAGTTTCTATATGGATGCATCTGGAAGAAAAACACCATCAAGGTCGTAGATCTTGCAATCAAGTTTCAATCCTAGTTTCTATATGGATGCATCTGGAAGTTACCTCACGAGTTCCGCATTCAACCAGACTTGATCTTGTTTCAATCCTAGTTTCTATATGGATGCATCTGGAAGCTTCTCTCTGAAGGATTTAAAGAAAAATTCTTTTACGTTTCAATCCTAGTTTCTATATGGATGCATCTGGAAGTGCTGTATTTTCAGCAACACCAAATAGCCCGGCAAGTTTCAATCCTAGTTTCTATATGGATGCATCTGGAAGCTATAAGGCACATCCATTTCCTTTTTTAAATCATTGTTTCAATCCTAGTTTCTATATGGATGCATCTGGAAGTGGATTTTGACTATTGTTAGCATTTTCAACACCTGGTTTCAATCCTAGTTTCTATATGGATGCATCTGGAAGTAAGTAAATAGTATGAAAATCCTTAGAATATTAAAGTTTCAATCCTAGTTTCTATATGGATGCATCTGGAAGGTTAATCTTTGTTGCTCCTCACTAGAGCCTAGTCCGTTTCAATCCTAGTTTCTATATGGATGCATCTGGAAGACAGTGCGCTTGAAGTGTCAAATTTAGAATCTTCGTTTCAATCCTAGTTTCTATATGGATGCATCTGGAAGGGATTGATTTAACCCAATTCATTACTATTAAATAGAGTTTCAATCCTAGTTTCTATATGGATGCATCTGGAAGCTGAAACCGTCTTGAAATTGCTTTGAAAAAGTATGGTTTCAATCCTAGTTTCTATATGGATGCATCTGGAAGCTAACGGTGGGTTGGGTTGCCTTATAAACCCGGAATGTTTCAATCCTAGTTTCTATATGGATGCATCTGGAAGTGTTTTAGCGTTTTTCTTTGGGACAAAGTATAACCCGTTTCAATCCTAGTTTCTATATGGATGCATCTGGAAGCGTGCATAAATTGTCATCTACAGCATCACGCTTGAGTTTCAATCCTAGTTTCTATATGGATGCATCTGGAAGTCCAAATGGAACTACAAGCGCAGAATTGTTTCGCTGTTTCAATCCTAGTTTCTATATGGATGCATCTGGAAGAATACTAATCGTACTATTATTCTGATGTAGAGAAGGTTTCAATCCTAGTTTCTATATGGATGCATCTGGAAGAGTTCAGCGTAGCTAAGACAAAAGCTGTCAACTGTTGTTTCAATCCTAGTTTCTATATGGATGCATCTGGAAGACGATAACCTCCAGATGTTTACTGTCTATAATGCTTAAGCTTAATTCTTCAACTTTTACTTTCTTAATTTTCAATATGTCAAAGAACGCTTTTATAGTCATTTTCAATACAGTTCCGTATTGCTGAAGTCCACAATAGCCTGACATAGATGCTTATTTTAGTCGTTATTAAAATAAATTGTTACCCGGAAAACCTACTTTATGCAGATATTTCTGTAGGTACAATTTAAACATCTTTTTTTATATGTCGTCGCTTT
>CESC01055051.1_pt1 | contig 24044 bp, 24 predicted proteins | sample 531131 | NCBI WGS metagenome assembly CESC01 (sample SAMEA2621295, study PRJEB7988) | marine metagenome | biome: marine biome (ENVO:00000447); feature: mesopelagic zone (ENVO:00000213); material: "saline water (ENVO:00002010), including plankton (ENVO:xxxxxxxx)" | depth 800 m
TCGACCACATGTTGCAACGCGAAAGTGGCGTGATCGTCAACGTATCTTCAATCGCCACGCGGGGGCTCAACCGCGTGCCTTACGGCGCGGCCAAAGGGGGGGTGAACGCGATCACCGCGAACCTTGCCTGGGAGATGGCCGAGCGGGGCATTCGCGTGGTGGCGACAGCGCCCGGTGGCACCGAAGCGCCCGCGCGCGTGGTGCCGCGCAATCCGAATGCCGAAGAAGAACAACGCGAGGACTGGTATCAGACCATCGTCGACCAGACGATCCAGTCTTCCTTCATGAAACGATACGGAACACTCGACGAACAGGCAGGTCCGATCCTGTTTCTGGCGTCGGATGACGCGTCCTACATCACCGGCGTCACGGTGCCGGTGGGTGGGGGCGATCTTGGTTAGACCCTGAGGGGGGGTCTTAGTTCAACTGGAGGAGAACAAAATGAAACGTACTATTCTGGCGGCCCTTGGGCTCGCCACCGGTCTGGCTGTGCCTGCCGCTGCGGAAGACTTCAAGGTCGGTATGCTGCTGCCTTTCTCAGGGGTTTACGCCTCGCTTGGCAATGAGATCGAAGCAGGCTTCAACCTTGGCATCGAAAAGTTCGGCTCGGAAACCGATGCAACATTCGAGATTGTCAGCGAGGATACCGAGGTGAAACCCCCGGTCGCCCTGGGCAAAGCGAAAAAGCTGATCCTTCAGGATAAGGTTGATGTCGTGGTGGGCATCGTCAGTTCCGGCGTGCTGGGTGCTGTGCGTGATATGGTACATGGTGCCGGCGTTCCCCTGATCGTCGCCAACGCCGGCAACGACGAGGCCACCGGGGTCAGTTGTTCGCCCTATATCACGCGCATGTCGTTCTCCAACGGGCAGGTGAACCGCCCGATGGGCAAATGGATGTATGAGCAGGGGATCCGCAAGGTCTATACCCTCGCGTCTGATTATGCCGCCGGACGGCAGATGATTGGCGGCTTTACCGAGACATTCACCGCAGCGGGCGGAGAGATCGTCGGGCAGGAATACACGCCGTTCCAGAAAACGCAGGATTTCGGACCCTATCTGGCCCAAGCCAAATCCAGTGGCGCTGATGCGGTGTTCGTCTTTTATGCGGGTGGTGAGGCGATCTCCTTCGTGAAACAGTACGATAGCTTTGGCCTGAAGGCCGATCTGCCGCTCTACGGTTCCGGCTTTCTGACGTCTCCGCTTTACGTGAATGCCGAAGGTCCCGCCGCCGAAGGGGTGATCACCGCTCTTCATTATGCGCCGACGATCGATAGCCCTGAGAATGCTGCCTTTGTATCGGCCTTCAAGGAGAAGACGGGCCGTGCGCCTTCCGAGTTTGCAGTGCATGGCTATGACGCGGCCCGCGCGCTGATCGAGGCGACAAAAGCAGGTGCGACGGATCGCGAAACCCTCGCCAACGCCTTGCGCAAGGTCAAGTTTGATGGCCCGCGCGGGACGCTTTCGATTGATCCTGCGACCAACAATATCGTCCAGCCGATCTACGTCTACGAGACGGTCGCGGGCGATGGCGGACAGACACAGAAAGTCTTGGCGAAGCTTCCTGCGGAAGCGGACCCCGCCAACGGCTGTGAGATGGCTCCGGTTTCAAACTGATGCCAGTTGCCCGGCCGCGTATCTGCGGCCGGGTCTTTCCAACAAGGAGGGCCTTCCATGTCACATGACCTTGGCTTTTGGATACTTCAAGCGCTGAACGCGCTGCAGCTTTCCATGCTATTGTTTCTTCTTTCTATCGGCCTGACCGTGATCTTTGGGTTGATGCATTTCGTGAACCTCGCGCATGGGGCGCTCTACGCGCTCGGCGCCTATTTCGCGGCCTCCCTCGCGGCGGTTGGCGGCTATTGGCTGGGTTTCTTTCTGGCGCCGGTCGCTGTCGCCGGTGTCGGCATGTTGCTCTACTCAGGCCTGATCAAGCGCATGCGGAAATCTGGTCCGATGGCGCAGGTGCTTGTCACCTTCGGATTGATCTTCGCGCTGCTCGATCTCACCCGCATCTTTTGGGGCGATCTGGCGCTTGGCATTGCAGTGCCTGATGTCTTTCAAGGACGAACGGCGTTTCTTGGGGTGGAATACCCGACTTACCGGTTGTTCATCATCGCCCTTGGTCTGGCCGTTCTCGCCGCTTTGGGCTTTGTCCTTCGGCGCACGCAAATCGGCGCAATGATCCGAGCGGGCGTCGACAATGATGTTATGGCCGCCTGCCTGGGCATTAACGTCGAGCGGCTGTTCTTTATCGTTTTCTGCGTGGGCTGCGCGCTTGCAGGTCTGGCCGGTGCGGTGGCCGCGCCCTTGCTGAGCGTGACGCCTGACATGGGGCTGCAAATCCTGATCCCGACGCTGATCGTGATTGTGATCGGTGGGCTTGGATCGCTTAAAGGCGCCATTGCCGGGTCGCTGATCTATGGCTGCGTTCAGACTTTTGGCGCTGTGCTTGCCCCACAACTGGCCTCCGTTCTCATCTATGCGCTCTTGGCTGCGGTCCTTGTGATCAAGCCAGTGGGCCTCTTTCCGGCGAAAGGATAAGCTGATGTTCAGCCACAATACACTTCGCTACGCTTTCTTGGTGATGCTCTCTGGTGGGGCACTGTTTCAGGCCTTTGCGGCCGAGTATTTCGGCCTCGAAATCCTGACCGAGATCCTGATCCTTGCTATGCTGGTTTTGGCGCTCGACATTGTCGCGGGCTTTGGCGGTATGGTCTCACTCTGCCACGGCGCGCTGATGGGAGTGGGGGCCTACGCCTTCGCGCTCTTGTCTACCCAGTTCGGCGCAACGCCTCTGATGGCCATGGGTGCCGCGATCGCTATTACCGGCGCAGCGGCATGGGTGATTGGTGCGGTCTGTTCGCGCAGCCATGGGATTTACTTCATCATGGCCACGCTGGCTTTCGGTCAGATGGCTTATTCCTATATTTTCGAAGCACCACTCTTCGGAGGCGATGACGGGCTGGGAGGCATCTCGCGCCTTGACCTCAGCCTGATCGGTGTCGACCTCAACGACAGCCGCAGCTTTGCTTTGTTCTGTCTTGCATTGCTCGCGGGGGTCTACCTGATGTCGGTTCTGATCCTGCGGTCGGGCCTTGGCCGTTCGCTGACGGGCGTCATGCACAACGAACAACGCATGCGGGCGCTTGGGCTGACAGTCTGGCGGGTAAAAGCGGATGTCTTCGGGCTTTCGGGTATGATCGCTGGCCTGGCTGGGGCGCTGACGGCCCAGCATATCATGTATATCTCTCCTGGCCTGCTGGGCTGGACCGTTTCGGGCGAGGCGCTTGTCGTGGTCATCCTTGGCGGATTGGGCACACTGGTAGGCCCGCTTGTCGGCGCCGTCGCCTTTGTCCTGCTTAAACATGAGCTGAGCGCTGTGACGACCTATTGGCACCTTGTGGTGGGGGTTGTCCTGATTGCCGTGGTGATGAGCCGGGCAAACGGAATCTACGGCTTTATCGAAGGCCGTTGGAGTGTCTGGCAAAAACGCAGAGGCACCAATCGGCCCGCCAACCACGCGGCACGGGAGGTTGTTCGCGATGCTTGAGACACGTAATTTGGAAAAGAGTTTCGGCGCGGTCCATGTGACCCGAGATATTTCCCTGAAGCTGGAGCGCGGCGAACGGCGGGTCATCCTTGGGCCTAATGGCGCAGGCAAAACGACCCTATTCAATCAATTGGTCGGTGAACTGACTCCGAGTAGCGGAAGCATTCATTTGGCAGGCGAGGATGTAACGACCTTGCCGGTTGCGAAGCGGGTACGTCGCGGTCTGTCACGTAGCTACCAAAAGAACACACTCTTCGATGGGCTGACCGTGAGGGAAAATCTCGGGTTAGCAGCGGCGGTTCATACGGGCCACGCGACGCGCCTGTGGTCAGACAGCCTGTCGAAACCCGAAGTCCGTGAGATCGTTGCGGAAGTCGCCGAACAGGTTATGTTGCTGCCCTATCTCGACGTCAAAGTCTCGGAAATCAGCTATGGGGTCCGAAGGCAGCTGGAAGTCGGCGTGGCGCTCGCCACGCGGCCACTTGTGCTGCTGATGGATGAACCCACCAGTGGCGTGGGGCCAGAAATGGCCAAGGGGTTTCACGACCTGCTGAACAATCTGCCCCGTGATCTGACCATGCTGATTATCGAGCATGATATGGATCTGGCCTTTAATGTCGCTGATACCATCACCGTTCTGAATTACGGCGAAGTGGTCTTTGACGGATTGCCGGAGGCGGCCCGGGGGTCGCACTTGTTGAAAGAGATTTATCTCGGGAGTTGGGAAGATGCTTGAACTTAATTCCATCGAATCCGGCTATGGTGAGACCCAAGTTCTCTATGGTCTTTCGCTGAAGGCGCAGAAGGGCAGGGTGCTGGCGGTTCTGGGGCGCAACGGGGCGGGGAAATCCACCACCCTTAAAACGATTATGGGGTTGCTGCCGCGGATGTCCGGAGACATCGTTTTCAACGGCGCGCCCATCGCCGCGCAGCCCTTTGATATTGCCAAGGCCGGGATCGCCTATGTTCCCGAAACGCGCGATATCTTCCCGTCCCTGACAGTCCGGGAGAACCTTGAGCTTGCCGCCAAACGGTTCGGCGGACCACAGGCCGAATGGACAATGGAACGTGTTCTGGACGTCTTTCCCCGGCTTGCAGAACGCATGGACAACGGCGGCGCACAGTTGTCGGGGGGCGAGCAACAGATGCTGGCCATCGCTCGCGGACTGCTCATGAACCCAAAATTGCTGATACTGGATGAGCCGACAGAAGGCTTGGCCCCCATCATCGTCAAGTTGCTGCATGACAAGCTGCAGGAACTGCGAGACGGCGGCATGTCGATGGTTATCGTAGAACAAAACTTCGGGTTTGCCACATCACTCGCGGACGACGTCGTGGTCGTTGGCAAGGGGCAGGTTGTTTGGTCTGGGACCGCAGCGGAGATTAGGGCGAACGAAGAGGTTCAACACACTTGGCTTGGCGTGTGATACACACGGCAGGCCGAGGCTTACGAGGCGGACAGTCTTCAGTCTACCTCTTTAGGGGGCTGCTTCGGGAGACTTTTTGGGCGACATTCACGAAGTTTTTGACGTGGACTCCCTGATCATCAAGGCGGTAACTCACCGATAACTCGGTGCGCGCAATTTCGGGTTCAATATTGAGAAATTTCATGCCTTTGCGCGGCGCGCTCGAGACAGACTCCGGCACAATGCAAACCCCTTCGCCCACCGCCACGAGGCTTAGGGCAGTTTGAAGGTCCATACACCATAGCCTCAAGGGCGCTTCAAACCCCGCCTCCTTGACCGCGTTGAGGACCATATCGGCATAGCTAGGGCGTGGCCGCTCCGGGTACAAAATCAGATTGTGGGTCATTAATCTTTCAAGCCGTGCTACCGTGCGCCCTCCAGTATCAACGACATCAGGAAGCGCGAGGATTAGTTTTTCTTCGGCGAGATGCTTGGAGAGAAACTCAGGGTCTTTCAGGGTCGGGCGAGCAAACACTGCGTCCAGCTCGCGCGACACCAGAGCACGATGAAGGTCCGCGTTGTTCATCGGAATGAGGCTGAGGTTAACCTCGGGGTAATTGGCGCGGTAAGATCGGATGATATTGGGTAAAATCCCAAAGGTCGCCGACCCTACGAAGCCAATCCGCAGCCTGCCTTCCGCCCCTTGGCCGAGGCGGCGCAATTCCAGCCGCGTATCATCCAACTGAGCGATGATCGACTTTCCGCGATGAAGCAGCCGCTCACCGGCCTGTGTCAGGCTGATAGAGCTTCGACCCCGATTGAACAGCACCGCGCCGAGGTCTTCTTCCAATTGCTTGATCTGGCGGCTCAGAGGCGGCTGCGCCATGTCGAGACGTTCCGCGGCGCGGCCAAAGTGAAGCTCTTCCGCCACGGCGATAAAGTAGCTAAGCTGCTTAAAATTCATTGTGACGCTCCCCCCGAAAGCTGATGTTATGTGATCCCCACTCACAAAAAAAGGCCCCCGAAGTACGGGGGCCAGTTCACAGGGAGGTGTGTGAAATTACTCGGCGGCCACGGCCTGCGAAACCGCGCCTTCTTTGAGGACGAAATCGAACTCGAAATGCAGGTCCGTACCTAAGTCTTGGCTGGCCCGGTTGAACTTGCCAATCAGGCTTTCCTTCACGGCAAAAACGCTGTCATCGTCAAGCCACGCGCTGTCTGCATCATAGATTTGGCTAATCAGAGGGCGATAGCCGTCTTTAGAAATCATGAAATGCATATGACCGGGGCGGTTCGGGTGATGCCCCATGAAGCGCAGTAACTCGCCGGCGGTTTCATCATCGGGAATGGGGTAGGGGACCGGACGTACGGCGATAAATGCGTAATGGCCGTTTTCATCCGTCTCAAAGCGGCCCCGCAGATTGTATTCCGGTTGATCAGGATCGAGGTTTTCATAGATACCATTGGGGGCGTCTTCCCATACGTCTAGCGTCACGCCCGCAATGCCATTGCCATTCTCGTCTTTGATGTGACCTTCAAAAAAGACGGTCTCTTCATTTTCGAAGTGTTTTTGAATGATCGACGCGCCCTTGGGCAGCACTGGCGGATTTTCCCGATAGAACGGCCCCAGCACGGTGGATTCACTCTCTTTGCCTTCGACCGGGTTCGTCATCATGTCGACAAGGACTTCGAGACCCAAGATATCGCCCAACAGAATGAACTCTTGCCGGTTGTCATCGCACAGCTTGCCGGCGCGTGCGAAGTAGTCGCAGGCGGCGAGGAACTCATGGTGTTGGAGTTTTACATCCTTAATGAAGCCATGCAGGTGCTTGATCATTGATGTCGCGATCTCGCGCTCGCGGCTGCTGATATCCCCGTGTTTACCGAGGCTCTCTGTCACGACGGCGGTGATATTGTCTTGGTTAACGATGCCCATGGTTTCCTCCTCCTGGCAGTCTGGGAGCGAGCTGCGTCTGCACTCCCGTTGAACTGACCATCCGCGATCGGGGTCCTTGGCCCAATGCCTGTCTTGGTATTGAGTGATACCGCGCCGCAGGGCGAGCGTCCCTCGGCATGCTGCGCTGGTTTCAGAGTATCACCCCATACCCCTGTTGGCATGGCGCGCGGATGGGGGATCGTGGCACCAAGCTTGCATCCATGTATGGGAGGCTCAGGTGATCGAGAATTTTAAGCGTATTCAGGCCACACTCGCAAAGTCGCCGCATCTTTTGCGGCTCGGGCGGCTCTTTTCTGAGACGGTCCTTATCGAAGTGGATGGCGACGAATATTACCTGTCTTTTGAAAAGGGGCATATCACCCGGATCGAACAGGGGCCGAGCCGCAAAACACCTTGGCGTTTCGCGCTTCGCACCGACGCTGAGGCGTTGAACAAGTTCTGGCAGGGGCGCCCGGAACCTGGATTTCATGACATCTTTGGCTTGGTGAAGATTGGACGGGGGCGGATTGACGGGGACATCCTGTGTCTCGTGAAGAACCTTCGTTTCTTCAAGGAAGTCTTGGGCATCGCACGCGCGCAGGAGGGCGTATTCGCATGAGCATCGAACCGATCACTGGCCGCTACATCACCGTCGACGTCGAAGGTGCAGCCCGACGCATCTATTTCGAAGAAGCGGGACAGGGCCGCCCTGTTCTTTGCCTGCACACAGCCGGTGCTGATACGCGGCAATGGCGCCATTTGCTCAACGACACTGACCTTACCGCCACACACCGTTTGATTGCATTCGATATGCCTTGGCACGGAAAATCCTTGCCGCCCGAAGGGTTCGAGATCGAGGAATACCTGCTCACCACCGACGCATATATCGAAACCATCCTTGCAATGATCGAGGGGCTTGGGTTGGAGCGTCCTGTGCTTGCGGGCTGTTCAATGGGGGGACGTATCGCGCTGCAGCTTGCCGCTTTGCATCCGGAAAAGTTTAGTGGGTTCATTGCTATCGAAGCCTCAGATTTTCAGCCTGCGTGGTACGACATTGACTGGTTCCACCGCCCCGATGCCCATGGCGGGGAAATGGGTGCGGCGCTTGTCTCGGCCAATATCTCGCCCTACGCGCCACCGGCAGAGCGGGCGAATACGCTTTGGATGTTCATGCAAAGCGGCCCCGGCGTATTCCGCGGCGACCTGAGCTTTTACACCAAGGATGACAGTCTGATCGCGCGGTTGCCGCAGATTGATACAAGCCGCACGCCGGTGCATATCATAGTAGGAGCCTACGACCTGACCTGCACCCCTGAAGATGCGGCACGCACTGCGAAGGCAATTCCGGGGGCGACCCTGTCCGTTATGGACGAACTGGGCCATTTCCCGATGAGCGAGCACCCGGAAGGGTTTCGTCCTTTCTTTGCTGAGGCCTTAGCAAAGGTTTCCAAACTTGAGATTGCGGTAGCCTAAACTTTTGTCTGTCAATTAAGGATTGGCGCCTTGGTTGAGGATTGCGAGCGGGCACAAGCTTTGTCCGACAATCTCGAAGAGCTCCTCCTCCCCCTTTCGGCTTCGAAGACAGGACTGCGGTCGAGGCGAGACGTGCGCACCTGTCAGATTGGAAGCGAACCAATGAATATCAGGGCGCGCTGGAGGATTGGCGGATAGCTTCCTGATCGCGGCACATGCGATGCCAAATATTCAGCCGCGTCGCGCAAGAGAATGAAAGTCATCACTTGTGAACCAGTACCTGATCCTAATCGACTATGTCGGCGTGGGGCTTTTCGCGGCGACGGGGGCGTTGGCCGCGTCGCGCCAGCAACTTGATTTCATAGGCTTCGTATTTTTTGCCATCCTTACCGGGATTGGCGGAGGGTCGGTCCGTGATGTCGTGCTCTCGGAGCCGATATTCTGGGTGGGCGAGCCGCTCTACCTGGTTGTTTGCACGATCACGGCGCTCATCGTTTATTGCACGGCGCATTTTCTGGAATCGCGCTACATCGTGCTGCAATGGCTCGATGCGGGCGCGGTCGCGCTGTTCGCGGTTTTCGGTGCCTACAAGGGCCTGCTGATCACCGATTCGCCTAGTGTGGCCACCCTTACCGGCGCGATGACCGCCACGTTGGGGGGAATTATGCGCGATGTTCTGGCCGGTGAGCAGAATGCCATCACCCGGCAGGAAATATATGTCACTGCCGCGGTCGCCGGGGCTGCAGTATATATTGCGCTATGGCTGGTTGGCATAGAAGATGTCGTGCCAGCCCTAATCGGCGGCCTCGTTGCCTTCGCGCTACGCGCCGGCGCGCTCGCTTTTGGATGGAGCCTGCCCCGCTACCGGCCGCGTCCCGGACGACCTTTCGATCCCTCGTAGACCGCATCTCGTCAAGTGGTCATTTTAAGTGCGCCATGTAGACCTCGTCCGGCGACAGCAGCTCAAAATCTCAAAGGCATCTGGCCTGAAACCAACTCGCAGAAAGAGTATTCCATGACGTCCCAGCAACAGTAGTGGAGCTCCCGCCTTACTTTCATCCTGGCCGCGATAGGCTCAGCTGTCGGTTTTCGCTTATCTGGAAGTTTACCTACTTCGTGGGCCAAAGTGGCGGAGCGGCTTTCGTCTTCGTCTACCTCATGCGCATCGCGCTCATTGGGCTGCCGATGTTGGTGGCGGAACGGCTCTTGGGACGGCGCGGCCAAAAAAACCGGTCGACACCATGCGCCAACTAGGCACTGTCCAGCACTGTAAACACATCAGTAATGTAGTAGTATTCTTGGCCGTCGACGACTGGGCGTTGGCGCAGGGCTTGAGCATCAACCCGCTTGCGCAGCTGCGCTGACAGCCGGAGGGGATCGACATATTCGCCTGTCCTGGCGCAGTCGCGGAGATATGCCTGCTCCCCGACAGGCAGGTTCGAAAACATCATGGGATGCCTCACAGTTTGCCAGTGTAATCCCATAGGATTGTAAGGTCGGAGTTGTCTGGCGCAACAGTAAACACCTCGTGCCCTTTGAGAGCCCAAGTTCTTGCCGCAGCACAGCCTCCGACCTGACGCGTCTCCGCGTCACCGCATCCTCACTTCCGTAAAAATCTACATGCGACGAAATCGTCAGGCCGCATGGAATGCCTCTGGGCGACCAGCTGAATTGATCTGGCGAGAGGCTTTCGTGGAATGCCCCCACTGAAGTGGTCCACCTTCTGGTATAGAATTATCCCGTTTTCAGGAGTCCGTGCGGCAAATCGGAGTTACGGTTCAGACCCACTATTGATGGCGCAAGAAGCATGGCGGCATGAGCTGCGATCAGCTCAAGCGGATGAAAAAGCCGGAGGTTAAGAATGCCCAGCTCAGCCGAGCCGTGTCGGATCTGACGCTGTACGAGTTGAACCTAACTGAGGCCGTACGGGGAAACTTCTTAGCCCTTCGCGTTGCTGCCAGTGCATCGACACCCTCAGCGTATCGGAGCGCAGGGTTTGCCGCACATTGGGTCAGCATCGCTCTACGCAGCGCAAGGCGCCCTTTAGCCTACCGGACGAAGTCCGGCTGACTGAGGACCTCACCCTGTTGGCCAAAGAGTTTGCCCGCAATGGATATCTCGTGATCAATGGGCTGCTGAACAACAGCGGCTAGAATGTGAATCACAAGCTCGTTGAACGGATCGGGCGGCAAAAAAGGCTTGAAGCCCCTCCAAAGCAGCCAAGAAAGGCCGACATTGCTGAATAATGGTTCCGGTGTCCGGCGGCGGCGGGAGCGCTCGAGCCATTTCATGTCTTATGACTTCGTTTAGTACCGAACCCACAACGGACGTTCGCACGCTGAATATCATCGATGAGTTCACGAAGTAAGCGCTGGTGTCCCAGGTCAAACGCAGGCTCAATTCAACGGATGTGCTTGACGCATTGACGGAGCCGTTTATCCTATGCGCTACAATACGATCAGGCCCCACAGCGCTTTAGGATATCGGCCGCCAGCGCTAAAGGGCATCGTCCCGATAGGCCAAAGACCGACCATGCACTAACATTCAAACTGGACCATACGATGGGGCATACCACTCTTCGTTATGAATAAGGGACCAGTGGGGGACAGGTCAGGAACTGCGGCCCTATAGCCGGAGGCTATATGAGATCAACGCAGTCCAACCCTTTTGCGAAGGCTCGATTGACATAAACGATCTCATCGCTACCCAAAGAAATTTGTCTCATTTTCTCGAATAACTTCATGTCATACCTAAAGTCATAGATGTATCGTTCTCCACCATTAGGTGTTTTAGTGCCAAGGACGGAAAACCAGAAAAATAGGTACAAGATTCGTTCCAGGTCCGATTCAAGAAACCCGCTCGCTAGCAAAGCATCTTTAACATCACCCAAACGGGTTTCTCTTTTGCTGCCTATGAGGGAGTAGATCGCATCTTCACTTTTGGGCTCTACGTCACGGAGCTCGAAGTTAGTATTTCCGATAATATCCAGGCTAAAGTTTCTGAACCCCTCATTGAAGTCCGAATATTCGATGCGTTCGTTTCCGACTGCATCTGCATGCCCGATACATTCATCACATAGCTGAATGAGGTACCGGGGCCGCATAAGTGATCGTGAGATCATCCAGTCAAGGCTTTCCTGTCCATCCACTGTCGGCGCAGCAATATCCGACCAGAATACTTCCTTTCCATTGAAGTTGTTACCCGATGCAGCAAGGCGCTCCTGTATGACCTTCGACAAGGCAGCTTTACTGTCCCAGTCAACAATGATTTTGCCATCTTTCCCCCGATCATTTTGTTGATCGACGAGCAGCTCAAATACGTCGCTGCGAAGAAAGAGTAGCCAGTCTAATTTTGCATCTGCCTTTGCAGCTTGTCGCTCTACTTTCCTTAAAGCATCAATGAGAGTTGATACAATAAGGACATCATCATCGTCGACACCATGCGCGCCCCAGCCCTTATCAACGTTATCGACCAAAAGTAATCCTCGGTCACGCGCCGAGAGGTAATCATTTACTTTTCGATGAATGTCACGAATGTCGGCTTCATAGAGTAGCGAGGTGACTTCCGCAGTATGAAGCGAAACGGCTTCTGAGGTTCCGTGTTTGTCGATAAATCTTTCATTTACCTGTCGTATGAGGCCGATCATTCTTTCGGAGAAATCACCCTCCCGAGCTTCAAACAACTTTTCCTTCAGAGGGCGAAGTTCGTCAAGTTTAGCGGTCAACTGAGGGTTTTTTCCGTAGAACTTCGGATAGTCAGATTCAAAGATTTTATGTATAAGTTCACCGTATATGATATACTCCCAAAACGCCGTTAAAGTATGTTCCTTCGTTCCGGCAGCTAAGAGCCGAACTAGCTGCTCTTTGAACTTCCGCAGTTGGTATCCATCAGGTTTCAAGTCGAGCACCAGCTCTTTGCTTGCATTCTCCCTCGCAGTATCCCGCACGCGCCAAAAGATTGCAGTTTTCCCAGCCCCTTTCCGTCCTACAACGAGGCGTCCCCTCCCATTGAGTGCATTCTTGAAGTCGTGTGTTTCGACGAAGTAATCCTTTAAGTCCCGCATTTCGTTCTCTGCAGCGTTGGCGCCTACAGATATGGAGTTAATCAATCTTTTGGGGTTCTTAATTCCGCTTCGTTTAACATCCAATTGTTTTGCATACAAATTGGGTATCATTTCGGAAATAGCATCTCTTATCTCGCCCGGATGTTTGATAGTCTTGCATATGTCAATGTAATCCAGCGGCTTGCGAGCTTCCGGATCCGCTAGCACGAGACATTCACGGTTAAGACCTAAAGCTAGGCCTGAGATAAATGAGGCCCGAATGTTATGGAGCTTCCAGTCTTCCCGGCTCTCTTGGAAAACAGTGACAACTACACCAGTACTCTCAGAGACCATTTCCCATACGCTTCGGGCTGAAAGCCGGTACTCCTCTTGGGGGTCGATCGTTCGAAAAAACTTCGCCAAATCTTTCACAGCAGATATGAGTTTGGTGCTTACTTCATTTCGCCTAAGTGAATCTAATACGAGAAGAGGTTGGTTTGATAGTTTTGCGGGTCCGGAAGGGAAAAGTGGTTCGGGCACTTTGTAGTTCTGAAGCTGACTGACAAGGTCCTCCGAGTTTTCATAACGAATTTGCCCTACATTATCGAGCAGACCGAGTTTTCTCAGGTATTCTCCTGCGTTGTTCGCAGATAAGTTGATGATGGGTATCACTGGCTTATATAGGCCAATCGCGTATCCGATTTCAAAAAAAACATTGTCATTGGGTACTGAAATATCGCAAATAAGACCGTCACATTCCTCAATAAACGGAAGTACAGATTGGTCGATTATGCGGCCTGGACCGAAGGTTGTGCGCCAGGTATTGAACTGTACGTGGCTTGAATTCACCCTCTCGGCTTCTTCGATCGAGTGAGCAATGAATGATGGATTAGACGGATAGGCTGCAAAATATGTCAACAGAAATTCCCTCAATGGACCACTGCAAAGTGAATCAGCTGCGGAGCGGTTGCAACCTCACGTTAGGATGCGGGCTGCACTTGTGCCAGAGGTAGAGCGAATAGCCACTAGTCGTCATTCGCTTCTGCGTTGAGGGCCGTGAGCCGTATCTCAGTTTTTTCGTATGGCAGGGCCATCGCTACGCTTTGACGTAGACTCCTGATCTGGATCGTTCGGAAAATTCTAGTGTTGGCCCTCGGACATGTCTGCTGCTGGTTGCGCTCTCATCCCCCGTCACGGCGACACTCTCTTCTTCGAGTGCCAGCATGCACCAACGATACAAAGGATCGGCCGCCACGCCCTTGCGACAAGCAGCGGCAGAACCGCTATCCCCGTGATGACCGGGCCGGATTATTGTCGAAAGCGACCAACTGGTCGTGCGCGGGTTCAACGATGTAGCGCATCTGGAAAAACTTGGCCTCTAATGGTGGACGAATGGCAGCTTCAGTTCCGACATCGGCAGAGAATTGAAACCCTCTCGCCCAAAAAAATGGGATCCGAAGCGGCGTAAACCAAAAGCCGCACCCAAACGCCTCTGATCAATACGGCGCGCCCACGGCCTCCGCCGAAGGCTTGCGATTGTCCGGCGCTCGCCGAACCATGCATTCCCCCGGCCTAGGTCATTTGTTCCAAGAGATCAGAAGGTTGTCACGAAATTTGTGAACATCCTCCATCATGACTTCGAGCTCTACTTCCGCGACATACAGAATTATTTTCGCTGTCTCGATGAGCAGCGTGCTCGCGTCTTCGAGGAAGCGCGCGAAGTCAGTGAGCATTACGGGCGCTTCTTCGCTTCACCGATAACTTCGGGGCGAAACTTTTGGGACGTGTCGCGTGGGTTCCGAATTCGATAACCGGGGTACGAGCGCAATTCAATCGAGGGCCCTTTCCAGTCTCTTTATCAAGGGCTCAGGGCCGCGTTTCGTCAGGCCAGCCAAGCTTCCCCCGGCCGATACAATGTAGGGCGGCATGGACCGCGGCTGGTGGCCCCAATTCAGTTCCAACGATCGAAGTGTTACGCTAGCGTAGAGACGTTGGTGCGACTTCAAAAATAGATTGGAGAAACCGACAAGGATTGGTCCCAATACATTTCAGTATGATGCACATCTCGACCACATCTAAACGACGTTCTCCCAACTCATACTTGGCTACGTAAGAAGGAGGCTTTCCTAGCATTTTCGCAAGCTCTGCTTGTGAAAGTGCTGCAGCCTTCCGGCTTTCGATCAATTTTTTGCGGAAAACCAAGTATGTCTCCGTATGCGCGGCGCCTGCCAATGTTTTGCTCCAATCGTGCTCGACAGGGTGCAATACGTCGGTTAGTCAGGCACTCCCAAAATAGGAGTGATTCGTGTCCCCAATAAATGGCCAACTTTCTGCCCTCGGTCTAAGCAATGATCTTGTTTTGCCCTTTTTGCTCGTTTGGTATGGTTGGCTTTCTAAAGAGCAAGCTGGCGTTGCGAAAAAGCGGCGGCTCATAGTTATCAAGTGCAAGCTATCTGCCGAACCTGATGGAGGGTGTGCGCTTCTAACAGGGCGCGGGAGACGCAAGTTAAAAGCTTTTCTTGCAACCGACGTAGATCACGAAATGGGGTACGCTTATGCTACCTATCTGAAGGAGTACGGCAAGGTCAGCTCTGATCGTTGGTGCATGTACGCGGGCACTCCTCTCGGAGGCGGAGCAAGCGGGTTTGATTGGTATCACAATATGGAAATTCTCATGCCATAAGGGCTTCTCGCTGACCTGCTCCCCTTAGTCCGCTATTTTAGGTTAGCTCTGCTCAGTTCTCGCACCAGGCAGAGATCAGCTCCAGAGCTTGGCGCAGGTTGGCGAACAAATGCTCGCTGGGGCATTCGTCCCGCAGACGGTTATTGAAGCTTTCCACGAAGCCGTTCTGTATAGGTTTCCGGGGCGATGTAGTGCCATTCGATGCATCGCTCCTCCTGCCATTGCAAGATGGTGTTCGATGTTAGCTCCGTTCCATAGAACGTAGGGAAAAAGCGCCGCTGAGAGGTTATGGCAGCTTCCGCAGCCCTCAAATTGCGCCGTAATCGGGTCTCAGGTCTCAACAGTGGTTTTGCGTAACCACACCGCTGAGGAGACCCGCTATGACGGCTACCTATGCTACCCTTTCGACCGTGTTGGCCGCCCTCGACACATCCAAGCATCGGCATGAGGTTCTGATCAGCATTCCCGGCAAGTAGCGCCGCCGCCGCATGTAGATCATGAACACGTTTAAAATTTTCGAGCGCTTAGTCATAAATCCCGCCAGCTATGCCCGCAACAATAGCTGCGGTTTGGCGAGAAGGCAGTTCATCCCATTAGGTCAGCCCACATCAACACGTGAGCAAATCGTGTTACTCGACTGGATGTCGGTACATCTGCGGAATCACCGCATACAAAATCGATATGGCAGACACACTATTACTGCGGCGCAACGGCTGCGCACCGAACCGACCCGGTCTGAGAAATCTGCAAGCATACCCACCTTTCAAACTTGTGAGCCCGAGATTCTAGGTGGAAAACTCTGTATCATCTATTAGGTGACGATCTGTACTCTCGCTGATAGGTTGCGATGGGAAGAAAAAAATATACCCACGCAGAATACTGTTAAGGTTGAAGTTTCAGATCGCGCTGATCCGCCCTATTCTAACGAAAATTTGCTCACTCACTCACTCACCGGGTAGAAAAACAAGTTAAATACGATTTCCGCCCTGCACAAATCCATGCGCGGCTCGGACCCGGACGCGGCGCTTTATTGGCTGGGCCGGATGCTGGAGGGCGGGGAGGACCCGCGCTACCTGATGCGGCGTATCACCCGCATGGCGGTTGAGGACGTTGGCCTCGCCGATCCGCAGGCGCAGGCTTTCTGCCTTCAGGCGTGGGAGACCTACGAACGGCTTGGCAGCCCAGAGGGGGAGTTGGCCATCGCGCAGGCGCTGACCTATATCTGCCTCGCGCCGAAATCCAACGCCGTCTACAAAGCCTACAAAGGTGCCCGCAGGCTGGCCCGCAGCACCGGATCAGAGCCGCCGCCCAAGCATATCCTCAATGCGCCGACCAAGCTGATGAAGGAGCAAGGCTACGGCAGCGGCTATGCCTATGACCACGACGCCGAAGACGGGTTCTCGGGGCAGAACTACTTTCCCGACACGATGGAGCGCCCCAGCCTTTACGAGCCGGTCGAACGTGGCTTCGAACGGGAGTTGAAAAAGCGACAGGATTACTTCGCGGGGCTGCGGGCCAAGCGGAAAACTTGACTCCGGGCCGCGCCCGCGCGATGGGGTGTCGATGATGAAAACACTGATCATGGTGGCGCTCGGCGGCGCTCTGGGCGCGTGCTTGCGCTACCTTGTCGGTCTGACCGTCGGCTTCCCGCTGGGCACGCTGGCGGTGAATGTCGCGGGCTCGCTCGCAATTGGGGTGGTCTGGGTCGCGCTGGCCGATAAGGTGCTGTTGCTGCCCTTTCTGATGACCGGCCTGCTGGGCGGCTTCACCACCTTTTCGGCGTTTTCACTCGACACGATGCGGCTGCTTGAAACAGGCCGAGCCGCTGTCGCATTTTCATATGTGGGGGCCTCGGTGATCTTGTCGCTGGCCGCCTGTTTGCTGGGCCTCTGGGTGGCCCGAGAGGTGTTGGCATGAGCCGCGTACAAACTATTACCGTCGCCGAGGGCGATGGCGACCAGCGGCTTGACCGTTGGTTCAAGCGGATGTTTCCGCAGATCAATCAGGGGCTCATCGAAAAGATGTGCCGCAAGGGCGAGATCCGCGTCGATGGAGGCCGGGTCAAGGCCAACACGCGGCTCGAAGCGGGCCAAGAAGTGCGCGTGCCGCCGCTGCCCGACAGCGCCCCGCCGCCGCCGCCAAAGCGGACGCGCATTACCGATGCTGATGCCAAGATGATCCGCAACTGCGTGATTTACCGCGACGAGCATGTCATCGCGCTGAACAAACCGCCGGGTCTGGCCGTGCAGGGCGGCTCGGGGCAGGCGGATCGCCATGTCGATGCGCTGTCTGAGGCGTTGATCTTTGACGCCGAGGAAAAACCGCGTCTGGTGCACCGGCTTGACCGTGATACCTCGGGCGTGCTGCTGCTGGCGCGGACCCGTTTGGCGGCCAAGGCGCTCACAGCGGCGATGCGGCACCGCGAGACGCGCAAGATTTACTGGGCCATCGTCGCCGGTGTGCCGACGCCGTACTTGGGCGAAATCAAATACGGTCTCGTTAAAGCTGGCGGTCATGGCCGCAGCGGCGAGGGCGAGAAGATGATCGCCGTGCATCCGCGCGATATGGATGACACGCCGGGCGCGAAACGGGCGCATACGCTCTATGCCACGCTGTTCCGCGTCGGATCGCGCGCGTCTTGGGTGGCGATGGAGCCAGTCACCGGCCGCACGCACCAGCTGCGCGCGCATATGGCCGAGATCGGGCATCCGATTGTCGGCGATGGTAAATACGGCGGCTCGGGGCAAGAGAACCTCGGCGACGGCTGGGGCGCGCAACTGGGCGGGATCATCTCGAAAAAGCTGCACCTGCACGCGCGGATGATGCGGTTTGAGCATCCCCATACCCGCAAGACGGTTACCATCACCGCTGAGTTGCCCGAACATATGGCGCATAGCTGGGACACCTTTGGCTGGACCGAAGATCTGGCCGACGAAGACCCATTTGAGTCGCTGCAATGAGCAAGCCACTGCGTTTGGTGATCTTTGACGTCGACGGCACGCTGGTCGACAGCCAAGGCGATATCGTGGCTGCGATGACCGCGGCCTTTGCGGCGGTCGACGCGCCCGCGCCGAGCCGTGCCGAGATCCTGTCGATCGTCGGCCTGTCGCTTGATGTGGCAATGACCGTGCTGGCGCCCACACGCCCAACCGGCGATCACCTTGCGATGGTGGAGGCCTATAAGGCCGCCTATATGACCCTGCGGGCCGAGGCGGGCGTGGCGCAATCCTCGCCGCTTTATCCTGGCGCGCTGGACACGTTGCGGCGTCTTCATGGCGAGCCGGAGGTGCTGTTGGGCGTGGCCACCGGCAAGTCGAAACGCGGGCTTGATAAGCTGATCGCCGGGCACGGGCTGGGAGGGCTTTTCATCACGCAGCAGGTCGCAGATTTTCACCCCTCCAAGCCGCATCCGTCGATGATCCATCAGGCGATGGCCGATGCCGGGGTGGGGCCGGAGGCGACGGTGATGATCGGCGATACCTCTTTCGACATGGACATGGCCGCCGCCGCCGGGGTGACCGGGATCGGGGTCAAATGGGGCTATCACGGCCCGGAACGGTTGGCCGCTGCCGCGCATCTGGTTGAGGATTTCGCGGCGCTGCCCGCCCTGCTGGAACAAATCTGGAGCATTCCCGCATGAGTGACTGGAAAGCCAAACGCTTTTGGAAAGACGCCGCCGTGGTCGCGGTCGAGGACGGTTTCACCGTGGAATTGGATGGCCGCCGGGTGAAGACCCCGGCCAAGCGGCTTCTGACCCTGCCGACCCGCGCCATGGCCGATGCCGTGGCCGCCGAATGGCAGGCGCAGGAAAAGCAGATCGATCCCCGCACAATGCCGGTGACGAAAACCGCAAATGCCGCGATCGACAAGGTCGCGGTGCAAAAGGCCGAGGTCGTCGACATGCTGGCGGCCTATGGGGACAGTGACCTGCTGTGCTACCGCGCCGACAGCCCCGAAGAATTGGTCGCCCGGCAGGCAGCGCAGTGGGATCCGATGCTGGATTGGGCGGCAGAGACACTCGGCGTCCGTCTGGAGCCGCGACAGGGTATCATGCATGCCCCGCAAACGCCCGAAGCCTTGGCCGAGTTGCACCGCCGGACGGCGCGGCTCGATGCGTTCGAATTGGCGGCATTTCATGACCTTGTCAGCCTGACCGGTTCGCTGATCCTTGGCTTTGCCGCGCTTGAACAAGCCTTTGACCCCGAAGAGATTTGGGCCTTGTCGCGGCTGGATGAGAATTGGCAGGCCGAGCAGTGGGGCCGTGATGACGTGGCCGAGCAAGAGGCCGAAATCAAGCGACAAGCGTTTTTACATGCATGTGCAATTATCGTGCTTTGCAAAGCTGCTTAACTTGATAAAAGCTTTGCCATGCGATGTGAAAACGCGCCCTGATTTTGCCCATCGCGCCCTTGACCTTCAAACCTGAATCCGCCCACACTGCTTTTCATTGAGCAGGGGGTACCCTGCGCAAGATCGCTTTCGGCGTCACCTGACGTCGGATTAACCGCCAGTGAACGTGGCGGACTATCAGGAAGAGGTAAAAATGAAAAAAACCGTAATTTTTGGCGCGCTGACCGTTGCTGGCCTTGCGGCCGGTGCTGCTGGTGCCGCCACGCTTGATGACGTCAAGGCCCGCGGCAAGCTGAACTGTGGCGTGACCACAGGCCTTGCTGGCTTTGCCGCGCCGAATGCTAACGGCGAATGGGAAGGTTTCGACGTGGCTGTGTGCCGTGCCGTTGCCGCCGCCGTACTGAGCGACAAGAACGCCGTGGAATTCGTGCCGACAACCGGCAAGACCCGCTTCACCGCGCTGGCCTCGGGCGAGATCGACTTCCTCGCACGGAACACCACATGGACCTTCAGCCGTGACACCGACCTGAAGTTCGACTTTATCGGCGTCAACTACTACGACGGTCAGGGCTTCATGGTCCCCAAAGCGCTTGGCGTTTCCTCGGCCAAGGATCTGGACGGCGCGACCGTCTGCATCCAGACCGGCACAACAACCGAGCTGAACCTCGCGGACTTCTTCCGCAAGAACAACATCAGCTATGAGCCGGTGCCTGTCGAAACCAACGCCGAAGGCCAGCAGCAGTACCTTGCTGGTGCCTGCGACACCTACACCACAGACGCATCCGGCCTTGCCGCGACACGCGCCACTTTTGAGAACCCCGGCGAGCACGTGCTGCTGCCCGAGATCATCTCGAAAGAGCCGCTCGGCCCGCTGGTCCGTCACGGCGACAACGACTGGGGCGACATCACCCGCTGGGTGCTGAACGCGCTGATCGCTGCTGAAGAACTGGGTGTCACATCCGCCAACATCGAAGAGATGACCGGCAACACCAACAACCCTGAGATCGCTCGCCTTCTGGGCACCGAAGGTACCTTGGGTGAGATGATCGGCCTCGACGCCGAGTGGGCCAAGCGCGCCATCATGGCCGAAGGCAACTACGGCGAGATCTTTGCCAAGAACATCGGCGAAGAGACCCCGATCGGTCTGGCACGCGGGCTGAACGCCCAGTGGACAGACGGTGGCCTGCTCTACGCACCGCCCTTCCGCTAAATAGCAAGCCAAGGGGCGCAGGAATTCCTGCGCCCTTTGTGCCTCTGGGGGCGCGAAGTGCCTCTGCGACACGAAAAACGGTCTAAAAACGACTGACAAAACCCCAACGAGACAATAAAAGCCCACGATCGAAGAAACGATCAACGACCAAAAATGATTCGGCCAAGGTGCGCCAAATGCACCAATAAAAAACAAGCCGGAACACAGGGATACATACATGACGACATTCTCCGACCCTCCCAAGGAGTCGTTCCGGCCATCTATGCTGTTGAGCGACACCCGCTATCGGTCGATTACCTTTCAGGTTATCGCACTTGCGCTGCTGGTCACGGCGATCTGGTATCTGGGATCGAACCTTGCCGCGAACCTTCGCGCCGCCGGGTTGAACATCTCTTTCCAGTTCCTCGGTAACCCGGCGGGCTATGACATCAACCAAACGCTGATCCCCTATACCAGCCAATCGTCGAACCTTCAGGCGGCTTGGGTCGGCATCATCAACACGCTGCTGGTGTCCTTCCTTGCCTGCGTGACGGCCACGATCTTTGGCGTCGTCGCCGGGGTTCTGCGCCTGTCGAACAACTGGCTCATCCGCAAGCTGATGGCAGGCTATGTCGAGATCTTCCGCAACATCCCGGTGCTGATCTGGATCCTGATCATCTACACCATCATGACCGCCGCGATGCCCGCGCCTTCGGCCTTCCGGGGCGATGATCCGGCGTCGAGCATGATGCTGGGGTCTTTTGCCTTTACCAACCGGGGCGTCTATATCCCCGGTCCGGTCTGGGGACCGGGCTCGATGATCGTGGTGGCGACCTTTGTCGCCTCGGTGATCGGCGTCTTTGCCTACCGCCGCTATGCGACGAAACTGCTTTACGACACCGGTCGCCTGCTGCCGATGCTTTGGCCCTCGGTCGCGATCTTGTTGCTGCCGACGATCATCATGTTCTTCATCATGGGCATGCCGATCGGGCTGGATTACCCCGCGCTCAAAGGGTTCAACTTCCGCGGCGGCATCCAGATCGGCGCACCGCTGATCGCACTGTGGTTCGCCCTGTCGATCTACACCGGTGCTTTCATCGCCGAGAACGTCCGCGCGGGCATCCAAGCCGTCAGCAAGGGCCAATCCGAAGCCGCTGCTGCTTTGGGGCTGCGGTCGGGCCGGATCATGAACCTTGTGGTGCTGCCGCAGGCGCTGCGCGTAATCATCCCGCCGCTGATCTCGAACTACCTCAACATCACCAAGAACTCCTCGCTGGCGATTCTCGTGGGCTATGCCGACATCACCGCCACGCTGGGCGGGATCACCCTGAACCAAACCGGGCGGGCGATCGAATGTGTCGTCTTGTTGATGCTCTTCTACCTCGTCATCTCGCTGGGCATCTCCATGGTGATGAACGTCTACAACAACGCAACGAAGCTGAAGGAGCGTTAAGCCATGTCAGACACACATGCTGAATCCATCGCCTTCGTGCGTGAAACCTCACTGCCGCCTTCGGCACCGCCGGACAAGGTGGGCGGCCCGGTGAAATGGGTAAAAGACAACCTCTTCCCGACATGGGCGAATGCCCTGCTGACGGTGGTGGCGCTTTATTTCCTCTATCTCTTGCTGGCCGGCTCTCTGCCATGGCTGTTGAACGGCGTTTGGTCGGCAAGCAGCCTGTCTGAATGTCGCGAGGTGCTGGACGGGGCTACGGGCGCCTGTTTCTCGGTGCTGAGTGAGCGTTGGCATCAGCTCCTATTCGGGTTCAAATATCCCAGTGATCAATACTGGCGTCCGACCCTCGCGTTGGTGCTGCTGTTCCTTGCGGTGGCCCCCGTGCTCTTCATCGACCTGCCGCGCAAGCTGCTTTATTTCACTGGCGTCTACCCGTTTCTGGCCTTCTGGCTGATCTGGGGCGGTCCAATCTGGGGGCCGATCTTTGCCCTCTTGGGCGTGGTCGCGGGCTATATCGTCTATAGCCGTCTGGTGCAGAAAAGCTTTGCCATGGCACTGGCGGGTGGCCTCGTTGCTGCGGTGATCGTCTGGTATATCGGTGGCTTCATCGGGGAGGCTTTGCGCCCCGCCTCCCCATTGCTGCAAGCGATCCCCAGCCGTGACCTTGGTGGCTTCATGCTCAACATGATGCTGGGCATCACCTGTGTGTCACTGTCGCTGCCGATCGGAATTGCGCTGGCTTTGGGGCGTCAGTCTCACCTGCCAATCGTCAAAGGCATCTGCGTGGTCTTCATCGAATTCGTCCGGGGCGTGCCGTTGATCACGCTCTTGTTCGTGGCGAACGTGATGCTCGCCTATTTCTTCCCGCCGGGCTCGGGCGTTGACCTCTTCATCCGAGTTGTGATCATGATCACCATGTTCTCTTCGGCCTATATCGCCGAGGTGATCCGGGGCGGTCTGGCCGCGCTGCCAAAGGGCCAATACGAGGCCGCCGATAGCCTTGGCCTTGATTACCCGCAGGCGATGCGGCTGATCATCCTGCCGCAGGCGCTGAAGATCTCGATCCCGGGCATCGTCAACATCGCGGTGGGCCTGTTCAAGGACACCACGCTGGTCTCGGTGATCTCGCTCTTCGATATCATCGGCATGATCCGCGGCCCGATCTTGGCCTCGACCGATTGGAACGGCGTCTACTGGGAGCTTTTCCTCTTTGCTTCCGTGCTGTTCTTCATCGTTTGCTACGGCATTTCTCAATACTCGCAGTGGCTGGAACGCCGTCTTGCGACTGACCATCGTTAAGGGAGGGTTCTCGCATGGCTGAGACCGCACAAATGAAAGTATCCGACGAAGTCGCGATTCGGATCGAGAACATGAACAAGTGGTATGGCGCGTTCCACGTGCTGCGCGACATCGACCTGACGGTGCACCGGGGCGAGCGTATCGTGATCTGCGGGCCTTCGGGTTCGGGCAAGTCGACGCTGATCCGCTGCATCAACGCTTTGGAAGAGCATCAGAAGGGCACCATCGAAGTCGATGGCACGCTGCTGAGTTCGGACCTCAAGAACATCGACAAGATCCGGTCAGAGGTCGGCATGTGCTTTCAGCACTTCAACCTCTTCCCGCATCTGACGATCCTTGAGAACTGCACGCTGGCGCCGATCTGGGTTCGCAAGACGCCCAAAAAGGAAGCCGAGGAAACGGCGATGCACTTCCTTGAAAAGGTGAAGATCCCCGATCAGGCCAATAAGTATCCCGGCCAACTTTCGGGTGGTCAGCAGCAGCGTGTGGCGATTGCCCGCTCGCTCTGCATGCGCCCGCGCATCATGCTTTTCGACGAGCCGACATCGGCGCTTGACCCTGAGATGATCAAGGAAGTGCTCGATACAATGATCGAGCTTGCCGAAGAGGGCATGACGATGCTCTGCGTGACCCACGAGATGGGCTTTGCCCGTCAGGTGG
>CESC01015883.1_pt1 | contig 23967 bp, 18 predicted proteins | sample 531131 | NCBI WGS metagenome assembly CESC01 (sample SAMEA2621295, study PRJEB7988) | marine metagenome | biome: marine biome (ENVO:00000447); feature: mesopelagic zone (ENVO:00000213); material: "saline water (ENVO:00002010), including plankton (ENVO:xxxxxxxx)" | depth 800 m
CACCCTCTATGAATGAGACCTTCGGAACTTCAAATGTCCCGCTGCGAATACGCGCTCGCACCTCTTGCATCGTCGCAATGAAGTCAGCCGAGAAGATATGGGCTGTGGCAGGGTTCACAACGAAATCGACAACCTCCTCGTTAGCCCCAGCATAGACCGGTCGGCCACCTAGCTCACCGGACTCCCAGGAAAGTGCGATCTCCAGAAATGCCTGTGGGATGCGGATAACCGCGCTACCCAAGATCACTTCTGGCGCAATCTGGTTTTGGTCACGGTTCATCCCAAGCGCCCATGCCCTTCCTCCTGATTCGACCATCTCCCGGACAGCTTGAAAAACCCCGAAAGAAGCGGCATCGACATTGTGGATGATAACATCGGCCCCATTACGAAGCTGGGCGATTGCAGCCTCTTTTGCAGCAGCCACATCATCCCAATTTCCAATAAAAGCTTCAAGAACTCTTATGTCCGGATTAATACTCTGGGCACCAGCCTCGAAGGCTCGGAAGGTTCCTTGGACAGGTGGAATCTCAACGCCACCAACCATACCTAAGATGCCAGACTCACTTACGTGAGCAGCAGCCATGCCCGCAAGGTAGCTGCCCTCCTCTAACTCGAAGATCAGCGGGATGACATTTTCCGAGTACCTACCTCCACCACTTACAATGAACGTAGTGCTGGGAAATTGCTGACCTGCACGTATGGCAGCGTCTTGGTACTCAAACCCGTGCGCAAAAACTAAATCGTACCCTGATGAAGCATATGATAAGAATGCTTCATCAAACTCGGCCGGAGTCCGGGTTTGTTGGTGACTAACCTCGGCCCCGAGAGAATCACGAAGAAGGAGTAATCCTTCATAAGCACCAGCATACCAACCAGCATCGCTAACCGGACCTGCAGTGAGTAGCGCTGCACGCAGTGGAACCTCCTCGAGTCCCATCGCTCGCCTATCGGAGTTCTCCGGAACGGTACAAGCCGATACGGTTGCATTTGTTATGAGTAAGGCAGATAGGATCAACCGGTGCATAAGCATGTCCCACTAAAAGAGCGAGTATGGAGATTCTCTAGTGTAAACCTTTGACTGTTGGGAGTTCAAAGTGCCCGGTATGTTTTGCGCCCGAGATCTGGATTCCGTCAGATGGTCAGACACTGATTCTGTCACAGCCATCGGAACAGAATTGTTCTAGAAGAAAAGGGAGTGGAACCCATGGACGCGCAACGTGGCACCTGGAGCTCGAATACAGGGCTCATCCTCGCGGCCACAGGAAGCGCGATAGGCCTCGGTAACCTCTGGAAATTTCCCTTTATCACCTGGGAAAACCGTGGCGGGGCCTTTGTCCTCGTCTACCTGATATGTATAGCCGCCGTAGGCTTGCCAATCATGATGGCGGAGTTGCTCATAGGTCGAAAGACACAAAAAAGTGCCGTTGGCGCGCTTAAGGATGCCGCGGGTCCTATGTGGGGAATCGTCGGAGCCTGGGGCGTACTGTGCGGCTTCATCTTACTCAGTTACTACACTGTTATCGCAGGTTGGTCTCTCTTCTATTTCGGCAAGACGGCGGGATGGATGGTGACTGGCTTCCCGAGTGGTATGGCGATGGGAGATCTCTTTGGCGAACAATCCAGCAACGGGGCCCTTCAACTCGGGCTGTCCATAGGGTTCAGTATCGCCACAGTGTCGGTTGTGTACCTAGGGGTCCAAAAAGGCATTGAGAGGATCGCAAGGACTTTTCTCCCGGTCCTCTTTGTCATTCTCGTTGTACTACTCGTCTCTGCGCTCGGGATGAGCGGCTCGGGTGAAGCCCTCGCCTTCATTTTTCAGCCTAACTTCAGCGAACTTGAGCCTGGAGCGATTCTCGAGGCTCTGGGGCATTCTTTCTTTACGCTTTCGTTAGGAATGGGATGTATGGTGACATACGGTTCCTATATCTCAAAGACTCAGTCTGTGGTTAAGGCATCAGCAATGATCGTGCTCTTAGATACACTGATCGCGCTCATAGCAACCGTCATAATGTTCTCGGTAATATTCACTGTCCCAGGCATGGAAGAGCAGGTTGGTGGATCTACGGTCGGTATGCTTTTCATCTCGCTCCCTGAGTTGTTCTTCACCGAAGTTCCTTTTGGACGCTTCCTGGGACCGCTTTTCTACGTGCTTGTTGCGCTTGCTGCTCTCACATCGACGATATCACTGCTCGAAGTCGTCACGAGTTATGTAATCGACGAGCATGGCTTAGCTAGGCAAAAAGCAACATTAATGTGCGGTGGTACTGTTTTCATATTCACCATCCTCGCCGCCATATCTTTTGGCGCTGTTTCAGGTGTGTCCAATCTTGTCGTCCCAGGTGCAGTGGGGGAGACACTGTTTGGGGGCAAAATTGGCTGGTTCTCTATGGCCGACCACTTTGTCTCGAATTGGATGCTGCCGACCGGTGGGTTTGCGGTAACGATTGCAGCGGGCTGGTTTATGACCAGAGAAGACACCATGAACGAACTCGTGGATGGTACACAGCCCAGTTGGTTTCGGTATGGGGCTTGGCGTTTTTTCATTCGGTTCGTAGCACCAACCGCTGTAGCCGCGATCATTATTGCGGTAATGATCTTTGGGGTGGACTTCAGTTGATGCTGAGCCAGTGGCCTGAGTGGGAACGACCAACATGCAACAGTAGGTAGAGCTCTCAGGTACATATCTCTGATTCATCTGGCCGATTGGATATCAGCCCCTTTGCGACTCTTGATCCCGAGGGCACATTTTAGCTTGGTCCAGCTAAGACAGGCACATGATTGAAGACCTCCTGAATAGGCATATCGAGAAACGACCTACGACCCTCAAGTTTGAAGGCCGTATTCTCTATCTGTTGGATGATGCCGAACTCGTGAGAGGGCAATTGTACGAAGGCATCGATATTCAACACCCGCACGACTATATAAGCCTGCTACGCGACCAAATCTCTACAGACGAGATCACACCAGCGTATATCTGTTTCTTCTATGATGAAACGCTTGGGGATTTCCCGTATTTGGGCCTGCGCACCACGAATCAAGCCACCAATGAGACAGAGTACCCTGTGGAACGTAATGCTGTGCGCAATGGAGGCTTCGTCTGCTCTGTTGCTGGTAAGAGACGCGGCAAAGGAAGTAGTCGTGAGGCAAGTCCTTACGCTGAACTCCACGCAGGCATCAAGGTCGTTGTCGCGGAGAGCATCGAGCGCATTTATGACGAAAACTGTCAGAATTTAGGGCTCTTAACGTCAACTGACTTTGGGGTTATTGACCGGATCATGGCTGGTGAGGAGATCCCGCTCACAGAATTCACTAAGGGCAAAGACGACATTACCCGCCAGATCATTGAGTATGGCGGACTCTTTGAGTTCAATGTCGCACGGCTCCAGGGCAGTGTGACCATCCCATTGGCTGCATGCGCACAGGAGCAAGCTGTATCAACTCGCCCGATGACTGTCGCGGAGAAAATTTTCGCTTCGCATCTGGTTACCGATGCTGGAAAGGGTGAGGTGGGTGTTCCGTGGGTTGAGCCAGGAGACAGTGGTTTCTTTCTTACCGACATTCGGTTTAGCCATGAATATGTGACTCCGATGGCTTCAATTTTTTTCGAAAACAAAGTTGGAACGGACGCCAAAGTCCTAGATCCGGCTTCCATGCTCTTCTTTCGGGACCATTTAACGTTTCTGTCCCAGGTGATGAGCCAAGAACGGATCGAAGATGGTCTGCTTGACGTGGCAAATGAACTCGAGGTGAAACAGCGTGAGTTCAGCGAAAAACAGGGTGTGAAGTTATATGGCGAACAAATGGGACACCGACTTGGTTCGCAGGCTATCTGTCACTCAAAGATCCTCGAAGAGTACGCGGAACCAGGTATGCTCATAGTCGGCACTGACTCTCACACACCGCACGCGGGTGCCATCGGTTCACTCGCTTTCGGTATCGGAACGACAGCGATTTTCAACTCTTGGCTCACAAAGGACGTGCGCATGAGCGTACCCCCGTCCTTCAAAGTTGAGATACGGGGAACCCCGGCACCAAATGTTACCGCGAAAGACTATATGCTTGAGATTCTGAGACACCCATACATACGCGATGGACACGCGATTGGGCAGATTATTGAGTATGCGGGCCCTGCTGTGGAGGAACTCAGCATTGATGAACGCGCAACCATGACCAACATGGCCGCGGAAGTTGGAGCATTTACTGGTATCATCGCAGCGGACGAAAAGTCGGTCCAATTCATGGTTAATGAGCGTGGCATGGATCGCGTTCATGCCCAAAGACTCACGCAGGGGATGCAGAGTGATCCTGCTGCAGAGTACGTGACAACCATAGAGATCGATGCCTCAACAATCCGTCCCATGGCAGCCTTGCCCAATGATCCGGGCAACGGGGTCTATATCGATGAACTCGGCGAAGAACCCATCCGTATCGATATAGCCTATGCGGGGTCCTGTACTGCTGGGAAAAAGGAAGACATGGATATGTATGCTCGTGTCCTCGGTGAAGCTGATTCACAAGGATTGAAGATCCACCCGGATGTAAAAGCGTACATCCAATGCGGCTCAACAGAGGTACGCAAGTACTGTGATGAAAAAGGCTATATGACTCTGTTTGGCCGCATGGGAGCGGCATTCATTGAACCGGGATGCGGTGCATGTATCGCCGCCGGTCCAGGAGTCACAAACTCGCCCGATGAAGTTTCGATGTCATCGCAAAACCGGAATTTCCCAGGACGTTCAGGACCGGGTAATCTTTATCTGGGCTCACCCTATTCAGTTGCCGCAAGCGCGGTAGTGGGGTACGTGACCAGCTGGACACCAGGACAAGAGTTCAAGCAGATCAGTGCGCGGAAACTCTCAACAGTCTAAGCCTGCTGCAGGCTCTTGGATCAATGGTCGCTGCAGGACTCGAACCTGCGACATCTACGATGTGAACGTAGCGCTCTACCAGCTGAGCTAAGCGACCAATACCCCCACGGGGACTCGAACCCCGGTCTTCGCCGTGAGAGGGCGATATCCTAGGCCACTAGACGATGGGGGCGCTGCGACCCTCCCGGTTTCGAGAGGGCCAAGATCTTACAGAGGCCTGTCAGACAGCGTCAACCCCTCAACAACTCGGCCCTGATAGGCGTCCCTTAAGGATAATGAGTGTACTTTTCACCGAATCCAGAGTAAACTCGCATATCACTTCTAACTTATTACACTGTAATCATTTGGTCTGATTCATAGGACAGAGATGGCTAGCAAGCTCAATACGGAATCCATTCGGGGATGGCTCGATGGCCGCAAGGGATGGAAACGTCGTTCAAACCGAATAATTAAGAGTTTCCATTTTAGTTCCTTCAGAGACACCATTGTCTTCGTGAACCGGGTTGCGACTCTGGCAGACACTCACGATCACCATCCCGATATCGATATCCGATACGACAACGTCACAATTACGCTTTCCACACATGATGCAGGCGGAATCACCGAGAAAGACTTAGCTCTCGCTGAGCAAATAGATTTCTCGACTTCATCGAATTAAAGGCCTCTTAGGATAAGGCGTCGTCCGGCCAACCAAGTTCTTCCGGATTGATCTCTAGCACGTCTCTAAGGGTATCCAAAACGAAGTCGGGGCCCTCTGCTAAAAGTTCCTCAGGGTTGAATGGGCCCCATAGTGCCGCAGCCGTTCGCGTCCCCGCCCCTTTCCCAGCCTGGATATCGAAGGGTGAGTCACCGACAAATACAACGCCATCTGGTTCGAGTCCGAGCTTACTAAGAGCCAGATTGACTGATTCAGGATGAGGCTTTGGCCGCTGTACTTGGTTTGCACAAACGACGAGATCCACTGCCTTCCATAGACCGCAGCACTCGAGTGTTCTCTTTGCGATACCGGTACGCTTACTCGTGACAACCGCGATCTTTGTTCCACGCCTTCGTAGCGCTCCCAAAACCGAAGATGCTCCTGGAAATGAGCGTACCATTTGATCATGCACGATGTCTTGATACGCGATATAGGTCTGTCGCATCAACTCAGCTTCCTCCTCATTCCGAGCAAAGCCCCTCATCTGCACTGGAAGTGGTATCCCTAGGGTAGCCACGACATCCGCATCAGGGAGTGGTTGGCCAAAATGTTTTTTCGTGGCAAAGCGGAAGCACTTAAGGATCAATTCGACCGTGTCTGCCAACGTACCGTCAAGATCAAAAAAAACGCCGGACCACGTACCAGGAGACTTAGATTTCGTCAATGGATCTTCTGGATAATAGACGATAGCACAACCAACGAATGGGTTGCTTGATCCTCAGTTAAGAACGCAGATGGAGTAAGCTCCACCACATGACCGTGTTCCCCGGCAGGTAGGATAATCAAGCCCTGAGCAAGCGCAGCTTCTGCTACCCGTAACGCGCCCCCTTTCCATGGTGATCCGTCGTCTGTGACGAGTTCGATCCCGATCATGAGACCACGTCCACGCACCTCAGAAACCCTTTCAGCACCCCTTAGGGAGTCTTGCAATTCGCTAAGCAGTTGCGATCCAAGGACCTCCGCACGCTCCGGAACATCCAAGTGCTCAACGATATCGAGCACAGCTAATGCGGTGGCACATGAAAGAGGGTTCCCCAGGAACGTGCTGGTGTGAATCGCTTCTCCATCATTTTCCGGCCAAGCAGACAGCACTGACTGTGAACTGAGGCACGCCGAAAGCGGTAAGCCACCACCAAAGACCTTGCCTATACACACGATATCTGGACGAAGTCCTAATCGCTCAGATGCTAGCATTGACCCACAACGTCCAAGTCCGGTGAAGATCTCATCAGCGATAACCATCGCCCCCTCCTCCATCGCCACATCCGATAGAGCGGCCATAAAGCCATCAGGGGGAATTCTTACTCCCGCCCTACCCTGCACAGGTTCCACGATGACAGCACCGATCGGATCCCCATTGGGTGCCCCCTGCTGAAAGGCTGCTCGCAGCAATCCTAAGGTTTCGTCCGCAGTCACCCGCGAGACGTCATTACATTCAGGAAAGGGGGCAAAGCTCACTCCCTTATACAACTGATCCTCAAAGTATGAACGGAAGTGGGCTCGGTCTGTGACCGCAAGCGCCCCCATAGTAAGGCCATGATATCCTCCCCTAAACGCAACAATACCTGGTTTACCCGTAGCGATCCGGGCGGTCTTGAGCGCTACCTCAACAGCCTCCGATCCGGTCGTCGTAAGTACTGCCTGTGCGTCAACCCAGGGTGCGATCCCACATAAGCGCTCTATCAGTTCGACCTTTCTAACAGGCGGATGGATATCACCCATCCCATGTATCAATTCTTCTCCCTGGGCCTGGAGAGCATGAACAACCCTTGGGTGTGCATGTCCAATGAGAGCGACTCCGAACGCCCCACTTAGGTCGATGTACAAGTTGTGGTCAACATCCCGGACATTCGACCCACTCGCTTCCTTCCAAAAGATCGGCCAACCAACGTCGAAGTACGTGATATTGCGGGACTCTACACTCCTTAGGCGCTTTGCTAGATGGCGGGAAACTCCGCCTGGAGGACTCGTAATGATGTCAGGTAGCAGGGATCCAAAAAGAGGCTCAGCTACTGTCACTCGACCTCGTCTTTGAGCAGCGCTTGAGCGGGCATCCCCATTGCATGGTACCCCTTATCGACATGAAGCGTCTCCCCTGTGATGCCCGCAGCAAGAGGAGAGCAAAGAAATGCAGCGGCATGTCCAACGTCGTCCGCGGTGTTCACCTCTGGCAGTGCTGCGTTCTCTCGATAATAGTCAACCAAACGATCGATCGTTCCGATCGCGCTGGCAGCGCGACTTGCGAGCGGGCCAGCACTGATGGTGTTCACACGGACACCAAACTTTCGGCCCGCCTCAAAAGCAAGCATCCGCGTATCGCTTTCCAATGCGGCCTTCGCCGAACTCATGCCCCCTCCATATCCTGGCACAACTCGCTCTGCAGCCAGATAGGAGATCGATACTAGGGCACCATCGTTGTTCATAAGTGGTCCGAGCCGCTGCGCCATACTCACCATCGAGTAGGCACTCGAACTAATTGCTGCGAGATATCCATCGCGACTCGTTTCGATGAGAGGGTTCCTGACTTCAGGTCCGTTCGCAAGCGAGTGTACAACGATATCTAAACAGTGTTCTCCGAAGTCAGCTTGCACCTGATCCGCAACACCCTGAATCGTGTAGCCTTCCAGATCAACATACCGCTTGTCCTCCCTCACATGCTCAGGTACGTCATCAGCTATGTCGAAGGCCGCGTCCAAAGGATAGATCTTCTCAAACTCAATCTCTCCTCCACCCGGAAGAGACATGTCTAGCTTTCCCCGCTCGAGACTGCGGGTAAAGATCCTGAGAACTGGCGGCCATGTGCCCACGCATATTGAGGCACCAGCAGCTGCAAGCGCCCGCACGATTGCCCACCCGTACCCTCTGTCATCGGCAACGCCCGCTACGAAGGCGCGCTTACCGGAAAGATCGATCGGAAGCATTCAGACAAGCTCCTGGGGTTATCAATCCACTCTGAAAACCTTCTTTCCCTGCCAGAAGAAGCTACCCAGCCCTAGGGTAAGAGCCTACCCCTGGGCGGTCGCGACAGTTCAACTCTGCTAAACTCAGCCTATATAAGCCACCAGCCCATCCCGATATACGCCGTTAGCAGCAATGCCCCCTCCCATCGTTTGATCCGCCATCCACTTCTAAGAATCGGCCAGAGGAGGAGGGACATAAAAACAACTCCAGCTAATTCTCGTGAAAGCACCGTTTCGGGGATCATTATCGGCCGAACTACTGCGGTAGTTCCAAATATCGCAGTCAGGTTAAAGATGTTTGAGCCAATGATATTTCCAACGGCAATATCAACCTCCTGACGCATCGCAGCGACCAGCGATGTAGCCAGTTCGGGCAGCGATGTACCAATAGCCACTACAGTTAACCCAATTATCACCTCTGAAAGACCAAGTGCGGAGGCGACTTCTACCGCACCCTTAACGATGCAGTATCCGCCTAACACGAGGAACGCGGACCCTAGGGCAACCTGTCCGATGTCCTTGAGATTCAGAAGCGAGGCCGCCCCTTCTGGGGTCGCCATAGAGTCTCTCGGACCCTGCGAGCTCTTGATTTCCTCAGGGTGACCAGACCGGAAAACCCAGACTAGATAAGCCAGCAATACCAAAAGGAGCATGAAGCCATCTGTCCGGCTCAACACACGATCAAATGCAATCGGATAAATGGCGAATGTTATCAATAGCATTACGGGCATCTCACGCCACACGACCCTGTGCTTGACTTCCAGGGGGTGGACGAGTGAGGTGAGCCCCAAGATGAGACCTATGTTGGCCAGGTTAGAGCCCATCACATTCCCAATTGCCAGACCAGGATTGCCCTGAAGTGCAGCTACCAAACACACGACTAACTCCGGTGCGGACGTCCCTAGCGACACAATTGTTAGGCCAACTACTATAGGGCTAACACCCAGTGAACTCGCCAACCTTGAAGCTCCCCGGACAAGCCATACTGCACCGAAGTACAGCACCACTATTCCAGAAATCAGCACAGCAAGATTCGGCATCAGTCCCGACAAGTTCTCCTCCTACTTGGTCGCTCCCCACAATCCTCACCCATAGCCCTGGTAGCAGTTGGGCGCTCTGAATACGATAACCCTGTTTTCTCAGAGCAAAATGGGTACCAGTCGAGTTCTTTCCAGGGTCCTCGGAGAACGGTGGACTCAGCCAGATGAGGTACGTCGTCGTCCCTTATCTATTACCGGAGAGTGAGTTCCTTTATGGAACGTCAACTTCACCACCCATTGAAACCACCTTTGCAACAAACTCCCCAAAATCGAGAATTACTACTTCGAGCCGCTCTGCTTTTTCTCGTTTTGAGCCCGCATTCTCCCCCACAACCACCAAATCGGTCTTCGCGGAAACACTGCTTGCAGTGCGCCCGCCAACCGCTCTCCACGCTGCTTCAGCGGATGCCCGTGGGATAGGAAGCGCACCAGTGAAAACAGCCGTACCTGCAGATGGAACATCTTTGTCCACGGGCACAGATGCTTTTGGCTCAACACCACGTGCGAGAATGGCATCTATCGCTGACCTATGCCGTTCATCCTCTAGAAAATCTGTTATCACTTCGCTCATTTTCGGCCCTATGCCATCTATCTGCTCCAACTCCTCTGCCGTAGCTCCAAGTATTGCTTCGATGCTACCGAAATAGCCCGAGAGATCCCTAGCAACAGCCGTACCTACTTCGGGAATGCCCAGTGCGATCAAGAACTGAGGGAGATCAGGTGCCTTCTTTGATTGAATCGCTTCTACCAAAGAGGCCGCAGATTTTTCAGCGAAGCCTTCGTATTCTACAAGCTGTTCAGGAGATATATCGAATAATTCCGCTAGGCTGCTCACCAATCCTTCGGTAACAAGTAAGGCGGCTGTCTCTTCCCCAAGCCCTTCGATATCTAAGGCAGATCTAGAAGCTAGGTGTATGATGCGGCCCTGGAGTTGAGCCGAACATCCAAATCGATTGGGGCACTTTATGCGCGGACCTTCCTCCTGCACTGGCGTACTGCATACAGGACACTCCGTCGGCATCTCAAACGGGGGAGCTCGATCCTTTTCATGTGCAATCACCTCCACGACCTGGGGTATCACGTCCCCAGCTCGCTGGATGCGTACCGTATCCCCTTCACGTAAATCCTTCCGGCGAAGCTCCTCTCTATTATGAAGAGACGCTCGAGATACGGTAACGCCACCAACCACTACGGGATCTAGCACAGCAACCGGCGTAATCACCCCAGTGCGGCCAACGTTGACCTCAATCTTATCGATCCGCGTGACCTCCTGCCGTGGCTCAAACTTGAAGGCCAAAGCCCATCGAGGATGATGTGAAGTAACACCGATCGCCGAGCGAGCCGAAAGGTCGTCCAGCTTGATTACGATCCCATCAATCTCATAATCCAAACCTTCGCGATCGGCAGCAAACCCGGCGTGGTACTCCAGAACATCTTCGACCGTTCTTCCTGTTTGTATACGGTCAGGAACCTTAAACCCCCAATTCCGGATTGCTTCTATACCGTCTGTATCACTCTTAAACCCAGAACCCCTTATTGCGAGAATATCATACACTAAGAGATCCAGCTTCCGAGATGCGGTGACATGTGAGTCAAGTTGGCGTACTGAGCCAGCTGCAGAGTTCCTGGGAGACGCATAAGGTTCGCCACCGGCCTCAACCAAACGAGCGTTGAAGGCCTGAAATTCTGAGATGTACATGATCACCTCACCCCTTACAGAAAGCAGCTCGGGCGCAACTCGATCCTCAGTACGAAGTCGAAGTGGAACCGACGAAATCGTTCGGATGTTATCTGTGACCTGCTCACCCTTACGTCCGTTACCTCGGGTAACTGCCTGGGTTAGCACCCCGTCCTCGTATATGAGTTCGATCGAGGCACCGTCTAGCTTTGGCTCGATGACGTACGTGGGCTCATGGCCCTCTCCGAGTGCCTTACGAATCCTATCGTCAAAGCGACGAAGTTCATCGACGTCTTGTGTCGAGTCGAGAGATAGCATTGGGGCTGTGTGAGCTACTGTTTTGAACTTGCTTTGGGGTTCAGCACCGACGCGCTGAGTCGGCGAATCAGGTGAGCAAAGCTCAGGGTGATTTTTTTCTAGCTCTAGCAAACGCTTGAATAGCCGGTCGTACTCAGTATCGCTGATCTCCGGTCGTGCTTCGACGTAGTAACTATGAGCATGGTGGTGCAGTTCTTCGCGCAAACGCTCTGCCTCGGCGCGTGCGCTCTCAGATCCCAACGTACCTTGGTCGGTCAAACCAGCTCTCTGCTCATGTATGCGTCTGACTTCGGGTATGGCTCGATAGCCGAAAGAGTATCAATAATAGTCATTCGGACCCCTTAGGGGACCTAGAATAAGGATCACAGAAGATGGCTAGACTAAAGCAAGCAACGATCACCGCCCTCGGTATCCTCCTAATTCCGGTCTGCCCAAGCCCGGGAAGTGCTCAGCTCATAGGCTCAGGTGAGGTACTGGAATGGCAATCGCCCCCGCCAGACCATCGTATTTCGTACGGCCCGGGAGCCCAGCAATTTGGCAATCTACGGCTTCCGACGGGTGCTAGCCCACATCCTATAGTTGTGTTCATTCACGGTGGCTGCTGGTTATCGACCTTCGACATACAACACGTAGGGCAAACTGAGGTGGCCATAACCGAGGCTGGTTATGCAGTGTGGAGCCTCGAATATCGGCGACTTGGTGACGAGGGAGGTGGCTGGCCGAGCACATATCTTGACGTGGGACAAGGGATCGACCATCTCCGCGAAATTGCAGAACCGTATAGTCTAGACCTGAGCCGGGTGGTTGTTGCAGGACACTCGGCAGGAGGGGCACTCGCTTTATGGGCTGCGGCTCGAGGGAAGGTCGATGACCAGAGCGTCCTATACACTCCCAAACCACTTCCCGTGCAAGCAGTATTCGCATTGGCCCCGGCGGCAGATTTGGAAGGGCTCGAAGAACGCGGGTCGTGCGGCAACGCAGTCGGACGTCTCATGGGGGGAACACCCGAGGAGCACCCTGAGCGATACCAAGCTGCTTCTCCCATGCAGCTTGCTCCGATTTCCGTGCCACAAACGCTCCTTATCGGCGGACAAGATTTCGTTTGGGCACCCCCTGGACGGTCCTACTACCACCGTGCCATAACAGTAGGAACACAGGATGTTCGAATCGTCGACCTCCCAGATTCTGGCCACTTTGAGATGGTCTCACCATCCACAACAACATGGCCATTAGTGATGGCCGCACTCGAGGAAGCCTTCAAATCCATGACACCTCTTGGCGAATGGGACAAGCAGGTTCGATAATATCTCCCTACAACACTCGGTCAGGTTATGAAAACCGGTTCGGAGGCATCATGAAGAAGCACCTTGCTCTACTTCACATCTCACTAGCAGTGATTACCACGTTAGTGGTCACAGATTCTGTCGTCGCACAAACGGATGTGAATGACTTAGCGATCGAACGCCTAGAAAACGGGATGGAAGTAACCACTCTTCGGCGCGCCGACGAAGGAGATGGACCACATGAACGGCTCATTCTTCGTGGTGCGACAATCATTGATGGCACAGGTGCACCTCCAATGGGTCCCGTGGATATAGTCATCGAAGGAGATCGGATCGTAGAAGTCAAACCGGTTGGCTTCCCCATGGCCCCAATCAACGAACAACGTCGACCCCAGGATGCCACTAAGGAATTGGACTTCTCTGGCATGTATGTATTGCCTGGGCTGATCGATATGCATGCTCACACCGGGGGCGGAGGGAAGGCCCCACAGCCTGAGTACACATACAAGCTGTGGATGGGGAATGGCATTACGACTTCACGTGGGGTCGGCCATGGCGAAATGATGTGGGCCCTCGGTGAAAAAGCAGCATCTGATCGAAATGAGATCGTAGCACCCCGAATGTTCACTTATGCCCGCCCTGGAGAGGGTTGGGACCGTGGGTCGGTCGACAGCCCCGAGAAGGCTCGAGAGTGGGTACGCTATGCCGCTAATGTAGATGTGGAAGGGGCTCAAATAGACGGCCTAAAACTGACCTCCTACCCCCCGGACATTATGGAAGCGCTTATCGATGAGGCGCATAAGCACGGCCTGGGCACGGTAGCGCACCTAGCCCAAACGGGTGTCTCGCGGATGAACGCACTCGACGCTGCGCGTCTTGGGCTAGATATGATGACCCATTACTACGGGCTGTTCGAAGCCCTATTTGAAGATCGAACCATTCAGGACTTTCCGAACGACTACAACTACAACAACGAGCAACACCGCTTTGGACAGGTCGGACGGCTATGGTATCAATCAGCGGATCGCGGATCTGAGACATGGAATGCCCTCATTGAAGAATTCCTTGATCTTGATTTTGGTCTCGACCCAACTATGACGATATACGAAGCAAGCAGGGATGTGATGCGTGCCCGGGAGGCGGAGTGGCACGAAGAATACACACTACCTAGCCAGTGGGATTTCTATCAGCCCAGCCGTGAAGCTCACGGATCATACTGGTATTACTGGACTAGTGAGGATGAGTATCACTGGAACAAGTTCTACGAAAAATGGATGCAATTCCTGAACGACTATAAGAACCGAGGTGGAATCGTCACTACGGGATCTGACTCCGGTTTTATATATAAGCTTTATGGTTTTGATTACGTCCGGGAACTCGAACTTCTCCGCGAAGCAGGGTTTAGCCCGCTCGAAGTCATCCGTGCTGCGACCTATCATGGCGCACTGCAACTCCATAAGCCGAAGGGGATGGAGAATGACCTCCAATTTGGAGTGATCCAAGCCGGCTTAAAAGCAGATTTGATTGTGGTTGATAAGAATCCACTGGCAAACTTAAAAGTGCTCTACGGTACCGGTGCACCTATGCTTAACGATGACACTGGGAAACTCGAACGCGTGGGCGGCATCAGCTATACGATCAAAGATGGAATCGTTTATGATGCGAAAAAACTGTTGGAGGATGTGCGTCGCATGGTTGCCGATGCCAAAGCTCGATCGATTACCGATCACGAGGAGCCAAACTAGCCTACTGATCAATGCACTACAGGGTTGGATGACATACTTCGAGTTCGTTGCCCCTAGGACACTATGACTGACACAGGTTATCAGTGAATCTGGCCAAGATCAGAGACGAAACGCCGGGGTGTAAACAGCGGATTCATCTGAATAATGCAGGGGCCTCACTCATGCCCCGAAGCGTTATTGAGACAGTAGAGTCCCACTTCCAACTCGAGGCGAATATCGGTGGCTATGAAGCTGAGTCAGAGGCTGCCGACCAAATCGCCATGGCGTATGAGCATGTCTCAAGACTACTTGGGACGACGCCTTTCAATATTGCTTTCAGTGAGCATGCAACCGCTTCGTTTGTTGCTGCAATTTCCTCAGTTCCGTTTGTATCCGGCGATGTAGTGCTCACAACCGTCAATGATTACGTCTCGAACCAAATTCAATACCTCGCCCTCGCACAAAGATTTGGAGTTCAAGTAGTTCGTGCACCCGAAGCACCGGAGGGGGGAGTAGACTTAGTCGAGATAGAAGCGCTGATCCACCGACTGCGCCCCAAGCTGGTAGCTGTCACGCACGTTCCAACGAACTCCGGACTAGTTCAAAATGTTGAAGCGATCGGAGTAATGTGCCGAGCTGAGGACATTCTATACCTCGTTGATGGTTGCCAGTCGATTGGTCAGATGCCCGTCGATGTTCAGGCGATCGGGTGCGATTATTTTTCCGCCACAGCGAGAAAGTACCTTCGCGGACCGCGTGGTGCGGGCTTTCTCTATGTTTCAGATCGCGTTCTAGCCCGCGGCTATGAACCACTGTTCCCCGACTTACGAGGAGCTGACTGGATCGCACCTGACATGTACCAACCGGCTCCCGACGCGAAACGTTTCGAGACCTGGGAGTTTGCTTGGGGGCTCGTACGGGGAACTGGGGAAGCAGCTCGTTATGCACTCGACATCGGAATAGAGCCAATCCGTGACCGGGCATGGAAACTCGCAGATCACCTCCGATCACTCCTGAATCAGCATGACAAAGTGACAGTCTTAGATCGTGGTGAAGTACTCGGTGCAACAGTCACGGCTTCAGTAGATGGATGGGCACCAACAGACCTGGTTCGAGAACTGCGCGAACGCGGCATTAATACGACCGGTCAGGAGAGCATTGATGCCATCATCGATTATACAGCGAAGGGTGTGGATGGCTCTCTGCGTATTTCGCCTCATTACTTCAATACCGAAGAGGAACTGAGCGTCTTTATTAGCTCACTCGATGAGATAACTCGGTAACCTTTCAAGAAGATCAGGCTATCTCTCGTAGTCATAGCCGCCTAAAGTGCTATTTAGTTAACTATCAGAGGCCCGGGTGGGGCCAGGTGAATGCTAAAGTGACGAAACGTGCCGGTTGGATATTGTTGATCGTAGGATGGATTATGCTGACAACCTTCGGAGCGTATGCTTTCTTTACGGATTTTGAAGTAGATAACTGGGAGAAATGGGGTGCAGGGCTGCTTTGGGCTGGGATCCTTACACTTTTCACGACAGTAATTTGGGAACGTTATAAGGAATCGGGAAATGACCCCTACAAGGATGTACAAAGATGATCATAGTCACTACGGAACACGTATCTGGCCAACAGGAGACCACATCCTTGGGGTTGGTTCGAGGTAGCTCAATTAGGGCACGGCACATAGGAAAGGATATCATGGCTGGGTTTCGAAATATTGCTGGTGGTGAAGTCCATGAGTACAGCAAGCTGCTCGGAGAATCTCGGGAGCAGGCGATAGACCGCATGATTGAAGAGGCAGAAGCCTTGGGCGCAGATGCAATAATCGGAGTCCGTTTTCAGACGTCTATGGTGATGCAAGGAGCTGCTGAGATGCTCTGCTATGGAACCGCAGTAAAGTTGGAAGCTGCTTTTTAGAAAGATCCTAGAAATCGGCTATACGAATGTTATGAGCCTCCTTATGAAGAAGCTCTTTAGGGCTTCGAGAAGCATCACTACTTGGATCATTGTGGCCATCTCATCCGGGTGTGCTACACTTGGAGGGCCTTCAGGTGGAGATATTCGAGATGCGGTAGATGCCATCCTAGACACCTCTCCCTTAGATCAAGTGCACTTCGGTGTCTTAGCCGTAGACGGGCGAACAGGTCGCGTCCTGTATTCCAGAAATGCCCATCAAAAGTTCGTGCCGGCTTCTAACCAAAAAATCCTTGTCACAGCAACTTCTATTTCGCTTCTTGGGCCAAACTACCGTTACGGGACTGAGGTCTGGGCTACAGGGTCCGTTATAGGGTCACTCTTGGATGGGGATCTAGTTGTCCTCGCTTCCGGAGACCCGTCGATGTCTGATCGATACTGGGAATCTGGAGAAGCGGCGTTAGCCGCTATCGCCGACAGTCTGTATCAAAAAGGACTTCGAAATGTTGCAGGCTCAGTCTTCGTCGATGTCTCTGCTTGGGACTCCACTACAGTGGGCCCTACCTGGGAAGTAGAAGATCTGAGATTTCCGCACGGAGCAACCGGAGGAGCGTTCGCCATTGATGAGGGTGAAATCTCGGTGATCATCAAGGCTGGGCCAGCAGTTGGGTCTCCTGCAAGCCTAGAATGGTTCCCTAAGGGGACACCTGATTATGTGCGGGCTCGTGTTACCACGGTCCCGCCGGATAGTGGACTGCAGGTCCGTTCCAATTATCTGCCGGAGACCCGCCACCTTGAACTGACCGGACAAATCGAGTTGTACGAGACCGATACCCTGATATTCGCTCTTCGAGATCCTATTCGCCAAGCAACTGCCGCACTCGGTGCCGCGATCGAACAAGCCGGTATCGAGTTGCAGAACGGGGCCCAAGTTGCATGGAGTGAAGGTTACAGGGTCGGACGTGGCTGCCTATCCGGATCTGTGAGAGAATGTCCTAACGCTGGACCAGTTCTGACGCTTGAGTCTCCCCCGCTCTCCGAACTTATCGCCGGTATCCTGAAGCCAAGCCAAAACTGGATGACTGAGCAACTGATCAGGACGCTTGGAGCCGAATTGGGAGAGGAGGGCAGTTGGTCAGAGGGAGTTGCCGTTATAAGTGAATTCCTTACAGAAGTGGTTGGAATAGATAGTCTCGATATTTCGCTGAGAGATGGCTCAGGATTATCGAGGTATAATCTTGTGACACCCCGAGCACTCGTGCGGATTCTTCAATACCTGTCCTCTGATCAAAACAATGGCGCCTACCGCTCTGCACTAGCCACACCGGGGGAAGAAGACTCTACACTTCAAGAACGACTCTCTGACCTTGAAGGCCGTGTTTTCGCGAAAACAGGAACACTTTCAAATGTAACTTCGCTTTCTGGGTACCTGACGCGGGACGACGGAAGCGAGGTGATTTTCTCTATATTATCAAATGGATCAGGCCTCCCATCCGGACAAGTCAGAGGCGCCATTGATGATATCGTACGGATCCTAGCTAGATGAAATCACAATTCAGGGCAAGCTGTCTCCTGGTCATGATTTGGCGATGATGAACAAAGGCGAGGCACCGAACCGGTGGCGCGGAGTCATCACAATCGCACTCATGTTTCTGATGTCCTGTTTCTTCAGCACTCGCACAGGCCAACCCTCCCCTGCCTCAGCGAACGCACCTGAGACGGAATTTTCATCAGCACGTGCGATGTCAATACTTGTTGAAATTGCGAGGCAAGCGCATCCACCGGGTTCACCAGAACACGAACGAGTCCGTGGTTATCTAGTCGACCGTCTCACCACCCTTGGCTTGGATCCAGAAATCCAAACCTCAACGAGTTCATTTCAGCGACGGACGATGGCCAGGACCGCCACTGTCAGAAACGTGATCGCGCGGCTACCTGGTACGGCATCCACCGGGGCTATCTTGATGACCGCTCACTACGATAGTCGCGGTCTTGCTGTAGGAGCAGGAGATGACGGTACGGGCGTCGTCTCGATACTGGAAACGCTAAGAGCAATCCAGACAGGACCGCCTCTCCGCAATGACGTAATCGTCTTATTTACTGATGCTGAGGAGTTAGGTCTACTCGGGGCACGAGCTTTCGTGAATGAGCACCCATGGATGGAGGACATTCAACTCGTTCTTTCATTCGAAATGCGGGGCGGGGGCGGCCCGGCAATCATGGTCGAAACTGCAGAAGATAACGGTTGGATAATCGACGCTCTGCAGGCGTCTGATCAGTACCCATTCGCCAACGCCATGGCGTATGAAGTGTACCAAAGGATGCCGAACGACACTGACTTCACACCATTTAAGGAGGCTGGCAAACAGGGACTTAACTTCGCAGCAATCGACAAAGGGCACGTCTATCACCAACAATACGACACACCTGAAAACCTTTCGGAATCGACGCTTCAACACCACGGTCTGCACGCCCTCCATGTCCTACGCTATCTCGGGGATCAAGACCTCGTAAACGTAAACGCACCGGACGTAGTTTATTTTAGCATGCCAGCCCTCGGCTTATTCGTCTACCAAGTGACATGGGTTAAGTGGATTAGTGCCGGACTCATCATCTTGTTTATCCTGGCACTGTTAGCAATGCACCGTTCGAGCGTCCGTCTTTCTGGCGCTCTCATAGGCGCCGGCATCTCTATCGTTGGAGCTTCACTATCCTTCGGTTTTGCCTTACTGCTCCTGAGTTGGCTACCGCGTTTTCACCCTGAGGCTGGTAGCCTTCAGGGGTCCCTGTACCACAGAGAGGGTTGGTACGTAATAGCCCTCGCTGCTGCCTCATTTACGATTGTGACCGGACTTCACGCTCTAGCTAGGAAGTGGCTAAGCATCCAACAACTGGCTCTCGGCGCCTTAGTCGTGCCATTTATGGGCGCAATCTTGCTAGGGTACACCGCCCCACTCGCCGCAATGAATCTCGAGTGGCCTGTCGCGGCGGCACTCATGTCAGTGTTCTGGATGACCGTCATGGGTGAACGGACGACAGAAATGCTCGGTTGGTCTCTTGCGGTCCTATTCTCTGTTCCAGTTCTCTCGTTCTTTGTTCCTGTTGCGGAATTGCTCTGGATTGCAATGACCTTTGAATTCGCTCCTTGGCTGGCCGTGCTTATCGTAATTGGCCTCTACCTTTGCCTACCAGCCCTGGACAGTGTCCTTCGCTCGATTAGCTGGTGGGCCCCCACGGGAGGTGTAATCGCAGTCGGTGCCGCCCTGGGATTCGGAATCCTCAATTCCCAGACCACAGCAGAGCGTCCGGCACCCTCAACTTTGGTATACGCTTATGAACACGGAACACCTGAAGCTCTTTGGGCAACAGCTCCTGTCCTAGACACATTGGACTTACCTGCTCGTGAATGGGCAGTTGAGCGCACTGGCAGTGCCTTCGGGCTGATGCGTGACCTCAGTGTTTTCGGCTATGACTTCGGGGAAGTTCCAGCTGCTATCGCACTGGCAGTGGATGCTCCTGAACCAGTCATAATCATCGAAACCGATATAACGATAGGTGATATTCGACGTGTGATCATTGGCGTGAGATCGCGGATCGGCTCCGAACGCCTCCGCTTCCAGTACGACCCTGCTGAAGACACACGCCTGATCTCCATCAATGGAACGGTCATCAATAATCCCGAAGAACTCACTTGGGCGGATCACTGGGGAATGCCCGCGCCGATGGTCTACCTCGAACTAGAGGTGCCAGCTGGTGAGCCGATCAGCTTCGATATCATTGAACACTTGTTGCGTCCAGAAGAACTCCTGGGCCCAGAAGTGTTCTCGAGACCGGATTATCTCGCGCCCGATATCATTCGAGAGAGTGACCGGGCAATGCTCCTTTACCGTTTTCAGGAGCCCCAAGAGACTACCGAAGCAACCAGCCGATGAGATCGTTCTCTCAGGCTTTGGGTCGAGTAGTCCCACTAGTGCTCCTGATAGCCTCTTGTAGTGATGTCCCCGGACACCAGACAACTGTCCAGTTCGAGGTCCCAGTAGACCAGGGTGGATTTTGGTACAAAGGGAATACACATGCACACACAACCATGAGCGATGGCGACTCCCCTCCCGAATACGTTGCTCGCTGGTATAAAGAACATGGTTACGATTTCCTCGTACTTTCTGATCACAACGTTTTCACTGACCCACAAACCCTCTCAGGCATCGTTGATTCCACCTTTTTACTAATACCGGGCGAGGAATTGACATCGAGCTTTGATCAAGCAGCTGTGCACGTGAATGCCCTGAATATCCCATATGCGCTAGAAGCCCGTACATCCACCACTCTCGTCGGTACAATTCAGGCTAATGTCGATGCAGTTAGAGAGGTCGAGGGCGTTCCTCACATCAATCACCCAAACTTCCGTTGGTCGTTTGGTGCCAAGGAACTTGCCCAAATAGAGAGGGACCGCCTCCTGGAAATCTCGAACGGGCACCCAACCGTGCACAATGAAGGAGGAGGGGATAGCCCTGGCCTGGAAGAGATCTGGGATATTCTTCTCAGCAACGGCAAGCGAATCTATGGAATCGCAGTAGATGATGCCCACCACTTCCAGGGGGAGTTTGCCCTAGATCGGGCAAATCCCGGTCGGGGATGGGTCACCGTCAAAGCTAGAAATCTAGATGCGATGATGCTAATGGAGGCCCTAGAAGCTGGTCATTTCTACGCCAGCACCGGTGTGGAACTCTCTGATATTGTGATTACACACGACCGCCTCGAAGTACATATCAACCGTGAAAGTGACTTTCGATACACTACCACATTCATTGGGGAGGGTGGCCGGGTCTTGTCTGAGAGCACCCAGAATCCGGCGATATTTGAGCTTGTGACTAATATTCGCTATGTGCGAGCGCGGGTAAGCGACTCAGCTGGACGAGTTGCTTGGACCCAACCAGTCTTTGTCGCCGAGCACTGAGGGTACAAGGGCTCAGAATCAGAGATAACCCTACCATTCACAGAGCGATCATACTACAAGAACTCCCAGGAATCCTTGCGCCAGCCGTATCCGCCTATTTAACGTCTGGACCGTGATGCGCATCTCATCTACACAAACGAGATGATGTGGTCACATGACAGGGGGAGAAAGCAGGTATGAAAAACCAAGCCAGACGACCGGCCAAGGTGATGGGTGTCCTTGCTGTAACGGCATTAGCCAGTGCATGCGCTGATTCGAGCGGTCCGGACTCCTTCGATGACGAGTTCTTGCTAGATATGGCAGTCATCGCAGCTGATGCCACGCTTGAGGACTTTGGCATTTGGAGTTTAGCATTTGCCTTCCAGCCACGAAGCGCTCCGGATATGGTCGGTGGCAGTATACCTGGTCACCCGGGTGGCCGGCACGGCCCCGGACATCCGCTGTCAGGCACCCGCTCAGCTAAGTTTTTCGATGCAGATGGAAATGAACAAACTGAGTATGACTCCCTGACAACCGAGCGTATCGAACACGAAAGTGATGTGAGTGGTGAAGTCGGCCGTGAAGGCTGGACAGCTCAAATTGCTAGAACCCGAAACATCACAGTGACCGGACTCTCCGGCGAAGAGACACATCGCACCCGCAATGGAGACGGAACTGAAGAGGTAACGAAAAGCCGACATACTGATGAGGGTGCTCGCACCTACCATATGACTGGCGAATTCACATATAACGATGTCGTTGTGCCGATCCCCGGATCAGATCCACGTTATCCGATATCAGGGACCGTCACTCGCAAGGTCAACGCGACCAAAACCCATGGTGACGAAACAAAGACACGCTCTGCTGACATCACCATCACATTTGATGGTGATGAAACAGCAACAATCGTGGTGAATGGCAAAGAGAGAGAGATTGATCTCACCGCCAAACGCGGAAGACACCCCCTGAAGCCCAAGAAGAACAGAGGCGGCGGTTAAGCTTTTCTGTTGCGTTCAGCCACCGGGCTGTGCGCGGACTTAGCGAATATCGAGGGCGGCAGGCTTATCCTGTCGCCCTCTTCTTTTTTGTGTTTTGAAGCTCAGCTATCCCCACGTAACACGGCACCCGCCTTACCCATGTACTCCCAGAGTTCCGGGGACGTGTTCATACCGTGGCTGGATGAGATGCCCTCGCCCCCCTCTGCCTTGTACATATTCCCCAATGATGCCGTGATCGTTTCATCGCCTCCAGTAAATTCCTGGATGAGAGCTGCCGACTTGCGTGCCAAAGCCTGTACCTCATCACTCGCGGGGTCAGACCCCTCTTCCATAGCCGCCTGATAGGCAGCAAAGAGTTCAGTCCATTCTTGCTCGACTGCCTGGATACGTTCTTCGCCAACCTCTCCGGCACGCTCTTCGAGCTGTCCTAGCTGTTCTGGCGTGTAGTACTTCTCGTATGTCATAAAGACTTAGCTCCCAGGTTCGAAAAACCCGAAATGTTCGAGCATAAAAAGACGGATCGCTGACGCTAGTTGAGCCGCGTACACCTGACGGTTGGCGTCTGTGTCTCGGAGGCCAGGGTATTGGTGCTCAAGTTGGATTCCGCTGATGACTTCTGACAGGCTTCTCGAACCGTGTTCCCTCGTATTGTAGCCACCAGTCCAGTAGGGATCAGATCCAGGAGATGGATCCCCCGGACTCGGGATAGAACGCACACCTTCATCCCCTAAGAAGCCCCCGAACGACTTCGGTCCTCGCAGAAGTTCGGAAAATGTTTCTGGAGCATGGCGACCTAGATCACGGATACTCGTTTTCTCGACCATCGTCATATTGTTGAGTGCATCGTCATTTTGGTTGAGATCTGACCCGCTCAGGAGATATCCGATCTCGACCCTGGGGATTGAATGCCCGTGACCGTGCATATCAAAGTACAGCCCTCGGTCGTAGTCACCGGCGACGAAAACCCGTGCTTGCTTGATCCAATCCTGGAATTCATGCCATGCGTTTTCGGCGAACGGATCACCCTGAGCAGCTTCGACAATCTCACGGTTCGGGTCGAGCTTACTGCGGTGTAAATGCGAGAGGATTACGTGTGGTGCATAACCGGTCGCATCAATGAGCGCATCTCTCACGGCGAGACTAAGCTCGACGGTGTTGCGATCTGAGCCTGTCGTGCCGTACGTGCGATCCGCCGCCTCTCCGGGCTTCAATGCCCCGCCGTGTGGCGCTGAAATAACGATGGGCAGCTCACCTGGGATGTACTCAACATAATTGTTTCGCCCAAAGTAGCTTTTGCCGACCTCGTAATTTGAGATAACCTCACGTAGATACACCTCCAGGCGCACACTACCGCTTGCTTCACCCACCGAAGCCATCACTGTAGTTGCACCGGCAGACACACCCGTGGCGAGGCCATTCTGGTCGATCGTAGCGATTGCGGTGTTCTCAACAGACCAGATGACATTTTGGCCGGAGACCAATTGGCCAGACTCATCGGTTACGGCTGCGAGGAAATCTAAAGTGCCGCCCACCCCGACGATCAAACCCCCC